>Ga0137413_10001121_pt1 | contig 10108 bp, 8 predicted proteins | sample CZODoug2_1_16fun_FD_108280 | JGI IMG/M metagenome (GOLD analysis project Ga0137413, IMG submission 108280) | Vadose zone soil fungal communities from Angelo Coast Range Reserve, California, USA - CZODoug2_1_16fungal (Illumina Assembly) | ecosystem: Environmental > Terrestrial > Soil > Vadose... | reverse complement strand
TGTCGCGCCGTTCGCGAACGGACAGCTCAACGTCGGCGTGCTGGCCTGGGTCAGCACCACCGCCGCGGTGATCTCGGGGGCGCCGCCACCACAGGGCCTGGTGCAGCTGACCCTGCACCGCCCCTCAACCGAGCAAGACCAGACGGTGAACCTCACCCCCCGCCTTGCCGTACCTGCTCAACGACGGCAGCCTGCTTGGCCACCGACCTGCAGCACCCGAGCGGCCCAGTAGGCGGCTACGGCACGAGAGTGCCGGACCTCACTTCCGGGCTATCTGGAGGCGTTGAGACCGGTCCATGCCAGCGCTGTGACCAGCTGGGCGGAGTTGCGGAACCGGTGGGTCTGGAAGCCGAGATCCCGGGCCGCGGCAACATTGATCTCTGTGTCGTCGACGAAGTAGCACCGTGCGCGGTCCGATCTCGCGACGTCGGCGGCATGCCGGAAGATGTCCGGATCTGGTTTGGCCATGCCGAGATCGCAGGACAGAAGGATCGCATCGAAGCATTCCAGTTCCGGATGCCTCCCCTGCACGACCTTCCAGTAGTCGCGGTCGATGTTCGATAACAGCACTAGCCGGTACCGCTCAGACAGGTATCGAACGCAGCTGGCCATCCCTGGCATCGGCCAGGAGTAAGGCTCGAGCCAGAGGGTCTCGAAGTCCGGGTAGTCGCGATCGAAACCGAGCTCCTCGACGAGCTGTCGATACACCCTCGGCAGGGTCCACCCGCCGGTGATGATCTCGCGTCGAGCCATGAAACCGTCAAGGCGCACGAGAGCGCTGTCGGGATCGGCGCAATGCTGTGCGAGCCGGCGGTACATGACGTTGTTGTCGAACGCGATGACCACACCGAACAGATCAAGAATGAACGCCGAAATGCCGGGCTCGGGGTGCGACATCGAACTCCTTCAGTCGACTACACGGATAGGCAAGCATCGGACAGAGCGGAGATAGGCCATCGGGCGTCGGCGACCAGGTGAGAGTCGTTCCGCGCACCCAACCCAGGGTGGTCGCCTCCGAGGTGGCACGTTCCTGATCATCGGCGTCCGATCGCGACGAAGACGCACCCGATCATCCATGGCTGCCGGGGCAAGTTGTCGAGCTGCTCGAACTCATGGGTCCAGCGCTCGACCTCCTCGAGCGTGGCTAGCCCGGCGTCGACCATCGCGCGGCGTGCGGCCCAGGACGGCCCTCGCTCACCGGCTGTCCGTAATCGGGTGCTACAGGTCCCGCGAAAAGCCTCCAGCGTCAACCCCGCTGATTCGATGAATTCGGGTAGCCGCACCCCGACGGTCGGGTCGTTGCCGCGTGCGCGCTGGTAGGCCTGGTAACGCTCGCGGAGCTCCGATACCGGCGCCGACGGGGGCGCGACTCGGATCATGGTCGAGTCCAGGTCGTAGAGCATCACCCGCCCGCCCGGGCGCACCAGCGAAGCCGCGTGATCGACGATCTCCTGCTCTCGGCCACCGTTGTGGATGAGCACCAGCCGCACGATTGCCGTGTCGAAGGATCCCGGTGGAAGGCCTGACTCTTGGGCGAGTCCTTGTTGAACCACCACATTCGCTGCGCCGGCGGCAGCAACGTCGGCTTGCCCGCGCTCAACCATGGCCGGGTCGGCGTCGACCCCGGTCAACGTTCCGTCCGGCCCGACCAGGGGCAGCAGTTCGAGCATCACTGCCGCCGGTCCGCAACCGAGGTCGACCACGTCGGCCCCGGGCACGACGCCAGCCAGCGGCCACAGGTCCTCATTGCTGCCGCGCATCCCGGCGGCCTGCGCCCGCAATCGCGCGTGCTCCACGGCGTCCAATTCCAATCCGTACCCGGTCACTCGATCACTCTCCCAGAAGCCGTAGAAGCGTCCTGAAGATCGGGGGTGGAGTTGCACCGCATGGCGCTAAAACGCACGGATCCCTTGTCACGGCCTAACACCTCGCCGCTGCCGGGGTGCGACTGGGGACCGACCTTCCGCCCTAGCCCCGGCCACTGATCAGGTCGGCCATTCCTGGGAGCCCAGCAGCGCCTCGGCGCTGCCGCAACGGCGGGTCGGCCTGGGAAGTCTGCGATGGCGCGGCCGAACGCGGGGCAGCGCCGGATGCCGGTGGTGCTGGGCTGGAGCAGCTACCTCTGTCTCTAGCGTCCTCGCTGGTAGTCGACAGTCCACCTCCGGGCACAACCACTGCACAGTGACTTCGGCCGGCGCGTCGCCCCACTCCCGGCTCCCGGCGGCACGTCGGACACTTCGATGATCTGGACGCCAGGGACATGGCTGTCAGAGTGCGCTGCGGCACCGACACTCCAAGTACGCGCGCTGCCGAGCGGGCCGCCTGACGTAGTCCCCAGCCCAGTCCGGTCGGTCAGCCGATGATCGGGCTGTACGTCTGGCCGATCCGGCGGATCTCATCCAGCGGGTACGGGGTCTCCCTGCTCTCGTACCGCAGCCTGCCGAAGAAGTCCGCCATCACTGCTGCGAGCGGCGCATGGCGGGCAATGATCGCCGCGGCCGTCTCTGGGATTCCCGCGGGACGCTCACCCTCGGCATACGCGCGCACCCGGGCTTCCCGCTCGTCTCTCCCGCACCCGTACAACTCAGTGACCAGCCAGTTCACCAGATGTGCGAGCGTGTAGCAGCGATCGTAGGTCTGATGCCGTTCGAAGAAGTCGGCGTGGTCCCGCGACAACTCGAAGCGGGAGGACAACGCGAGGCCGTAATCCGCGAAGTAGAGACGCTTGCCGTCGGTCAGGATGTTCTCGAAGTGGGCGTCGAAGTGCAGGAGCCCGCGGGCGTTCATGAACAACGTTCCGGCCTTCAAGCCCCGTTCCACCAGGGCGCAGGCCCAGTCCGCGACGTCGCCACCGGCGGTCATCTGCTCGCCCAGCCACTCGTGGAGGTTGGACGGGATGTACTCCAGGAATAGCGCGACGCTAGCCGACGACCGTTGGAGTGCCTCGATCCGGCGGCGCACCTGCGATCCGCCTCCCCAGTAGGTCACGGCCCGTTCCACGTGGGCCAGCTCCTCGGGCAGAGGCGTCGAGTCCGGAAGCACCCGCCAGTGGTACATCAGCGGACAACCCTCGTACTCCCCCGCCAGTACCCAGTCCGTCGTCATGGTGTGCACGGCGAGCTCTCTCCAGGCTCCGAAGCCCGGCCCGCCGATGCCGTACTGGCAGAAGACCGGCAACTCGAACAAGTTCGCCGTGGACCGGACGTTCTCCGGTTGCCTCTCCAGATCAGTCAAAGGCACCCGCTTCACGAAGACCGAGGTTCCAGCAACCTCCAGCAGGGCCGACTTCCCGCCAATGCCGGAACCGATAGGCACGGCCGTGTCCACAAGATCGCGCAGGGCACGATCACTGCGCAGGGCCAGGGACGCGGAGACTGCACTGTGGACGAGGAGACGCGTATCACGCGACGTGCCGACGCACTTCACTGTTGCCTCCAGCTGTGGGTGCACGGTGACTTAGCCGGCCGGACGGGTAGCACCCCGACCAGTACCTCACGCCGCGCCAGTTCGGCGATCTAGGGGCGCTGGAGTGGCGCGGTCGCTACGGCAAGGAAATGTGCGCTGGCGTGCAGCATCAAGGGATCGCGCTCAACGAGTCGGGCACACCGCAAGGCCGCATCCTGCGATGCGTCGGAGCTCTCATCACCGATAGCGTCGAGGGTGGGCCAGGCAGGCCCCTCGACCCCGTAAACCTCTACGTCACTAAATCCGCACGAGCGGACCTCATCGCGCAGCTCGTCGGCCGTGTGCCAGTGCCCACCGACGAAGCCCACATGCCCGTCGTAGGCCCCGGTTTCGATCACCTCGGCGACCGGGCGGATCAGATCCTCGCTCAACTCCCCATTCGTGCCTACCTCCAGCAGCGAGAGATATCTACTGATAGCGGCGGCAACGAGCACACCACCGGCCCGCAGGACACGTCGAGCCTCGAGGATCGCCGCCTCTCGGTCCCCCGCCGCCGCGAGATGGTAAAGGGGCCCCAGCAGCAATACGGCATCTACGCTGTCGGTCGCGGCTGGCAGGTGGCGAGCATCGCCAACCTCGGCGGTGACATCGTCGAGAGCGGCAGCGGCCTCGACGTGATGGGCGACGGGATCGACCACGTGCACCCGGTACCCGTCCCGGGCCAGCCAGCGGGCGTGAACCCCAGTGGCACCGCCAACATCCAACACCCGCGCCGGCGGCGCCGGCAGAAGCCGACGAAGCAACTCCCGGGTCCGGAGAAACTCCAGCCGCCCATGCGCCGAACGCGTCAGCCGCGTTGCCTCAAGACCAGGCGAGTAGTGCTCGGCAAGATGGTCGGGAACCATGATCTACGGTCCCCCGCAGGCCGACTCGCTGGCAACTGAGTTACCTGCCCGTGCAGAAGCCAAGCCCGACACTGTGGCGCGGAAACCGCTACAACCACGCGTTCCTACCCTGATCGGTGAGGGCGTGCCGGATGATGAGTCGGCGTACCTCAGAGAGCGTCCCCGGTTTCCCGCTGGGGGCCGGCAAGTGTGATCGGCGCCTTCGATGGTGCCCGCCACGACCCGGGCGTCCATGTAGACGGGGTTCGATGACCAGCGCGGCGAAACTCCTCGCGGACCCGCTTGCCACCGGGCACCGGGCACCGGGCACCAGCAAATGGAACAAGATCGAACACCGGCTGTTCTCCCAGATCACCATGAACTGGCGTGGCCGGCCTCTGACCAGCCACCAGATCATCGTCGAGTTGATCGGCGCCAGCAGCACCGCCACCGGGCTCACCGTCCGCGCCGAGCTCGACACCGACACCTACCCGATCGGCATCAAATACACCAAGAAACACGTCCAAGCCCTCCCGATCAGCGGACACGACTTCCACCCCGAGTGGAATTACACCGTCGCGCCCGCACCAACCGACACGCCGACACCGACCTAGACTATTTCGTCGCGCGTCCTTACGTACGCGACGCGACAGCCTGGTAGTTGATCGCCTCAGTCCACCGTGGGTCCGAGTGCAGCTCCCAGTACCGGTCGCGGAGCTTCGTAGTCAGCGGGCCTGGACGCCCGGGCCCGACCGATTCCCCGTCGAGGCTGGCCACCGGCATGACACCGCCCGCCGTGCTGGTCAGGAAGATTTCCGTCGCGCGGTAGAGCTCGCCGACGGCTAGGTCTCCCACCCGCGTCTCTACCTGGGACTCCTGAGCGATCTCCAGGACCACCTTGCGGGTGATGCCGAGCAACACCCCTCGGGCCGGTGTCCGGAGAACACAGTCCACTACGGCGAACACGTTGAATCCGGGGCCTTCGGTGACCAGGCCGTCCCCGTCAGGCAGGATCGGGAGCCAGCTGTCCCGGTCGTAGGCCTCGAACAGCCCTCGGACCAGGTCTCCCCAGTGGAAGTTCTTCACGGTCGGGTCGACCGACCCCGGGGGGATCCGCCGGGTGTCCCGGGTGACGATCACGTCGGTTCCGCGTTCCTGCAGTTCCGGGCGCACGATCCAGACGTACGGGATGGCGTAGGCGTAGAGCCGGGGTGTCCACATCCGTGGGTCGCGCTCACCGGGGCCGGGGACGCCCCGGGTGACCACGACCTCGACATAGGCGTCGCGCAGGCCAGACCGACGAACGGTCTCGGTCATGATCGCTCTGATCTCGGTCCGCGAGCATGGTGGTACAAGCCGGATGCGCTCGCACCCCCGCAACAGCCGGTCCAGGTGGTCGTCGAGCCGGAAGAACCTCCCCTGCCACACCGCGACCACGTCGTAGGTCAGGTCGGAGCGCACGAACCCGGTATCCAGGATCGGTATCCGAGCCTCACTGATCGGGACGTAGTCGCCCTCGATCCACGCACAGCCCGCCGCGAACGGGTTGATGTCCGTCACGGCTTGAGCACCGCCTCGGGTGCCGTGGCGCGGTCGGCCGCCGGGTCAGGCAGGTAGAACCGCCCCTTGGTCACCAGCGCCACGATCGGAGCCACCACGAACGCGAGCGCCCCGGACAGGAATGGCGCCAGAGTGACGCCGGGCGGCCCGGCCACTCCAAAGGCGAGCGGTTCGGACACCACGAGGGCGACACCGACCGCAACAAGCCCGACGGGGTTGTACGCGCGCAGCTCGTGCTTCTGGTACGGAGCCTCGGCGGGGGCGCGCGTGAGCCACCGCTTGATGATGAACATGTCGGCGACCACCGCCATCACCCACGCGATGATTAGCACCGCCTCGAAGGTGAGCACCTGGTTGAGGTGGGCGTAGATGTCGCCGAACATCAACGCCGTGCCCAGCACCGTGGTCAGTACCACCCACCAGTGCCTTCCCGGGGTGAAGTGGAAGATCCGGGTGAACAGCGTGCTGTAGATGATCGACCCGGAGTAGACGTTGGTGACGTTGATGCGGATCTGGGTGATGACTACGAACAGCACGCCCCAGGCACCCATGATGGCCGGCAGGTAGGCGCCGGGGTCGCTGGCGCCGAACCGCAGGGTGAGCCAGCCGCCGAGGATGCCGCAGCCGACGAAGGTCAGGATCTGGGAGAAGAACCCGACGATCAGGGCGCCGGAGGTCCGGTGCTCGGGCGGGATGAAGCGGCCCAGGTCGGCCGAGATCGTTACCTGCGACACCACCGCGAGCGCGGAGGCAAGTACCTGCAGCAGACCTGGGCCTGCGGCGGGACTGGCCACCGCGGGCGGCACGTACGACCAGAAGTCACCGTGTGACGGCGACGCGGCCGCCCGCATGATCGTGATCACCAGGAACACCGCGTAGATCGGCAGGGTGACCCACATCAGGATGTTCATCAGTCGCATGCCGAACCAGGTGAGGGGGATGAACACCAGCCCGGTGACCAAGTAGATCGCCCATTTCGGGATCGTGGGCCACTCGGTGTGGATGGCGTTGGCCATGATTGAGCCCTCGAAAGCGAAGAACATCAGGAACGTCAAGGTGTAGATGAGCGAAGTGACGGCGGAGCCGTAGTAGCCGAAGCCCGAGCCGCGCGTCAGCAGGTCCGCCCCGAGCCCGGTCTGCGAGGCGCGCTTCGCCCAGGCGAAGGCCAGTCCGCCGATGGCCAGCCCGGCGATGACCATGCCCCAGACCAGCGCCTGCGTACCGTAGGCGAGAACCAGGGTGCCGCCCCAGGAGAGGAAGAACATCGCCGTGGTGATCCCGAACATCACCCCGAACAGCGACAGCGTGCTCCACCGTCGGTAGCGCAACGGCACCCGGTCCTGCGCGTAGTCCTCCCGGTTCTCCGTCCAGGTCGACCCCGTCGTGGCCTGCGTGCTCATTGCCTCACCTCGGTTCCGCGCAGCGCGGCCGTGGCCGCGTGGTCGATGGTCAGCTCGTCGGTGAGCACGGCTTCGAGGAACACCACGCCGTACACCGCACGGGCACGTTCGACGCTGACGAAGCGCGCGAGGACGTCCTCCCGGACCAGTTCCGGTTCGCGCTGGAGGGGGTTGCCGTACCCTCCACCGCCACCGAGCAGATGCCCGAGCATCTGCCCCTGTCGCAGGGTGACCGATCCGATCGGCGGTGCCGCCCGCTCGGTCCCGTCGACGTCGACCACGTACGGAACCGATGGGGCCGCGTCGCCGCCGCCGCGCACCCCCCGGGGCGGGTTGACCATGCCGTCGGTGACGAAGAACGCCGACATCTCGGTGTCCTTCGGGCCGTAGACGCACACCGTGCCCGGTGCGCCCCGTCGCCGGCCCGCCCCCTCCGAGTCGGTGCGGATGCGCAGCTCCTCGACCCGGATCGGGTACTTCTGCTCGTCGACCTCGATGCTGTCGCGGAACATCAGGCCGTTGGTGACGGAGTTGCCGTAGGTCACCCAACCGTCAAGCTCGCCGTTGGCCGGCCCGCCCTGCGAGCCCAGGAAGATCTGGTTGATGAAGTCGACGGGCCGCTCGCGCCGCCGGTCGACCCCGGAGACCACCGCGAAGCCGGGGCCAATGCCGCACGCCCCCTCGGCGTACCCATGTCCAGCCCAGTGGTCGGCGAACGTCCTCTGCGTGATCATCACCAGCCGCTCCCCGACGTTGGTCGTCGCCACCGAGGTGGAGTGCGGGAACGTCGGGACGCCGACGACCGAGCCGTCGCGCAGGAGCACCGTGATGCGCCGGAAACTGCCCGAGTTGCGAGGTATGTCCGGGTCGAGGCCGTTGAGTAGCCCGGTCATCACGTTGTTGACCGCGCAGGTCTCGGACTCGTTGAGCCCGGCTTCGACGCAGTCGATGTTCTCGCGCAGGTCGAGCTCGATTCGCCCGTGGGCGGGCTTGACCGAGATCGTCACCCGGAGCGGGATGCCGTCGGGCAGCACCGGGTCGAGCGGGTCGTGACAGCCGGTCCCGGTGACGGTCCGCTCCTCGAGCTGTGCGATGGCGGCCGCCATCTTGCGCTCGGAGTAATCGAACCACTCCTCGATGAACGACTGGATGGTGTCCACGCCGTAGCGCGCGCACAGCTCCTTCAACCTGGCCTCGCCGATCCGGGCCGAGCCGACCATGGCCAGGTAGTCGCCGTACCACTGTTCGGGCACTCGGATACGCCGGCGGCACATGCGGATGATGTCGGCGACGTCGGTGCGGTCCCGTTGGACGCGCACCGCCGGGAAGATCAGCGTGCCTTCCTCGTAGACGTCGCGGGCATAGGGCATGTACGTGGTCGGTGCGGAGTTCCCGGTGTCGGCCTGGTGCGCTTTGGCCGCGGCGGTGAACAGGTGGCGCCCGTCCACGAACACCGGCACCAAAATCGTGTGGTCCGCCGCGTGGGTGTTGCCGAGGTACGGGTCGTTGTGCAGGAATGCGTCGCCGTCGGCGATGTCGTCGTGCAGCTCGCACATCGCGGCCCCGAGTTTCTCGGTGCCGATGACGTGCACCGGTAGGCCCTCCGCGGTGGACAGCAGCCGGTTGTCCCCGGTGATGACGCTGCAGGAGAAGTCCCGCGCCATGTTCAGGATCGCGGAACGACCGGAGCGCAGCAGGGTGTTCTCCATCTCCCGAACGATGCTGTCCAGCCGGTTCGCGATCACCGCGAGCTGGACCATGTCGACGGCTGTCATGGGGTTCCCTCCTCACGCCCGGATCTCGAGCAGGTAGTTGCCGGTGGCAGTCACCCGGGCGAGCTGGCCGGGGTTGACGACGATCGTGGTGGTCGGTTCCTGGATCACCGCGGGGCCGGGCACGCGAGCGTCCAACGGAAGGCGGTCGCCTCGATAGAACGGGGTGTCCAGCCAGCCCGCGGGGCCGAAGTAGACCGGGGCGCTGTGCCTGGGGGTCACCTCACGGTCCCGCTCCTCGACGTCCACCCGAACCTCCGGTTTCTCCAGCACAGCCGTCGCCCGCGCGGTCCAGGCCACCAGCTCCAGTGTCTGGCCAGGGTCACGCACCCCGAACACCCGCTCGTGCACCTGGTGGAACGCCTCCTCCAGCGCCGGGACGTGCTCCGCGCTCAGCCGCTCAGTGGGCAGCGGTACGGCGAGCTCCCAAGCTTGCCGGCGGTAGCGCGCCTCCACGGAGAAGTCGATGTGCTCCTCTTTAGCCAGGTCAGGGCCCAGGTCGGCGAGGAAGTTGCTCGCCCGGGCGTGCACCTCGGACAGCGTCTGGTTGGCACGCACCGCGTCGAAGTGCGCCGTCTCCTGGTAGCTCACCGAGGAGAACTCGCACACCGCGTCGGAGAACAGCGCGCCGCACGCGCTCATGGCGGCAGCGGTCTTCGGCAGCAGCACTCGGGCGGTGCCCAGCTCGGCGGCAATGCGCCCGATGTTCATCCCGGCCGCTCCCCCACCGGCGACAATAGTGACTTCGCGGGGGTCGACGCCCTGGGCGATGGTCTGCTCGCGCACGGCGGTGACGATGTTGTCCGAGGCGATCGTCAGGGCCGCGAACGCGGCGTCCTCGACCGACATACCCAACCGCGCCGCCAGCTCCGCGTAGACGGCTCGCGCCGCCTCGGGGTCGATCTCCAGCCGTCCGCCGAGGAAGTTGGCCGGATCGAGGTAGCCGACCACCAGAGCGGCGTCGGTCACCGTCGGTCGCCCTCCACCGAGGCCGTAGCAGGCCGGGCCCGGCGAGGAGCCCGCGCTGCGCGGCCCGACCCGCAGCAGCCCGCCGGAGTCAATCCGGGCGATCGAGCCGCCGCCGGAG
>Ga0137413_10001120_pt1 | contig 10113 bp, 7 predicted proteins | sample CZODoug2_1_16fun_FD_108280 | JGI IMG/M metagenome (GOLD analysis project Ga0137413, IMG submission 108280) | Vadose zone soil fungal communities from Angelo Coast Range Reserve, California, USA - CZODoug2_1_16fungal (Illumina Assembly) | ecosystem: Environmental > Terrestrial > Soil > Vadose... | reverse complement strand
ATCGGCGCTGAACTGCACGCTGCCGCCACCGGCCTCGATCGCCTGGCGCAGGCCGGCGTAGATCGATTGGCCCTGCGGAAAGTCGCTGTTTCTATGTTCGCCGCCCTGCCAGGACAGCGTCCAGCCGCCAGCCTGCAGGCCGATGTCGTCGGCGCCCGAGCCGGCCACCAGGACGCGGCTCGAGGCGCGCAGCGGCAGCACGCCGTCGTTCTTCAGCAGCACCAGCGACTTGCGCACGGCCTCGCGCGCCAGCGCACGATGCTGCGCGCTGGCAAGCACGTCGGCGCGCCCTTCCCAGGGCCGGGCCGTGTCGAACAGGCCGAGCTTGAGCTTGACTCGCAGAATGCGGCGCACCGCATCGTCGATGCGGCCCGGCGCAATGTCGCCGGCGCGCACCTGGGCCAGCATGTTGCGGTAAAGCGCCTTCCAGTCGTGGGGCGCCATCAGCATGTCGACGCCGGCATTGACCGCGGCCGGGCAGCTCTGGTTGGTGCAACCGGGCACCTGGCCGTGGCTGTTCCAGTCGCTGACCACGAATCCGTCGAAACCCAGACGCTGCTTCAGTACACCGGTGAGCAGGCTTTGGTTGCCCGTCATCTTGACGCCCTGCCAGCTCGAAAACGAAGACATCACCGTCATCACCCCCGCCTCGATCGCGGCCGGGTAGCCCTGCGCGTGGACTCGGATCAGCTCGGCCTCACTGATGTCGGCGTCGCCCTGATCGACGCCGCCCCGGGTGCCGCCGTCGGCCAGAAAGTGCTTGGCCGAGGCCGCGACGTGGCCCTTCTGGAGCACGCCCCCCGCGCCAGCCTCTCCCTGCAGACCGCGCACCATCGCTGCCGCATAGCGGCGCACCAGCGCCGGGTCTTCGGAATAACCTTCGTAGTGACGGCCCCAGCGCTCGTCCTGCGGCGCGGCCAGGGTCGGACCGAAGGCCCAGTCGAAGCCGGTCGCGGCAGTTTCCTGCGCGGTCGCCTCGCCGATGCGGCGCACCAGATCCGCGTCGCGCGCGGCGCCCAGACCGACGTTGTGCGGAAACACGGTAGCGCCGACCACGTGGCTGTTGCCGTGCACGGCGTCCACGCCGAACATGACCGGGATCGGCGTGTGCCCCGGACGCTGTTCCAGCGACACGCGGCGGAAAGCCCGGGCTGTCTGGACCCACGCGGCGGCGGGGGCGCGCGAGTCGGTTGCACCGAGCGCCGGGGAGTTGCCGCCGGCCAGGATCGAACCCAGCGGATAGGCGCGCAGGTCTTCCGGCTTGATGCTTGAAATGTCGGCCTGGATCATCTGGCCGACCTTCTCTTCAAGGCTCATGCGCGCCACCAGTTGAGTGACCAGAGTCTCGGTGCGTTCGTCGACCAGACCTTCGCTCCTGGCCCGCGGCCACAGCTGCGGGTGCGCATCTCCCGCTGCCGCCTGGATTTGCTGCCCGCTGCCCAACAGGACGGCAGCCGCCCCGGACGCCAGCAGCATTGCAGCCATTTTCATCGGTGGCGCCGGCTTCAGGCTCGCAATGCGCCGACCAGCGGCGGGCTCGTGCGAGGCCTACAACTGGATCCCGACATTCGCGCCGAAGGTCACCGGCGGCAGGTACTCGGACTGCCAGGGGCCGAATGCGTTTTGCGCATTGGTCTTGACCTTGGAATTCTCGACGTTCTGCACGTAGCCATCGATGTACCAGCCCTTGGGCGCCGCGTAGTGCAGGCCCAGATCCGTGCGCGTGTACGAGCCTTGCTGGTCCGGCGAGCCCAGATTGAAGACGCTGAGCCAGCTTGCCGTCTCATAGTGCAGGCTCACGCGCGGCGACACAGTGCCGCCGTTGCTCAGGCGGAAAAAGTGCTCGTACTGGATCTGGGCAGCGAATCTCGGTGCGTGCGGAAGATCATGACCGGTCACGTCAAGGCATGTGGAAATCTTGGGGTCCGCCGCGCACTTCGGCAACGCATAGTCGTTACTGCCGGCGATCAAGTGACCCAGCCTGGTGTGGGTGTACGCCAGCGACAGTTGCAGCTTGTCGTCGCGCGTCAGTTTCGCGGCCAGTTCGGATTCGAGGCCATAGACCTTGGCACCTTGCGCATTCGAAGTCGCCAGCGAATGGGTTCCGTCCGGATTGGTCACCGGAGCGCTGAACTGGAAGTCCTTGAAGTCTTCGTAGTACAGCGCATTGTTGAACTTGACCGCTCCGCCCAGCAGCGTGTGCTTGGTGCCGACTTCGTAATTGGTCAGCGACTCCTGGCCGTAGGGACGGCCGCCGTCCTGCAGACCGCCGGACTTGTAGCCGGTGGAAATGCTCACATACCCCAGGAAATCATGCGTCACGTCGTAGTTGGCTCGTGCCAGGTAAGTCACCTTGCTGCCGGTGTAATGCCCGTCGTTGTGCCCGGGCGAGAATCCGGAGCCGGGATTCGCCGGATTGAAGCTCGGATCGATCGGCACCTGGGGCACCGCCGGGTTGTAGGCCCAGCCCCAGTTGATACCGCCCTCGTTCTTGCGGTCGTCGTGGGTGTAGCGCAGACCGCCGGTCAGGTGCACCGTGTCGTTCACATTCCAGGTGGCCTGGCCGAACCCTGCCTCCGAGTCCACCGTTTCCTTCGGCTGAATGAACGAGCCCTGCCAGCCCACCGTGCCTTGCTGCGTACCGTTGAAAATCGGAATGTCGAAGCGGATGCTGTTGTCTTCCGCCGCGTAGTACAGGCCCAGGATCCAGTCGACCATTTGCTTGCCGGCGGACTGCAGCTCCAGTTCGTGGCTGGTGTTGGAATAGTGCGAGAAATTGGTGCGGTCTTCCTGATAGGTGGCGCCGGTCGTAAAACTGGTGGGCACCTTGGCGCCGCCCGCCTGGTCGAAGTCGGAGGAGCCGTTGAATTTCGAAAAGCCCGCGATGTAGGTCAGGTTCAGATAGTCGTTGATGCTGTAGTCGACGCGGCTGCGCACGGTACTGACGTTGCGTTGAAGGTAGGGTGCGACGCTGATCAGCGCTGACCAGAAACTCGTGCCCGGCCGCGGATCCTGCAGCAGGTTCATGACCGGCGTGCCACGATCCACGAAGTATTCCCAGGACAGATCCCAGGTCAGTGCGCCGATCGGCTTCCAAAGCATGCTCAGGCGCGCCGCGCTTTGGTTTTGGGAGTTGTACCTGGGCCCGCCTTGGACGAACAGGTTCGAGTTCAGCGCCTGGAAGGCCACCGGAGGGTTTCCGGAAGTGGCGTTGTACGCCGCAACCGCCGCTTGCTGGCTGGCCAGAGAAGGATGCGGCGCCGGCTGATAGTCGACGTAGCCGTCATGCTGTTCGTGCACGAATGCGAAGCGCAGCGCCATGGCATCGGTCAGCGGGACGTTGAACGCGCCGCGCGCCCCCATACGGCTGTAGCTGCCGGCACCGCCCTCGAAATTGGAGAACGTCTGGTTCAGCACCGGCTTGGCGGTCTGCATGTTGACCGCGCCCACCGTGGAGTTTCGGCCCCACAAGGTGCCCTGCGGTCCGCGCAGCACTTCGATGGAGTCCATGTCGAACAAAAGGGTGGCGGCTCCTTCGGCGCGCGGCGCATAGATGCCGTCGACGAACAGGGCGACCTCCGGATCCGCGTATTCGGTCTTGGCGCTGTCATTGCCGATGCCGCGCAAAGTCATCGTGATGACGCCGTGGTCGCCTTCCGTGGTCGCCTGGAAGCTGGGCACCAGATGCACCACGTCCTGGATGGTCTGGACGTGCGCCTGTTCCAGGGCGGTTGCGCTGATCGCGGTGACAGCAATCGGAGTGTCCTGCAACGAAGTCGCGCGCTTGGTCGCGGTCACGACGACCTCCTGCACTGCGGACTCCGAGGCTGCGGCGTCGGCACTGGCGGATTGCGCGTGCGCCGCATTGGCTCCGGCTCCGGCAAACAGCGCCAGAACGGCCAATTGAATGGGAGTCCGCGACTTCTTGCGGAACGCGGGCTGTCTTGACCTCATCTTGTCTCCTCTCCTGAATATGCGCTGGCGGGCCTGATGCCGACGCTGGCTTATTGGGTGCAGCCGGATTTATTTGGTGCATCATGCGGCATAAAGACAGCGCTGTCAATTAAAATGACAGCGCTATCTTGTTGCGCATTATCATGGCCCCTGAGCGCCGCCCGGGGCCACCTGCGCGAGGTGCTCCAAACCCGGGGCGACAGGTGATGAAACCGATTCAAAGTGTGCTGATCGTCGGGGGCGGCACCGCCGGCTGGCTCACCGCGGCCTTTCTGGCGCGCACGCTCGGCACGGCGTCGGGCGACGGGGTGCGCGTGACGCTGGTCGAATCCAGCGACATCGGCATCATCGGCGTTGGCGAGGGGACCTTCCCCTCGATCAAAGGCACGCTCGCCGCGATCGGGATCGACGAGGCGCGCTTCCTGCGTGAAAGCAACGCCACGTTCAAGCAGGGCATCAAGTTCGTCGACTGGGTGCGCGCGCGCGGGGTTGCCGGAGCGGGTCATTATTTCCACCCGTTCAGCCTGCCCAGCCAGAAGCCCGGAGGTCCCGAACTGCTCCCCTACTGGCTGCTGGGCGCCGCCGGCCCAGGGGTCGCCTTTGCCGAGGCCGCCACCCTGCAAAAACGGGTCGCGGACGCCTCGCACGGGCCCAAGCGGGTCGGCGACGCCGATTTTCTCGGCCCGCTGAATTACGCCTATCACTTCGATGCAGCACGCTTCGCCGCGCTGCTCGGCGAGCACGCGAGAAGTCTCGGCGTGGCGCACGTTCTGGCCACGGTCGAGCGGGTCGAGCTCGACCCGAGCGGGGCGATCGGCGCGGTGGTGACGCGTGAGAGCGGACCGCTGAAGGCGGACCTGTACGTCGACTGCACCGGCTTTCGCGGCGCGCTGATCGGCGGCGCGCTGGGGTCACCGTTTCGCAACATCAACGACATCTTGTTCGTGGACCGCGCCGTCGCGATGCAGGTGCCCTACGAGCGTCCGGATGCGCCGATCGCGTCCTACACGATCTCGACGGCACACGAGGCGGGCTGGACCTGGGACATCGGCCTGCAGAAGCGGCGCGGCATCGGGTACGTGTATTCGAGCCGCTACACCGACGACGCGCGGGCCGAGCAGGTACTGCGCTCGTATATCGGACCGTCCAGCGACGCGCTGAGCGCGCGGCACTTAAAGCTCAATGTTGGATATCGCGAGGCCCAGTGGGTGAAGAACTGCGTCTCGGTGGGACTGTCGGCCGGATTCCTCGAGCCGCTCGAATCGTCCGGCATCGGCCTGATCGAGACAGCCGCCTACCTGATCGGGTATCTGTTCCCCTTCGACGGCAACACAGCGCCCGTGGCGAAGCTGTTCAACGAGCTGATGCGGGCACGCTTCGAGCGGATCGTCAACTTCGTCAAGATGCACTACTGCCTGACCCAGCGCACCGATACGCCATTTTGGATCGACAATGCCGATCCGCGCACGGCACCGGACACGCTGAAGGAAAAGCTGTCGATGTGGCGCTGCCGGCCCCCGCATCGTCTCGATTTCGTCACCGATCTGGAGATGTATCTGCCGGCCAGTTGGCAGTTCGTACTGTATGGCATGGAATACAAGACCGACCTCGAGCCCGTCCGGGCCTGTTATGCCCGCTTCGAGGACGCGCGCCAGGAGTTTCGGACGATCCGCCAGGTATCGCTGCGGGCGCTGGCGGACCTGCCGTCGCATCGCGCGCTGGTCGAGCACGTCTGCGCGCATGGGCTGGCGAAAGCGCCAGCCCGCAAGAGCATGGAGTTCCGCCCTCCCCCACGCAACTGACAGCGCTGTCTATTGGGCGGGCGCGGTCGATTGCCGCAGCATCAGCTGGTAGTCAAGTTCGCACCGCGGCATCGGATCCGGCCAGGCCGCGCCGTTCCTGCTGGCAACACGCGCGAGCAGCAGGTCCGCGGCGACCTCGGCCATCTGCCCGATCGGCTGGCGCACCGTGGTCAGGGCCGGCCACACCACCTCCGCAATCGGCGCATCGTCGAAACCGACCACCGACAGCTGCTGCGGCACGCGGATGCTCAAAGCGTGAGCCACGGCGATCGCGGCCGCAGCCATGTCGTCGTTGCTGGCGACGATTGCGGTGGGACGCGAGGGCCGCTGCAGCAGGCGCTGCGCGCATTCCCGTCCCGAAGGATAGGAAAACGAACCCTGCTCGACCAGCGCATCCGGCGCCTCCAACCCATGCGCCTGCATCCCGCTGCGAAAGCCTTCGAAGCGCAGGCGCGCCGCGGCATGGCGCGGGTCGCCCTTGATGAAGCCGATGCGGCGATGGCCCAGCCCGATCAGGTGTTCGGTCAATTCGCGCGCCGCCCGGAAATCGTCGATACGCACCTGCGGCGAGCTGTCAGAGTCGATGTCGGGCGCGATCCTGACATAAGGCACGCGAGCCACGTCGAGCACGCGCAGCACGTCGCGGTCATCGGTGATCGGCGCGGTGAGGATGACTCCGTCGAGACGCAACTGAGACACCAGGGCCGAGGTGCGCTCGGCCACGTCGGACGCGGCCGCATCGATCTGTTCCACCATCAAGTGGTAGCCGGCCTGGCGGCAGCGGTTGAGCAGGCTCACCTCGACCCGGTGGGTGTAGTCACCGCCTGGATCGCCGAACAGGTAACCGATCAGGAACGAACGCACGCCGGCCAGGCTGCGTGCCGAGAAATTGGGCCGGTAGCCGAGCATGGTCGCCGCCCGCGTCACCCGCTCGCGCAGTTCCTCGCTGACGTTGGGCTCCTTGTTGATGCCCCGGGAAACCGTCTTCATCGACACGTCGGCAAGGCGGGCCACGTCCGTGATCGTCGGCTTGCCGTCGCCGGCCTTCATCGCTGCTTGACTCCTTATCGCACCGGCATCATAGCGGCCAGCATGCACACCTGACGTTTTCCGGCCGGCGCGACGTGCCACACTGGCGAGCCAGCGATGGCGCCAAGGAGACGAACCGGATGCAGCTGCAGCAGGCGCCGTGGCAGCGCGCGCGAGGTGGCGGGCTTTCGGCCCGTGCGCGCTATGGCTTCGCCATCGGCGACTTCGGATTCAACCTGTACTGGCAGGGCCTGGGGCTGTTCCTGATTTACTTCCAGACCGACGTGCTCGGTATACCGGCCGCCGTGGCCGGCACCTGCTATCTGATCGCGTCGGTGTGGGACGGCATGACCGATCCCATCATGGGCGTGATCGCCGACCGCACGCGAACCCGCTGGGGCAGGTACCGCCCATTTCTGCTGTTCGGTTCGGCCCCGCTGGCAATCGCCTTCGCGCTGACCTTCTCGGCACCGCACCTGCCCCTGCCGTGGCTGATCGGCTACACGCTGCTCACGCAGATGCTGGTGCGCGCGCTGTACACCGCGGTGGCCATTCCGTACTCCTCGCTGTCGGTGGCGATCACGCGCGACAGCGACGAGCGAACGGCACTCACCGGGCTGCGCATGCAATGCGCGTTCCTGGGCGGAGCGGCGGTCGCGTATCTGATGCCGGCCCTGGCCGACTGGCTGGGCGGCGCGCAGGCGCGCAGCAAGGGCTACGAGCTGGCCGCCGCCGTCATCGGCGTGCTGGCAACGTGCGCGTTCCTGCTTTGCTTCGTGGCGGTGCGCGAACCGCCCGACGCAAAGGGCGCCGCGCAGCCGGTGCCGCCGCTGTTGCCGGACGCGTGGGCATTCCTGCGCGTGGTGCGCGGTAGCGGGCCATTGCTGCGGGTGCTGCTGGGCAAATTCCTGATCACGTTCACGATGACCATGCACACCCGCAACATGGTGTATTTTTTCAAATACGTGCTGGGCGCGGTGCAGGCCGTGCGCTACGCGGTGCCGCTGCTGATCGCGGCCAGCGTCATCAGCGTGCCTCTGTGGGTGTGGGTCATCCGCCGCACCAGCAAGCGCAGCGCCTGGCTGCTCGGCTGCCTGGCCACCGCCGTTTTTGCCCTGTGTCTGCAGCTTCCGCTCCAGCTTCCGCTGCCCCTGGCGATCGCCTTGCTCAGCGGGGTGGCCGCCAGCACCACCGCTTACGCGGTGTGCTTCTGGGCCATGCTGCCGGACACCGTCGAGTACAACGAGTGGCGCTTCGGGCGGCGCGACGAAGCCAAGGTGTTCGGGTTCGCTTCCTTCACCCAGAAAATCGCGATGGGCCTGTCCGCCGTGATCGCAGGCCTGTACCTGGACCACAGCGGTTACCTTGCCAACCAGGCGCAGAGCCCGGCAACGCTCGGGGCAATCCGCTCGACCATGGGGCTGATTCCCGCAGCCGGCGCGCTGCTCTCGCTGCTGGTGATGCGCGGCTATGCGCTTGACGACGCGGCCCACCGGCGCATCGTGAATGCGCTCGACGCAAAGACGGCGCCCTGACGATGCCGACAGCGCTGCCCGGACCTCAGCGCTGCGTTTTTTTCTCTTCGAGCGGGGCAAAACCGATCTGCCGCCGTTCCGGTTCGGGCGGCTCCATCAGCTCGCCCAGCGCCTCGAGGATGCCGGAGATCGTTTCATCCTGTTCGACCAGCTTGCGCTTGATGCGCGCCTCCAGGTCACGCAGCAGGTGGGCCAGTTCCTTGTGGCCGGTCGCCAGTTCGCGCAGCTGCACGAAGGCCCGCACCACGAATACCGAGACCTCGACCGCGCGCGGGCTGTTCAGCACCGTTGACGCCATCAGCGCCCCATGCTCGGTGAACACGAACGGCGCGTGGCGGCGGCCGCCCCAGGTCGCGGTCGAACTTGAAGTCGCAATTTGCGACTTCAAGTCGGACACTTCCTGCGGGGTCAGCTGGAACAGGAAATCGGCCGGAAAGCGCTCGGAGTTGCGCCGCACCTGCTCGTTCAGGCGCTTGGTCGGCACCCCGTACAGTGCCGCCAGGTCGGCGTCGACGATCACCCGCAGTCCGCGCACGATCAGGATGCGGCTGGCAACGGCCTCGACCCGGGCCCCGGTCAGTGCGGTGTCCATGTGCTGGGGCGCTCAGAGGCGCCGGGACTCAGAACGGGATGTCGTCGTCCATCTCGGCCACGCCCCCGGTCGCGCCGGCCGGCTCCTTGGAGGGCTTGGCGCCGGAGGACTTGGGCGGCGCACTGCGCGCGGCGCGCGGTTCGTCGTCCGGCCCCGGAGCGCCCGCGCCCCCACGCGATCCGAGCATCTGCATCGCGTCAGCCACGATCTCGGTCGTGTACCGGTCCTGTCCGTCCTTGTCCTGCCATTTGCGCGTGCGCAACTTGCCCTCCACGTACACCTGCGAGCCCTTCTTCAGGTATTCGCCGGCGATTTCGGCCAGGCGCCCGAAGAACGCGACCCGATGCCACTCGGTTTCCTCGCGCTTTTCTCCGGTGTTCTTGTCCTTCCACTGCGAGGTGGTCGCCACCGAAACGTTGGTGATCGCCGCCCCGTCGGGGCTGTACCGGGTCTCCGGATCGCGCCCGAGATTGCCGACCAGAATTACCTTGTTCACCGATGCCATCGTCGTCCTCCCGCCCCAGGGCGCGCGGGAACGCGCGAAACTGCGCGCCGGCCGCCTGGGAAGATGATACAGATTGGGTGCGCGGCGGCCGGACCGCACCGCCGTGCGCGGTAGCCCGGGCCGGCAACGGGCGCGCTCCGACATAATGCCCGGATGAAACCCTGCCACGCTGTGGTGCTGTTTGCCCACGGGGCGCGCGATGCGCGCTGGTCGGCGTCGCTGCATGCGCTGGCCGGCGCGATCCAGGCGCAGCTGGGCCAGGCCAGCGTGCGCACCGCGTTTCTGGAGCTGCAGTCGCCCACGCTGCCCGAAGCGCTCGAGGCGGCGGCGGCCGAAGGCGCGCAGCGCATCGACATCGTGCCGGTGTTCTGGGCCGGCGCCGGACACATCGAGCACGAATTGCCTCCGATCATCGCGGCATTTACTGCGCGCCGCCCGCAGGTGGCCGTGCGTGCGCTGCCCGTCCTGTCGGAGCTGCCTGGGCTGCTTGAATTCGTTGCGGGCGCCGTGGCGCGGTCCGCCGGTTCGTAAGCACCCGGTTGGGTACCTTTCCCCCATTGCGGTTTGGGTGACGATGGGCTCAGGATTGCGTGCGGAGCCTGAATGGGCTTCGCGTTGCCAATCTTGAAATTCGACCCCCTCCCCAACAAGGAGAAGAATTCATGACGAACTTGTTGCGAATCCAGCAGCATCGCT
>Ga0137413_10001119_pt1 | contig 10113 bp, 5 predicted proteins | sample CZODoug2_1_16fun_FD_108280 | JGI IMG/M metagenome (GOLD analysis project Ga0137413, IMG submission 108280) | Vadose zone soil fungal communities from Angelo Coast Range Reserve, California, USA - CZODoug2_1_16fungal (Illumina Assembly) | ecosystem: Environmental > Terrestrial > Soil > Vadose... | reverse complement strand
GCGTTCGCGTGGGCGGTACCCAACGCCGAGCGGCGCGCGCGATACGGCCCGCGCTACTTCGAGCTGGAGATTGCCCGGACCTACCTCCCCAAAGGGGAGGTGTACATGACCGAGGACGGCATGGCGGGGGCCTTGTGGGCTCCTCCGAACAAGTGGCAGACGCCGGTGTTGGCTTCGTTGCCGTTCTTACCGGTCATGCTTCGCGCCTGCACGACCAACCTTCCGGTGGCGCTGAAGATGCTCGCCTCGATGGAGACCCGCCACAAGCTGCAGACCGAGCCCCACTACTACCTGCCCTACATCGGCACCGACCCGGACCACCGGGGCAAAGGCCACGGGGCGGCATTGCTCACTGACATGGTGCGTCGTTGCGACGCAGAGGGCATGCCGGCGTATTTGGAGTCGACGGGCACGAGGAACCAAGCGCTCTATCTACGCCACGGCTTCCGGGTCCTCGAGGAGTTGCACTGGCCCAAAGGCGGGCCTCCGTGGTGGCCGATGTGGCGCGAGCCCCAAGCCAGCTGACCGCACACGCCGAGACGGAGGTCAGTCGTTACTGGTCCGCATGGCCGACGAATGTTCTTGTCATCGCCGCAGGCCTGCGGGAGTCTGCGATGTGGACCTACCGCAGGCTGAGGCCGGTATGGCGTTCCGTCTGCTCGGTCCGGTCTCGGCGGTCGATGCGACCGGGGTGACGGTGGCGTTGGGGTCGTCGCGGCAGCGCGCGCTGCTGGCCTGCCTGCTGGTGGGGGACCGGGTTCCGGTCACCGTCGCGCAGCTCATCGACCTGCTCTGGGACTTCCGCCCGCCACCTACGGCGGCCACCATGGTGCACGCGGCGGTCGCGGGGCTGCGCAAGGCGCTCGAACCGGCTCACTGCCGCGGTGACGCCCGGGTGGTCGTGACCCGCGACGGTGGGTACGTCATGCAGGTGTCGCCGGATCAGATTGATGCGGTCCGGTTCGAGCGGCTGCTGGCCCGGGGGCGGCAGGCGGTGCGGGCGGATCCCGGGCGTGGACATCGTCTGCTGGGTGAGGCGCTGGGATTGTGGACCGGGCCGGCGTTGGCTGGGGTCGAGCAGGTGTTTGCCCGAGCCGCGGCCGGCCGCCTCGATGGTCTCCGGTTGGAGTGCGCCGAGTTCAAGGCCGAGGCGGGTCTTGAACTCGGCTTGCACTACGAGGCGGTGTCAGAGCTCGAGACGCTGGTGGCCCGGAATCCGCTGCGGGAGCGGTTGTCGGGGCTGCTCATGGTGGCGTTGTATCGGTGCGGCCGGCAGTCCGACGCACTTGCCACCTACGCGAACCTGCGACGGTCGTTGGCAGCGGAGCTGGGGTTGGAGCCGGGGCCGGAAGTACGCCGGCTCGAGATGGCGCTGTTGCGGCAGAGCGCGGAACTGGACCTCCCCGTCAGGCCGGTGACCCGGCCGGGCCGATCACCCGCCGCGCTTCCCATCCCGTTGGGCGCGTTCGTCGGCCGCGGTCGGGAGCAGTCCGAGTTGGCGGCGTTGCTCGCGCGCCACCGCATGGTCACGCTCACCGGTGCCGGCGGTACGGGCAAGACCAGGCTCGCCATAGAGGTGACACGCCGGCTTGCCGACCACAGTGGTGCGGAGGCGTTCTTCGTCGACCTGACGCCACTCGCAGCAGGGGCCGGGGTCGAGGAGACGGTCGCGGCAGCGCTCGACGTGCGAACGGAACCGGGTCAGGAACTGGTCGCCACGATCGCGGCGGCCCTGGACGGACGCGACAGCGTGATCCTTCTGGACAACTGCGAACACCTTCTCGACCGGTGCGCCACGCTGGTCGCGGCGGTGCTCTCCCGGACCGGGCGCGTCCGGGTGCTGGCCACCAGTCGCGAGCCGCTCGGGATGCCGGGCGAGCACCTCCATCCGGTTCGGCCGTTGCTCCTGGCCGTCCCGGACGAACCCTGGGACCGGATTGCGGCATGTGAGGCCGTGCGGCTGTTCGTGAGCCGGGCTGCTGCTGTCCGACCCGGTTTCGCCGTGACGCCGCACAACGCCCGGCTCGTGCTGGAGGTGTGTGCGCGTCTCGATGGTTTGCCGCTCGCGCTCGAACTCGCGGCGGCTCGGATGGCGTCAATGTCCTTGCGTGACCTCGCCGCCCGGCTCGACGACCGGTTCCGGCTGCTGGCCGCGGCCGCCCGACCGGTCGATCCGCGTCACCGCAGCCTGGCGGCGACCGTCGGGTGGAGCTACGAGCTGCTGGCCGCACCCGAACGGGCGCTGTTGGCGCGGATCGCGGTGTTCCCGGGCACCTTCGATCTGGCCGCCGCTCAGGCGCTGGACGGCGATGAGGGTCCCGCCAGGAGTGACGGCCTGCTGACGCTGTCCCGGCTGGTCGCGTGTTCCACGGTCCAGCTCGAGGAGGAGCCCGACGACGAGCCGCGTTACCGGCTGTTGGAGACGACCCGGCAGTTTGCCCGGGACAAGCTGGAAACACCCGAGATTGCCCGGCTGCAATCTCGGCATGCCCACCACTACCTCGCCGTGGCCGAACAGGTGGAGGCGCACCTGTTCTGCGCAGGTGCCGGGCCATGGTTGGCCCGACTGCACCGCGAGCGGGTGAACCTGCTGGCCGCGCTCGCCTGGGCGTTCGGACCCGGCGGTGACCCGGACGTCGGGACGCGGATGGTCGGCTGTTTGTGGCACTACTGGGATCTGCGGGGGGCGCGGAGCGAGGGCCTGCAGTGGGTCCACACCGCGCTCGACGCGGTCGGGACCGAGACGCCGGTCCAGCGGCTGCCGCTGTTGTCGGCCGGTGCGCTGCTGCACATCGGCTGCGCCGACTTCGACGCCACCGCGGAACTCGCGGGCGAACAGCTCATCCTGGCGCGCCGGACCGGCCAACGGATGTGGGAGGGCGACGCCCTGTCGATGACGGCCACGATTGCCTGGGCGCGTGGCCGATTCGATCGGGCCCAGCAGCTCTACGAGGACGCGGTGATCGCCACGCTGGCCGGCGGCAGCGTGTGGCGGGCCGCGATGGCCGAAGCCCAGCTGGCGCGGCTGCACCGGGACCGCAACGAACCAGACGCGGCACGCGCGGTGGCGCTGCAGTCTCTCGCCCACGCCCGGCAGGTCGGCGAGGAACTGGCCCACGGTCTGGCCCTCGACGTCCTGGCCTCGATCGAACACCGCTGGGGCGCCGTGGCCGAAGCCCGCCGGCTTGTCGAGGAGGCGCTGGTGCACTACCGCCTCGTCGACTACCGGGAGGGCGAAGCGTCCGCCCTGCACCTGGCAGGGCGCATCGCGTTGGGTGCCGGTGAACCCGCGCGCGCCCGCGTCGCGTTCGAACACTCACTGATGCTCTGCAAGCAGATCGGGCACCGCGCCGGGACCGCGGTCGCCATGGAGGGCCTTGCCGACGCCACTGCAGCAGCCGACGGTGTCGAGGCCGACCGGCTACGCGCTGCGGCGTCGAAGCTGCGCGTCGAGATCGGGGTCCCCGCACCGGTGAGTTAGCCGGCAGTTGGTCGCCGATTGGTCGCAGTGGTGACACTCAGTTGCTGTGACGACTCACCCGACCATCGCGGTCCCCGACGACGTGCTCAGGCCCGGCGACGTGCTCAGGCCCGGCGACGCCGACTACGACACCGCCCGCGCGGTGTTCAACCGGATGATCGACCGGCGGCCCCTGGCCATCCTCCGGTGCCGGCAACCCGACGACGTGGTCCGGGGTGTGGCGTTGGCCCGCGAGCACGATCTGGTGATCGCGGTCCGCGGCGGCGGCCACAACGTCGCCGGCAACGCCGTGTGCGACGGCGGGATCATGCTCGACCTGTCCCCGATGAAGGGCCTGGAGGTGGACCCCGGCCGCCGCGTCGCCCGCGCCGGCGCCGGGCTACTGCTCGGCGAACTCGACCGAGGAACCCAGAACCACGGGCTGGCCACCCCGCTCGGGGTGATGTCGGGCACCGGGATAGCCGGCCTGACCCTCGGCGGCGGCCTCGGCTGGCTGAACGGCCGCCACGGACTGGCCTGCGACAACCTGATCGGCGCCGAGGTGGTGACGGCGGGCGGCGAGGTTCTCACCGTTGGGCCCGACGACCAACCCGACCTGCTCTGGGGTCTGCGCGGCGGGGGCGGGAACTTCGGGGTCGTCACCTCCTTCACCTACCGGCTGCATCCGATCGGTCCGCTGCTCGCCGGTGGGCTCTCCTACCCGTGGGCGGCGGCCGCGGACGTCCTGCGCTACCACCAGGAGTTCATGGCCTCCGCCCCGGACGAACTCACCTCGGCCGTCTCACTCGCGGTGGGCCCGACCGGGCAGCCCGCGCTGTCGATCGCGGTGAGCTGGTGCGGACCACTGGACGAAGGACAAGCCGTGCTGCGACCGCTACGCGCGTTCGGGAAGCCGACTGCCGACGTCATTGCCCCGATGCCGTACCTCACGTGGCAGTCCGCCCCGGACGCGGGATACCCGCTCGGCCGCCTGCACTACTGGAAGTCCGGCTACCTGCGCCACCGCACTGACGCCGCGATCGAGACCCTGCTCGACGTCGCGGCGCGGATGCCGCGCGGCGCAAGCGGGATCGGGCTGCAGGGGCTGCGCGGAGCCGCGAGCCGGGTCGCGCCCGACGCGACCGCGTTCCCCCACCGTGCGCCGCAGGACGACTTCCTCATTCTCGCCCAATGGGACGACGACCGGGACTCCGCGAGCATCATCGCCTGGGCCCGGGACGCGTTCGCCGCCATGCGCCCGCACCTCGAGGACGCCGTGTACGTCAACAACCTGGGCGCCGAGGGTCCCGACCGAGTGCTGGCCGCCTATCGGGGCAACCACTCTCGGTTGGCCGAGCTGAAACGGCGCTACGACCCCAGCAACGTTTTCCGGATGAACCAGAACGTCGCACCGGTCGTCCTGGGATAGGGCGGTCTTGATCTGGACCCGCCGGACTGCAGAGGGTTCCTCTCGCGGCGCCGGTGGGTGGGGTCAGCCCGAGTTGGCGAGCCGCGCAAGATTGGCCAGCGATTGCTCGAGGTGGTCGATGGGGAACGGCGGGAAGGGGATGTGCTCGCGCAGCGACGGTGGTACCGCGGACCAGTCGTAGGTCAAGGTGACCTCCGTTCGGGACTCAAGCACTACGAGATGGCGAATCTGGTGACCGTGTTCGATGCACTGGCCACCATCGCGTGGGAGCCGGGACAGTATGGGCCCGATCGGTTCGGGATCAGCGAGAACCGCGAACACCTCCTCACGCGGCGCCTCGATCGTCCTGCTCACGCTTAAGGTCTCGTTGGTCACCTGGCTGCTCCCGTCCGTTGCTGTCCGGTCAAGGGTATGGACGGCGCGCGCTCCAGGAACTCATCGCCAAGAGTCCGCCTGTGAAGGTCAGATGGCTACTTGGGCCAGGTAGGCGACGGCGAGCGCGATGGCGAGAGTGCCGAGCAGGGTGCGCAGGGCGCGCTCGTCGAAGTGGCCCTGAAGACGTGCGCCGAGGTAGCCGCCGATGAGACCGCCGACCCCGCAGGTGATACCGAGCGACCAGTTCGGGGCGATGGCGCCGCTGGTGGTCAGGGCAAGCACGGCGTAGGTGACAGCGCCGGCCAGCGAGGTGAAGAAGGTCGAGGCGAGCGCGGCCGGCGCGACCGTGGTGACCGGTAATCCGCTGCCCACCAGGACGGGCGCCAGGATGGAGCCGCCGCCGATGCCGTAGATGCCGCCGACGAAGCCGACGACGAGAGAAAGCGCGGTGATGCCCCGGGGCGGGATAGTCCGGGTGGGCGCAGCCGGCGGTCGGCGTCGTCGGATCAGCCAGACCCCGAGCGGTAACAGGACCGCTGCGGCGAGCACCCGGAAGGTGCGGGGACCGGCGGCGAAGTACACGTGGACCGCGGAACCGGCGACCACGCCCGGCAAGGTCCCGGCGATCAGGCGCCTGGTGAGCTGCGGGTCGAGTTGGCCGTGCCGGCGGTAACGGAGCAGCGCGCCGGGGGTGCCGACGACGTTGAACAGCAGGTTGGTGGGGGTGACGGCGGGGTTCGGCACATCCAGGACCGACAACTGCACCGGGAGCAGGAACACGGCACCGGACACGCCCGCCGGCGTGGTGACCGCGGTGATCAGCAGCGCGGAGACGAGTCCGATCAGGGCCTGGGACAGAGTCACCAGGGCCGCCCGGGCGAACTCAGCTCCATCGCACGGCGTCCGGATCGGTGCTTCTGCTGAGGTCAGCCAGAGGTGGCGAGCCGCGCCAGATTGGCCAGCGATTGCTCGAGGTGGTCGATGGGGAACGGCGGGAAGGGGATGTGCTCGCGCAGCGACGGTGGTACCGCGGACCAGTCATAGGTCAAGGTGACCTCCGTTCGGGACTCATCGACCGGACGCAGGTCGTAACGCCACACCCAACCACCGCGGCCGAGCTCACCGTCGGGCCCATACTGTCCCGGCTCCCACGCGATGGTGGCCGGTGCATCGAACACGGTCACCAGGTTCGCCATCTCGTAGTGCTTGTCCGGATGGTTGTCGTGGTACATCGCCATCCCGAAAACCTTGCCCGCCTCAGTGATCGGTTGATCGGTCGACCCGCGCAGCCACCCCGTACCGTCGATGTCGGGATGACGGGCGGGATCAGCGAGTACCCCGAACACCGCGTCACGCGCGGCCTCGATCGTCCTGCTCACGCACAAGGTCTCGCTGGTCACCTGGCTGCTCCCGTCCGTTGCTGCGCTCTGGCTGGGTCATCAGAGCAGGCGGGCTGATCGGTCCCGTCAAGGGTATGGACGGCGCGCGCTCCCGGAACTCATCGGTGTCCACGAACGCGGGGCAACACGCTCTGCCAGAATCCGCCCGGAGAGGACTCGCGTGGGTGAGCGCCTGCCGGACGGTCCCGTCACGATCGTGTTCAGCGACGTGGCGGGCTCCACCGACCTGCGCACAGAACGCGGGGACATCGCGGCCCACCGCATCCTGCGCTCGCACGAGGAGGTCGTCCGTCGGTGTGTGGCCGCCCACGACGGCCGTGAGGTCAAGGCGTTGGGCGACGGGTTCATGCTGGCGTTCGCCTCGGTCCGCAAGGCGTTGCAGTGCGCGATCGCAATCCAGCAGGCGTTGGCCGAGCGCAACACCGAGTCCCCCGGTGAGGAGGTCGGGGTCCGGATCGGGGTGAACACCGGGGAGGTGGTGGTCGAGGGCGACGACCTTTACGGGCAGGTGGTCAACGCCGCTGCCCGGATCGCGGCGAAGGCGGCGACCGGAGAGATCCTGGTCTCGGACATCGTGCGGCAATTGACCGGCTCCGCCTCCGGTTTCGCCTTCACCGACCGCGGTGAGCAGAGCCTCAAGGGCTTCCCCGAGCCGTGGCGTCTGCACGCGCTGTCCGTCGTCCGCGCGAGTGCGCCGGCCGGTCCCGTCGGGCGCACCCCCTTCGTCGGCCGGCAGAGCGAACGGGTCGAGCTGCGGCGGGTGCTCGCCCAGGTTCAGTCGGGGGTCGGCGCAATGGTGATGATCGGCGGTGAACCCGGAGTCGGCAAGACCCGGCTGGCGGAGGAAGTTGCGCGCCGCTGCGAACGCGAGGGATTCCTGGTCTACACCGGGCACTGCTACGAGGCTGCCGGCGCCGCCCCCTACATCCCGATCGTGGAGACCTACGAACAGGCCCTGGCCCGCGCGCCGGGCCCAGCCGCCTTCCGCCGGTTCCTCGGCGAGGAGGCGCCGCAGATCGCGAAGTTGCTGCCCCGACTGCGCCAGCTCTGCCCGGACATTCCCGCGCCGTTGGAGCTGCCGCCGGAGCAGGAACGCCGGTTCCTGTTCAACAGCATGTGGGAGGTGCTCGCCCGCACCGCCCGGATCAAGCCGACCCTGCTGGTGTTCGACGACATCCACTGGGCCGACGAACCCACCATGCTCATGATCCAGCACATCGCCGAACGGGTCTCCGAGGTGCCGCTGCTGGTGCTCGGGCTCTACCGGGACAGCGAGCTCGACGTCGGCCGGCCGTTGTCGCGCACATTCGAGGAACTGACGCGGCGTCGGTTGGCCCTCCGGCTGCCACTGCGCCGGCTGCCGGCCGACTCGGTCGCGGAACTGATCGCCGCCCTGGCCGGGCAGGACCCGCCGGCCGGGCTGGTCGAGGTGATCCACGCCCAGACCGAGGGCAACCCGTTCTTCACCGAGGAGGTGTTCAAGCACCTGGCCGAGGAGGGCCGGCTCTTCGACGCCGACGGCCGATTCCGCACCGACCTGCGCCCCGAGGACCTCGATGTCCCCGAGGGTGTGCGGGTGGTGGTCGGCGCCCGGTTGCGGCGATTGCCCGCGGACGGAGTGAAGATGCTCGGCAGCGCGGCAGTACTCGGCCGGGTGTTCCCCTTCGAGCTGCTGCGCCAGCTCGACGAACTACCAGAGGACCGACTTCTGGATCTGGTCGAGGACGCGGAGCGGGCCGGGTTGATCCTGCCGGTCCCCGACAGCGGCGACGACCAGTTCATGTTCGCCCACGAACTGATCCGTCAGACGGTGTTGTCCGCGCAATCCGCACCGCGTCGGCGACGGTTGCACGCCCGTGCGGCCGAGACGCTGGAGCGTCACCACAGCGAGGCTCTGGAACCGCACGCCGCGACGATTGTCCACCACCTGCTGGAGGCGGGCGCCGCGGTGGACCCCAAGCAGGTGTTCCGGTTCCTGGTGATGGCCGGCGCCTGGGCTCAGGAGACCTCGGCATTCGAGGAGGCCCTCGCCCACCTCGAACACGCCGCGGAGCGGGCCGAGGGGGCCACCGCGGAGGAACGGATCGACCTGTTGTACCGCCTGGCGATGGCCCAGCAGAGCACCGGCCGGTGGGCGCAGGGGCGAGACACCTGGCTGGCGGCCGTCGACGTGTCCGAGGCGATCGGCGATACCCGTCGGGCCGCCGCGATCTGCCAGGAAGCCGGCTGGAACATGGCGGTGGCGGGTCAGACGCGGGACGCCTGGGTGGTGATCCAACGCGGCCTGGCTCTTGTCCCGGAGGAGTCCCTCGCGGATCGAGCCCGCCTGCTCGCCGCGACGGGCGCGTTGGCGGGCTTGGCCGGCCTCGTCCCCTTCGTCGAGGTTGAGGCCATGCTGGGCCAGGCGCTGGCCATTGCGGCCGACCTGGGCGACCCGGTCGTCCACGGATCGTGCGCGATGTGGTCCGCGATGGCGCGCTGGCCCTGGATGCAGATGGCCGACGGCGCCGCGCACGGGCTGGAAGCGGTCCGCCTGCTGTGCCTGGCGGAAGATCGCTGGTCCGAGTCGACCATGGCCGGGTTCACCGCGTTCTACCTGGCCGGTACCGGACGCCTCGGGGAGGCGGCCCGCCTGGCCGCGGAGACCGCTGCGCTGGCCGAGCGGATCGGGAACACCCTGGGCCAGTTCATGGCGGCACGTGCCGGTGCGCCGGTCGCTTTCATCCAGACCGGCGACCTCACGGCCTTCGCCGCCTTCGGTCGGTGGGATCTGGCGAAAAACACCGACCAAGGCTTGGGGTGGAGCGCTCACAGCCATGCCTATCTCGCTGTCGCCGAGTTCCTCGGCGGCGATTGGCCCGCCGCGCTTGAGCATGCCCGCATCGGTGCCGACACCGAGCCGTCCGGCGGTCAGGCGGGCCAGTGCCTCTCGGTGCTGGTCGAACAACTTGCCTACGCCGGCACGCGGAACGAGGTCCTGGCGCTGCTGGATGACCCCGACGCGGCGATGCCGGTGCCCGGTCAGGCCAACCCGTGGGGGAGCTGGGCGCTGCTACGCGGCGCCGTCGAGGGTTTGCATGTACTCGGCGAGCACGACCGCGCCGGCGCCATGTACGACCTCGTCGTCGAATGCATCGAGCGCACCGGTGTGGTCGGGGATCCCTACTTCGACTGCAAACTTCTGGAGCGGGTGGCCGGCATCGCGGCGCACTCCGCGCGACGGTTCGACGACGCCGTACGCCACTACCGCACCGCACTGGCGCAGGCCGCAGATCTCCCGCACGTCCCCGAGCAGGCCCACACCCGGCGCTTCCTCGCCGCGATGCTGCTCGACCGCGACGCCACCGGCGACCGCGCCGAGGCGTACCGGATGGCCACCGAGGCCGCCGACCTCTACCGCCGCTTGGGCATGCCCCGCCATCTCGCGCTGGTGCTGGCGCTGGGACCGT
>Ga0137413_10001117_pt1 | contig 10128 bp, 7 predicted proteins | sample CZODoug2_1_16fun_FD_108280 | JGI IMG/M metagenome (GOLD analysis project Ga0137413, IMG submission 108280) | Vadose zone soil fungal communities from Angelo Coast Range Reserve, California, USA - CZODoug2_1_16fungal (Illumina Assembly) | ecosystem: Environmental > Terrestrial > Soil > Vadose... | reverse complement strand
GGTTGCAGCGGTTCTCGGCGTCGCCGAGATCGAGGACGAAGACTTCGCCGGCGCGGTCCAGGCTGGGCATGTCGGCTCCTTCAGCGCGGGGGTCGCCAATGCACCGATCATGCCGGACATCGGTACTCGGCGGGTGCGGGGCGGGCGAACAGCGCGACGAATCGTGCCACGCTGGCTCACTCGCCCTCAGTGCGCAGCAAGCCCCGGCTTTGCGCCTCGACCAGGTCGAGATCGCCGAACACCACCGCGCGGCGGTGGTCATCGGCTGGCGGCTGCCCCAGATGGCCGGCGCGACGACGACGTGGTCGGCGCGGCCAGCCGACGTCCCGTCAGCTGAGCCGCAGCTCGTCCGGCACCGGAGCGCCCAGGAAGTCCAGTAGCGCGGCCACCTTGCGGTCCAGGATCCGGCCGACGTGGTCGATCTCCGGATGCCCGTAGCCGGCGAAGACGGTGCTGGGCTGGTCGATGGCGAGCTTGGTGGGTCCCCCGTCGGGCGCCCAGAGGAAGGTCCGTAGCGGCGCGTGCAACAGGATGCCCGGCTCGTGGCGGAACATCTTCTCCGCGATGGTGTGGTTGCCCATCAGGTACTGGGTACCTCGGACGGTGTGTCCGGCCGGGCGCATCGCCGAGTCGGTCTCGATGCGGAAATAGAACACGAAACCGTGCGGGGCGATCGAGTCGATCCAGCTGACCATGTCCGCCCAGGAACCGCTGTGCGCAGCCATCTCGCTCCTGGGGATCTCCGGGACCGCCTGCTCATAACGCCGCCGGAACTCCTCGTAGCCCTCGGCGATGGTCATGGTCAGCCGGGTGACCCGGTACGTGCTCACCGTTGGTGGGGCGGGCAGGCTCACAGCGTTTCCCCCTGGGTTCGTCTTCGAAACCGACGTCGAGGATTCTGCCGGCACAGCCGCACCGTTCGCACCTCGGCCTCTCCTCGGACTCGTCCCGCCGGCCCTGGCGACCAGCGCCGAGCCGCCGACCAAGATCGACAGGGTGGCCGGAGGGGATACCGCCAATTGCAGTACCGTCAGCGCGGTGACCGAGGTGGCGACACCGGCCGTGGCTGAGCTGGAGGCAGCGGTCGCGCGGGAGATGGAGCCCGCGTTGCCCGCGCTGACCGATGAAATGGTCGCGCACTTCGTCGAGTTCATCCCCGACCTACGGATCGAGGACGAGGACATCCGTGAGTTGTTGCACGCCAGCTCGCACGCGAACCTGGTCACCGCGGTGGACATCTTCACCCACGGCATCCCGGTCGACCAGGTCGAGGTGCCGGCCGCCGCCGCCCACTACGTCCGCCGGATGGCACAGCGGGACGTGCCGGTGGAGTCGTTGCTGCGGGCCTACCGGCTGGGCGGGGGGCTGTTCCTGCAGTGGTGGCTGCGCGCGGTGGAGGGGCACGAGCCGTCGTCGCGGACGCTGCTGGCCGCCACCAAGCACATCGCCCTGGTGGCCGCCGAGTACATCGATCGGATCTCCCAGACCCTGGTGGAGATCTACGACGAGGAACGCAAGCTGTGGGCGCAGCGCGCCGCCGCGACCAGGTCCGTCCAGGTGCGCACCGTGCTGCTCGACGAGGATCTGGACGTCGCCACCGCCGAGGCGCTGACCGGCCACCGGATGCACGGCAGCCACGTGGGCGTGGTGGCGTGGTCCACTGGCACGGACAACGGCCGCGAAGTCGAGTCCGCCGGGCAGCTGATCGCGGAGATCACCGGGCGGCAGCCGCTGGCGGCGTTGGCCGACGACCGGACGCTGTGGGCCTGGGTATCCGGTCCGAATTCGGCCAACCTGGACGTCGCCGCGCTGGATGCCGAACTGCGCCGGCGCCGCTCCCCCATGCGGATCGCGGTGGGTAGCCCGGCGGTGGGGCTGATCGGCTTCCGCTCCTCCCACCACGAGGCGGTGGCCACGCAGCGGGTGGCCAACATCCGAGGGGACGACAGCCCCGGGGTGACCGCGTTCGCCGACGTGGCGATCTCCACGTTCCTGGCCAGGGACCTGCGCGCGGCCCGCCGCTGGGTGGCCGACGTGCTGGGCGGGTTGGCCACCGACGACGACGCGATGGCCGAGCTGCGCCGGACCGTGCTCCACTTCCTGCAGACCGGCTCGAGCCTGACCGAAGCGGCCGTGCGGCTGCACCTGCACAAGAACACCGTGCGCTACCGGCTGCGCAAAGCCGAGGACGTCCGAGGTCGGCCGATCAGCGACCGCCGCCTCGACGTGGAGACCGCCCTGCTGGCATGCGTACAACTCGGCAAGGCGGTACTCATCCGAACCGGCCTCTAACCGACGCCGTGAGGCTCGGCCCCGCTGGTGGTCGCGGCCGCGCAGACCGGGTGCTGCTCGCGCAGAGGGTGCAGGGTCTGTGCCGGTTGGACGGGGTCTGTGCCGGGCGGGATGTGCGGTCGGAGTGCGCGTCGGGCGTCGGGTGGCGCGGTACTGGGCGAGCCACATGGCGCGGTCGTTGGGGACGGCGGTGCTTCGGTTTTCGGCCCCGCTGGTGGTCCCCGGAGATGGCCGCACTAGCCGCCGCTCCGACTTCGCCGGTTCTAGCGGCCGCGCAGACCGGGTGCTGCTCGTGCAGAGGGTGCAGGGTCTGTGCCGGTTGGACGGGGTCTGCGCCGCCTCTGGCGGGGTCCGCGCGGGCTGCACTGGGTCTGTGCCGCCTCGTCTGCGCGGCCGCTACTGAGTCTGCGCGGCCGCTACTGAGTCTGAGCGACAGGTACTGAGTCTGTGCGCGCCGGCAACGCGGCTGGTTCGCTGGCCGGAACCGACTGGTTCGCTGGCCGGCTGGTCCGACAGCGCGGCCCGCTGCCGCGGACCGGTGGCTCCACCGGCCCGCTGCCGCGGACCGGTGGGGCCGGCGCGGCGTCGGGGTAGCGGGGTAGGTCGTCCACCTCCCATGGTTGCCGGCTCGCCATGTCCGCGACCAGTAGGTGGCCCCGCTCGAACTCGCCGGTCGCGGCGTCCACCAGCCGGTACTGCTGCCGGTCCGAGCCGAACGGCTGGGACTCCAGCAGTACCACCCGCACCTCTCCGGGCTCGAAGCCGCAGCGCTCGGCCAGTGCGCCGATGAGCTGTTCGTTGTGCAGGTGGCCCTCGCCGAAGTTCCAGCCGAGCACCGCGCCGGCCACGAACTCACCGTCCACCACGAAGTACGACTCGTGCTCGACGCCGGCCGCCCTGGGTAGCAGGCCGAACAGCCCGCGCCCGTGGTGGTGCATCGCCCGGAAGACGAAGCCCTTGTGTGCCAATACCTCCGCTACCTGCTCGCCGTAGAGCCGGCGCAGCTGCGCCTTCGGGAACCCGGAGTACTTGACCACGTGCTCGTCGATCTTGTTCAGTGCCGAGGGACGCAGCGCCCACAGTGAGGTGGCCCAGTTCCCTGCGTAGTACCGCATCGAGAGCAGGAAGGAGAACCGCTCCGGCCACAGGTTCCCGGCCACCACCATGGCGATTACCGGCACCACCAGCAGCGCGATCAGGCCGGGCCGCGTGGCGGCGGACAGCTGGTAGGGCTGATAGCCCCAGAACAGGTAGCTCACCGAGAAGATCATGAAGACGTTCCACTCCGACGGCATGCCCATCGGGAACGCGCTGAGGAGGTGGAGGTGGAACAGCACCATGACGGCCACCGCGACGGCGGTCAGCCGACGGTCGGTGGACAGCAGCAGCACCAGCGGCACGGCGAACTCGACCGCGGTGCCACCGTGCGCCAGCACGCGGGCCAGCCCGGACGGCCGCAGGTCGTCGGGGAACGACCGGAACAGCCGGCGCTTGAGCGCCTTGACGGCCATCAGCGGACTGTTGCTGAGCATCACCGAGACAACGAACGGAAAGTGCTTGTTCAGCTTGGACGCCGCCGCGCCCCACCAGAGCAGCACCAGCAGTATCTTCGCGGCGATGATCATGTCGAGGAACGGGAAAAAGAACGCCAGCAGGGCGATCCAGTAGTGCTCCGCCCGGGCCGCCAGGAAGATCGTCTTATCGCGCAGGCCGATCAACGGAACCAGGATCGCCAGCGGGATCAAGGTGTTCGGGGAAAGGGTGTGGACCTGGCCGAACAGGCCGGCGCCCAGGTGCTCGGCGGGAGACAGCAGCGGCCATCCGGCGGCGGCCAGCAGCCCCAGGTACAGCACCACGTCGAGCGGGGTCCGGGTGGTGCCCCGGGTCAGCGGTACCCGGTCGGGCCACGCCGGCAGCCGAACGGTGCCGGGACGTAACCAGTACAGGAACCCGCCGACCGGAGGCAGGAACCGCAGGGTGAGTGGGCCGAAGCCGCAGCCAAGGCCGAGCACCTCGAACAGCAGCGTCCACAGCACGGCTTTCTGGAATACCACCGGCTCGGTCCACCAGCCGGCGATCCCGCTCAGCGGACCAATGCCCGGGGTGGTCTGGATGAACCACAGCCCGCCGGACACGTACCCGACGAGCTTCACCAGGTACACCAGGTAGACCGCCCACGGCGTGCCGAAACCGTTCTCCGCCCAGTGCTGGGTGAGCGGCTGGATCCGTTCTAGTCGCGGCTTGAGATGCCAAAGCTGTACATCGAAGCACCGGGGGAGCTTCGGTGACAGGAAACCCACAGCGATTTCTCCTCGGTGTGTCGCCCTGTCGGGGCGGGCGACGGACTTCCGCTGGTCAGCTGGCCCGGCCCCCCGGCAAGCGGGATGTTCGCCGCTGGCCCGGTGGGGGAGCGACCACAGCAGGCTGGCCCAGGGTGAAGGTCGAGCCTATGGGCGATCCGGCCCGGCAACGATGGCTCGCTGAGCCCAAGGTGGGCCCACGCTTTGTACGCGGCGTACAACGCCATGTGGGCGAACGTGCGCTGCCTAGTACCTCGTTCGCACTAATGGGTGTTACCAGCAGGAGGGTTGCCCGGCTGTCCGGCGCCGCGCGCTAGGCCAAACCGGCGGTGCCGTCTTGTGCTTCCCGACGGCGAGACGCTCGCACATGTATCCGCGCGTACTGGCAATGGACCGTCTCGCGGATTCGGAGTTCCATTCTCAGCATGGCTACACAACGAGGGGTGCGGACAATGAGCTCGCTGGTTATCACGCTGACCGTGGTCGGCCTGCTGGGCGCAGGCCTGGTGGCCGGGATCTTCTACGCCTTCTCCGGCTTCGTCATGCCCGCGCTGGAGCGGATTCCGGCGCCGCAGGGCATCGCGGCAATGCAGTCCATCAACATCACCGCCGTACGACCGGCGCTGATGACGGCGATGTTCGGCACGGCGGTGGTCGCCGTGGCGCTGCTGGTCGTCGCGGTGCGCGGGTGGGGTCAGTCGTACGCCATCCCGATGCTCGCGGGCTCGGTGCTCTACCTGGGCGGGGTCGTCGTGCTGACCATCGTCTTCCATGTGCCGCTGAACGACTCCCTGGCCGCGCTGGACCCGAACGCGGCCAGCTCCGCGGCGCCGTGGGCCGACTACCTGCGGCAGTGGGGCGCCGGCAACCAGGTGCGCTGGATCCTCCCGCTGGCCAGCTCCGCGCTCTACACCGTGGCCCTGCTGCGCTGACTCGTCCGAGCGCTGGGGATGCTCAGCGATCCCGGCCACTATTGACTATCCGTCTATGATGACAAAATGTCTCACAACGGCGCTTGGGACCCTGGCACAGCTTCCGCGACGGAGGCTGTGCCCTCCGGCGTAACTACCCGGCGGGTCACCGCCAGCGACGGTGTGGAGCTGGTCGTCCAGCAGCGCGGCCCGGCGGATTCGCCCACCGTGCTCGCGGTGCACGGCTATCCCGATGATCAGACGGTGTGGGATCAGGTGGCCGGCCAGCTGGCCGGTCGCTACCACGTGGTCAGCTACGACGTGCGCGGCGCCGGGCAGTCGGCGGAGCCGGCCACTCGAGCCGGCTACCAGCTCGATCAGCTGGCCGACGACCTGGCCGCCGTGCTGGACGCGGTCAGCCCCGATCGGCCGGCGCACCTGGTGGCTCACGACTGGGGCTCGATCCAGGCCTGGCACGCGCTCACCAGCGAGCGGCTGGAAGCCCGGCTGTCCGGCCGGGTGGCCTCGTACACCTCGATCTCCGGCCCGGATCTCGATCACGTCGGCGCCTGGTTCCGGGCCCGGCTGCGCCGGCCCACGCCACGCGGGCTGCGCGAGTTGCTTCGCCAGTTCGCCGCCTCCGGCTACATCGGCTTCTTCCAGCTCCCGGTGATTCCCGAGCTGGGCTGGCGCAGCGGTGTGCTGGCCCGGGTGATGAGGGCGCTGGCCTCGGCGGACAAAGGGTTTCGTGCACCTCAGCCGGCCGATGCGGTGCGCGGGCTGGCGCTGTACCGGGAGAACATGCTGCCCCGGTTGACCCGGCCTCGGCCGAGGGCCACCAGTGTCCCGGTCCAGGTGCTTGCGCCGACCCTCGACCCGTTCGTCACCGGTCCGCTGCAGACCGACATCGACAGCTGGACCAACCACGCCATGCTGCGCCGAATCCCGGGCGGGCACTGGCTGCCCCGGAGCCGGCCGGACGTGGTCGCGCGCTGCGTGTCCGAGCTGGTCGACCAGGTGGAGGGCGGCGTCGAGGCGCGCGGCCTGCGGCGGGCCAGCGCGCGAGGCGCGGCATCGTGGCAGCCGGCCGGCCGGCAGCGGCACCGAGGTTCGCTGGTGGTGATCACCGGTGCCGGCAGCGGCATCGGCAGAGCTACCGCGTTGGCGTTCGCCGAGCGGGGCGCCGACGTGGTGCTGGCCGACCTGAACGAGGCTTCCGCCAAGTCCACCGCCACACTGGCCAATGCGTTGGGGGTGGAGGCCACCGGCTACCAGGTGGACGTCGCGGATGCCGATGCCATGCGCCGGTTCGCCGACCAGGTGTTGGCCGCGCACGGCGTGCCGGACGTAGTGGTGAACAACGCCGGTATCGGGATGGCCGGCCCGTTCGCGGACACCTCCCTGGACGACTGGCGGCGGGTCATCGACGTCAACCTCTGGGGCGTCATCCACGGCTGCCAGGTGTTCAGCGGGCCGATGGTGGCGCACGGCGAGGGCGGTCGCATCGTGAACATCGCGTCGGCGGCCGCCTACCTGCCGTCCCGCGCGCTGCCGGCCTACGCCACCACCAAGGCGGCTGTGCTGATGCTCACCGAGTGCCTGCGCGGCGAGCTGGCCGAGCACGGCATCGGCGTGGTGGCGATCTGCCCAGGGCTGGTGCACACCAACATCACCGCCACCACGCGCTTCGTCGGCACCGATGACGCCGAGCAGAACCGCCGACAGCAGGCCACCTACGCCGCATACAGCCGGCGGAACTTCACCCCGACCCGCACCGCCCAGGACATCGTGCGCGCGGTGGAACGCAACACCGCACTGGCACCGGTGACACCGGAGGCCAAGGTCGGCCTCGTGCTGTCCCGGCTGACCCCGGCGCTACTCCGGGCGGCGGCGCGTCGGGAGATCAACGTCTAGGGGGATGTCGTGAGCGAGCGTGCGAGAGCGGTTGACGGGGAGCCGGCCGCCGTGGTCACCGATCCGGACCAGGTGGCGCTGCGCCCGAGGGATGTCCGCTTCGACTGGTCCGAACTGCCGATGCACTGGGTGCCCGGTGATCCCTTCACCACCCACTTGCTCAACGTGCTGCACCTGCTGTTGCCCGAGGGGGAGCGGTGGTTCGTCCAGGTGTTCACCCAGGCGCTGCCGCTGATCAAGGACGAGCGGCTGGCCGAGGACGTGCGGGGGTTCATCGGCCAGGAGGCCATCCACGCCGAGTCGCACGAAGGCGTCCTCGAGCACTTCGCCGCGCACGGCCTGGACCCGGAGCCGTACGTCGGGCAGGTCCGCTGGCTGTTCCGCAAGGCGCTGGGGGACCGCGACTTCACCGGCCGGCGCAACGCGGAACGGCGCCGGGAGGAGTGGCTGATCGAGCGGGCCGCCGGGGTCGCCGCAGTCGAGCATTTCACCGCGTTCCTCGGCGACCTGATCCTGAACACACCGAAGCTGGACACCGTAGGCGTCGACCCGGTGATGCTCGACCTGCTGCGCTGGCACGGCGCCGAGGAGGTCGAACACCGCGCGGTGGCCTTCGACGTGTACCAGCACCTGGACGGCCGCTACTGGCGCCGGGTGCGGCAGATGCTGGTGGTCGCTCCCGGGATGGCCGCCATGTGGTTCCAGGGCGTGCGGTTCCTGATGGCCAACGACCCGACCGGTCGGCGTCGGCCCCGGCTGCGCGACGCCATCCAGGCCCGCCGGCGGTACGGGCTGCCCGGCCTGTGGCGGCTGTTCTGGCTGGTCGTGCCCTATCTGCGGCCCAGCTACCACCCGAGCCAGCACGGCTCCACCAGCCAGGCGGTGGCCTACCTGGCCAGCTCACCCGCCGCAATGGACGCCGACCAGCGAGCCGGGCGGTGAGCAACCAGCCGGCGGGTGTCGAGCCACGTCCGGAGTCGCGTCGGCGGCCGGCCAGCGAGGCGCCGATCCCGGAGCCCACCCGGTTCTTCCGCGCGATCGGCGCGGCGATCAGCGCCGTCGGGCGGCTCAGCACAGTGGGCCGGCGCGCACCGGTGATCGCGGTGGACCGGGAGCCTCGGCTGGTGGTGCGCGAGGTCCGCATCGAGGCCGGCGACGTGGTCAGCCTGCGGCTTGGCCGGCCGCCGGGGGATCCGGCGGGCGTCGCGCTGCCGCCCTGGCGCCCAGGTGCACACCTGGATGTGGTGCTGCCCTCCGGGCGGGTCCGCCAGTACTCCCTGTGCGGCGATCCGGCCGACCGGTCCAGCTACCGGATCGCGGTGCGCCGGATCGCCGACGGCGGTGGTGGCTCTCGCGAGGTGCACCAGCTGGCCGCCGGCGCCCAGGTTTCCGTGCGTGGGCCGAGGTCGGCGTTCCCACTGATCCAGGCACCGCGGTACCTGTTCCTGGCCGGCGGCATCGGGATCACCCCGATCCTGCCGATGCTGCGCGCGGTGGCCGCCTCCGGGGCGGACTGGCGGTTCGTCTACGCCGGCCGGGACCGCGAGTCCATGCCGTTCCTCAACGAGCTCGCCGAGCTGGCTCCGTCCCGCGTGCTGATCAGGGCGGACGCCGAGCACGGCGGCCCGGCGACCGGCGCGGAGCTGCTGTCGCACGCCCCCGGCGGCCAGACCACCGGTTATCTGTGCGGGCCGCCGCCGATGCTCGGGGCGGTGCGCGCGGCGATGGCCTCGGCCGGACCGGAGTGCCGGCTGGCGGCGTTGCACGTGGAGCGGTTCGCCGCGCCGCCGGTGCTCGGCGGGCGCCCGTTCACTGTTGAGCTGGCCCGGGCCGGTGGCATCCTGGAGGTGCCGGCGGACCGGTCGCTGCTGGAAGTGCTCGGCGAGCGGCTGCCGGACGTGGCGTACTCCTGCCGGCAGGGCTTCTGCGGGACCTGTCGGACCAGGGTGCTGGCCGGCGCGGTCGAGCACCGCGACCGGGTGCTCACCGAACCGGAGCGCGGCGGCATGATGGCGATCTGCGTGTCTCGGGCGGAGGGGGATCGGTTGGTGCTCGACCTGTGAGCCCTGGGACCATCAGCCACCCGGCGTCGCGGCATGGGCGCTCGCCGCGTCGGATGAGCGCGGAACGGCGCCGTGAGCACCTGGTCGGCACGGCGCTGGAGCTGTTCGCCAGCCAGCCCCCCGAGCTGGTCTCGGTGGACGACGTGGTGCGCGCCGCCGATGTGTCCCGGGCGCTGTTCTACCGATACTTCACCAACATCCACGAACTGCGGGTGGCCGCGCTGCGCGTGGTGGTCGGAGAGGTGATCGCCGCGCTCACCCCGCCGGCGGACGGAACCCTGCTGGATCAGGTGCGGTACTCCCTGCATGCCTTCCTCGGCTCCGCGCAGACCTACGCCGGCGCTTACGTCGCGCTGCTGCGTACCGGGTCGGTGATCGCCACCGACGAGACCAACGCGCTGGTGGACAGCGTCCGCGACCACGTGGTTCGGGTGGTGAGCCAGCGATTGGGCGAGCGGGGCTCGAACGGCCCCGCCGGTCCGGGCGGCGGGATCGTGGCGGCGCCGATGCTCGAGTTGACCCTGCGCAGCTGGTTCGCCGTGGTCGAGGGCGCCAGCGTGGCGTGGCTGCGGGAGGGCACCCTGGCCCGCGAGCGGCTGGAGAGCTGGCTGGTCGACCAGCTCGTCGCGATGCTCGCCACCACCGCCC
>Ga0137413_10001116_pt1 | contig 10130 bp, 7 predicted proteins | sample CZODoug2_1_16fun_FD_108280 | JGI IMG/M metagenome (GOLD analysis project Ga0137413, IMG submission 108280) | Vadose zone soil fungal communities from Angelo Coast Range Reserve, California, USA - CZODoug2_1_16fungal (Illumina Assembly) | ecosystem: Environmental > Terrestrial > Soil > Vadose... | reverse complement strand
GGCCACGGCCAGGGCGGCGATCTCGTGCGCGGCGGTCACCCCGGAGCCGCAGTACACCCCGACCTCGGCGCTCCCGGCCGCGTTGAGCTGGGCGAACCGGTCGCGCAGCTCGGTGGTGGACCGGAAGGTGCCCTCGGCGGTGAGGTTGTCCGCGGTCGGCGCGGAGAGGGCGCCGGGGATGTGCCCGGCGCGGGGATCAATCGGTTCGACCTCGCCCCGGTAGCGCTCGCCGGCCCGGGCATCCAGCAGCACGCCGTCGGTGTCCTCGGCCAACGCCGCGGCCTGGTCAGCGGTGAGCACCGGCAGCTGGCCGGCGCGCAGCTCGGCGTCCCCGGCGGCGGGCTGCTCCTCTCCGCTGGCCAGCTCGAAGCCGTGCTCGCGCCACGCCTTGAGCGCGCCGTCCAGCAGCCGGACGTCGGGCACGCCGGCCCAGCGCAGCAGCCACCAGGCCCGCGCGGCCGCCGTGTCGCCGGCGTTGTCGTAGATCACCACTGGCTGGCCGGTGCGCACGCCCCAGCGGCGGGCCGCCGCCTGGAGATCGGCCAGCTCAGGCAGCGGGTGGCGCCCGGCGCCCGGCGCGGCGTGGGCGGCCAGCTCGGTGTCGAGGTCGACGTAGACCGCGCCGGGGATGTGCCCGTCGCGGTAGTGCCGGTGCCCGTCCGGGTCGCCCAGTGCCCAGCGCACGTCCAGCAGGGTGGGCGGATTGTCGCCATGGAGCTGGTCGCGCAGTTCCTCGGCGGTGATCAGTACGTCACGTCGGGGGCTCTGGTCGGCTGATGGACCCTGCTCAGAAGGCTGCATCGGCCGCACGATAGGCGCCATCTCGGCGCCCAGCTTCAACCGCTCCAGCCAGAGCACCACGCTGGCCGCGACGCTGCGGTGGTTGGCCGCGTTGAGCACGTCGTGTCGGCCGTCCGCGACGGTCAGCAGCTCCACCTCGGGCAGCCCCGCGTAGTCGGCGGATACCCGCTCGAGCGGGCTGACCTGGTCGTTGTCCCCATGCAGGCCGAGTACGGGCACCTGCACGTTGGCGGGATCGACCGGTTCGCGCAGCGCGTCCGGGATCCGCTCGGTGGTCAGCGCGCCCGCCTGGAACACCGCGCGCTCGGTGTCGCGCAGCAGCTTCTGGTGGGTGGGGCAGGAAGCGCGCACCTCCGCTTCGGCCTCGGCGGCCACCGTGAGCTGTCGGTCCGGGTCGGGCAGCCCGGCCAGGATGAGCCCGTCGACCGCCACGGTGCCGCGCGCGACGAGGCGCAGCGCCAGCAGGGCACCGCTGTCCGAGCCGACCAGGACCGCCGGGCTGGGCCGGTCCGCGTCGCCGAGCAGCGCCTTGACCTGGACGGTGATCTCCTCCAGGTGCTCGGTGGCATCGCCCACCACCCGCACCCGGTAGGCGTCGGCGGCGAGCCGCTTGCCCAGGCGCTGGTAGACGCCGGGGCGCTCACCGCGTCCGGAGAGGACCACCACGGTTCCCCTGGCGGCCACTCCGTCGGGCTCGTCAAAGCTGAGCGGCTGGTCTGGGGTTGGTCTGGTTGGCGTGGTACTCATCGGGCAGTCCTCTCCGCCTCGGGCGGACGTGACGTAGCGGTGGCGAGATGCGGGGGATGGTGCGGGGGGCGCGCACGATGGCGCGACGACTCAGCGCAGACAGGCGGCGCCGACCAGTGTCATGTTGTCCACGACACGGCGGCGAACCAGGAGTAGTTCCGTCCCTCGCACGGCTCGAGACTCCACCGATTTGGTGTGATTTGTCAAACCCCTCACGCGGTGTGCCACACTGCGCGACAGCTCCGGACGTCCTGGTGGGCGCCGTGCCGAGCGCTGGGGGAGAGCTCCCTGGTGTCGGGCAAACAACGAGGTGAGCGGTGATGTCGATATTCCAGCCGGGCGATGCCACCGGCGCGGTCCCGGTCACCGGCGTACTGGTGCCGGCGACTACTAAAGATCTTCGGCGGGGTGGCTTCCCGTTCCGGTCCGGCGCGCTGTGTCTGGATTTCGTGGCCACCCTGGCCAAGCGCGGCATGGGGGACCGGGAGCTGCTGGGTGGCCCCGAGGAGCTCGCCACCTGGCTGCGCGTGGCCGGCCTGCCCAGCGCGCGGCGGCCGATCACCGAGCGCGACGTGGCCGGAGCCAGGGCGCTGCGCGAGGCGATCCACGCCATGACGCGGGGCTTGGTTGATCACACGCCGCTGCCGGTGGACGCGATCGACCTGGTCAACGAGGCCGCTTCGACCAGCCCGCCGGTCACCCTGCTCGGCAGGGACGGAGCCAGCGTGGTGCCGCCGGAATCCGCCTCCCTGGAGGCCGTCCTGGCGGTGCTCGCCCGGGACACCATCGACCTGTTCACCGGCGACTACCGCCAGCGGGTCCGGGCCTGTCTGGGGCACGACTGCTCGCTGTTCTTCGTGGACCGCTCGCGCCCCGGCAGCCGGCGATGGTGCACGATGGCCGCCTGCGGCGAGAAGGCGAGCTCGGCCACCTACCGCCGGCGGCACCCCGCGCACTCCAGCTCGCGCACCGCTGACCGGGGCGGGCGCTTCCGAAAGTGACGTAGCTCGCTCGCGGTATCCGTGCAATTTCCGAGCCGCTCGAGAAACGACCTCGGCAATAAAAAACCTTGCGGTGTGGGTCGTACTCCGAAGGGCTCCAACCCGGAGTACGACACACACCGCAAGGTCCGGCAAACCGTGTTGAGCTATCAGTGTTGCCGATGCTTGTATACACGAGCTCGACAACCAGTGAACAATGCCCCTCCGGACACTTTAGGCTGGCGATGGCCAGCACGAATAGTCAATTACGCGCATTGCCGAGCTTCCCTAAACAAAGCGTGGAGCAATTCCGGACGAGGGTTCAGACTGTCCCGGTCGCGCTGGTCCGGGCCTCCGCGTGGCGGTGTGCGGGGTCACATGCTGAGAGTGGGTGACGAAGCTCAACATGGTTAAGGCACTCGTTTCGTCGACGCATTCCCGCAGCTCGTGGATGCTGGAGGAGACGGGGGGAGGGTGAAGCAATGCGAGCCGGCCGGGAGCGTTGGCATCCGTCTCAACAGCGGCGGATCCCGAAGCGAGGTACTGACTGGGTCGAGGACAGCGCGGCGTGGACCTTGGCATCGTTGGGGCTGCTCGGCGCGGTGCTGTCGATGATCATCGGATTTCATGTGCACGGCAGCCTGCAGGAACGGGCGCGGTTGGAGACCGCATCGCGCACCCCCGTGCGCGCGGTTGTGCTGCAGGACGTGGCGCCGATGCCGGAGGTGGGCGACGCTGGGTCCGGGGTGCTGGCCCAGGTACCGGTGCGCTGGGCTGACACCGACGGAGTGGTCCGCGAGGCCGACGCAACGGTCGACGGCGCGCTTCGCACCGGCGACCTCACTGTGGTGTGGGTGGACCGATCGCACCATCTGGTGCCGCCGCCTACCCGAGCCGCGGACGCCACCGCCGCCGGATACGTCGCCTCGGGCATCACGTTGTTCGTGATCATCGCCGTGCTGACCATGGCATGGTTCGGGATTCGACAACTGGCTATGGCGCGCAACTGTGTGCGCTGGGGGCGGGAGTGGGCCGTGGTCGAGCCCCGCTGGAGCGGCCGAACCTTCGGCGGCAGCCTCTCCTAGTGTCCTGCGTCTGATTTCCTTTGCCGGCTCCGGTGATCCAGGGGGCGACTGGCAAGGCCGGCGGTGGCCTTTCGCCGACATCTACCTCAGCGGGCTCCAGACCAGCTCCAAGCCCGCTGCGGTAGATCTCGATGCGCGCCCCGGCGGGCGTGGCGGCGCGTGGCGGGCGTGGCGGCGCGACCCGCCGGGCGTGGCGGCGCGACCCGGCGGGCGCGGCGCCGGGCGTGGCGGGCGTGGCGGCGCGACCCGGCGCGCGTGGCGGCGCGCCCCGGCGCATTGGCTCACACAGCCCTGCTGGCTCGGCACAGCAGCCTGGGCCGCTGTGTCAGCTGCACGCAAGCTGTGTGAGTAGTACGTCAGCTGTGTGAGCAGAGGCCCGAGCTCGCCGAGTTCATCGAGGTTCAGGTTCCGAGCATGATCAAATCGGAACCATGATGAGTTGATCATGAAGATGGGAGCGACTGATGCCTCGGCCGGTTCGCGCCGAGGTCGACGCGAGCCTCCTTTTGCGCGGTCTCCGTTTCGCGCACACAGCCCTGCTGGCTCGACACAGCAGCCTGGGCCGCTGTGTCAGCTGCACGCAAGCTGTGTGAGCTGCACGCAAGCTGTGTGAGCGGCGGGCTGGGGCGGGGGCACGGGCTGGGGCGGGGGCTCGGGCTCGGGCTAGTCGGTCAGCTTGGGGACGCGCTCGTTGGGGGGTGGCGGACTGGGCGGGGTGCCGTCGCCGAACGGCCGGCCGCCGAGGTCCTCGCGGCCGTGCGGGGTGAGCCATCCGCCGGGATCCGGGCCGACCGGGACGATGCCGCTCGGGTTGAGCGTCCGGTGCACCCCGTAGTAGTGCTGTTTGATCTGCTCGAAGTCGATGGTGTCGCCGAATCCCGGGGTCTGGAACAGGTCGCGGGCGTAGGCCCACAGCACCGGCATCTCGGTCAGCTTGTTCCGGTTGCACTTGAAGTGCCCGTGGTAGACGGGGTCGAACCGAACCAGGGTCACCCAGAGCCGGACATCCGCCTCGGTGATCGAGTCGCCGACCAGGTAGCGGTGCGTGGCGAGCCGCTCGGAAAGCGCGTCCAGCTGGGCGAACAGGGTGTGATAGGCGCGCTCGTGGGCCGCCTGGCTGCCGGCGAATCCGCATTTGTAGACGCCGTTGTTCACATCGTGGTAGACCGCCTCGTTGATCTCGTCGATCTCCGCTCGGCGCGCCTCCGGGTACAGGTCGGGGGCGCCGTCGCGGTGGTGCGCCCGCCATTCGGTGGCAAAGTCCAGGGTCAGCTGGGCGAAGCCGTTCGTGGCCACCTGTCCGGTGGCGACCTCCACCATGGCCGGCACGGTGATACCGGCGGAGAAGTCGGGGTCGGCGGCCCGGTATGCCTCTCCGAGGTACTCAATGTCCAGCACCGGGTCGCGGTTGTCCGGGTCGAGGTGGAACCGCCAGCTGCGCTCGTCGTGCAGCGGCCCGGCGATACCCATCGAAATGACCGGTTCCAGCCCGAGCAGCCGCCGCCCGATCGCCGCGCGGTTCGCCCACGGGCAGGCCCTGGCGATGACCAGTCGATAGCGGTCGGGCTGCACCGGCCATCGGGACGACCCGTCGGCGGTGATCCGCTCATCCAGGGCGACCGGCTGGCGAAGGTAGGCGCGCTCGTCGCTGTCGAGCTTGTCAGTCATGAAGCCCTGCCCTTCGGTAATGGTGCCGCCCTCAACATTCTCACTCGGTACCCGTCCGCGCGCACCGAGCGAGGAGCTCCACCCGCGCGCCGCCCTCAGGGTTACCGCTCGTCCCGCTGGGTATGCATGAGTCATGCATGACGACAAGCGCACGGCGAACCTGCTCGGCGCGACCGCGCTGGCGGTCGCCGACCTGGCGCTCGCCGGCCTGACGCGGGCGGCCGGGACCAGCTCCAGCGGTGCCGCCGCGCTCGTCGTGCTGTCCACCGCTCCCGGGCTGAGCGTGACCGAGCTCGGGCGGCGGGTCGGTCTGAGCCAGTCCGCCGCCGCCCGGATGGTCGACTCACTGGAGGCGAGCGCGCTGGTCAGGCGGCGTAGCGGCGCCGGCCGAGAGGTGGCCGTCGAGCTCACCTCGGACGGCGAAGAAGCGGTTTCCCGGCTGCTCACGGCCCGGTCGAAGCCGTTGCGCGCCCTGGTGTCCGGGCTGGACCCGGACGAGCGGGACGTCCTGGCCGGGCTGCTGGCCAAGCTGCTCACCCGGCTCTACACCGAGGTCGGCAGCGCGGAGCTGCTCTGCCGGCTGTGTGACCGGGTGGGGTGCACCAGCGGAGCGGTCTGCCCGGTCGGCCAGGCTCAGTGCGACCGGACGGCCTGACCGGTGGGTGCGCTGCTCGCGCTGGCCTCGGCGCTCAGTTACGGCCTCTCCGACTTCGTCGGCGGGTTGCTCTCCCGGCATGCCTCGTTCGTGCGGGTCAGCCTGTTCGGCCAGATCGGCGGGCTGCTGTCGATGCTGCTCGCCGCGGCGCTGGTGTCCCGGACGGTTCCGCCGGTCGCTGAGCTGACCTGGGGCGGGCTCTCCGGGGTGGGCACCGGCGTCGGGATGATGTTCCTGTTCCGGGGCATCAGCCGTGGCGCGATGAGCGTGGTGGTTCCGGTCAGCGCGGTGGGCGGGGTGGTGCTGCCGGTGCTGGTCGGCACCGCCCTGTTGGGAGATCGCCCGGCGCCGCTGGCGTGGCTCGGCATCGCCGTTGCGGTGCCCGCGCTGTGGTCGGTGTCCCAGGCACGGGCTACCGCGGCGGCCCCGGCCGGCGCGGCGTTGACCGACGGCCTGGTGTCCAGCATGGGCATCGCCGTGCAGTACCTGGCGCTGGCCCAGGCCGGACCCGAGGGCGGGCTCTGGCCGGTCGCCGCCGGCCGGGTCACCTCGGTGATCACCGTCCTCGGGTTGGCCACCGTGCCGGCCGCCTCGGGCCCTTGGCGAGCTGTCAGCGACCGGGCCACCAGCGACCGGGCCACCAGCGGGCGGTTCACCAGCGATACCGGCGCCGGGCCGTGGTGGCAGCGGCTGGGTGGCGGGTTCGCCGGGGTGCTGGCCGGGGTGGCGCTCGTCTGCTACCTGGCCGCCACCCGTACCGAGTCGGTCGCGGTGGCCGTGGTGCTCTCGTCGCTGTACCCGGTCATCCCGGTCCTGCTCGGGGTGACCGTGCTGGGGGAGAGGCTCAGCTGGCGGCAGATCGCCGGTCTGGTCGGCGCCTTGGCCGCTAGCGTGCTCATCTCCACCGCCTGACTCGGGTGACGCTCAGCCTCGGGACACCGCGAGGATGTGGCGGTACCCGGCCGGGCTGATCCGGGCGTCGAGTAGGAACGGCCCGCCGCCGGCCGAGTCCAGCGCGGTGCGCACCCCGGGCAGGTCCTCGGCGGTGGCGGCGGGCAACCCCATGGCGCGGGCGATGCCGGCGAAGTCCACCGGGTCGAACCGGACCGCGCCCGGGCCGCCCTGCTCGGCGCGCTGCTTGACCTCGATGAGGCTCAGCGCGGCGTCGTTGAACACCACCACGGTGACCGGCAGCGCCAGCCGAGCCAGCGTCTCCAGCTCGGCCATGGTCATGCCCAGCCCGCCGTCGCCGACCAGACACACCACCCGCTCACCGGGGCGGGCCAGCGCGGCGCCGATCGCCGCCGGCAGGGCGTAGCCCATAGTGGCCAGCCCATTGGAGATCAACACCTGGTGGCCCCGGGTGGCCGGCCAGAACGGCATGACGGCCAGCATGTGCGCGCCCGCGTCCACGGTGACCTGGGCGTCCCCGACCGCTTCGGACACCGCGCGGGCCAGCTCGAGCGGCTGCAGTCCGTCGTCGCGCGGTCCGTCGGCCAGCAGGCGCAGCTGCCCGTCGCGGTGCTGCCGCCCGGCGCCGGCCAGCCAGTCGGGTTCGGTGACGGCCAACACCGCCGCCAGGGTGCGCGACGGTGGACCGAGCACGACCTCCGGGGAGCCGAAGTAGGCGCCGTCCACCGGGGCGTTGCTGAGCAGCAGCACCGGCGCCGGGTAGGTCCACGGCCCGGGCATCGGCTCCACGCCGTCCAGCCCGACACCCACGATGAGGTCGGCGCGCTCCAGCAGCGGACGCTCCAGCGCGGCGTTGGTGAACAGCCCGGCGGCGTCCGGCCCGGCGGTGGCCACACAGCCCAGCGCCTGGTAGGTGGTGAGCACTGGAACACCGCCGCTGAGGACGCCGCGCAGCGCGGTCGTGTGCGGTGCCGCGAGGGCGCCCAGGATGACCACCGGGCGGCGCGCGCCGGTGGCCATTGCGGTAGCCCGGCGCAGCGCGGCGGTGTCCACCGGCTCCGGGTGTGGCACGGCCGGGGGGAGGTCACCAGGGACGCCCGGGTCGTAGTCGAGGTGCACCGCGCCGGCGGGCGGACCGGCGGCCACGGCGAGCGCGGCGGCGACCACCCGGGCCGGGTCGTGGTGCCCGAGGGTGCCGGTCCAGCGGGTCAGCGGGGCGGCCACGGCGAGCTGGTCGAGGCGCTGATGGCCGGTGCGGTCCCGCTGGCCGGTCGGCACCCGGTCGCTGATCAGCAGCAGCGGGGCGCGGTCCAGGGTGGCCTGGGCGAGCCCGTTCGCCGCGCTGGTGAACCCGGGTCCCCTGGTCACGATCGCCACTCCCGGGGTACCACTGAGCAGGCCGAACGCGCCCGCCATCAGGCAGGCGGCGGTCTCCCCGTGGGCCAGAACGAACTCGATGCCGCGCTGCTCGGCGGCCCCGATCATGTCCAGATTGGGGCCGCCGCCGGGCATGCCGAACAGCCGCCGCACCCCGGCGGCGGCCAGCCCGACGGCAAATCCGGTGCTCACCGGAACAGACGCGTGGGCGGAGGCGGACATGTTCCCTACGCTAACCGCCATGACGATCAATGTTGCTCGTTTCCTGGACGTGGCCGATGGTTTGCAGCCCGGCCAGTTCACCGTTGGTACCCATGACGCGGTCAGCTCCCTGGCCGAGCTGGATCCCACCTACCGCCGGCTGCTGGACGATCCGGTGACCGCGATCGTGTCGGTCATCGGCGGTGACGGCCGGTCAAACCTCACCCCGGTGTGGTTCGACTACGAAGGCGATCTGGTACTGCTGAACCTGGCCACCCACCGCAAGAAGGTGGACTGGCTGCGCAAGCAACCGCAGGCCACGTTCGCGCTGGTCAACCCGGCGAACGCCTACCACTGGGTGTCCATCAAGGCCACCGTGGCGCGGGAGATCTCCGAGGACGACCCGACCGAGGGCCCCCGGGTGACCACGCAACTGGACAAGATCTGGACCAAGTACACCGGCAACGAGCCGCCATATGGGCTGCGGGATCCGTCCATCAACGAGCGCCGGGTGCTCTTCGAGCTCAAGGTCGACCGGGTGGCCACCTTCGGGCGTCCCTGACACCGGCCATGCCCGCCATGCCGGACGTGGCGGTGGTCGGTGGTTCCCTGGGTGGCCTGACCGCCGCCCTGGTGCTCGCCGACGCCGGTTGCGAGGTCACCGTGTTGGAGCGCTCGCCGGCCACCCTGCAGGCGCGCGGCGCGGGCATCGCGGTGCTGGATGACGCGGTGCGCTGGTTCGCCGAGAAGACCGAGGTGGACCCGGAGAGCCTGTGCAGCTCGACCGGGTTCATCAGGTTCCTGGCCGCCACCGGAGAGCTGGTGCACGAGCGCTCCCACCGATACCGGTTCTCCTCATGGAACACCATCTACCGCGCGCTGTTGGGCAATATGCCGCTGGAGCGCTACCAGCTCGGGCAGGAGGTCCTCGCGCTGGACCCGGTGCCGGGAGGAGTGCGGCTGGCGCTGAAGTCGGGCCGGCGGTGCCGGGCGGAGCTGGTGGTGGCGGCCGACGGTATCGGCTCCGGGGTCAGGGCGAACCTGCTGCCGGAGGTCGCCCCGAGCTACTCCGGCTACGTCGCCTGGCGCGGCACGCTGCCGGAGTCCGAGCTGCGACCGGCCACCTTCGCGGCACTCTCCGACGCGATCACCTACCAGGTGCTGCCGGGCAGCCACATCCTGGCCTACCCCATCCCCGGGCCGTCCGGTGCGCTGGTTCCCGGCGAACGGCTGATCAACTTCGTCTGGTACCGGAACGTGGCCGAGGGCACCGAGTTCGACGAGCTGATGACCGACCGGGGTGGCAGCATGAGACCGGTGTCGCTGCCGCCGGGCGAGGTGCGCTTGGAATTCGTGGACCGGCTGCGCGCGGATGCCTCGCGGTGCCTGGCGCCGGTGATCGCCGAGGTGGTGCTGGGTGTGGCCGAGCCGTTCGTGCAGGCCGTGTTCGACATCGAGGTGCCCAGGATGGCGCACGGCCGGATCTGCCTGGTCGGGGACGCGGCGTTCGTGGCGCGCCCGCACGCCGGCGCGGGTACCGCCAAGGCCGCCGCCGACGGGTGGGAGCTGGCCACCCAACTGCGCGCGCACGACGGCGCGGTGGAGCCCGCACTGGCCGAATGGGAGCGGCGCCAGCTGCGGCTGGGGCGGGACCTGCTGGCCCGCAGCCGGCAGATCGGCGACGCCTCGCAGCGGTACGGCACG
>Ga0137413_10001112_pt1 | contig 10142 bp, 10 predicted proteins | sample CZODoug2_1_16fun_FD_108280 | JGI IMG/M metagenome (GOLD analysis project Ga0137413, IMG submission 108280) | Vadose zone soil fungal communities from Angelo Coast Range Reserve, California, USA - CZODoug2_1_16fungal (Illumina Assembly) | ecosystem: Environmental > Terrestrial > Soil > Vadose... | reverse complement strand
TCTGGAGCGGGAAACGAGTCTCGAACTCGCGACCTCAACCTTGGCAAGGTTGCGCTCTACCAACTGAGCTATTCCCGCACGGTCCGGCGCGATTATAACTGGCCCGATTTGACGCCCGGAAACCGCGATCCCGGCGCCTCAGCGCCGCTCATCCAAGTGGGGCCAGGCAAGCTTCAAGTAGTAGAGCATCGAGTAGGTCGTCAGCACCGCGGCCAGGTAGATCAGCGCGGTGCCGATGGGCCGCATGTCGATCACGCCGAACAGCGGGTCGTGAAACAGCAAAACCGGGATCGCGATCATCTGCGCGATGGTCTTGATCTTGCCCAGCGAGCTGACCGCGACGCTGCGGGAAGCGCCGACCTGCGCCATCCACTCCCGCAGAGCGGATACCGCGATTTCCCGTCCGATGATGACCAGCGCGACCAGCGCGTCGATCCGCCCCAGGCCCAGTAGCACGACCAGCGCCGCGCAAACCATCAGCTTGTCGGCCACCGGGTCCAGAAACGCGCCCAGCTGGCTGGTCTGGCCATAGCGACGCGCCAGGTACCCGTCGAACGCATCGGTGATGGCGGCCAGCGTGAACAGCGCGCACGCGGTGATGTTCTTCACCGAGGGTGCGATCCACGCGTCTGGCAGGTAGAAGACCCCCACCACCAGAGGCACCATCGCGATGCGTGCCCAGGTGAGCAACATCGGCAGGCTAAGAGGGCTCGCCATGTTCGATCGGTTCGGCGAGTCGCGCCGTGCCATGGAGCTGGGAGTGAATCTGTTCGGCAAGCTTACGCGAGATGCCTCGCACTTCCGCGATGTCGTCGATCGATGCCACCATCAGGCCCCTTAAGCCACCGAAGCGCGCAAGCAGGCGCTGACGCCGGACCGGCCCGATCGAATCCATGTCCTCGAGCGTGGAGACCTTGCGCGGGCGTGCACGCCGCGCCCGCATGCCGGTGATGGCGAAGCGATGCGCCTCGTCTCGAATCTGGGCGATCAGCATCAAGGCCTGCGATTCACGTCCGAGCACTCGAGGCGGCCGGCCGTCCGCGAACACCAGCGTCTCGAGTCCGACCTTGCGGTGCTCGCCCTTGGCCACGCCGACCAGGATCGAGGGATCGAGTCCCAGCTCGTTGAAGACCTGCCGAGCCACCTCGACCTGGCCCGCCCCGCCGTCGATCAACACCAGATTGGGCGTCGCTCCTTCGGCGCGCGCCACCGGTTCATAGCGCCGCATCAGGGCCTGCCGCATGGCGCCGTAATCGTCCCCCGGCTCAACGCCCTCGATATTGAACCGGCGATACAGGGCCGTTCGCATCTGGTGGTGCTGGAAGACAACGCACGATGCCTGGGTCGCCTCTCCCATCGTGTGACTGACGTCCAGGCACTCGATTCGCAGCGCATCCGGGTCGTCGATCTCCAGCCCCAGCGCCTCGATCAGAGCCCGCGTGCGGGCCTGCTGCGAACCCTGCTCGGCGATGCGCCGTGCCAGCGCCAGCTGGGCGTTCGACTGCGCCATTTGCAGCCAGTGCCGGCGCTGACCGCGCATGGCCGCATCGTTCGGGCCGATGATCTGCACCATGCGATCCGGCCCCGAAAGCGCGGCCGCAAGGTCCACGTCCAGCAGCTCGGCGCTCACCAGCAGCAGGGCTGGGCACTGCTGCTCCACGTAGTGCTGCGATATGAAAGCCTCGATCAGGTCGGCTGCGTCCGGCTCCGGCTGGCCACCCACCGGAAAATACGCACGATCGCCCAGATGGCGGCCACCGCGAACGATCGCCAGATTCACGCAGGTGCTGGACCCCTCGATCGCCACCGCGATCACGTCGACCTCGCGGTCGCCAGGCTGGCCGGTCATGTCGATCGACTGCTGGTGCTGCACCCGGGCCACCGCGGCGAGCCGGTCCCTGAGCTCGGCGGCCTCCTCGTATCGAAGGTGTTCGGCCGCATCGTTCATTCGCTGTTCCAGCTCGGCCGCCACCTCTCCGCCCGCGCCGTTCAGAAATCGCAGCGCGCGCTCGACGTCCTGCGCGTAGCGGTCGGCGTCGATCATCCCGACGCACGGGGCGCTGCAGCGCCCGATCGGATGCAACAGACAGGGACGCGAGCGGTGATTGAACACGCCGTCTTCGCAGGTGCGCAGGCGAAACGCCTTTTGCAGCACCTGGATCGTCTCCTTGACGGCCCAGGCATTCGGGTAGGGGCCGAAAAAGCGCGCGCGCCGGTCGCTCGCACCACGGTAGTAGGCGATCCTTGGAAACACGTGGTCGCTGAACTTAAGATACGGATACGACTTGTCGTCGCGAAACAGCACGTTGTAGCGCGGTGCCAGAGTCTTGATCAGGTTGTTTTCCAGCAGCAGGGCCTCGGCCTCCGAGCGCGTCACCGTGGTCTCGATCTGCGCTACGCGCGCCAGCATGTGCGCGGTGCGCGCAGCCACGGTGCGGGCGAAGTATGACGCCACCCGTTTCTTAAGATCGGCCGCCTTGCCCACGTACAGGACCGTGCCCGACGCGTCGAGCATGCGGTAAACCCCCGGCAGGTGCGGGAGCCCTCCGATCAAGGCCTTAGGGTCAAAGCGCGGCGGTTGTGGTTCCGTCACGGCCGGCTGCTGTGGTCGCAAGCAATATAATGAGCGGTTTTTCACCGCGGACGCCGGGTCATTGTAAGGCCCCGGCCAATCCGTGCAGCTTGTGTGCGGATCGATTCAGATAAATTCGCGGGGCTGTCCGCCCCAGAGGGAATGCGGGAAACTGACATGGCCAAGATCCTCGCGACCGAAATCCGCGTGGGCAATTTGCTCGAGCTGGACAAGCGCCTGTGGCGCGTGCTGAAGTCCTACCACGTCCATGTCGGCGGCCGTGGCGGCGCTTACATGCAGATCGAGATCAAGGACATCCAGTCCGGCCAGAAGCGCAACGAGCGGCTTTCGACCGACGAGAAGATCGAGCGCCCGTCGATCGATCAGCGGCAGATGACCTACTCCTACCAGGACGGCGACAGCTACATTTTCATGGACAACGAGAATTACGAGCAGCTGACACTGTCGGCCGAGTTCCTGGAAGGTCAGTCCGGGTACCTGCTTCCGAACCTGGGGGTGCAGATCAACTTTCACAACGGTCGCGCCATCGGGGTCCAGCTTCCGACCACCGTGGTGCTGGAGGTCGTCGACACCGAGCCGGGCATCCGCAACGCCACCGCGACCAACTCGTTCAAGCCGGCCAAGATGGAAACGGGCATCACGGTGCAAGTGCCGGGCTTTGTCAACACCGGTGAGAAAATCCGCGTGAGCACCGACAGCGGCAGCTACCAGGAGCGCGCCTGACGTCGGCCACGGTCGCGTCCGTCCTTCCCGATCCGGGGTGGTCGACCCCTCCGAGAATGCCTGGCCCGCGGCCGCTGGTTCTGCTGGAGGACATGCTCGCCGGCGGCCCGACTTCGAGCCGACGTTACCAGCGCTTGCTCGGTTCGGCCAGGTGCGCCGGCGTCGAGGATCTGTCCAGGTTTTTCGGGCAAATCGATGACTGGCACCGCGCCGGCCTGCCGGTCGTGCTGTTGCTGGACTACGAATTCGGCAACCTGCTGGACACCGCGGCCGCAAGCGTTGCGCCCCGCGGGCGCGGCCACGCGGCTGAAGCGCTGGCATTCGAGTCTGTACTGGCCGGCCCCTCACAGGAGGTCGAGTCCTGGATCGACCAGCAACTGAAGGCACGGCACACCGACGGGGCGCCGGCCGGGGTGGCCGGGCTCGAGCCTGCGATCACGCGGGCCGAGTACGAGCATCGCTTCGAGCAGGTCCAGCAGTTCATACGCGATGGCCACACCTACCAGATCAACCTGACATTTGCGCTGCACTTGCGCTGGTTCGGCGATCCGCTCGCGTTGTATCGCCAGCTGCGCATCCGTCAAAAGGTGTCGTACGGTGCGTTCCTGGAACTGCCGGACCGGACCATCGTCTGCCTGTCGCCCGAACTGTTCATCGACCGCCGCGGCGACGTGATCCAGACCAGGCCGATGAAGGGGACCCGGCCGCGCGCAGACAATGCGGTACGGGACCGGCAGATCGGCGAGCAGATGCGGGCCGATCCGAAATCGCGCGCGGAAAACCTGATGATCGTCGATCTGCTGCGCAACGACCTGGGGCGCGTGTGCGAGGTGGGCTCGGTGCAGGTTCGCAGCCTGTTCGACATCGAGACCTTCGACACGGTGCTGCAGATGACCTCCACCGTGCAAGGACGCCTGTCGAGGCAGGTCGGACTCGAGGCGATCCTGCGCGCGCTGTTCCCGTGCGGCTCGGTCACCGGCGCCCCCAAGCACCGCAGTCGGCAGATCATCGCCCAGCTCGAGCAGCGCGCGCGCGGAATCTATACCGGATCGATCGGATACCTTGACCCCGACGGCAGTGTGCGGCTGAACGTCGCGATTCGTACGCTGGAGCTCGAGAGCGACGGGCACGGCATACTGGGAATCGGCGGCGGAGTGGTCGCCGATTCCAGCGCGCAGGACGAATGGAACGAGTGCTTCGTCAAGGCCCGTTTCCTGACGCTGACCGACCCCGGCTTCGAACTCATAGAGACCCTGCGCGCCGATCTGCCTGCGGACCGGCCGTCGCGGCCAGCGCCCGCTCTTGCCGACTGGATCGTCTTGTGGAACAGCCACTGCAGGCGCCTGCAGGCCTCGGCCGCCTACTTCGGGTTTCGGGCCGATCCGGATGAGATTGACAGCACATTGGCGCATGTGCTCGGCTCGCTGCCGGCCGGCGCCCATCGGGTGCGCCTGGCGCTGAACAAGGCCGGCACGATTCGCATTTCATCCGAACCGCTGGTGCCGCCCGAGGTGGCGATGCCCGCAGTACGCATCGCCCAGGCAACCGTTCAATCAGACGCCTGGCACCAGGCTCACAAGTCGAGCTATCGCCCACTGTACGACGCGGGGTTGCAGCGCGCCGGGTCCGAAGGGCTGTGGGACCTGCTGTTCTTCAACGAACGCGACGAGCTGGTCGAAGGCGCGCGCAGTTCGGTGGTCGTCCAGCTCGGCGGCCGCCTGGTGACGCCGCCGCTCGAGTCGGGGGCGCTGCCCGGTGTCATGCGGGCCCGCTTGCTGGCCGACCCGGCCTCGGGAGTGGCCGAGGGCACGATAGCGCGCGGCGAGCTGCAACGCGCGCAGGCCGTGTACCTGTGCAACGCGGTGCGAGGACTGTTTCAGGTACGGCTGACCTGATCCAGATCGCGCAGAGCCGCCAGATAGGCTGGGTTGGTGCGCCACGCAGCGAGCGAGGCCGGCGCGCCGCGAGGCGCGATTTGCCCAAGCCGCTGTTCGAACGCCGGGCCGCGTTGCCACTGCAGCCCGGCCAGCGCGCGGTCGACCGCGCCCGGGTCGTTGCAGATCAGAATGAAGTCACATCCCGCGTCCAGGGCCGCGGCCGCGCGCGCCACGATGTCTCCCGCCACGCCGGCACCCGCCATTGACAGGTCGTCGCTGAACACCGCACCGGCGAAGCGCAGATCGGAGCGCAGGACCTGGCCAATCCAGCGCTGTGAAAATCCGGCCGGGCGCCGATCGACCCGCGGATAGATCACATGGGCGGGCATCACCGCGTCGAGCGCCACACCCAGCCAGCCGTAGGGTGCGGCATCCTGGTCCAGGATCTGCGTCAGCGGACGCCGGTCTACGGGCACCTCGTGGTGCGAGTCTTCGGCGGTCCAGCCGTGGCCGGGAAAATGCTTGCCGCAGCTGGCCATGCCGGCCAGCGCCAATCCGTGCATCAGGTTGGCCGCCAGCATCGTGACCACGCGTGGATCCGAATGAAAGGCCCGGTCACCGATCACCGTGCTGCGGCCCCAGTCCAGGTCGAGCACCGGCGCAAAAGTCAGGTCCACGCCGTGGCCGCGCAGCTCGCTGGCGATGATCAGCCCGATCGACATCGCGCATCGACAGGCCGCCAGCACATCGCGGTCCCACAGCGCGCCGAGCTGCGACATCGGCGGGATCTCGGAGAAGCCGGTGCCGAACCTCTGCACCCGCCCGCCTTCGTGATCGACGCAGATGCGCAGCGGCGGATCGCGCAGCGCGCGAATCTGGCCGGTCAACTCGGTCAGCTGCTGCGGCGACTCGAAGTTGCGCGCAAACAGGATCACCTGACCGATCAGAGGATGCCGCAAGCGTAGCCGCTCGCCCGGCGTGAGCGCAACGCCCTGCAGGTCGACCACCAGCGGGCCGAGCATCGCTTGCTATCCGTCCGCCGTTTCGGCGACCGCCTGCGCAACCGCCAGATTCGCGATGTCGGCCAGCGACACGTGCAGGCGCAGACCCTTGCCTGCCAGAAACACGGCGAACTCCCCGTTCGCGACCGCGCAGGGCCGGCCGCTCGCCTCGGGAACGATCTCCACCGAGCGCCAGGTCATCGGCCAGCGCATGCCCAGCCCAACGGCCTTCGAAATGGCCTCCTTGGCCGCAAATCGGGTCGCCAGGAAGGCGGTGCCCCGCTGCGGCGAGCGGCGCCGGCGTGCCTGGTAAATGACCAGCTCACGCGGACCGAGAATTCGCCCGGCAAAGCGCTCGCCGTGCCGAGCCACCGCCGCCGCGACCCGATCGATCTCGATCACGTCATTGCCAATCCCGAAGATCACCGTAATTCCCGCAGCATCGATTGCGCGCGCCTGATCTCGGCCAGGTACAAACCCACGGTGTGCGACAGACCGAACTCGAGTGCATCGGCGATCAACGCGTGTCCGATCGACACCTCGAGCACACCGGGCACCGCGGCCAGAAAGCTCGCCAGGTTCGACCGATTCAGGTCGTGGCCGGCGTTGATGCCCAGACCGGCGCGCAAGGCGGCCTGCGCGGCGGCCTGATAACGCTGCAGGCTCTGGCCTGACTGTTCTGTCCCGTGGGCCCGCGCGTAGGGTTCGGTATAGAGTTCGATCCGGTCCGCGCCCAGCACCCGAGCCGGGGCCATCGCCAGCTCATCGGCATCCATGAACAGACTGACCCGGCAGCCGAGCACCTGGGCCTCGGCGATCAGAGGACGAAGCCGATGTGCATCGCGTGCGAGGTCCCATCCGTGGTCGGACGTGGCGGCAGCGGCCTCGTCCGGGACGAACGTGCACTGGTGCGGCCGAACCGCGCGCACGTGGTCCATCAGCTGGTGCAACGGGTTGCCTTCGATATTCAGCTCAACGCCAGGCCAGCTTTTCACCAGCGCGGCCAGGTCGCGCACATCCGAGGGCCGGATATGCCTCTGGTCGGGCCGCGGATGGATCGTGATCCCGCTGGCACCGGCTTGCAGGACCGCAGTGGCCGCATGAACCGGGCTCGGGATGTCCAGCGTGCGCGCATTGCGCAGCAATGCGACCTTGTTCAGGTTCACGCTCAAAGAGACCATTTGGATCCTTCGGGAGATGGCCGCAGACCATCTCCCGCACCAACCGGCCCTCTCCCGCTTGCGGGAGAGAGTTCATAGACTACAACGCGCGCAAATCCATCAAGACCCGGCGCGCGTTCAACGGCCTTCCTTCGAGATGGTAGCCGATCAATCTTCGCAGCACCGGTCGCGCCGCAGCCAGATCAGACGGATCGGAAAGATCTCTGCGGGCCAGCGCGATGGCGGTCGCGCCGCGCAGGCAGTCCGGCTCGGATCCCTCGGAGCGCCGCTGCAGGCCGCGCTGCAGGTCGACGTGATACCAGGCGCCCGCCTCGACGGGCTCCCCGTCGCCGCAGCATTGGAACGATGGCGACACACCCAGGTCACGCAGCAGGTCCAGTTCGAAACAGCGCAGAAAAGGTTCGTGACCACTGTCTCGCTGCGCCAGCGCGGCGAGGGTCTGAACATAGGAAGCGAACAGCTGCGGATGCGCATCAGCGCGCGGCAACAGACGCACCAGCAACTCGTTCAGGTAAAACGCGGTCAGCAGCCCTTCACCTCGCAGCGGTGTCAGTCCGCCCTGCCATTCCGCCCGCACCAGGGACTTCAGTTCGCTACGGCCCGACCAGGACAGCGCGAGCGGAGAAAAGGGCATCAGGATGCCTCGATACTGCGAAGTCGGTCGCTTGGCGCCGCGCGCCACCAGCGCCATGCGCCCGAAATCACGGCTCAGGGTCTCCACGATCAGGCTGGTCTCGCGCCAGGCATAGGTGTGCAGCACGAAGGCCGCCTGGTGGTCGACCCGCAAGTCGCTCGGCGTCGAGCGTCGAGCCCGCACCGGCCCGAGCGGGTCCCCATGCAGCAGGGCCTCGTTCATTCCTGCGCTCCGTATCCGAGGCGTGACAGTCCAGCGGCGTCGTTGCGCCAGCGCTGGCATAGTTTGACCCGCAGATCCAGGTGTACCGGCTTTTCCAGCAGGCGCTCGATATCCAGCCGCGCCGAGCGACCGATCTCGCCCAGCTTGCCGCCACGCGTTCCGATCACGATACCCAGATGCGATTCGCGCTCGACCCAGATCGTGGCCTCGATCAGCGCCCTGCCCTCGGATTCGGTCCACCGCTCGATCGTGACCGCCAACCCGTAAGGAATCTCGTCGCCGAGCAGGCGGATCGCCTTTTCGCGGATCAGCTCGCCGGCCAGAAAGCGCAGGCTGCGGTCGGTGAACTGGTCCTGCTCGAACAGCGGCTCACCGACCGGCAGCTGGGCGCGCAGGACCGACAGCAGGTCCTCGAGCTGATGCCCGCGGTCCGCGCTGACCGGTACGATGGCCGCAAACGGATAGCGATGCCGCGACTGCTCGATCAGCGGAAGCAGCGCGTCCCGTGTGGGCAGCCGGTCGGTCTTGTTGATGACCAGCACGGCGCCGCCGCCGCCGGAACCGATCGCACGGGGCAGCAGGCCGAGGATTTGCTCGTCTTCAGGGCTCCACCCGCGAGCTTCGATCATCAACGCCACCACATCGACTTCGCCGATGGCCGATACGGCTTGAGCGTTCATGCGTTCCGACAGCAGCGAGTGGCTGCGCCATTGAAGACCGGGCGTGTCGACGAAGATGTACTGCGCATCGGAGCGGGTCAGAACGCCCCGAACACGGTGCCGGGTCGTCTGCGCCTTGCGTGAGGTGATCGAAACCCTCTCTCCGACAAGAGCATTGACCAGGGTCGACTTGCCGACGTTGGGCCGCCCTACGAGCGCAATCAACCCGGTTCGAAACTCGGGCATGGCTGGCGCCGGCCTCGTATCAGGCCTGACCGGCCGGTTCGGTGGCTGGCGCCTCGGTGCCCGCATCGCTGCCCAGCTCCACCGCAGGGCTCGCCGGATCGGCCGATGCCGACTTGCGACGCGCGCGCCGCATGGCCTGTGCGATGGCCTGGGCCGCCTCAAGCGCCTGCTTGGCGGCAGACTGCTCGGCCGCGCGCCGGCTACGCCCGCTGCCGCGCACGCCGACTTCGAGCTTGGGGATCGCACACTCGACCTCGAACTCCTGGTTGTGCGCTGCCCCGCGCGTCTCGACGACCGAGTAGACCGGAAGCGGCAGCCGCTTGGCCTGCAGGTATTCCTGCAGAAGCGTCTTGCTGTCCTTACCGAGCGTTTTCGGATCGACCGTCTTCAGAACCGGCTCGAACAGCCGGGCGATCACGTCGCGAGCGCCCTCGAACCCGCCGTCGACGAAAACCGCGCCAAAAATGGCCTCGATCGTATCGGCCAGGATCGACGGGCGACGGAAACCGCCGCTCTTCATCTCACCTTCCCCGAGACGGAGAAACTCGCTCAGCACCAGGCGCTCGGCGATTTCGGACAGCGATTGCTGCTTGACCAGGTTGGCACGCAGGCGCGACAAGTCTCCCTCGTCCAGGCGCCCGTACTTTTGAAACAGCAACTGGGCGATCACGCAGTTCAGGACCGCGTCGCCCAGGAATTCGAGCCGCTCATTGTGGACCGACCCGTGCGAGCGATGGGTGAGCGCCTGCTGCAGCAGCTCTGCACTGGTGAAATGGTAGTGCAGGCGTTGTTCAAGCGCCTCCAGGTCCATGTTCCCGTCCATTGACGCCCCCTCGGGGCAGCGTGCACTCCGTCACTGGACCTTCCCATGCCGGTCGCGCGTGGAACCCGAGTAATCGATCACCAGGCGCACGTTGTCGGTCAACGGCACCGAGTAGGAGTACGCATAGGAAATCACCACCCCGTCGGCATCCTTCGTGATATCCAAGTCCTTTCCGGAAATCGA
>Ga0137413_10001110_pt1 | contig 10147 bp, 10 predicted proteins | sample CZODoug2_1_16fun_FD_108280 | JGI IMG/M metagenome (GOLD analysis project Ga0137413, IMG submission 108280) | Vadose zone soil fungal communities from Angelo Coast Range Reserve, California, USA - CZODoug2_1_16fungal (Illumina Assembly) | ecosystem: Environmental > Terrestrial > Soil > Vadose... | reverse complement strand
CTCGCGGACACCCAGGCGGCACTGCGGCGCCTGGCCATGCTGGTCGCGCGGGGCGAACCACCCGAGGCGGTGTTCGCGGCCGCGACCAGGGAGGCTCTCCGGCACTTCGGTAGCGGCACCGCCAGGATGTTCCGCTACGAGCTCGACGGAACCGTCACGCTGCTGGCCAACGAAGGCACCACGGGCCCGCACGTACGGGTCGGAGAACCCTGGGAGGGCTATCCGCCGACCGGGCTGACCGCGACCGTGCTGCGCACCGGCCGAGCCGCACGGGTCGATGACTACCACGACGTCCCTGGTGGGGAGCCTTACCTCCGTGAGGGGTTGCGATCCGCGGTTGCCATGCCGATTCACGTCAATGGCCGGCTGTGGGGAGCGATCGCGGTCGGGTCCGGAGAGGGACCGCTGGCACCGGACACGGAGCAGCGGATGACGCAGTTCACCGACCTGGTCGCCACCGCGGTCGCGAACGCGCAGAACCGGGCCGAGCTCATCGCCTCCCGCGCCCGGATCGTTGCGGCATCGGATGAGGCGCGCCGGCGGATCGAGCGGGACTTGCACGACGGCGCACAGCAGCACCTCATCGCGCTGGCACTCCGGCTGCGTTTCGCGGCGGCACCCCACGAGAGCGACGAGATCCACGACGAGATCACCGACGTAGCCGCCGAGCTCGCGGAGGTGATCGACGAGCTGCGGGAGATCTCCTGAGGCATCCATCCAGCGATTCTGTCCAGCGCGGGGCTGTTGCCGGCGCTGCGCTCGCTCGGGCGGCGCTCCGCCATCCCGGTGGAGATGGACCTGCGGATCGCTCGCCGGCTTCCCGAGCCGGTCGAGGTGGGTGCCTACTACGTCGTCACGGAGATGCTCACCAACGCGGCCAAGCACGCACACGCCTCGATTGTCCAGGTGGACGCGGAAGTCTCCGGCAACACGCTGCGGGTGTGCGTGCGGGACGACGGCGTCGGCGGCGCCGACCCGCTCCGGGGCTCAGGCCTGGTCGGGCTCAGGGACCGAATCGAGACGCTGGGCGGCGTTTTCACCATCCACAGCCCGCCAGGCGGCGGCACCACGGTGTCCTGTGAGCTTCCGGTTCTGGGGAGATAGCAAGTCGATCACGAAGTGGTGCGGGCGACCCCCTCGACCGATGGCGTACGTGGGGTAGCGGTGATCAGTGCCCGGAAGATCGTCGGGTCGGCCATGCCCAGCAGGCGCAGCAGCAGGCGACGCACTAGGAGGTAGCCGATCACGCTCACCGCCGCGCCAAGACCCAGCCCGACCAGCACGTCGAAGGGGTAGGCCTCCGCGACGTAGACCCGGGCAAAGGCCATCACCGCCGCGGCCAGTGCGGTGAACCAGCCGAGCGGCCGGCTGACCATGAACAGCGTGGCGGTCGCCGCGCCTGCCAGCACCGCGTGATCGCTGGGGAATCCTGGTGCCCAGCTGTGCTCGGTCAGGGTCAAGAGGTGGGTGTACATCAGATAGGGACGGCGCTCGGCGAACGCCGCCGATATTGGCTGGTTGACTGCCACCGCCAGTAGCATCCCCAGCGGAGTCCAGAGCGCCACCGCCACCGTGGCTGGATTTGCCCGCCGCCGCGCGATCCACCAGCCGATGAACATCAGCTCGATGAACAGCACCAAGCCCCCCACCGTGGCATAGAGCGCCATCCAGGGCTGCAGCCACGGCGTGGACCGAGCCAGCGCATTGATCGCGAACAGCAGCTGGGTGTTGATATTCACGGCCACGTCCTCAACGTTGAGAGCGAGAAAGGGAGCATATCGTCCACTGGACCTTGCGGTTACCCCTCCTGGGACCCAGGTATTAGTGCGATGGTGTGCCAAGGACTGGTGGGAGGAGACGACGATGTCCAGCCGTCAGACAGGCCGGCGAGCCCGAACTGGGGTGCGAGCCGCATATTGGATGACGCCGGTGATCGGAATGATGTTCCTAGCCGGCTGCGGCTCGCCGGCACAACCGCAACGGCCGGCTCCGCCGCCCCCGCCCGCCTCGATACTGCCTTCCCCGCCGGCGGCGCCCCCCGCCGCGCCCGCCCAGCTCAAAGAGTTCGGTCCGCTAGTGATCACCGACAGCGAACTTCCCGGCTACACACGAGGTGCGCCGTTGGCGGCGCCTGACGGTAAGCCCGGCATCACGGTTCCCTTCAAGGGCCGCGACTCCAGCGTCGATGTATCGATCATTCCGCTCCCGCCGGCGAACAGCCAGGACGTCTACGAGCAGGCGGTCGACAAGTTTGTCTCCAGTACCCCGGACGAATTCGACTCGCACCTGGAGGTGGGCGATCAGGGGACCCGCGTTGATGTGGCCGGAACGGCTGACCGTCCCAACACAACAACTGTCCTGTTCCGGGTGCGGACCTACTTCGGGATGATCCGTTTCCAAAGCCCGTTCGGTGTACCGATCCGCGACGATCTGGTCCAGGCCGTCAGCCAGAAACAGGCGGACAAGATCGACGCTGCCGGTTGACCGTTCCGCTGGCGGTGAGCGCCCGCGTTCGTTAGGCCCTGGTCTGAGCCACCGTCGCCGCATGCGCGATCCGCGTAACGTCGGTTGAGTGAGTAGTGCTGTCGGGAACACGCGCGCATCGGCCGTGCCGAGCACGCTTCGTGCTCCGGCGGCGCTCGCCATGATGCTGGCCGGCCTGCTGTTTGCCGTACTGGCCGCTCACTACCGCGGCGACGCCGAGCCGGGGCGACTCGACGTACGGGCCGAGCACCTGGTCGACCACTTTCCCGCCGATACCGATCTGCCGCTGCGCGGGCTGGTCAGGCTGGGCGATCCGCTGCCGGTGGTGGCCACCGCCGCCTTGCTCGCCGTGGTGGCACTGCTGCTGGGGCGCCGGCGCCTGGCGGTACTGGCGATCCTCGGCCCGGGCGTCACCGGGGTGGCGACGACACTGCTCAAGCCGGTCGTCGGGCGGGTGCTGAAGGGCGATTTCGCCTATCCCAGCGGGCACGCCGGCGCGGCCACCGCGCTCGGCATCGTGGCCGCCCTGCTTGTCGTCAGCGTCCTGCCTCTTGGTCGACTCGGGCAGGTCATGGTGGTCGGCGCCGGCGCGCTCCTGGCGGGTGGGCTGATGTCTGTGGGGTTGACCATGCGCGACTGGCACTATCCGACCGACACGGTCGGGGGCTTCTGCCTGGCCACCGTCGTCGTCCTCGGACTGGCTCTGCTAGTGGACCGGTTCGCGGACCGCTCCGCCAAGACCTGACCCTGGCGCGGATGCGCGTGATCCCTGCCGCGTCAGGATTTCTTCGTGCGGGCCGGCGGTCGGGGCCTGCCTTTGGTCTCACCGACCTGATCCGCGCCGTCGGAATCGCTTGCGCCGACGGTCGGAGTCGACTCGGCCCGAAGCGGTTCGGTCCCGTGTGGCTCGGCCCCGTTCGGTCCGGTCGCGAACGAGGGCTCGACCTCCGGCGAGAGGTCAGGCCGGGCGGCCCGACTGGCATAGCGGGTCAGGGCACTGGCCGGCATCCGGTTCAGCACCGCTCCCAGCACCCGCGCACCGACGATGTCCAGCGCCTCCCGTGCGGCCTGGACCTGTGTGGTGGTTGTGCTGGCCTGCCGGACCACCACCAGGACCCCGTCGGTTCGTGGAGCAAGCACGGTCGCGTCGGCGGTCGACAAAACCGGCGGCGAGTCGATCAGAAGCAGATCGCACAGCTCCCGGGCGTCGTCGATCAGCTTGGCCATCTCAGGCGAGCCCAACAGCTCGCTCGGGTTCGGCGGGATAGGTCCGCTCGGCAGGACAAGCAGGTCCTCCCAGCGCTGCAGCGCCTTCGTCAATGGCGTGCGGTGGGTCAACACATCCGTGAGGCCCACGGCGCGTTCGAGACCGAAGAGTCCGGCCACGCCAGGTCGGCGCAGATCAGCGTCGATCACCAGCACCCGCTTGCCCGCGTCCGCGAAAGCCAAGGCCAGATTGCACACCGTGGTGGTCTTGCCCTCGTCCTGCCCTGGGCTGGTGACCAGGATGGCGGGACGAAGCTTCGCAACGCTGTCCAGGAACTGGAGGTTGGTCCGCAGCCGGCGGAAACCCTCCGACTCTGCCGACCTCGGCTGGTTGCGCACGACCAGCTGGCTGCGCGAGGCCGCGAGTTGCCCCAGCCAGCCAAGGACCGGGGCTCCGAGGGCATCGCGCAAGGCCCGCGTCGAGCGGACCGAGGTGTCCAACCGTTCCCGGAGCACCGCGACGCCCGCACCGACGATCAGGCCGAGCAACACGCCCAACCCGATGTTGAGCACCGGTTGAGGCGACACCGGCCGGTTGTTGGGCACCGCCTGCTCATAAGTCCGGCCAAACACGAGCGGCGGAGCCGTCGGGTCGGCGGGCTGCTCCAGGGCGGCGAGGTTGACCGCGAAGCGCTCCGCGAGCAGGTTGGCGATCTGCGCGGCGCCACCTGGCGTTCCGGCACGCACCGTCACCCTCAGCAAAGTCGTCTCCGGGAGCCGGGCCGCGGTGATGCGATCGAGCAGGTCGGGCGGGGCGGCTGGGCCGATCAGGGTCGCTACCTCGCCAGCGATCTTGGGGCTCCGCAACAGCTCCACGTAGGTGGACATGCGCTGCGATGACAGCTCGTTGGCGTCCAGGGCGGCGTCCGGGTTACGGGGCTGGGCGGCGACGAAGATGGTCGCCTCGGCCTCGTACTGACGGGGACTGAGCACCGTCACCACACTGGCCGCCACCAGGCCCAGCAAGACCCCGACGACGACGCTGCGCCACCGTCGGCGGAAGGCCGCCAGGTACTCCTGAGGCGTCATCGCCGCACCCCCGTCGAGAACCGGTGGCACCTGGCCGCCGGGTCACCGCACGGTACCGGGGCAGTGCGGCGGCGACAATCGTGTTGGACTCCGTACTCTCTCAGCTCGATCCGCGACGCCCTCGGCGTTGCCAGACATCACGAAGCGTCAGTGCGAATGCGGCCGGCGCGGTAGCCCGGCTGAGATGCAGATACGGTGTCTGGCGGCCGCCGAAGGCCCGGAAGAACCGCTCCACCGGCTTGAGCATCGATCCTTCGAAGTCGAAAACCTCGCGCTCGCCGCGAGTCCGCAAGATCGCCTCCCACATCAGCAGGCTGGCCGCCCCACTGGTCCTCAGGTCCGGATCGCCGCCGCCCAGCAGGTAGTACGAGGTGTGCTGGTCAGATACGACGTAGGCCACCGCGTGTACCCGCTCGTCGTCGTCACAGGCGAACAGCATCGACCGGGCCGCCCGGGGGGCGCACGCCGCCTCGATCCGGTCCAGCCGCTCGTGGTCGGGCCGGGGCAACCCTTGGCGGGCAAACGTCTTGGCCCACACCGCGTGAAGCTGATCGAGGCCCAGGTCGTCGCGGACCTTCACCCGCCGGCGGGCCTTGCGGATCTCGCGGCGGATATTGCCGCTGAGGCCGTCCCACAGGGTCTGCTCGGAGCGCAGGTCCTCCAGCCGATACGTGTAGCGAACCTCGGCGCGGTATCCGGCCCAGATGAAGGGCAGCACGCCGAGCATGCGCGGATCGCACCGCTGCCGGAAGGCGGAGGCGGCCGGCAGCCGCGACTCCAGCTCGGCCAGCAGCTCGATCTGGTCCCCGGTCGCGGTTGCCTCCTTGGCACCCGGGGTGCGGGCGACCCAGGGACCCAGGTACGGCGTCAGTGGAGGTTGGCTGAGCACCCGCATCCGGCGAGGCCCGCGCACCACATAGGGGAGACGCGCGACCGTCTCTCCTCCTCGATCCACGGTGACCGCACCCCACCGGCCCGGGGCCACGGCGTCGAGCCACCACGGTTGGTGGAAGATCGGGCCGATGACGGTAGGGTTCGCGGGGTGATGGGCGTCGTCGCGGCCATTCACCGCGCCACGGTATCCAATCTCCGATGACTCTCATCGTGCACGCTCCTTCGAGCTACCCCGCGGAGCGGCGGTACGTCCTGGATGTGGTGCTCGCCGACTGGCTAGGGCTGGCCTGGCGGCTGGAGGTACACGAGCGCCCCGATGTCCGCCTCACCCGCGCCGGCGACGGTGAACAGACCGAGCTGACCATGCCCGACCTCCTGTTCGGCACCGATCCCTCCCGATGGTTGAGCGTCGCGTCCCTGCCGCCCGCGCCGGTACCCCGGATCCCGGTTGGTGACGTTGGATCGGCGATCCTCGGCCCCGATGAGCGGCTGCCCGCGATCTACCGAGTGGACCCCGAGCCGACCCGAATGGCCGAGGTGGAACCAGGCCGGGTGCGGCTCAAGGTGGACCTGTTCGGCTCGGTGTTCTTCCTGCTCAGCCGCTACGAGGAGATCGTGAGGACGGGCGGCCGCGACCGCTACGACCGCTTCCCGGCAGCGCACTCCCTGGCGGCCGAACAGGGGTTCCTCGGCCAGCCCGTGGTCGACGCCTACGTCGAGCTGCTGGCCGCCGCACTCACCCGGCTCTGGCCACGACTGCCCCGCCGGCGGGGGAGATACCGGGTTTTGCTCACCCACGACGTCGACGACCCGCTGTCCACCCTCGGGCGGTCCGGAGCCCAGCTGGCCCGACAGTTGGCCGGGGATGTCATCAAGCGCCGCGACCCGGGTCTGGCGGTGCGGCGAGCCCGGTCGCTGGCCGCCGCGCGTCGGGGGAACCACGACCCGGATCCGCACAACACGTTCGATTTTCTGATGGACACCAGTGAACGGCACGGAGTGCGCAGTGCCTTCTACTTCCTGGCTCGCAACGACGCCGACCCCGACGCGCCGCCGTATCAGTTGTTCGACCATCCGTGGGTCGAGGGGCTGCTCGGTCGCGTGCACCGGCGGGGGCACGAGGTCGGGCTGCACGCCGGCTTCGGGACCTACCGCGACCCGGAACGACTCGCCGACGAGTTCGCCCGCCTCCGCGCGCTGGCCGCCCGGCACGGTCTGGAGCAGGAGGCCTGGGGCGGCCGGCAGCACTACCTGCAGTGGGCGAACCCATGGACCTGGCGATGCTGGAGCGAGGTGGGGCTGCGCTACGACTGCACGGTCGGGTTCAGCGAAGCGGTCGGTTTCCGTACCGGCACCTGCCACGAGTACCGGGTGTTCGACCTCCTCGAGCGGCGGCCGCTGGACCTGGTGGAGAAGCCATTCCAGGTGATGGATGTGACGCTGTTCGGCTACCTGTCCCTCACCCCGGAGCAGGCCAGGGCGGCGGTCGAGGCGGTCGCGGGGGAGTGCCGCCGGTTCGGTGGGACGCTCGGCATCCTGTGGCACAACGACGAGGTGCTGCGGACCGCGCGGCAGAAGCGCTGGTATGCGTCGCTGGTCGAGTCGCTGGCTAATCCCACCTCTTGAATCCGGTGTTCGCCAGGTAGTCGAGGCAGCTGAGCCCGGGGACAAACTCGCCGAAGCGCTGGGGGTAGGCGAACGGCTCGAAACTGTGGAACCGCAGGGTGACGCCGGCCGAGGCGAACAGCTCGGGTTCCAGGTAGTCCCGCCCGGTCGGCCCGGAGAGGTAGACGTCGCCACCCACCGCCCTGGTGACGTTCAGCATCAGCTGAGTGGACTGGCCACCGCAGTCCAGCTCGGAGGCCAGCACGAGGCGGGTGCGGATGCCGAGGCGGCTGGCGAGCAACCGGATGAGCGCCGTGTTGAACTCGGCCAGCTTGCTCGAGTCGTCCAGCTGGTAGACCGGCTCCACGCAGGCGAGCACCTCGTCGAGGAAGGGCGCCTTGGCCAGCACCGTCCGCAGGGTGCGCAGGTGGACGCGGCGCCAGTCGGCGGACTCGTCGATCTCCACGTCCTTGGTCAGCTGGTCGTAGCGGCCCTTGCTGACCACCGGGACGGTGAGCCACTGCGCTCCACCGGGGCCCTTCACCCTGGCCCGGTTCTGGTACCCGCGCTTGATGAACTGGACGGTATCGAGCAGCACGAAGACGTCGGAGTGCAACATCTTGTCGAAGAATCCGACCCAGGGTGCGAAGTTGGGCTGGTGCGCGGAGACGATCAAATCCGCAGCCTGATCGTCTCGAACGCCTCGGCGTACATCGACTTGACCTGCACGCCGCGCACCCTGGCCATCGCCTCGATGAACTCGTAGCTGAAGTACGGCCGGGCCAGTTCCACCTGACTGCGGTAGCAGGTCAGGGCCGCCCACTTGCGTCTCAGGTGCTGCTCGCGCAGGACCACGAACGCCTGGGCCGGAAACGTGATGTGGTTCCACGGGAGCTCATAGCCCAGGATCGTCAGATGCCGGAACGCGCGCAGGCTCTCCTGGTGCACGACCATGTGGTCCTGGTGCAGATCCGCGCCGGACGGAACCAGGATCACCTCCGGATCGATGTCACGGGCCAGCGACACCATGCGATCCAACACCTCTTGGCGGTGGTAACCGAACTCGCGCACCGCGAAGTCGTAGACGACCCGGTTCTCCCTGGGTATGCCGAGCTCGTCGAGCGCGGCGTGCGACTCGTCCCGCAGCCGGTCCGGCGCGGACCCCGGCGGGAGCGAGGCTTCAGCCACGGAGAACGCCGCGGTGAAGATAGCGGCGCCGTCATCCATCCAGCGCGCGATGGTGCCGCCACAGCCCAGCTCGACGTCGTCGGTATGGGGCGACAGCGCGAGAACCCGCTTCGGGGCAATCACGCTATTCCCTGGTACTGGCCGTGCCAGATCATGTAAGCACTCCCCCGGGCACGCTCGATGCGGCCATCATGGTAGCCACCATCGGCATCTCCGCAGGAGGGCTGGAGGGCGCGACATGTTCGAACGACGCATTGCGGTGATCGGTACCGGTTACGTCGGGTTGACCACCGGGGCGTGCCTCGCGGCGCTCGGGCACACCGTGCTGTGCGCCGACGTGGACGCGGCGAAGATGGAGCGGTTGCGAGCCGGCACGGTGGACATCCTGGAACCGGGGCTGCCCGACCTGGTCGCCGAGGGAATTGCCTCGGGGCGCCTGGGCTTCGTGCCCGACGCGGTGTCGGCGGTACGCGGGTGCCCTCCAGACAGTCCTCCAGGCAGCCCTCCGGACCGCACCGAGCACCGTGGGCCCGCCGAGGTGGTTTTCCTGTGCCTGCCCACCCCGATGGATCCGAGTGGCCGAGCCGATCTGTGCGCGCTGCACTCGGTCGTGCGGCAGATCCGGGGTGAGCTGGATGCCGGCAGCGTATTGGTGACCAAGTCAACGGTGCCGGTGGGCACCGTGGCGCGCATCCGCATCCTGCTCGGTAGGGACGATGTGCCCGTGGTGAGCAATCCCGAGTTCCTCCGGGAGGGTTCGGCGGTCCGGGACTTCATGCATCCCGATCGGATCGTCGTCGGTTGTGACACCCAGTACGGCGCCGAACGCGTGTCGGCCCTCTATGCCCGGTTCGGTGCGCCTACCGTGCTCACCGACGCGGCAAGCGCCGAGATGGTGAAGTACGCCGCGAACTGCTTTCTCGCCATGAAACTCTCCTACGTCAACGCGCTGGCCGAGCTGTGCGAGCACCTCGGCGCGAACATTGGAGACGTGACCGAGGGCATCGGCTACGACCACCGCATCGGTCAGGCCTACCTGAAGCCCGGGCCCGGCTGGGGTGGTTCGTGCCTGCCCAAAGATGCCCTAGCACTGCTGCGCATGGCCGAGGCCTCGGACTGCACTTTTGATCTGCTGCGGGCCACCATCGCGACCAATGACCGGCAGAAGGAGCGCATCGTCGACAAGATCCGGTTCGCGGTGACCGGCTCCCGCTCCGGGTCACTGGCCAGGGTGCGACTGGGTTTGCTCGGGCTCACCTTCAAGGCCGGCACCGGCGACCTGCGCGACTCGCCGGCGCTGGGGGTGGCGGCACTGCTGCGTCGAGCGGGCGCGGAACTCGTCGGCTACGACCCGACCGTCGCGGTACCGCCGACCGGTGCCACGCCCCCTCAGCTATCCGACGTCCGGGTGGTCGGCCATCCCGCACAGGTCGCGCCGGGCGCGCGAGCGCTGGTGCTACTCACGGAATGGCCGGAGTTCCGCACGCTGGACTGGGCCGGCCTCGCCGGGGCCGTCCAGGAGCGCACGGTCGTGGACACCCGCAACATGCTGGACGTCGACGTACTCCGGCGAGCCGGCTTCACCGTACATTCGCTGGGCAGGAGGTGAGCGGTGTCCACAGCAGAGCAGCCGTCGGTCACGGTGATCATGCCGATCCGCAACGAGGGTCCGTTCATCGAG
>Ga0137413_10001108_pt1 | contig 10162 bp, 6 predicted proteins | sample CZODoug2_1_16fun_FD_108280 | JGI IMG/M metagenome (GOLD analysis project Ga0137413, IMG submission 108280) | Vadose zone soil fungal communities from Angelo Coast Range Reserve, California, USA - CZODoug2_1_16fungal (Illumina Assembly) | ecosystem: Environmental > Terrestrial > Soil > Vadose... | reverse complement strand
GAGCGCTGCTGGTTTCTGGGGATGATCGTGTTCGAGCTGGTTTCGAACGCGGCGCGCCATGCATTCCGCGGTGAGGCGGGCTCCATCCACGTCGAGATATTCCCTGTCGGGACGTCGGTTGAGTGCCGCATCACGGATGATGGGAGAGCCAGCGCGGACCCAAGGCGGGGTCGGGGTCTTGCGATCGTCGAGGCATTTGCCGCCAGACTCCACGGGACGCTGGATGTACAATTCGGGCCAAACGGGACCAAGACGATCGTGAATTTCCCGCATCAGCTGTGACAGGGGCCGTACTAGGCGCGCTTCGTCCGGTGTCGCGTCGTTCAATCGGCAGATCGGCTCGTGCGTTCCGGCAAACTCGAAGGGCAGCCGAAAGACGAGAATTGGGGGCCTTAACTACCGTGCTCCCGACATTGTGAGAGCAGAAAAATAGGGAGATTGATGTGACCGACAGCCGCCCGCCTTTACCGCCATTCACCCGCGACACCGCCGTGCAAAAAGTACGAGGCGCCGAGGATGGCTGGAATACCTGCAATCCGGAATTGGTTTCGCTCGCCTACACGCCGGACAGCCATTGGCGCAACCGGTCGGAGTTCGCCCGTGGCCGTGTCGAGATCGTTGCGTTCCTGACCCGCAAATGGGCGAGGGAGCTGAGTTATCGCCTGATCAAGGAATTATGGGCATTCACCGGAAACCGCATCGCCGTCCGCTTCGCTTACGAATGGCACGACGATTCCGGAAACTGGTTTCGCTCCTATGGCAACGAGAACTGGGAGTTTGCCAGCGACGGCCTCATGCAGCGGCGCCTTGCCTCCATCAACGACTGCCCGATCAAGGAATCCGAACGCAAATTCCATTGGGACCGTTCGGGGCCCCGCCCTGCTGACCATCCCGGGCTTTCGGAACTCGGGCTTTAGCGGCCCCGTCCGCTGTTCAACTCCGCCCGAACACGATTGAGGCCGGCGCGAGGTCGACCCCACTGCTTCCGTTGACGACGTGCTGATCAAGTTCAGGATCGCACTCTCGCACTTTGCCCGGTCACTGGATCGTGCCGCATCCTGCGACCGAATGCTGCCGCGGAGTGGAGGGAAAAGTGGGGCCGCCCGTCGCGGGGGCGGGGACGGCCCCGAGAGGCTCGTTTGCCCGGGAGGAGAAGGCTGCGAGCCGAAACTGATGGTCTAAGGCGCTTGCATCGGCAGTATTGCAGTTCAAACGAACGTCGTATTTCGCGAACCCATCTCATTTCTCATTTTGCATGATTGGGTCATGCCATTCCGCCGGCACGCCTCAGCGCGACGTTTTGCCCGCCAAAGCCTAATCTCGGCAGGAACTCCTGCACTGCCGGCAATGCGTTCTTGCTCGCGCATCGCCAGCGCGCCGGCGTCTCGCCCGCGATACGCTTGAAGACGGTCGAAAAATGCGCCTGGGTGCAGAAGCCGACGGCCAATGCGACCTCTGCAAGGGGCGTGTCGGTATTCGACAGCAGCAACTTGGCGTGTTCGATGCGCTGGTGCAGGAGATATTCGCGCGGCCGATATCCGGTCGCAGCGCGAAACTGCGCGGCGAAGTGCATTCGGGAGAGGCCGGCGACCTTGGCCAAGTCGGAAAGACTGATGCAGCGGTCGAAATGCGCCTTGATATGTTCCTCCACGCGCCGGAGCCGCCATTTCGGCAAGGCGTTGACCTTGGCCCGCGGGAATTCGAGCCGCGCGATATGCATCGCCAGCGTTTGCCCGACGCAACACGCAAATTTTTGATCGGCGGCGTTGCCGTGTTCGATCAGCGCCTTTGCGAGTTGCTCGGCGAAGCAATCCCGCAGCAGAACGAGGTCGTCGAGATCTTCGGTCGGAATGGATTGGGACGCCGATCGCTCGATCGGGAAATAACCGGTCGCAACATGGAAGTGCAGAAAGTCGAACGGCGCGTTGAACTGCGCGGTGAGTTGCCTCGACGGCGCGCTGATATACAGCGTGCCTGCCGGCATGATGCCGTCGAAGATGGTTTGACGTCCCCTGGTCAACCGGACACGCGTCGACTTCAGGGCGATGGCGATGAAGTATCGATCGGGAGGCGTTGTCGCTTCCCCGTGCAGGGACGCGTTTTCCAGGTCCGTCCATCGGGAGATCGCAATGTCCTCGATGGCGTCGCAGACGCCTCGGTCGAGCTGGCGCCATTTTCGTTCATGGCGAAGCGCCTGTGCTCTGTCGGCGCTCTCCTGATCCTCTGAACCGGCTCGAAGACTGACCCAAGCGTGGTCCGCTTGTGTGTCGGTAAGCATCGTTCGTCCTTTCTGAGTTCCCCGCCGTTGTGACGAACCCGCGAATGCAACAGTGCGATGCTGAGACAGTAATTCGGCCGTTCCAAGAAGCCCGTTATGGATGCTTAAAGCGTGTTAAATATTGCAAACGCGAAGCGTGCCGCGGTCCGCCGGGCTTTCGTGAATTTATCTTTTATCATCAAATATTTGAGTGGCCGGTTCCGTCCCTTGCCCGGCGTTAACGACGGGTCGAAGGGACGTTCGCGCCTCATTCGATCACGACGGGCTTGAGCAGATCGGCGAGGCCTATCCGCCGCAGCAACTCGGCGCGGGCGTGGTCGGCGACCGCGTCGACAACGGCCGCGCCGTCATGGTCCGGATCGAAGTGAACCCGCAGCGAACGTTGGCCAAACGGCATCCCGATGATTTTCGCGATCGCGCTTGCGACGTCCTGCGGGTCCGGGTCCTGCGGGGAAAGATGTGCCAGGCCGTTGAGGGCGACTTCACTGACGTCGGCGGTTGGACCATCGGCGTATTCCTCCGCCCTGATGGTGTCACCGGGCCTGCCGGAGCGAATATAGTGGCCGGGTCCCAAAGCGGCGGGAACGACGATCGTGGTTTCGATGCCCCAGCGAGCAAGTTCACCGGCGTAGCCGAGGGCGAGAACGTCAAGGCCGGCCTTCGAGGAGGCATAGGCGCCTAGAAAGGGCATCGAGGCGCCGCGCGCGCAACTCGACGAAATCCAGACCAGCAGGCCTTGCCCCTGCTTGCGCAACTGGGGCAAGGCTGCGCGATTGACCCGATGCGTACTCAGAATGTTGGTGTCGTAGAGCTCGGCGAGCTGTTCCGAGGTGAAGGCCTCCGCCGGCCCATAAACGATCTGCCCCGAATTGTGCACCACGACATCAAGCCGGCCATTCTCGGAGACGATGGTTTCGATCGCCGAATTCGCGGAATCCTGGGAAGACTCGTCGAATTCGATGGCGCGCAGATCGACATCATGCTGCCGGGCAAATGCTTGAACTTCCTCCACCTGATGGGAATTCCGGCCCGTCGTCTCGCGTATCGAGGCGTAGACAGTGTGGCCCGCCAGCGCCAACTCCTCGCACGTGCTTCTTCCGATGCCGTTCGCCGCGCCCGTGACGATGATGATGTTGCGCATTTCCTTACCTGATGCGATTTCATTTGCTGATCATCGGTGGCGGGCCTAAAAACACCACCGGGGAATATCCGCTTCATCGCCATGTCTTCTCGCCATGTCGCGAAGAAACGAGCAGAGAAGATATGCGCTCGTGTTTCCGAGCGGGTATTTCGAGCCTTTTGCAAGATTCCAAAAACGCACGAATTTTTCAGAAAAGCCCGTATTTACACAGGTAAAAAACGCAGATGAGGAATGCAACGCAGCGGGTAAAGCCTCGCTGATCGTGGCTTTCGTGCCGCGGGGCGGCAGCGAGGCGAATCAGCGTTGCTGCGGAGATGTGTCCAAGCCGGGGGTGAGGCCGGGCTCGATTGTCGCCAGCCAAGGCAGTGCAGGTTCCTTCGGTACGGGAATCGCCTCCGTTTCAGGGCGTCGCTCGAGAATGCACGTCGGGCGCGTGAGCACCGTTTGGGTGAGTTCGCCTGGAGCGGTTCTGACCGATCGGGGTTATCCGGACGCGTGACGGGCCAACGCCTGTTCGAGGCAACGGATGATCTCGTCGCCATCGGAGGGCGTGCTGAGATAGCAGCGTGCGCCGGCCGCCATGACGCGCCGGCGGACGGGCTCGCTCGGAAAGGCCGTCATGAAATGATCGGAAAGGCGCGGCCGGATGCAAGCAGCCTCGCCCGCAATTCATCGCCGGTCATCAGCGGCATCTGAATGTCGGCGATGCGCATCTTCGACCGGCCATCCGACGTTGCGTCGATCCCTGGTTCTGTAGCGCGAGCAGCGTGGTGATGGCGATAGCCGCCAGGCTCACGAGCGCGCGCAGGGCAGGCGAAGCAACCGCGTTCAAGCCGTGAGAAAGCAGATAAGCCGCTATCGTGAGCACGCTGCAACTCGCGGCGGCCACGACGATGTCGCTACGTCGCGATGTCCTGCAATATGTCGACGATCATCTCACCGCAAAGCTCACGCTGCGGCACCTGGCCAAGGTCGCCGGGCCAAGCCGGATGCATTTCGCCGCGCAATTCCGTGCAGCGGTGGCACGTCGACCGGTGCACGTCGGTCAGTACGCTTGAATCGGGCACTTGGCCCTAGTGGGGGGTCCGCCAACTCGTGCATGGAGGTTTCTTTGAAATGACCCTTTGTGTCGATTGCTTGTATTATATTTAGTACAAAACCAGGGGTTGTTGACCGGGAATGTCGACGGTGCGATCTCTTAAAAATGCACTAGGCGGCCTGCGGGTACGGGGCTCGTGCATTTGTTGAGAAGGTGTTATCGGGACCAGTCGGGCGTCTCAGGAGTGGAGCGCGACGGTGCGTGAGCAGGGCCGTCGATTTGTGTATGCCACTGGGCGCTGGGAGATTGATCTCGCCCGGCGGGAGTTGCGTTCCAAGGGCATCCCCGTGCCGCTGGGCGGTCGGGCATTTGAGATCGTGTCGGAGCTGGTCCAGGCGGCCGGCGAGCTTGTCTCCAAGAACGACCTGATCCAGAAAGTCTGGCCCGGCGTATCCGTCGAAGAGATCGCGCTCAGGGTTCACGTTGCGGCCATTCGCAAGGCGCTCGGCGCCGACCGCAGCATGCTGGAGACCTCGGTTGGTCGCGGCTATCGGTTGCTGGGGGACTGGGATGTCCGCCGCGCGAACGGGACGGGGCCGACGAACACGGCGCGGTCGCCAACGGGCGTTGCTGGTTCAAATATTCCTGCCGCGAGATTTAACTTGATCGGTCGAGGCGAGGCCGTCGCACAGCTGCGCGATCTGCTGTCGGCGTATCGCGTTGTCACTCTCACCGGGCCGGGCGGTATCGGCAAGACCGCGCTCGCGCTTGAAGTGGCTCGCGCGATGCCGCCGATTTTCCAAGGCGACAGCCTCGTCGTTGAACTCGCCGCACTTTCCAATCCCGATCTCGTGCCGTCCGCTGTTGCCGCCATTCTCGGCATCAAGTTGGAAGGCGAGGTGATCTCGGCCGAGTCGGTTGCACGCGCCATCGGGCCGAGAGAGTTGCTGCTGATTATCGACAATTGCGAGCACGTCATCGATGCCGCGGCGAGCTTCACCGAGACCATTGTCGGCAGCTGCCCGCAGGTGACCATTTTCGCGACCAGCCGCGAGGTTCTTCGCGTCGATGGTGAGTATGTCTATCGCGTCCTACCGCTCGATGTGCCGCAGTCGGACGGCATCGAAAGCGGTGAAACGCTCGAACATGCCGCGGTCCAGCTCTTCATAGCCAAGGCGAGGGAGCTCGGTTCGGAGTTGGAGCCGAACAGGGAAGACCTCGAGGCGATCGCGTCGATCTGCCGGCGGTTGGATGGTATCCCGCTTGCGATCGAGTTCGCGGCGGCGCGGGCTGTCACGATGGGGCCGTCGGAAGTTGATGCGTTGCTGGACGAGCGTCTCAAGTTTCTGACCACCGGCCGGCGAACGGCGCTGCCGCGACAGCGCACGCTGCGGGCGACGCTCGACTGGAGCTACGACCTTTTGCCGGAGGCGGAGGCCCGGGTGCTGCGCTACCTGGCCGTGTTCGCCGGGGACTTCCTGCTCGATGCGGTGTTGGCGGTGGTGGGAGACTCGGACTCGGCGGCCGTTCTCGACTGCTTTGCCAATCTTGTCGCGAAGTCGCTTGTGGTCGCCGATGTCCGCGGCGACACATCGCATTATCGGCTGCTTCACACGACCCGGGTCTACGCCTTGGAGAAGTTGCAAAACAGCGGAGAGCACAGGGAAGCCGCGCGCCGTCATGCGGAATTCTATCGCGAGTTCTTCGTGTCGTCGGAAGCGGAGACCGAGACGAAGCCGCAGCGGCAGTGGCTGGCCATCTATGGGCGGCACATCGACGACGTGCGCGCCAGTCTCGATTGGGCCTTCTCGCCTGAAGGCGATGATCAGATCGGCATCGCGCTGACGGCCGCCGCAGTGTCGCTTTGGGTCCAGCTTTCATTGCTCGGCGAATGTCGCGAGCGGGTCGAGCGGGCGTTGTCGCGGCTCAGCGGTGACGAGCCTGGGGCCGCGCGGTTGCGCATGCAGCTCTCCGCTGCGCTCGGCTGGTCATTGATGTACGGCGTCGGTCGGGCCCGCGAAGCCGGTCCCGCCTGGGCGGTCACGCTGGAGCTCGCCCATCTGCTCAACGATCGGGACTATCGGCTGCGCGCGCTATGGGGCCTTTGCATCGACCAGTTCAACAATGGCGAGTTTCGCAAGGCGCTCGAGTTCGCCTCTCAATTCGCCGAGCTGGCGGCGCATTCCGACAACGCGGTCGACAGCATGATGGCTGATCGCCTGCTTGCGACCGCATTGCACTTCCTTGGTGACCAGACGCGCGCGCGCCACCACATTGATCGCGTGCTCGTGCATCTGGAAGATTTTCGGTCGATACCCCAGATCGTTCGCTTCCGCTTCGATCTGCGGGTCTCGACGCACTATTTCCATGCGCGAATTTTGTGGTTGCAGGGATTTGCGGATCAGGCGTTGCGGCTGGTCGAGCACAATGTCGAGGAGGGAATGGCGATCGGTCACGCGCTGACCTATTGCAGCGTGCTGGGGCAGGGCGCATGCCCGATCACCTTCCTGGCCGGCGATCTCGATGCCGCCGAGCGGCATTGCGCGGCACTGCTCGACCATACCGAGCGTCACCCGATCCGTCTTTGGCACCTGTGGGCGCAATGCCTGAGGGGAATACTGATGGCCAAGCGTGGCGATGTCGCCGCCGGCGTGAGTGTTCTTCGCGACGCGCTGGACCAGGCTGGCCAGGCCAGATTCCTGCCTCGCTTCATGCTCCCGCTGGGAGAGCTGGCGGCCTGTCTTGGCGAAGTCGGCGAGGTCGCGGACGGCATTGCGACCATTGACGATATGCTTGCGCGCGGACAGGCGAGGGATGAGCGTTGGTATTTCGCCGAATTGTTGCGGATCAAGGGGGAGTTGCTGCGCAAGGAATCCAGCCAGCAATCCCTGTCCGTCGCCGAGCAGTGCTTTGGCGAAGCGCTCGACGTGGCACGGCTGCAGGGTGCCTTGTTTTGGGAGCTCAGGACCGCGCTGAGCCTTTCGCACCTGAAGATGCAGCAGGATCGCAAGGATGATGCGCGGCAATTGCTGATCGATGTCTGCGGAAAATTCACGGAAGGTTTTGAGATCGCGGATTTTCGTGCCGCGCAGACGATGCTCGGCGAACTTAGATCCGGCCGCGGCTAGCCGGTTGAGATTTGTCGGTTTCCATCGCGGGCACTGAGACGCGGTCAAGGTATGCGACCGGGTTCCGGTTTGCCCGAGCCCCCGGCTGGCTATTGTTTGCCGTCCAGGACTGCTATGATTGCCCGTCACCTTGAGTGCAGCTTGCCCGCCCGGTTCCCGATGACGTGCGTTGATACCCGCAAGACCGGCCATAGCCGGAAACGTTCGAGCGCCATACTCGTTAAGCCAAGCGGGGGATGGCGGACGAGTTGCGCCATCGAGGCTGTTATCGCCGGAGTGGTTTTGCGATGATCCATGACATGGCGCTCCTGAAACAGGCCATGGAGCAGATGGACGCGGAGGATCCGACGGTGGCCCAGGCCGCCAAGGACCGCGCCGCGCAGGTGCTCAGCGAAGCCAATCTGAGCTTCGCCAAAATGGCCGAAATGATCGAGCAGCGTCGATTGCTGCTGCGGCCCCGGATCATCGCCGGCATCAAGCGCATGGATCAGCCCGGCATGCTCGGCGACGCGGCATTCCGCGACGCCGGCAGCGCGCTGCGCAGAGAAGGCCAGAGCTTTCGTCAGATTGCCGAGGCCATCGAACAGCATAGCGCCGGACCCGAGCTCCCCCGATACGAAGATCCGGTGCGGATGGATATCGGCCCGCGTACGATGGCGGGCGAGCCGGTGATGCCGCCCGGATTTACCGAACCTGCATGGCTGCGGGCACTGTTTTTTGTCGCGGGCATTATTCTCTTTCCGCTGCGACATCCGATCCGATTTCTCGCGCTCGTACTCGTTGCAATACTGCTGTTCTACGCCTTGCGCGGTTTTGTCAGCCTCGGCCAGCAGGCTTCGGCCTATTCCGATGGCGTCGGAGCCATCCGCCATGGCGCGGATAGAGCGCTCTCGTCGGTGAGTTCCTTCGTCAATGAAATCATCTTCCGGCATCCCCAAAACCCATCCAACGAGAACCCGTCGAACAAGGAGCCATCCAACAAGGAGCCATCGAGCGCGGTGCCATCCAAGGAGGCTGAGGCGCCGTCGCCGGCCACAACCTCGTCTGCAACGACTCCGCCGTCTGGTCCTGGCACCGCATCGTCACGGCCGCCCTCAACCACGCCGGCGCCTTCCGGAAATCTATCGGTCGTGCCCCTGCCGCCGGTGGCGGCTCCCGCACCTCCATCGGCTCCCCCTCTACCTCCGCGGGTTTCAACACCGCATCGCGACGCGCGGGGCAGCTTTCCGTCAAGGCTGGCTGAGAACTGCGACGCGGCACCGGAGGATCGCTATTCCTGGCCTCGCGGCCGCGCGCCATTGGTAGAAGAGCGTCCGCGCGCGCCCGAAGACTTGATACCAGAAGGGACACCCCGCAATTCCCGCACGGCGGGACCGTGTTTCGGCGGCGTCGGCGGCTGCTCCTGGGGCGGTGGTCAATACTGACCTTCTTGACGTATCGCCTTCATTTTTCCAGCCACCACGCCAAAACTCGGCGCCGCCGCCAGGCACAAGATCCGAGAGATCGCATCCGTTTTGTCGCGATTCCCTGGGTTATTGCCCAAAACTTGAGTATATGCTCTGATCAGGCTTGGAAAAATGGCATGACCAAGCCCGATCTCATCATTTTCGACTGCGACGGCGTTCTCGTCGACAGCGAGGTATTGAGCTGCCGCTGCCTTTGCAGCGCGCTCGCAGCGCATGGCATCGCGCTTGGTGTGGACCAGGCGCTCGATCTGTTCCTCGGACGCAGCGTGACATCGGTCATCGCGCATTATCAGGCGCTGGGACGTCCGGTCCCGGAGCAGTTTCCGGCGGAGCTGAAGGCAGCCGTGCTTGCCGCGTTCGGGTCCGCGCTGCAGCCGATCCAAGGGGTGAGTGCGGTGCTGGATGGTTTGCAGATTCCGCACTGCGTCGCCTCATCCAGCGATATCGACCGGGTGTCGTTCTCGCTGTCGCTGACCAGCCTTGCGGCGCATTTCGGCGAGCGGCTGTACACGTCGCAAATGGTCGAACGCGGCAAGCCCGCCCCCGATCTCTTTCTCTTCGCCGCCGAACGAATGCAGGCCGACCCGTCGCGAACGCTGGTGATTGAAGACAGCGTCAGCGGCGTGACGGCGGCCAAGGCCGCCGGCATGACCGCCTGGGGATTCGTCGGCGGCAGCCACTACCAGGCGCGTGACGGCAAGGCCATGCTGCTTGGCGCGGGCGCCGATCGCGTCTTCGATCGCATGGCGGATTTTTGGCCGCGCCAACCGGAACAGCCGCATGGCCGCGCCTGACAACGAGACCTCGCGGCTCGACGACGCCGCGCGCGCCGGCTGGCTTTACTTCATCGCCGGCCATACCCAGGACGAGATCGCCAGGATGCTACAGGTCTCGCGCGCCTCGGCGCAGCGCCTTGTGTCCTTGTGCCTCGCCGAGCGTTTGATCACCTTCCGCCTCGAACATCCGATCGCGGCCTGCATGGAGTTGGCCGCGCGGCTCAAGGACTTCTTTCATCTCGCCTATTGCGAGGTGGTGCCGACTGATCCGGCCGCGCCGCTGTCGGCGGCCGGCATCGCGGAGCGGGCCGCGAACATTCTGGAATCGACCCTG
>Ga0137413_10001102_pt1 | contig 10179 bp, 9 predicted proteins | sample CZODoug2_1_16fun_FD_108280 | JGI IMG/M metagenome (GOLD analysis project Ga0137413, IMG submission 108280) | Vadose zone soil fungal communities from Angelo Coast Range Reserve, California, USA - CZODoug2_1_16fungal (Illumina Assembly) | ecosystem: Environmental > Terrestrial > Soil > Vadose... | reverse complement strand
GTGAATTCATGCCGCCGCTCGATGAGGGCGACCTGCTCTACATGCCGTCGGCCCTGCCGGGGCTGTCGGCAGGCAAAGCGTCGGAGTTGTTGCAGCAGACCGACCGGTTGATCAAGACCGTGCCCGAGGTAGACAGCGTCTTCGGTAAGGCCGGCCGCGCCGAAAGCGCGACGGACCCGGCGCCGATGGAGATGTTCGAGACGACGATCCAGTTCAAGCCGCGCGACCAATGGCGGCGCGGCCTGACCCAGGACATGCTCGTTGCGGAGCTGGACCGCATCGTCAACGTGCCAGGGCTGGCCAACATCTGGGTGCCGCCGATCCGCAACCGCATCGACATGCTGGCCACTGGCATCAAGAGCCCGGTCGGCGTCAAGGTGGCGGGCACGAATCTGGCCGAGATCGAACGCGTGGCGGGCCAGATCGAGCATGTGGTCAAGGACGTGCCGGGCGTGTCGTCGGCATTGGCCGAGCGTCTGACCGGCGGGCGTTACATCGACGTGCAGATCGACCGCGATGCGGCGGCGCGCTTCGGCATGAACATCTCCGATGTGCAGTCGGTGGTGTCGTCGGCGATCGGCGGTGAGAACACCGGCGAGACCGTCGAAGGGCTGGCGCGCTTCCCGATCAACGTGCGCTACCCGCGCGAAATTCGCGATTCGGTGGAGCGCATCCGCCAGTTGCCGATCGTCACCGACCGCGGTGCCCGCATCGTGTTGTCGGACGTGGCGAAGATCGCGGTGGTGGATGGCCCGCCGATGCTCAAGAGCGAAAACGCCCGGCTGTCCGGCTGGGTGTACGTCGACATCCGGGGCCGCGATCTGCGCTCCGCGGTGCGCGACATGCAGCGGGCGGTGGCCGAGCAGATCAAGGTGCCGCCCGGGTACTCGGTCTCGTGGTCGGGACAGTTCGAGTTCCTGGAGCGGGCCACGGCCAAGTTGAAAGTGGTGGTGCCTTTCACGCTGCTCATCATCTTTGTGCTGCTGTACCTGACCTTCAATCGATTTGACGAGGCGCTGCTGATCATGGCCACCTTGCCGTTCGCGCTGGTGGGCGGCATCTGGCTGTTGTACCTGCTGGGATACAACCTGTCGGTCGCCGGGGCGGTCGGCTTCATTGCGCTGGCCGGCGTGTCGGCCGAGATCGGCGTGATCATGCTGCTGTACCTGAAGAACGCCTGGAACGAGCACATCGACCAAGGCAAGACCGGCACCTCCGATCTGCTCGACGCAATTCGTGCGGGCACGGTGCTGCGCGTGCGGCCGATCGCAATGACGGTCGCCGTCATCCTGGCGGGGCTGTTTCCGATCATGTGGGGCAGCGGCAGCGGTTCGGAGGTCATGCAGCGCATTGCCGCGCCGATGGTCGGCGGCATGATCACCGCACCGTTGCTGTCGATGTTCGTGATCCCTGCCGCCTATCTGCTGATCAGGCGGCCGCGCGATCGAAAAGCGCCAAACAGCCTAGACTGTGAGGACCTTGCGGCTATGGGCGCCGAATGCGCACCTATTCCGCAATCTGAGGAGTGATCATCATGGCGACTCAATTCACGCCCGATGGGGACGTGGGCTCGGTTTCACCGCAAGTCGATGTCGGCCTGCGCCAATACATGCTGCACGTATACAACTACATGGCCGGCGGCTTGGCGCTGACCGGCATCGTTGCCTACATGGCTGCGACCAGCGGCCTGTACCAGGCGATATTCGGCACGCCGCTCTACTGGGTTGTGCTCCTGGCGCCGCTGGGCCTGGTCCTGTTCCTGAGTTTTCGTATCGAGAAGATGAGCCTCGGTACGGCTCAGCTCAGCTTCTGGGCCTATGCGGGCCTGGTGGGGTTGTCGCTCGCGGGTATCTTCCTCGTCTATACCGGCGCGAGCATCGCGCGGGTGTTCTTCATCACCGCAGGCACCTTTGGCTCGATGAGCCTGTACGGCTACACAACGAAAAAGGATCTCACGCGCTTCGGGTCGTTCCTCTTCATGGGGCTCATCGGCATCGTCATCGCAGGCCTCGTGAACATGTTCATCGCCTCCACGGCGCTACAGCTGACGATATCCGCAATCGGCGTCATCGTCTTCGTTGGCCTTACCGCCTGGGATACGCAACGCATCAAGGCGATGTACGTTCAAGCGGACGGCACGATCGCGGCCGGCAAAAAGGCAATCATGGGCGCGCTTGCACTCTATCTCGATTTCCTCAATCTGTTTCTGATGCTGATGCAGCTGCTCGGCGGCCGTCGCCGCTAAGGCAACGACACAGCGAATGCTGTTCGCTGATGAAGATCGCCTGGCTGATCGCCAGGACGTGCCGCCGGCGATGTGATAATCGTTCAATCGTTCAATCGTTCAACCGCGTAACCGGCGTGGAGTGAACTCATGAGCGTGCGACCGGGCACCTGGGCGATCGTGCCGCCTCGCCGCCACAGCCGGCAAGCCGTTACGGATTTGGCCCTGATGCCCGCGGCGTACACGGACGCGAGAGCGCGCATCCGGCAGCAGTGCGCCTCGGACGATTTCGAGATTGACCGCGTGACGGTTGAGCGGGTTGCCGGTGTACCTAAGCTGCGGATCCGCTTTCGGCCGACCCCCGAGACGACGCGGTAGCGAAAGGCTCGCACGCGCGATAGATGGGGTACAGGTTGTAGCGCTCGTCCCACGATTCGTGCCGGCGCAGGAAGAACTCCAGGCGCGCGGCCGGATCGCCGGCGAAGGTCGGGTCCGTGGCGAGCCTTTCGTGGAATTGCGATTGCAGCTGGCTATCTTTCTCGAACATTTCGCGTGCAATCTGCTCCGCAACGTAGGGTTCCAGGTACTCCTTCTGTTCGAAGTGAGCATTGAAGAAGCCCCACGCGGCGAAAGAATCCGGCGCTTGTGGTTCGAGCAGCGCAACGATCAGGCGCCCCAGGGGCTGGCTGGTGGGCACGATCAGCGAATCGCTCCTGATCTCGAGGTGCCGGGCTTGCCATGCGCCTTCCAGCGCAGCGCGAAAACGGCCTTCGAAGGGTACCGGCGAGAAGGTGACCTTGCTCGCCCGGAAGGCTTCGACCGCAGCCTTCTCGACGCAGCGCTTCATCCGCTCGTAGCGAATCCCGTGCAGGTCGAACTTAGCCGCCAGGGTCTGCGCGTAGGCGGGCGGAACGATGTACGCGGAAGGCACGGTGGCCAGCAGGATCGGCTTGACGCGGTCGCGCAATGGAACGCGCCAGGTCTGCGGAGTCTTGGAATCGTAGACCGTCACCAGCGCACCGGAGATGAGCGAGACCGTACGGGTGTATGCGTAGCCTCGGAAGTCGATCATCGTGCCTTCGTCCGTCGCCGGCTTCGCCACCGCGGTGCTGACCTTGCCGGTCTCCCGCCAACCCGACGAGTAGTCGAGCGCCATCTCGGAGCCGGCTAGGGTCGCGGCGCCTTCATCGGAGCGCTCCACCGCCTTGCGCCACGCAGCGCCGTGCTCGGCGACGAGCTCCGTCAGACCCACGATGGTGTTGCGCGTGACGCGCACCCGGGTCGCATAGTCCTTCCACGAGTGCGTCTCCACCAGGACGCTCAGGCGGTTTCGGGCAGGCATATAGCCCGTCGAGAAGCGCGGCGAGTACACGGACAGCACAAACCCGGAAGCGGGATCGTCGATTCGCGCCAGATCCGGGTAGAACGGCAAGGGAAGAGAGCCCTCGGCGGCCAGTTGCTCGATCAGCGAATCGCGCAGATGCCGCCCGATCTGGTAGAGGTTCGGGTCTCCCTGATTGATCGGCTCCACCTGAATGGATACGTCCGGCTCGAAGTCCGCCCCGTCCGTGACGTGCAGGTCCGCGCACGCCAGCGGATCCCAGTCGTTGATCAGGCGCAGCAGGGCTTGCATCTCCGGCGCGTCGGCCTTGGCGTAATCACGGTTGAGGTTCAGGTTCTGAGCCGTCGTACGCCAGCCCGTCTGCTCCGGGCCGTTCTGATTGGGCCGATTCCAGCGGCCGACCCGCTCATGCCCGTCCACGTTGAACGCGGGCACGAAAAGCACCGCCACTTTCTCCAGAGCTCCGGGTGCAGCCGCATCGCATAGCAGCTCCCGCAACGCGATGAAGCCCGCGTCCTTGCCGTCGCTTTCTCCCGGGTGAATGCCCGCCTGGATCATCAGTAGAGGCACCGTGCGAGGATTGCCTCGGCAAACCAGCAACGCCAACATCGGCCGGCCCTCCGCCGAGCGGCCAAACTCCAGCACGCGCACGTCTTTCGGCCAGGCTTCGGCGTAGGCCGCGCACAGTCGAGCGACCTCATCGCTGCGACCGGTCTTGAGGAAGCCGCTTGTCTCCGCGACCGTCTTCAGGCTTCGATCGTGTTCGTCGTGATCAATACTCACGCTCCCAGCCTGACGCTCGTGTTTCTCGGGGTCGTGTCTCTCGGCATGGCCAGAACTCCGCTCAGGATGCATTAGATACTATCGTCGAATTCCGGATTACTGAAACTAAATCGCGCAGATGGGAGAACGAATTGCGAAGACGAATCAACATAGCAGGGATGACAGGCGTTTTGTTGATCCTTCACAGCGTCAATGTGACTGCACAGACGCAACAAGAGCATGTGCACCAGATGTCGCACGGCGTGATGCCGTTTGAGATGGCAAAGACAGTGCACATTTTCAAGATGACGGAGTCTGGAGGGATCCAGCGGGTCGTGGTGAAAGATCTGGCCGATGCCGATCAAATCGCGCTCGTCCAGCAACATTTACATCACGAAGCCGATCGGTTCAAGCGCGGCGACTATTCGGATCCCGCTTCCCTGCATGGCGCAGATATGCCCGGGCTCAAAGAGCTCCAAATCGGGTCGCGGCGCGTCAAGGTCTCGTACAAGGCGCTGCCGCTCGGCGCGCAGATCGAGTTCGAAACGACCGACCTCCACTTGCTAACCGCGTTGCATCGCTGGTTCGGGGCGCAATTGTCCGAGCACGGAGCTGACGCTCGGGCAGAGTGAGGATGCCGAGCAAGTCATCCGGAATCTTTCAACATATTCCGGATATTTCTCGGACCCTATCTGCAGCCGTTCATCTGCCAAACGCAGAACTTCACGCTTCCGGACGGCACCAAGCTCGGGCTGCCAGCCGACGAAGACTGTTCGGCGCCGACGAAGATTACTTACCTCTATATGTCGACGGCGGGCGGGGCATTGCAGCCGCTTCCGAGCACCTCAAGCCTTCCGGCGGACGTGGCGATGACGACCACACTGAGCGGTCTGACCGTCCCCTTCGTTGTCCGCGTCGAGACCGGCACCATGGACCGTGCGATCTATCAGAACGCCGTGCTTCACGATCCGACGTCCGAGCCCTCGCCGACACCTACGGCCGCGATCCCGCCACGGGATTCGCGTTGCGGCCATTCGACAATGTCGGTGTGCAGTACGGCCTGGCGGCGTTGAACGCGGGAGCGATCACGACCACTCAGTTCCTCGATCTGAACCAGTCCATCGGCGGCTTCGACCAGGATGCCAACTACGTCGCCAGTCGAAGCGTCGGTAATGTCGGCGCTATCGAGCGTGCTTACCAGGGCGGTTTGAGCATGGGCGGCAATGGCGGCCTCGCCACCATCCCCGTCTTCGACATGGGCTCCTACAACGATAGCGGCGGATACCACTACCAGTGGTATCGGTTCGCGATCCGGGAGCGGCTGAGGCAGGCCAACGGCGACGTCGGCAATCACGTGATGTGGCGCGGCAGCGCGGTGCCACAGGCGCAAGCGTGGGCGGTCCTGAACGACTGGGTCACGGCGGTCAAGGCCGACACCTCGGATGTTTCGCAGCACGAGAAGGTGGTCAACAACAGGCCAGCAGCGGCTGTCGATGGTTGCTGGGCAACCTCGACGCAATTCATTGCGGAGCCCCAGACGTTCAGCAGCCAGCCCAGCTCGCAGTGCAACACGCTGTACCCGTCATACGCATTCCCGCGCTATGTGGCGGGAGGTCCCATCACGGCGAACAGATACAAGTGCCATTTGAAGCCGCTCGACACGAGTCAGTATGCGGTTACGTTCACTTCGGCCGAACTTGCCCGTCTGCGCGTCATCTTTCCGAGGGGCGTCTGTGATTGGTCGAAACCGGGTGTCAACCAGACCGGCGTCGTTCCGTGGGTGTCGTTCGGACCTTCGCCGGACAATCTGGTGTTCGACGTGACCAAGCCGTATGAAGACGGGGACATGCCAGACGAGTGAGGGCAAGCGCATGCGACCGGCTGAAGAACAAGCCATCGGGTTTCACCATGACCACTGGTCTTAGGGCGAGGAGGCCGAAGCGACGAACCGGCATCGCTCACCGGCCGCCCTGTCCTCGGTCCTGCATGTCACGCACGATGGCATCGACGCCCCGCCTCCAGGACTCGTCCGTGTTGCTTCGGATGTCGACCGACTTTTGCAGCACGACGGCCCCGGACGACACGTTCTCGATGCGGATATTGATGTTCAGGATCAGATTGCTCACCTTTTGAACCCATCCGAGCAGCACCCGATCCGCCTTCAGCGCCTTGGCGATATCCAGCTCACATCCGTTGCATTCACGCAGGTTCTGGCGCGCGCGCAGCTCGTCGATCATCGGCTGCACCGCGCTGGTGTCCACCACCCGATACCATCGCCTGGACTGAAGCTCGGCTCTGAGCTGGCGGGTGATTGCACCCAGGCGCTCGTACTCGGGGCCGGCAGGCGCCAGTTCATGCTGCTCGTCGATCAGCTCGAAATCCAGGACGGCGATCGAAGGCGCATCGGCGCATGCGGCGACCGCCGGAGCCAATGCCAACGCCAGCAGGAGCCGGCGCACCAGGTGACCACAATGGACCGAACGGGTCATGCCCGCCTGCGGAGAAAAACGTGGGTCGCACGCTCGCCCGCGACGTTCCTGGCGCATTCATAGCCCAAAGCGCCCATATCGATCCCCTCGAACAGGTGTTCCCCCGAACCGAGCAAGACAGGTCGGATGGCCAGATGCAGCTCGTCAATCAGGCCGGCGCGCAGATACTGCCGGACAATGGATACACCGCCACCGAGGCGGACATCGCGGCCGCCGGCCGCAGAGGTCGCCTGCTCCAGGGCAGCGTGAATGCCTTCGGTGACAAAGCGAAACTCCGTACCTCCCGCCATCCTGAGCGGTGCCCGCGCGTGATGCGTGAGCACGAAGACGGGCGTGTGATATGGCGGCTCGTCGCCCCACCAGCCCTTCCAGCTGTCGTCCGGCCACGGGCCTCGGACAGGACCGAACATGTTGCGCCCAAGAATCCAGGCACCCAATCCCTCGAAACCCTGCTCCGCAATTCCGTTATCGACCCCCGTCTCGCCGTCGTCATGGCCGTGCATCCTGCGCCACAGGCGTGTGGGGAAGAACCACTCCATCAACTCGGGACCTCCAACCCCGAGCGGATTCTGCAAGTCTTGGTTCGGCCCGGCACCGTAGCCGTCGATGGAGATCGCGAAGCTCTGGACGCGTAGTTTCGACATTCGTTCCTTCGGTGCTAGTCGTCCTCGGCGGGGTCCTTGGCCGGAAGCGGCGGAGGCAGGGGCGCCGTGACGTTATAGGCGTACGAGGGAATCGCGCAGCTGGTGGAGTCACAGCGCACTTCCGGATAGGCGAACAGCGATTCATGTCCCTGCCGGTCGACCGCGCTAACGGAAACGAAGAAGCTGTCCCCTGGACTCAGGCCAAGAGCCCGGGGCGAGATCACCTGATCCTCGCCGTGGCGGGAAATGGCGATGCGCTGCCGATAGAAGTTTTCGTCTACGGAACGAGCAGCGACGACGAAGTGGTCTACGTGGCCTCGCTCGGGCTCATCGAATTTGATGCCGATGCCTTGCACGGCGTTGCCGCTGGCGGTGAAGTTCTGTGGTGATCCCGGGGCGCGCGCAAGGTTCGCCGCGACGGCCCCCATGACCCGGGCGATTCGCGCGGCGTAGCTGGGGGTGATGAACTGGACCAGGTCGTTCGGCGAGTGCTGATGTGTGGTGATGAAGCTCGTATCTTTGCAATTTGCGGGAATGTTGGCGGGCGCAGGACAGGGCAGCGGTCCGCCGCAGCTGTTGTCGACCGGTGAGGGCGAGCACTCGAAGGTCTCCATGAAGCGGACCGCGGGGTAGGCCTGATTGATGAAGGATGCGTGGTCGCTGCCGCGGCCGGGCCGATCCTCGCGCAGTTTGGGCGCCATGGTGACGGACGGGACGTACGCGCCACCCCAGGTTCCGATGTACCGCATCACGCCGCGGGACGGCGAAGTGTTGTCAGTGACGCCGTCGGGGTCGGCGCTGAGTCGCTCACGAGGAATGCCCGGCGAATACAGCCGGAAATGTCGAAGATCGGCGGGCGTGTTCGCAGTGCTGTCGCCGCCGGGAATGTCTGTGTTCAACATCGCGATCACTTTCGGGTCCTCGAAATAGCGGTTCAGGTTGGCCGCGATCGAGTGCGAACCGAAAAGCCCTTGCTCTTCGCCAGAAAAGGACATGAACACAAGGGTTGCATCGAATTGATGGCCGGCAAGCACACGGGCGAGCTCAAGGACCACGCCCGTCTGGGCACCGGCATCGTTGCCGCCAGGCGCGTCGGAGGTGGAGTCAGTGACGACCGTGGTGCGCGAATCGTAGTGACCGCCAATGATCACCAGCCGATTCGGGTCTTTGCCGGGCAGCCATGCGATCACGTTGAAAGTCGGCGAGTTCGGGCAGGTCGAATGAATGAATGGGTCGAGTCTTACTTGAAGCCCGGGAATGGAACTGTATTGGTTGAAAAGAAAGTCGCGGGCAGCGGTCACTCCGTGCCCCGGTTCGGGCTGGTCCGAGCAGGATTGACGCGTCCTGAAGTTCTGCAGCGTGGTTGCCGTGTCTAAAATGCGCGCGGAATCCACATTGCTGATAAGCGCGCTGATTTCGGCATCTTTGGTCACATCGGCGTCGTGAGGCGCTCCAAGCGTTACCAGAGGCAGTGCGACGACGAGCACGATGCTGTTCATCGGCATTCGTTTCATGTGGAGTCTCCTTGGCAGGGCAGGCAGGACTTGAGCGGAGGCCAGATAATCCTGGCACACGAGCCAAAGATGGCGCAAGAACCTGAACCCGGCAGACCCTCGTGGTTGTCCTTGTTGGACTCGTTGGAATAGCTTCTGATCACGCGCTGATCCCTGCTGGGCAGGTGGGTTCGTGACGCACCCGATACGCCCAGTCAGTGGCGCGGCACCGAGTGCTCCCAATCGGTAAGCAGGGCACGAAGCGCGGCGATGAACGCCAACGGTTGATCCAGGATGAGGTGATGATGTGCCTGCGGGATCTCCACCAACGGCGCGTTTCGATTGAGCAGTTCGACCATGTATTCGCCCGTCTCGGGCGGAACGATGGCGCTGAATTCGCCGCGCATCAGGGCAACACGACAACTCACGCGGGCCAGGTAATCACGCATCGCCGTCGTCGAGAACCGCAGAAACACCCTTGGATCGAATTTCCAGGTCCACCCCTGCGCTGTCTGACGAAGCGAATGCCGAGCGATGTGATCGAGAATGAATCCGTGCTCGCACGGTTGCTCCGGTACGAGCCTGAAGTGAGCACGGGCGGTCTCGAGGTCGGGATAGGTCTTGGGATTGCGAAAAGCCTTGCCGCCTTTGCCTTCAACGCTCTCCGGATCGGGCCGGCGCACGGGCGCGTCGACAATGATCGCCCCGGTCAGCTTCTCGGCACCATAGAGTGCGGCAGCGACAATGCTGACGAGTCCTCCCATGCTGTGCCCGACGAGAACCGGGGCTCTTCCGGCAGCGGCATCTTCGCTCACCGCCATGACCTCCTCAGCCCACACCTCCATCGGGTAGGTCTCCCGTCGGCCACTGTCTCCGTGACCGCTGAGGTCGGGCGCGATGACGTAATAGTGGCGCGAGAGCTCGCACGCGTGGACGCTCCACCACATGGCGTGCGCCGCCCCACCATGGACCAGAACCAGCGGTGGTTTGTCCGGTTCACCCCAGACCAGGTAACGAAGCGTGCATCCCGCTACCGCCAGGTCACGCCTCTGACACGGGAAAGAGAGGGCCTCGGTAAACCAAGCCGGAGGGGGATCTAGCGGCATTGATAACCTCTGTCTGACAAGTATCCGGATCTGGCCAGTTGAAGGACTTCCAGAGTGTCAGCTTACCGGCAACTCTCATGCTTCCAGATCACGGGGACCCTTACTCAGGCTTCCGCGAC
>Ga0137413_10001099_pt1 | contig 10181 bp, 10 predicted proteins | sample CZODoug2_1_16fun_FD_108280 | JGI IMG/M metagenome (GOLD analysis project Ga0137413, IMG submission 108280) | Vadose zone soil fungal communities from Angelo Coast Range Reserve, California, USA - CZODoug2_1_16fungal (Illumina Assembly) | ecosystem: Environmental > Terrestrial > Soil > Vadose... | reverse complement strand
TGACCTCCGAACGTTGCGAACGTACGTTCGAAGCCTATCAAGAACCGTTCGAAATGTCGACTACCGATATTAGCGAATCACCTTACAGGCAAGGACATTCAGCACACTGCGATGTCGGCGATCATGCAAGTAACTCAGCGATGCTCGCCCAGGCCGCACATGCGAACACAAACTGTAAGTCTTGGTTGGTGACGTAGCTTCGCGAGATGAGATTGGCCGGCAATATTACGAGCGGTAGTCGCGCCGCTGTCGCTCTGTAATAACGACCTCGAATTGCAGCGCGGTGAGTTGCGCGCGACGGATCCCGCACGGCGAAATCATTGTTGAAATACTTGGCGATTCCGTCGTGCATGCGTAGACATCCGCGGTCCGTTGGGACCCAGGTCGGCGTTGCCGGACGACAGCGCTGATCCGACCACGGCGCGGGCGCCGTGGTCGGTGGGCACTTGTCGAATCTCCGCTACGCACCTTGACCGGCGCCCATTTGGATACAGCGGCCAGGCGGCATACTGCCAGCCCGACGTTCCCGCTCGCAGCTTGCAAGGCGTATCGCGGATATGGCCGGCTATTGCGGGTGTACTAATACTTTTAGCAATCCGTTCGTGCGATCGGCCAGCGGGACGAAGCCCAGCTTGACGGTGTCCGCGAGCGGAATGGTGGCCGACAGCAGCGGCCGCGGGTCGACGATGCCGCGCTCGATGAGGCCCAGCGCGGTGGCCACGTCACTGTCCCACACGTGTCCGGCGGTGCCGATAAATCGCCGTTCGCCCACGATCGTGCGGAAAAGGTCGATCGGCTCGGCCTGGTCGTGGATTCCAATGCCGACCACGGTGCCGCCGGGGCGGACGCGGCGCAGCGCCGTGCCAACCTGCCCGATCGCGCCCGAGCACTCGAATACGACGTCGACACCCGGCTCGGGCAACGTGGCGATGAACGCGTCACAGTCGTCGGCGACAACGGCAGCGCTGGCGCCGAGTTTCGCGGCCAGCGACAACCGTCCGGGCTCGACATCGGTGATTATCAGGCGGCCGACGCCGCTCGCGGCGAGCAGCTGGGTAAGCAGCAAGCCGATCGCGCCGGCGCCCTGGATCAGCACGGTTGTGCCGAGCAATTGCGCCCCAACCTTGCGGGCGGCGCGAACGGCACACGACAGCGGCTCGGCGAATACGGCCTCATCGGCGCCGAGCGTCGCCGGCACGGTCAGCAAAGTGGCAGCCCGGACGACCATGAAATCGGCCAGGCCGCCGGGCCGGTGCAGGCCGATCACGGCGCTGCTGCGGCATAACCCGGTCTCGTGTCGCCGGCACCACCAGCAGCTCCCGCATCCGAGCTGCGTATCAGGTATGACGAGCGTTCCCGCCGCCGGCCCGCTCCCGTCGGGCGCCGGCCGGGCAACCCGCGCGACAATCTCGTGGCCGAGCGTCATCGGCGCGCTGGACCCGGTGAGTGGGTGCGGTCGGAGCGGGATCTCCAGCGGTCCGAACACATACTCGCCGACATCGGTACCGCAGAGCCCGACCGATTCCATCGCCAACAGTGCCTCATCGGCCGCCTGGACCGGCACCGGTACCTCGTCCACCCGGATATCGCCGCGATCGTGCCACCGCACCGCGCGCATCCGTCACTCCTTTACGACATCCCGGTCAACCATTTGCGTATACACATGTGGTCGCGTTGTCAATCGCTTGTGCGCACCGGTGGAGCAGAGAAATTCATTTCCATTTACGAACATGGCCCTTAATAAGTTCCCAGTCGGAAACTTTCGCGTACGGCGAGTGACCCAATTTGCGGAGACATCCCGCGCATAACTGGGCAATATGTACGCGCGGATTGGTGCACCGGTTTTCTATTGGGCCGCCGGCTTACGTGGTGTTCATCTATTGCAAACGTTCACGTTGCTGTGTTAGGTGCTCGCCGTTGATGGTTCCGAGACCAGGTAACGAATGACCTTGGTGTGACTCGCCGATGGTCAACGCGCGGACACAGCAATGTGATTTAACGATTCAAGACGGCGGCGGATTACCCGCTGTGCAAGGGGTTTCTAGCATCGCTGTGCGATCTGGACCCGGTGCAATCCGTATCTGCTGATTGATCACTCAGCGTGTATGGACATTCTCGCTGTGCCGTGCAAGCATCGATCGTGTCGGGTTCGTACGCACCGTGAATTAAGAATTCGTGGTGCGGCACGTCCCACGGCGAGCTGGGGCAATGGTGCCTCGGGGAAATGACCATGCTGGTGCAGTGCGTGACCATCGGGCACGGCGGGGCGTCCGGCAAAACGTGATGCTGTGCGGGCTTTTGGCGCGGCAATCGGTTTTCCGGGCGGTGCACCACCCTGTGCCGCAGGCGTGGAGGACGGACTCGTAGAAGCAATCATCGAGCCACATCAGGGCCAGGAAAATCAGCGACACATACCGACCGATCGCCCGGCGCTGTTTGCTTCGGAAAGCGCCGGCGGCGCAAAATGGCGGGTTGACGCATATCAGTTGATCAGCTATGAGGTGAGCCTGTGCGCCGGTCTCCTTGACCCGGCGGATCCGACGTTGGCAACGGCGGGATCAGTGGCATCCGAGTCGCCCCGTCGACTGGTTGTGGTTGACGCACAGGTGAATGCGCTGTATGGGGCGCGCATTCGGCAGTACTTCAGCGCCCGGGCCATTGCGTACGAGCTATGCGTCATCAATGCGCACGAGCGAGTCAAGACGATGGATTCGGTATTTCGGATCGTCTCGTCGATGGACGGATTCGGCGTGGTGCGGCGGCGCGAGCCGGTGATCGCGATCGGCGGCGGCGTACTCACCGACCTGGTGGGGCTGGCTGCCAGCCTGTACCGGAGATCCACTCCGTACGTACGGGTGCCGACGACCCTCATCGGCATGGTCGACGCCGGTATCGGGGCCAAGACCGGCGTCAATTTCCGACAGCACAAGAACCGCCTTGGTAGTTATCACCCATCGGCGGTGACGCTGGTCGACCCGACATTTCTCGGCACGCTGAGCCCGCGCCACGTGCGCAATGGCCTGGCTGAGGTCCTGAAGATCGCGCTGATCAAGGACGTCGAGTTGTTTGAGCTGCTGGCCAAACACGGCGCGCGGCTGGTCTCGGAACGAATGCAATACGTTGGTAGCGCGGACGATGGCTCGGCCGCCGACGAGGTGTTGCGGCGCTCGATCCTCGGCATGCTCGAGGAGCTGCAACCCAACCTGTGGGAGCACCAATTGCAGCGGCTGGTGGATTACGGGCATTCATTCTCGCCGACGATAGAGATGGCGGCGCTGCCCGAGCTGCTACATGGGGAGGCAGTTTCGCTCGACATGGCGCTCAGCGTCGTGCTGGCCCATTCAAGGGGGATGCTCAGCGCCACCGATCTTGACCGGGCACTGGGCGTGCTGCGGGATCTCGAGCTGCCGACGTGGCACCGGGTCTGCACTCCGCAGCTGCTGGCCAGTGCGCTGGCGGACACCGTGAAACACCGCGATGGCCAGCAGTTGCTGCCGCTGACCGCGGGGATTGGAGCGGCCCGATTCGTCAACGATATTGCGGCCGACGAGTTAGACCAGGCGCTGGCGGTATTGACCGATGATGCAGCGTTTACCGGGGCGGGAGGTCAGCATGGGTAGCGTGCGCCCGGTCCTACTCGCCGGCGGTGAGGGCCGGCGAATGGGGCCGCTGGGTCGTGGCCGGCTCAAACCACTGATCCCATTCGGCGGTGCCAGCCGACTGATCGATTTCAGCCTGGCCAACGCGCGCGACTGCGGTCTGGGCGAGGTGTTGCTGCTATCGCAATACGAAGAGCGCCAGCTGATGGACGATCTGCATAGCGTGTGGAATTCGACCGGCGATTTCCGGGTGCACTTCGGACCGTACGACGAGGTGTATCGCAACGCCGCGCCCGGCGGGCTGCCCGAGGCGCTGCCGCCGCGCACGTGGCGAGCGGAGCGTGGGACCGCCGACGCCTTGATCAGCAAGGCGAAATACGTCTTCGGCGGCGACCGGACCGAGGTGCTGGTACAGCACGCCGACCACGTCTACCGATTCGACTACCGGGAGATGATCCGGGAGCACCGGGCGGCAAAAGCGGCTCTGACCGTGTCGTATCAGCAGATCGAACGCAAGTACGTACGCCTGTTTGGAATGGTGGAATTCGACCCGGCCGGCAATTTGGTCAGCTTCGTGGAGAAACCCGAGGAGCCCACGAGCGATCTTGTGTTCGCGGCGTTTTGCATTTTCGATGCCGCGGTTTTGCATCGATATCTGGAGATGCTGGACGGCACCGCGTGGCAGCACGACATCAGCCGCGACGTGATCCCGGCAATGCTGCAAGGCGGTGAACGGATTCGCGGGCATCGCGTTCCCGGTTATTGGGCGGATATCGGCACCGTAGAGCGCTATCACCGGGCGCACCGGTCGTTGCTCGCGCCGACACCATCGATGCGCCTCGCCGAGCTGCCGCTGACGGTACGGCCGTGGGTCGATCGGCGGTTTGTCGACGAGGCACCGGGAGTGCGGGCCAGCATCGTGCCCGCAGACCTGGTCAACGACGGCACCGTCGAACACAGCACGCTATTTCCGGGTGTGCGGATCGGCGCCGGTGCACGCGTGAGCGATTGTGTGCTGCTGCCGGGCGCCCGAATCGGTGCCGGGGAACGGCTCGAGTCGGCGATCGTGCTGGAGGACGGCACCGTGCAGCCGTGCGACGAGAGCGTGCGGGTCGGTACGTCATGAGTGGGTATGTGGTGGCCGATATTGGCGGGACGACGCTGCGGGTCGGGCGGCTCACCGCCGGCCGGCCGGACTCGGTGCGACGGGTCGCGACCGAAGGGTTGGGGCGGTATCCGGGCGAGCCGGGCGCGGAATTGCAGCGCCGGGTCGTCCGCCAGCTCGCCGACACGCTCGGTGCCTACCTGGATTCATCGGACCGTGCGGTCGGGATGTCGTTTGCCGGGCCGATCACCCGCGACGGCGTGGTGACCGCGGCACCGACGATCTGGGGCCCGGGGGCACCGCCCATAAACATCGGTGAGATTCTCGAGGAACGGCTGGGCGTACCGGTGGTCGTGGCAAACGACATTACCGCGGCCGCGTGGCGGTATGCGGCGATCGAGATCGACCCGTTCTGCCTTTTCACGATCAGTTCGGGCATCGGCAACAAGGTGCTACGACACGGCGATGTGCTGGTCGACGACGACGGATACGGCGGCGAGCTGGGACATTGGCGGGTCGATCCCAGCCCGGACGCGATCCCGTGCGACTGCGGCGGTCGCGGCCATTTGGGTGCGGTCGCGTCGGGTCGGGGCATGGTGGCGGCGGCCCGGGTCGCGGCGGCAGCGCAGCCGGTCAGTTTCGCCGGTTCTTCGCTCTATTCCATGGCAGACGGCGATCCGGCCGCGATTGGCAGTGAATCGCTGGTCGCGGCGGTGCGCGCCGACGATGAGTTTGCCCTGGACCTGCTTCGCATCGCGCTACGGCCGTTGGCCTCGGCGGTGGCGTGCGTGTTTGCGGCGATCGGAATTCGCCGATATCTGTTTATCGGCGGTTTTGCGCTGGCGATTGGCGACCGGTTCATCGCCCTGCTGGGTGACGAGCTGGTGCGGCAGGGATGTTTCGGCCTGACCGCACAGCAGGCCCGGGCGATGTTGCGGCTCGGCGCCGCCGATGACGACCACAGCCTCATTGGGATTGGCGAGCTGCTGGCCAGGGTGCTGGTCGGTCAGAGCAGCGACGGAGGTGCGGATGCCTACGCTCATCATCGGTAGCGGATTCGTGGGCTCCGCGCTGGCCCAACGCATCGTGGACACTGGCGGCGAGGCCATACTCGCGTCCCGAAACCCGCCAGCTGCGGGGTTTCCGTGGACTCCGCTGGATGTCACCGACCGCGACGCCTGCGCCAAAGCCATCGAGACGACCCAATGCGACGCGCTCGTACTAGTGCACGGTCCGTCGGACGTGACCTGGTGCAACCAGAATCCCGACGAGGCGCTGCGCGGGCACGAGACCGCGGCGCGCAATATCGCCGCGGTGGCCGGCGACCGGCGCATTGTCATGATCTCCACCGACAACGTATTCGACGGGACCGCGGCCGCACCGGACGAGGACGCTCCCACCAATCCGGGAAACGCCTACGGCATCGCAAAACTGGCCGCCGAACGGGCAATCGCGCAGGCGTCGAACGCGATATCGCTACGGGTGAGCCTGATCTACGGCTGGGAGCCCGCAGACAGCACGAAGTGGCTCAACTTCTTCGCATCCTGCGCGCACCGGCTCGTGGCCGGCGAGTCGATCACGGTCCCGTACGACCAGTGGACGACACCCGTGCTGCTCGATGACGTGGCCGCGGTGACCGCCGCATTACTCGTCGCGCCGTCCGTGCCGCCACTGCTGCATCTCGCTGGTCCGGAACGGATTTCCCGGGCTGCATGGGCGACGATCATCGCCGACCGGCTCGGTGTTGCGCCGGATCTGGTGGTCTTCGAGCCGAAAGCAAATGGCCGTTATGCCTCCCGTCCGACCAACAGTTGTCTGGGGAGTCGACTGCTCGCCGAACACCCCAGCACCAAAGGGATCCCGGTCCGCGGCGCGCGCGACGGTGCGACGCTGCTGTTGACCTCGACGGTGTTGACGCGGTCATGATCGCTACCGCCCGCCGCGTCGACCACTATGCGCTCACCGTGCCGGATCTCGATGTGGCGGTCGATTTCATCGTCGACGTTATCGGCGGAGAGCTGGTGTACCGGCTGCCGCCATTGGCATATGACGACGATTGGATGCAGCGATACCTGGACGTCCATCCCCGGGCCAGCTGCGAGATTGCCTTGCTGCGGTTGGGCCCCACCACAAACCTGGAGCTGTTCGAATACACCGCGCCTGACCACAATCCCGTTCCGCCGGGACCGCATGAGGTGGGCAGCACGCAGCTGGGGCTGTACGTCGAGGACGTGCCCGAAGCCGTAACCGCCTTACGGGACTGGCTGCCGGTCCTGACTGTGACCACGGATGCGGCCCGGCTCATGGCGCCGTGGCGGATGCCGATCGAGCTGCGGTCATACCCGGAATCCGTTTCGCCCGGGCGATTCGGACCGTGTCCACTGTGGAGCAATCGGGACGACGGCACGCCCGCCAAATCGCGGGTTCCCGGGCTGCGCAATGTCGACCACATCGGCTATACGGTGGCCAATCTGGACGATGCGGTCACATTCTTCCTCGACACCCTCGGTGCCGAGCTGCTCTATCGAAAGGGCACCGAACACGCGGCGTTGCGCGTTGGCCCGACCGACAACGTCGAGCTCAACTGCCACGGCTCGCTGGGCGCGCCGCCGCGCAACAGCGATGTCGGCGGCCGGCACCTGGCGCTGCACGTCGACGACGTTGATGCGGCGGCCGCACAGTTGGCGGACGTGCCCGGCTGCACCGTCCTGGGCGGCCCAGAGACGATCACGGAAGGGCCGATCGCCGGCGACCGGTGGGTGTACGTCCGGACCCGGATCGGCCTGCATATCGAGCTGGTACGGATGCCCGACGGCGCGCTGCCGTACGAGCGGGAGACCACGGCCCGACGACGCGCGGCCGGTGGTCTCCAGTGGACAGATCGCTGAAGGAGGAGTCGATGTCACTGCTCATGCCCACGGATCCGGCGGTGCTGGCCGCCGCGGTGGTGGACACGCTGGTCATCGCCTCGGACGCCCGGGCCAGGCATGCCAGCATTTTCTACTGGGAACGTGGCCGTTCGGATGCGCAGGCCGTGGTGGCGGCGGTCGATCGGGTCGAGGATGCCGACATTCGGCGGCTGGCCGCGACATTGCAGGCGGACTCGACCGATCCGGCCGTCTATTACGAATTGAAGGAACGACTGACCGTTGCTCGGCCCGAGCCGCTGTTTCGGCTTGCGTGGCTGGCGGAATGCAATTCGCGCCTGGGATTTCATCTCGGCCCGCATTACGACCGGTCCGGCGCGGCCGCGGTGCCCGCCGGGGCGCTGCAGGCCATGTCGGCGGGGGAGCGGCTCCCGGATGATGCGCCGGCGCCGATCCTCGTGGTGGTGCCGTTTCGTGACCAGGGCGCGGATGGCCGGCGGCTGCGCAACCTGCTGGCGTGTCTGCTCGGCCTGCGCGACCAATCGGTGCCGCGGGAGAGCTACCGGGTGGTGGTTGTGGAAAGCGATGAGGTGCCACGGTGGCGGGACCCGATTACCCCGTACACCGACCACTATCTGTTTGCCCGCAAGCCTGGCGCATTCAACAAGTCGTGGGCGGTCAATGTCGGTGTGGTCAATTCTCCCGGAGAGGCAGAGCTGATCTGCATTCTCGATGCCGACGTTCTCGTCGACCGGGATTTCGTCAAGCGCAACGTGGCCCGTTTCCAGAAACCCGGCCGGATGGGGCATTTGAGTTACCGCAACATGTGGACGCTGGATGAAAGCGCCACCTGCTGGGCGATCGAGCAGCGGCTGCGCCGCCACGCTGCAGAGGTCGACCCGATCGAGCTGCGGGCGTTCGTGCTGCGGCGCCCGCCCGGCTGTTGTGTTTGGGTGCGCACCAGCGCATATCACCGCATCGGCGGCATGGACGAGCGGTTCGAGGGCTGGGGTGGCGAGGACAACGACTTCGCCTACCGCATGGACACCAACAATGCATTCGATAGCTACGACGACATGTTGCTGCACATGTATCACCCACCGTCGGCGGTGTTGCGCGACGACGGAGAGATCGTCAACGCGCACATTCCCGGGCTGAGCTGGCGCTCGGACGCCGTGATCGGCGATATCAACCGCTTCGCCGATGGCCTCGTCGAAGCCTCATAGGAAAGGTAGGCACAGCATGGCCAATGCAATTCCTGTACTCGATCTTCCGGCCTGGCGGTCGGCCGACGCGGCAGAACGCGCCCGGATCGCCGCGGAGCTCGACACCGCATTGCGCGAGACCGGAATGTTTCTGCTGCGCGGGCACGATGTCCCGGCCGAGCTAACCAACCGGATACGTACCGAGGGTCGGGCCTTCTTCGATCTCCCGGCAGATCAGAAAAAGAAATACAGCGTGCGCCGGCCATACGACAACGGCTACCGCGGGCTCGGCGAGCTCGTCGTGGGCGACGTCTATGGCGAGGAGAGCGCGCCGGCCGACCTGCACGAGGCCTACCATACAGGCCCCCAGCACCGGACCGGCGATCCCAAATTCGATTCGCTGTATTACCCGGACAACAGGTGGCCGGCCGAGCTGCCCTCGCTGCAGGCCACCAACACCGCCTACACCGACCACATGGTGCGTGTCGCGCACGAGATGTTGGAGGTATTCGCGGAGGTGCTGGGCATTCCGGACGAGTTCTTCACCGCGCAGGCCGGCCGCGCCACGTGGACGCAGAACGTCAACTGGTACCCGTCGTTGAATGCCGTCGGCAGCGTCGCGGAAGGGCAAATGCGGGTCGGGCCGCATTCCGACTTCGGCACGCTCAGCCTGCTCGACCGACAGGAGGGCGTCGGTGGGCTGGAGGTCTTCAATGACCGGGACGGCTGGTTTGCCCCGCCGTTCGAGGATGGCACATTGGCGGTCATTCTCGGTGACCTGATGAACTTGTGGACTGATGGCCGGTGGCGGGCGCTGCGGCATCGGGTGTTGGCTCCGGCGAGTTCGGTGCCCGAAGAGGAGCTGGTGTCGCTGGTGTTCTTTTTCGAGGCCGACCCGGACGCACAGGTCAATCCGCTGGCCGCGCCGGCCGGTGGCGGTGCCGGAATGAGCCCGGTTATCGCCGGTGAGTCGATCCTGGAAAAGGTCGGCATCTCGCTGACCTTGGCCGAGTAGCGCGGTGGCGCGATACGTGCTGTTGGTCGCTACCCGCCCGCTACCAGGAATGGAGTCGGACTATCACCGCTGGTATAACGAGGTCCATTTGGCCGAGGTGCTCGCCGTCCGCGGATTTACCGAGGCCCAGCGTTATGAGGTGTGCGACACCGAGCTCACCCCGGTAGTGCGGCCCGGTGAATATCTGGCGGCGTACACGATCGAGACCGACGATATCGACAAGACATTGGCCGTATTCGATGCGGCTCGGCCGTCGATGACCACACCGCCGAGTCTCGATCCCGCATCCGTTTCCTTTCAGCTATTACGAGTGATGGGCTGAGTTTCGGGTGGATATCCCGACGCTGAATCGAACGGCACTGCGGCGCGGACGAATTGCGACCTCGCTGC
>Ga0137413_10001098_pt1 | contig 10188 bp, 10 predicted proteins | sample CZODoug2_1_16fun_FD_108280 | JGI IMG/M metagenome (GOLD analysis project Ga0137413, IMG submission 108280) | Vadose zone soil fungal communities from Angelo Coast Range Reserve, California, USA - CZODoug2_1_16fungal (Illumina Assembly) | ecosystem: Environmental > Terrestrial > Soil > Vadose... | reverse complement strand
GCCTAGTGCCGCACCACGACTACCACGTCGCCGTCGCGGCGCGTTACCGTCGCCGCCACGCCGTCGCCGTAGCGATGCAGCAGCACGTCGACCGAGCCGCCGCTCAAGCGCAGGTTGCGCAGGTGGACATGGTCGATGAATTCCGGCAACACGGGCCGATAGAATGCCACCTCGCGGCTGCCGTCGAATAGTTCCAGTCCCAGCGTGGCTTGCAGCAAGCACAACGTCGTCGCGCTGGCCCAGGCCTGCGGGGAGCAGGCCACCGGATATTGCGTGGGGGCGTTGCGCTGGCGCCTAACGAAGCCGCAGAACAATTCGGGCAAGCGGCGCAAATCCATGTAGGAGGCCGCGTCGAATAGCGCGCTGAAGACTTGAGAGGCCGCCTGTTTTTGGCCATAGCGTGCCATGCCCATGGCGATCAGCCCATTGTCGTGCGGCCAAACGGAGCCATTATGATACGACATTGGGTTATAGCGGCTTTCACTGAGCGCGACCGTCCGAATGCCCCAGCCGCTGAAAATGGAGGGCGAGAGCAGGGTCTGCGCGACGCGTTGCGCACGCTCCGGCGATGCAATTCCCGTGAGCAGTACCTGACCTGAGTTCGAGGAAATCACGCGACAGGGTTGCTTGGCGCCGTCGAGTGCCAGTGCGTACACCGATAGATCTTCGCACCAGAACATTTCCTCGAACTTACGGCGCAAAGTCACCGCCTGCGCCTGAAGGCTGGTGGCGTGTGCGTGATGGCCCAAGGCGCCGGCAAGCAGCGCGCCGTGCCGCTTCGCCCCATAGACGTAGGCCTGAACTTCGCACAGTGCGATCGCCCCTTCCGCCCTGCGCCCATCGCTATGGAAGATGGCGTCATGGGAATCCTTCCAACCCTGATTGGCCAAACCTTCCTGGGTTTGCCGGTAGTACTCGACAAAGCCGTCGCCGTCGCGATCGCCGTACGTGTCGATCCAGCGCAAAGCGGCCTCGGCGTTCGGCCACAGCGAGCGCACGGTCTCCAAGTCGCCGGTACGGACGAAGTACTCGCCGAGCAGCAGGACGAACAGCGGAGTGGAATCGACGCTGCCGTAGTACCGGCCGAAGGGCACCTCGCGCAGATTGGCCATTTCGCCATGACGCATTTCGTGCAATATTTTCCCCGGCTCCGCATCGCGCTCCGGTTCGATCGCCGTGGCCTGGTGGCGGCCAGAAAGTGGAGCACTCCCTTCGCGATGGTGGGATCGAGCCACAGTGTCATGAGTGCGGTGATGAGGCCGTCGCGGCCGAACGGCGTGCTGAACCACGGCGTGCCGGCGTACGGATAAGACCCGCGCGGCGTGTCGGTGATCAGCATGTACAAGTCGGACACGGAACGACGCACGATTTCGTTGAAAACCGAATTGGAGCTGTCGATGCTGGCGGCGCGCGCGCTCGATTCACGCAGCGCGTGACGGGCGGCCCGCATTTGCCGGTAGAACGCGCGGCCGCTCCATTCGCTGCCATTGGCGCCGGGGACGTTTCGGACATCCGCGCCGCCGGGAAGACCGGCCCCATCGGGAACGCCGCATCGAACGAAAATGCGCCGCGTTTCGTTGGGCTTCAACGACAACTCGTATGCCGCACGAGCCGTCGTCAAGGTTTTCGGCGCGGGCTCGAAGGTCAAGCAGGTGGCGCGCTCGATCTTGTCCAATCCCATGTACCTGAGCATGACGCCGTGGTCGCTTTGCAACTCGGCGAATGACTCGCCGCGCGCCGCGCGCCGTTCACCGCGTACTTCGAACAAATCGGCAAAGTCGGATGCAAAACGGAACGTGAGGCGTACGTGCAGTGGACTATCGCTGAAATTTCGTACCAGCAGGCGCTCGTAGCAGGCGGCATTCCACACGAACTTAATGCGGTGCAAATGGATCAGTTCGCGGCGCAGCGCAATCTGACCGTCGATCAGCAAATCCGGGTTGCTGAGGTCGGCGCTGAATACGGCGTTGTCGTCCTGAGTCATCGAACTCAGCAACAGGGGCCGCGCTTCTTCGAGCAGCAATTGAAACTGCGACAAAATGCGGGTGTCGTGGTGATAAAGACCTTCGGAGTTCCCCAGTTCGCCGCCGATGTCGCCCCGCTGATCGAACACGGCGAAGGTGTCGCCGTGCTTCAAGGTTCTAGTTCGCCGTTCCTGCAGCGAGGCGCTTACGGCAATGGCGTATTGCGGGGTCGCAACGGGGTCGTCGACCGACTGATCCGATTCAGAGTTGACCAAAGAGGATATATTCACGCAGGCCCCACGTCAGTTGCAGTTTTTGTAAAATTTGCAGCGCGGTTATTGCAACGCGCACGAGCGACAAATCCATCATCATGAGAGTCGACGCGCGAGCGTCGGTTCCACACCCAGCGACGAAGGATGGGAACTCCAGTCGCATCGACACGTCATACTGACTAGAATAATCCTTTACCGGAGCGGAAATCTAATATGAGAATTGCACAAGTCGCACCGCTCACGGAAGCCGTGCCGCCAAAATTCTATGGCGGAACCGAGCGTGTAGTCGCTTATCTGACGGATGCCTTGGTCGAACTCGGACATGACGTCACGCTGTTTGCTTCTGGCGACAGCACCACAAAGGCCGAGCTGCATGCCATATGGCCGCGTGCGTTGCGGCTCGATACGACCGTCAAGGATCATTTCGTGCCGATATTCATGGAGCTCGAAACGGTTGCGCGGCGCGCCCACGAGTTCGATGTGATTCACGCCCACTTGGACTATTTCGGCTATCCGTTGCTGCGCCGTCTCGGCGTCCCGTCGCTCACGACATTGCACGGCCGGCTCGACCTGCCCGAGTTGCCGCCCCTCTACGGCCTGTACGGCGACATGCCGGTCGTTTCTATCTCGGAATCGCAGCGAGATCCGCTTCCGCAAGCCAATTATGTGGCGACCGTCCACCACGGACTGCCGCAGGATTTGCTGCAAAAGGGTACCGGGAGCGGCGGCTACTTGGCCTTTCTGGGGCGCATCTCGCCGGAGAAAGCACCGGATGCCGCCATCAGAATCGCCGCGAAGTCCGGCATGCCGCTCAAAATAGCCGCCAAAGTCGACAGGGTCGATGAACAATATTACAGGGAATTCATCGAGCCCCTGCTGTCGCAGGGCGACGACATCGAATTCGTCGGCGAAATCGCCGAGTACCAAAAGAACGAGTTCCTTGGGCGGGCTGCTGCGTTGGTGTTCCCGATCGCATGGCGCGAGCCGTTCGGTTTGGTGATGATCGAGGCCATGGCCTGCGGCACGCCGGTGATCGCATTCAACAATGGATCGGTGCCCGAGGTCCTGGAGGACGGCGTCACCGGCTTCATCGTCGAGAACGAGCAACAGGCCGTCGAAGCGGTGGCGAAGATCGGCAGCCTCGATCGCGATCGAATTCGAGCGGAATTCAACCGCCGCTTCACCGCACATCACATGGCCCAGAATTATCTGAAATTGTATTCGCGCCTGGCGAAGACCCAACAACGCACGGGGACGGGACTTTAGACTGATCGCTGTTAACATAGGAGCATGTTGCACAGCGACCGAAGCGCAGAATCGACGCCGTCAGATGGTGCGCAAAAAGCGGGACTGGTGTTTACCAACAGTTACGCGGCGTTGCCGGCGCATTTCTACACCCGCATCGATCCGAGCCGCGTTGCAGATCCACGGCTGATTCAGTTCAATCAGGGGCTGGCAGCGGAACTCGGGTTGGACGCCGGCCTTGAGCCGGACTTCCTGGCGGCAGTTTTTACGGGAAACACGCTGCTTCCCGGATCCCAGCCCATTGCGATGGCCTATGCCGGCCACCAATTCGGTCAATTCGTACCGCAGCTGGGCGACGGGCGCGCCATCCTCTTGGGAGAAGTGCGTGACCGATTGGGCCGGCGCCGCGATATCCAACTCAAGGGTTCCGGTCGTACGCCATATTCACGAGGCGGTGACGGGCGCGCGGCGGTGGGGCCCGTCTTGCGCGAGTATCTGGTCAGCGAGGCCATGCACGCTCTTGGGGTTCCGGCGACCCGCGCGTTGGCGGCGGTCGCAACCGGCGAAGTCGTATTCCGCGAACGAGGAGTACCGGGGGCGATTCTGACGCGCGTCGCCGCCAGCCACGTGCGGGTGGGGACCTTTCAGTACTTCGCAGCGCGCGGGGACGAGGACGCGACCAGACGACTCGCTGACTATGCGATCGAGCGCCATTATCCCGGCGTAGCGTCCGCTTCGAATCCGTATCTCGAGTTGCTGCGCTCCGTGATGCAGCGTCAAGCCAGACTCGTCGCCGGCTGGATGAGCGTGGGGTTCATTCATGGGGTCATGAATACCGACAACATGGCGATCTCAGGCGAAACCATCGACTTCGGGCCTTGCGCGTTCATGGATGCCTACGATCCCGCAACGGTGTTCAGTTCCATCGATCACGGCGGCCGCTACGCCTACATGAATCAGCCGGCGGCAGCGCAATGGAACTTGGCGCGGTTCGCCGAGACTCTCTTACCGTTCATCGATGGGCAGAGCGATCGCGCAGTAGAGCTTGCCACCGCGGTGATCGCGGACTTCTCCAAAGAATTCGACGAGTACTGGCTCGCGGGTATGCGTAGGAAAGTCGGACTCTTCCTGGAAGAGGAAGGCGACCTCAAAATGATTCGAGGACTGCTCGATGTCATGCAGGGCAGCGGTGCGGATTTTACGCTGACATTCCGCCGGCTGTGCGCCGCCGCTGAGGGCGGGGCGGATCCTGCGCTGGACGGGCTATTTGCGGAACCGGCGGCATTCCGGGAATGGGTGCAAGTTTGGCGGTCGCGCCTGGCACGCGAACCGCAGCCGGGAAGCGAGCATGCCGCGTTCATGCGCTTGGTCAATCCAGCCGTCATCCCGCGCAATCATCGTATTGAAGCGGTCATCGTCGCGGCGGTCGAGCGCGGCGACTACGCGCCGTTCGAGGAGCTATCGCGTATCCTGTCGCGCCCGTACGAGGAGCAGCCGTCGTTTGCGGCCTATGCCAATCCGCCGCGGCCCGAGGAGCGCGTGTTGCAAACATTCTGCGGTACTTGAGATGGACGATGAAACGCTGGAGCAAATCCAAATCAAGATTGCGTTCCTCGAGCGAGCGAACGCTGATCTGAGCGACGTCGTGTTTCGCCAGGAACAGGAAATTCGAGCACTGGGCATGCGCGTCAAAGAAGTGTCGGAACGGCTCGAGGCCGCTCAACCCGAAGAGCGCCGGCCGCCGGAGGATGAGCGGCCGCCTCATTATTGACATGGACGGCGCTTAGCGGCATGGATGTTCTCGCGACGCCGTATTGGCAGGAAAATGGCTCAGGACGGGATTTACCGCGGCTCCCCCTTCCCGCTCGAGTCGACGTGCTCATCGTCGGCGCGGGTTACACGGGATTGTCCGCCGCCCGGGAGACGGCGGCGGCCGGCGCTGCCACCTTGGTGTTGGAGGCCGGGGGCATGGGCGCGGGTTGTTCCGGCCGCAATGGCGGGCAGGTGGCCTATAGCATCAAGCCGTCGTTCATGGCGCTGAAGTCGCGCTACGGCGCAAGCAGGGCGTACTCGATATGTCAGGAAGGCCGCGAAGCCGTGGCCTACTTACGCTCGCTGGCGACCGAGCAGGGCATCGATTGCGATTGGCGAGAACGCGGCTGTTTTTTCGGCGCTCATACCGCGCGCCATTTCGCGGCGATGGCGCGGGACGCGCAGGATCAGCCGCGGGGCCTCGAGCAAAAGATCACCGTCGTTTCAAGGGCCGACCAGAGGCAGGAAATCGCCAGCGATTTCTATCATGGCGGCTGCGTCTATCACGAGGACGCAGCCGTTGATCCGGTGCGATTGCTGCTGGCTCTATTGCGGCGTGCAGAGGAGGGCGGCGTCACCGTGCTGGATCATTGCCCGGTCGAATCCATTCAAGCGTACGGGGGTGGGTTCGAGATCAAAACACCGCAGGGAAAACTCCAGGCACGCAAGGTCTTGATCGCCACGAACGGCTACTCGGGACCCGTGTCTCCATGGCATCGCCGGCGCGTGATTCCGATCGGCAGCTATCAAATTGCCACGGAGGCATTGGGAATCGAGAGGGTTCGCGCGCTCATCCCGAACGGCCGCAATGTCGTCGATTCGCGACGTGTGGTGGTTTACTACAGGCCCTCTCCCGATGGCGAGCGCATCATCTTCGGCGGTCGGGCGGCATTGGCGGAGAAAGATCCGCTCTCCTGCGTACCGCGGCTGCACGGCATGCTGTGCGAGATTTTCCCGCAGCTGCAGGGGGTGCGAATCGCGCACGCGTGGGTGGGGTGGGTCGCATACACCTTCGATTCGCTGCCGCATCTGGGGCAGCACAAGGGGATTTACTACTGCATGGGATATTGCGGTCAAGGCGTGCCGCTCGCGCCCTACTTCGGGCGGCGGATCGGACAACAAATGGTTGGTCTCGAGGAGGGCCGCACCGCTCTCGATGATCTGCCATTTCCGTCGCGGCCCTATTATTTCGGTGCCCCTTGGTTCTTGGCGCCCTCGGTGTTCGCGTACCGCACGCTGGATGCGGTCGGAATCTAGACGCGGCGTGAGCACGTACGCATCATTCGCGGAACTTGCGCAGCACGAAACGCCCGGCAGAGACTTTCGCGTCACACAACTCGACCGCCCCGATTCGCGCGCCGTTATCCTCGCTCCCCACGGCGGGCTGATCGAGGTGGGAACGTCCGAGATCGCCGCGCTGATTGCGGGCACGGAATACAGTTTGTTCTGCTTCGAAGGCCTGAAATCGTACGGCCGCAATCGTGACTTGCATATCACCAGCCACCGGTTCGATCATCCGGATTGCCTTGCGATGGCGGCTCGTCGCGAAATTGTCCTGAGCGTTCACGGCTGCATGGGCCGCGCACAGATATTTGTCGGGGGGCTCGACATGGAGTTGGCGGAACGACTGTCGCATGAGCTGGCGGCCGCGGGATTCGATGTGATCTCCACCGGCCACAAGTATCCGGGGCGCCACCCTTTCAACATATGCAACCGTGGGTTGCGGAGGAAAGGCGCGCAGCTCGAAATCACCTATGATTTGCGGGCGCCCGCGCATCGCGAGACGATCGCACGCGCCGCACGGGCGGCAATCGCGGGGGCTACCCCGTAAGGAGATGACAATGATCTACGAGCTTTACTACTGGCCGACGATTCAAGGGCGCGGGGAGTTCGTGCGGCTGCTCCTGGAGGAGGTGGGTGCGCACTATGTGGATGTTGCGCGCGGCTCCGGAAAAGGCGCCGGCGTAGGGGCGCTGATGCGTTTTCTGCAGGGCCGCGACATCCGGCGCCCGCCGTTCGCGCCGCCGTTTCTGAAGGCAGGACGGCTCGTCATCGGGCAGACGGCCAATATTCTGCAGTTTCTCGGATCTCGACACGGCCTCGTGCCGAAGGATCAGGCCGGGCGGCTGTGGACGCACGAACTGCAACTCACGATTGCGGATTTCGTGGCCGAGATACACGATACGCATCACCCCGTCTCCTCCAGCCTCTACTACGAGGATCAGAAGCGAGAGGCACGGCGCCGCGCCGATGATTTTCTCAAGAGCCGGGCACCGAAGTTCCTCGGTTACTTCGAACGGGTATTGGCGCGCAATTCGCGCAGCGACCGCTATTTGGTCGGCGCGAAACTGACTTCTGTGGATCTTTCGTTGTTTCAAGTCATTGCCGGCTTGAGCTACGCATTTCCGCTCGCGATGGCAAAGGCCGCGCGAAGTTATCGGGGCCTGTTCGCCTTGCACGCAAGAGTTCAGGAACGCCCGCGGATTGCCGCGTACCTTGCGTCGCGCCGCCGTCTCCCATTCAATCAAGAAGGGATTTTTCGGCACTATGCGGAGCTCGACAGGTAAGATTGCGGTCAATCATGCCGCCCAGCCCGCTCAAGTTGATTTCCTCAATGGCCACTCGCGAGGTGCTGGGCGAAATGGTGTCCCACTATCAGCGCGCCGCGGCCCGGTCGGTTACCGCCGAAGCGGCGGGCGGCGTCGACGTCGCCAAACGCGTTCAAGCGGGAGAGGCGGTGGATGTGGTCGTCCTGGCGAGCAATGCCATCGACAAACTGATCGCCGAAAAGAAACTGGTGGCCGGTAGCCGCGTGGATCTCGTAAAGTCGGGCATAGCGATCGCCGTCAGAGCATGCAGCCCGACGCCTGCTATCGGTTCTGAGGAGGCGGTGAAGGAGGCGGTGCTGGCCGCACGAAGCCTGAGCTATTCGACAGGTCCGAGCGGCATATATCTGGAAGAAATGTTCCAACGTTGGGGTATTCTCGAGGACATCCGCAGCCGTATCGTGGTCCCGCCTCCCGGTGTACCGGTGGGGTCGCTGGTCGCCAGCGGAGCGGCCGAGCTTGGATTCCAGCAATTGAGCGAACTATTGAACCTTCCGGGTATCGAGGTCATCGGGCCGCTGCCACCTGAGATTCAGAGCATCACGATTTTTTCCGGTGCTATCGCCGTGGGCTGCGGCGATCAGGAAGCGGCGCGCGCGCTATTGGACTACATGGCATCGCCTGCGTCCTTGGGCTCCAAACGGCGGCATGGCATGGAAGCGGCCTGACGAGGCTGAGTGTCAGATTCCTCCGTCATCCATATGCGGCTTCTGCCCAAGCGCTTATGGGGTTGGAGCGAAACCCGGTCGTATAGACTTAACGTACGACAACTCGCGGAGGTGCCATTGAGGATCAATCAGTCGCCTCGCGCCAAGGAGGCGGCGCCATGGCGCGCTTGCTGGTAGTTTCGAATCGCATTGCGATTCCCAATCAGAGCGTCTCAGCGGGTGGACTTGCCGTCGGCGTACTCGCTGCACTGCGCGGCCCGGAGGGCGGCGTATGGTTCGGTTGGAGCGGTAAGACGCAAGATTCCCCATCTGCCGATCCGGAGGTGCACGAGAAAGACGGCATTCGGTTCGTGACCATTGATCTGCCGACTGCGAGTTTCGATAAGTACTACAACGGCTTTTGCAATGGATCGCTTTGGCCGTTGCACCATTATTTTCCCGGCGCGTTTCGCTATGATCCTTCGGAGTTCGACGCATACATGGCGATCAATCGCCATTTCGCCACGGTGCTCAGCAACCTAGTCGAGCAGGGCGATGTCATATGGGTCCATGACTATCAACTCATTCCGCTCGGAAGCCTGCTGCGGCAGGCGGGAGTGACGGCGTGGATCGGCTTTTTTCTACACATCCCGTATCCCAACATAGCCGTTTTACGTCTGCTGCCGAACTACGCAGAACTCGTTCGCGACATGTGCCAGTACGATTTGGTCGGTTTTCAAACGGCCGAGGATTTGGACGGATTTCAATCGGCCGTCAAAGCGGTATTTCACGGCGAAGCGGTGTTTCACGACGAAACCATTGAACTCGGCGGGCGCGAAATCGGCGTCGGCGTATTTCCGATAGGCGTCGACGTCGATGTGATTGCAAGTCAGGCGGAGGAGGCGGTCCGCGACGACGAGCAGGTCAAACGGCTGGTGCACGGTATATTGGGGCGCAAGCTGCTGCTCGGCGTCGATCGTTTGGACTATAGCAAGGGATTGGTAGAGCGCTTCACCTCTTACCAGGCACTGCTCGAATTGAATCCCGACCTTCAAGGCAAGATTACTTTCATTCAAATTGCCTCGTTGAGCAGGATCAACGTGGCCGCCTACGCCGACATACGCGACAAGCTGGAACACGCGGCGGGACACATCAACGGACAGTTCTCCGACACCGATTGGACGCCGATCCGATATCTTAACAAGGACTTCTCGCATCAGACACTGAGCGGGTTCCTGCGCGTCACGAACGTGGCTGTGGTCACTCCGGTACGAGACGGCATGAATTTGGTCGCCAAAGAATTTGTCGCGGCACAGGACCCCGAAGATCCGGGCGCGTTGGTGCTGTCGAGTCTCGCAGGCGCAGCGCAGGAACTCGACGGCGCTCTGCTGGTGAACCCCTATGATAAAGCCGCCGTCGCGCTCGCGCTGCAACAGGCCCTGGCGATGCCGCTCGCAGAACGGCGCTCGCGACACGGGAGCATGCTGGCTGCGTTGCGGGCCAATACCATTAGCCGCTGGCATGAGTCCTTCGTCTCCCGTCTGACCGACGCGACGATTCGGGCCAACCTCTAGTCTAGTCAACCTCTGGTCCGCGGCGCTGTAGGACTTATCCGCGCCGCAAATGAGAGGCAGTCCGATGG
>Ga0137413_10001095_pt1 | contig 10204 bp, 5 predicted proteins | sample CZODoug2_1_16fun_FD_108280 | JGI IMG/M metagenome (GOLD analysis project Ga0137413, IMG submission 108280) | Vadose zone soil fungal communities from Angelo Coast Range Reserve, California, USA - CZODoug2_1_16fungal (Illumina Assembly) | ecosystem: Environmental > Terrestrial > Soil > Vadose... | reverse complement strand
CGGCTCTGAGCGCGTATTCATGTTCGAGCCGCGTGAGGCAACCGAGCGAGCTGTTCTCTGCTGCGACCAGCAGAATCGGTGGCAGCCCATTGCCGGAACCCCGATACAGCGTCAATTCGCCGTCCCGCAACGGTAAAAATACGTAACTCGAAAGATCTCTCACGAGTCTTTCTCCCGGCGCTTCTTCGCCATCCTCAGTTTGATCTCGCTAGTGTTCGATATTATGCGAACAATAGGACAATATTTGCGATACCCACAGAGAAATGTCCGCTTTGGTCTCAGTAATCCATTCCCCGCTGACCCGGCTGGGAGGTTGGCCATGATCCAGATATACCAAAGGTGACAATGACAATGCGCGAACAGGTCTTCAACTCTACCGCGCTTCCGCCTAGCCCAGTCCTAGAACTTGAACCGGAACTCCCCTCCAACAGTACGCGGAGCTGCGGGGGACGCGGCGAATCCAGCGGGCCCCTGCTCCTCGTACTCTATGCTGTAATACCCCTTGTTCGTTAGATTCTTGACCCACAATCTGATACTCAAGGCTTCTGCGCGCCGCGGAGTGAAAGTCGCAGATGCGTTGACAATCGTAAGTGGTCCTTCCGAAATGACGTTGTCTGAGTCCCAATAGAACTTGCTGGAATATGCAACATTCGTGTCGAAGGCAAACTTGCCCACGCTTGATACATCTACTACATAGTTCAGGCCGGCGCCTATGGATTTTCTTGGCGCGCGAGGCAATACATTCCCACTTGCATTTATGGTGCCCAGGCTATTTCCGCCACCCGGTCGTTGGTGGAAATACGGGGCGTTGCTAAAGTTAAGAAATTCCGCTTGTAAATAAGTTGCGCTCAGCCGGGCCGTCAGTCCCCGAGCCAGAAGCGCGGTACTTTCAACCTCCACACCTTGACTCCGCGCCGAACCCGCGTTGATGACAGTCTCAATACCCATTTGCGAGCTTTGTACTTGGGGGTCCTTAACATTATTGCGAAACACTGCTCCGTCGAGGCGTAATCGATGGTCGAGCAGTTCCGTCTTCAGCCCAAACTCGTAAGTCGTTACGGTCTCGGGCTCGAGTGCCCCCGAACCAATGGACACGGCGTTATATGTGCCGGACTTATAGCCCGTGCTTACTGAGGCGTAGGTCATGACACTGGGATTGAAATGGTGATCCAGGCCAACCTTGTAGGTCAGTTTCCCGAATCTTCGCGTCCGATCGAAAGGGGGCGCGCCCGAGAATGATGGTCCCAGACCCGATAGCGGACCACCAGGATATGTGTAGATGGTTGTTGAGCCGAATCCGCGGAGATCATCCTTGTTGTACCGCACCCCCGCCGTCAAGTTCGTGTCCGGCAATATGGGATACGTAACCTGTCCATAGGGAGCGAACGAGTTGAGCCGCTGCTCTCCCATGAGATTAACGGAATTGATGCCTTGCGCAATCGAGCTGTCACCGTGGATATGGATCGGATTGTATCCTCCGAGAGTGTTCAAATAGAAGAATCCGCCGATCCATGACAGGGGTGCGCCGTGCTTCGACTTAAGCTGCAGCTCCTGCGAGTACTGCTGATCGACAGGACGGGCATCGATGATGGCCAACGGAAATGGCGTAAGATCGCCATCGGTCAAATACGACTCATTTGTTTTTCGCGCCGCGCTTATGCTGGAGAATTCTCCAAAACCAAGCTCTTGATCGACGCGAATCGACCCGCCATAGGTTTCCGTGGACACGCGCGGCACGCGATCCAGATTGATATCGTAAAAGCGTTGTTGGGGTGGCACGAGGGGCACCGTTATCGTGCCGGAGTTATCGACCCCGCCGCCGAGAGTACCCGCATAAGGAGTGGTAAGTATCCCCTGCAGGCTATTCTGTTCTATGTAATAACCTATGACCTTTACCGTTGTGCTTTCAGTCGGATTCCATATGATCTTGGAACGTGCGTTAAAGAAGTAATTGAGATAGGTTTTATCCCCGTCGAGCACATTCCGACCCCAACCGGATGCTTGATTGTATTCGCTCAGCGAGATATCAGCAGCAAGCCTGTCAGTGATTGGCACCGAAGCGTAGAGCTGTGCGGTGGCCGTGGCATAGTTTCCGTAGCCGACCCTGCCCTCAATGACAGGGGTATTTCCCGGATCCCGCGTATAAATCGAGATGACGCCCGCACTCGCGTTGCGCCCGAAGAGCGTTCCTTGCGGGCCCTTTAGTATTTCGACGTTATTTATGTTGCTGAGATCAAAGAAGCTCGGCGATAAGCGCGAGTAATACACGTCATCAATATACATTGGAACGCTAGCTTCATTTCCTGATGTAGCAACCGGGTTGCCGAGCCCGCGCATGAAAACTGTTGCGATGCCTCCAATCGCACTAAATTGCAGCGTCGAATCTAATTCGCCCAGATCGCTGACAACAGTCACACCTGCCGATCTCAGAGTAGACTCGGTAAAAGCTGCCACCGAAAGGGGCGCATCTTGAATATTTTCGGATCGCCTTTGCGCCCTAACGAGAATCTCCGCCAGTTGATTGTCGTCGTTCTTTACCGATGCGTTTTGCGTTTGTGCGATTGCCGGCGATAACGTTGCGATTACGCAAGTCACGATTAACCATATCGTAAGCGTGCAGCGTCGAATTTCCGCAGACATGCATTCGCGAAGGACACGATCAAATTCTCTGCGAAACCGCCTCTGAAGATGTTTCATCATCCCTCCACGGACCGCTAATCGGAACTTAGGGGCGACTTGAGCGAGAATTCAATCGGGGCGGGATATCCCGGCCAGTACCGCAATGGCCTTCTAGGCCTTAATGTAGCTGCCTACCCCCTATTGTAGGCAATCACCGCGTTGGTCAACAGCGTCAGCGCACCAGAAATCAGGGATCTTCCATATCGCGACGCAACCGGTGCCCGCTTCCGCAGCAATCGAGCCCGAACCATTCAGCGGTCAAATCCCGGTAGGACGAAGTGGATCTGTTGCCTGCTACACTTGGCGCTCGCGTGAACGATACAAATACCGGCAACCGTTTCGATCGCATGGAGTGGGCCGGCGCATTCGGCGACCTTGGCACTCTAATTCCGTTCATCGTCGCCTACATCGCCGTGCTGAAGGTAGACCCTTTCGGCATTTTGTTTACCTTTGGCGCCGCGATGGTCATTTGCGGCCTATACTATCGAACCCCCTTTCCCGTTCAGCCCATGAAAGCCATTGGCGCAGTGGCCGCCACCCAGGCGGCGCAGACAGCGGTGATCACACAGGCGACGATCTACAGTGCTGGCTTGGTCACCGGAGCTATTTGGCTAATTCTCGGGCTCACCGGCGCGGCCAGCCATGTGGCGAGAGGGGTGCCACGCTTCGTCGTCGTCGGGATTGTTCTTGGTCTCGGCATGGGTTTCATGCTCGAGGGGATTAAGATGATGAGCAGCGGCTGGCTGATAGCCGCTGTTGGTCTTGTAGGGACCCTGCTACTCCTCACCAATCGGTCGATCCCCGCGATGTTTCTGCTGCTCATCTTCGGTGTGGTGTGCGGAGCCTTATTCAATCCGGATGCCATGAGGGCATTGTCCGCCGTGAGATTCGCATTTCGCGTTCCGAGCTTCGCTCTTTCCGGCATCACCTGGTACGACTTGTTGAAAGGAACGGTGTTTTTGGCACTCCCGCAACTCCCTTTAACGCTCGGCAATGCCGTGATTGCCATCCGCGAAGAGAACAACCGTCTTTTCCCCAATCACGCAGTGACCGAAAATGCTGTCGCGACCTCAACCGGCGCGATGAACCTGGTGGGCGCCGCCTTCGGTGGCGTGCCCATGTGCCACGGCGCGGGCGGCATGGCAGGACACGTTGCTTTCGGGGCGCGCACGGGTGGCGCGCCGATTATCCTCGGAACAATCCTGCTGTGTCTCGCCATTGGGTTTAGCGGGTCTATCGAGGCGATCTTCAACGTCCTTTCGCCAGCCGTGCTTGGCGTAATCCTCTTTCTAACCGGGGCGCAGCTTGCACTCGGCTCGTGCGATTTCAGCAAGAACAAGGCCGAGCGCTTCATTACCCTCGCAACGGCTGCTTTTGCCATGTGGAATGTGGGCTTGGCTTTCGTGTTGGGACTCACTCTCGCCTACATCCATAAGCGCGGGCGGCTGCGCTTGTAGGGTTCCGGTGCCACTGCGGACAACAATTTGCGCTTGGCCGGCGACGCACCCAAGGAGCACTTGCGATAAGTGGCGTGATTCGGATGATAAGTGTGGCCTATGAAGGAGCGGACTTATTGGTCTCCGGCGAAGGCGAGGCAAACTCGCTGATGTACTATATACGTGGTGAGATCTAGGGCGTTGGAGAGTGAACTGTGAATGAAACGATGATTCCGGTGGCGAAATTGGCTTCCAGTAAGCAACGGAAACGCGAGGCCCCGAGAGGCCGAAACGTCACCCCCGCCGCCTTGGCCGAAGTCGAGGCCCTAGTTGGCAAGGGACCGCTTCGCCATGACCTCCTGATCGAATATCTGCATCTCATCAATGATCACTACAAGCAACTTGGCGCCCCGCACCTGGCGGCGCTGGCCCGGCTGCTGGGCCTTGCGCAGACCGAAGTATACGAGGTCGCGACTTTTTATCACCACTTCGATGTGGTCAAGGAAGATCCGAATGGTGCAATCAAAGCGCCGGCGGCGCTCACCGTGCGAGTTTGCGACGGCCTGAGCTGCGAGATGGCGGGGGCCAAAAATCTCCTCGAGCGTTTGCCGGAATTGCTCGGCCGCGAAGTGCGCGTGACGGCGGCTCCGTGCGTCGGTCGCTGCGAGCAGGCACCCGTCGCGGTGGTTCATCAAAAACCGATCGCAAACGCTACGCTCGAGGCCGTTCATACCGCCGTTACCGCCGGCGACACGCGAGACAAACCTGACGGCTACATCGATTTCGATCAGTATCTAAAACAAGGCGGATACGCAACGCTGCGCGACTGCATCGAGCGTCGGCGCAGCGTCGAGGCGGTGATCAAGACCATGGAGGATTCGGGGCTTCGGGGCCTCGGCGGTGCGGGTTTTCCGGCCGGGCGGAAGTGGCGCATCGTCCGCGGCGAAGCGGCGCCCCGATTGATGGCCGTGAACATTGACGAGGGCGAACCCGGCACGTTCAAAGATCGAGTCTATTTGGAACGCGATCCGCACCGGTTTCTGGAGGGCATGCTCATCGCAGCGTGGGCCGTCGGCATTTCCGCCATCTATATCTATCTGCGCGATGAATATCATGGTTGTCGCGCGCTGCTCGAGACGGAACTCGCCAAGCTCCGGGCGAATCCACCCGCCCCACTACCGAAAATCGAGTTGCGACGCGGCGCGGGTGCCTACATCTGCGGCGAAGAGTCGGCGATGATCGAATCCATCGAAGGCAAGCGCGGCATGCCACGACTGCGCCCGCCCTACGTCGCGCAAGTGGGACTGTTCGGGCGGCCCACGTTGGAGCATAACCTTGAAACTCTTTATTGGGTGCGCGAGTTGCTCGAGAAAGGGGCCGCCGCCTTCGCATCCCAGGGACGCCATGGCCGCAAGGGCCTGCGCAGTTACTCGGTGTCGGGTCGAGTCAGGAATCCGGGCGTCAAACTGGCGCCGGCTGGAATCACGATCCGCGAGCTGATCGATGAATTCTGCGGCGGTATGCAAGAGGGCCATAGATTTTATGGGTATCTGCCGGGCGGCGCCTCGGGAGGCATCCTGCCGGCCTCGATGGATCAAATTCCGCTCGATTTCGATACCTTGCAACCGTACGGCTGCTTCATCGGGTCGGCCGCCGTCATTGTGCTTTCTGATCACGATACGGCGAAGGCGGCGGCGCGCAACATGATGCGTTTTTTTGAGCATGAATCCTGTGGACAGTGCACGCCCTGCCGAGTCGGGACTGCGAAAGCCAACACGCTGATCGCGGGCGATCAATGGGACGCTCCGCTTCTCGCGGAATTGTCGCAAGTGATGCGGGACTCCTCTATTTGTGGTCTGGGCCAGGCGGCGCCCAATCCCGTGGATTGCGTGATCAAGTACTTTCCGAATGAAGTGAGCTAAGGGACGCACGATGAATGCTATTACTCGAATCGAGCGTGAGGAAGCCGATGCTTCGACCGTCACGTTCTTACTCGACGGCCGGGAGATCACGGCACGTCACACGGACACGCTGATTGAGATCGCGGATCGTGCAGGCGTGCAGATTCCGCGCCTGTGCTACAAGGCCGGCATGGAGGCGGTGGGAAATTGCCGCTCCTGCATGGTCGAGATCAAGGGCGAACGCGTGCTGGCTGCCTCCTGTTGCCGCACCCCGGTCAACGGCATGGAAGTCACCACCACCAGCGAGCGGGTACTCAAGTCGCAACAGCTGGTCATTGAGCTGCTGCAATCCGACATGCCCGAGCGCGAGTACACGCGCCACAACGAGGTCGATGAGTGGGCGGTGAAACTCAAGGTCGGCAAGCCGCGCTTCGCGCCCCGGCCCGCGGTGACGCCGGATTATTCGCATGCGGCCATTGCCGTCAATCTGGACGCCTGCATCCAATGCACTCGGTGCGTGCGCGCATGCCGAGATGAACAGGTCAATGATGTGATCGGGCTCGCCTCGCGCGGCCAGCATGCCAAGATCGTTTTCGATATGGACGATCCCATGGGCGCGTCCACCTGCGTCGGCTGCGGAGAATGCGTGCAGGCTTGCCCGACGGGCGCGCTGATGCCGGCCCGAGAGGTCGCGCTTTCAAAGCCCGACAAGTCGGTTAATTCGCTGTGTCCTTACTGTGGCGTGGGATGTCAACTGACCTACCACGTCAAAGACGATCAGATTCTCTACGTCGAGGGGCGTGACGGTCCTGCGAATCACTCGCGGCTCTGCGTCAAGGGTCGGTACGGCTTTGACTATTCGCGGCATCCACAGCGCCTCACGGTGCCCTTGATCCGCCGAAGCGATGCGCCCAAGCGCGGTGAATTCGTCATGGACCCGGACCACGTCATGCAGGTATTCCGGGAGGCCACGTGGGACGAAGCACTGGACTTTGCCGGTGGCGCGCTCGCGAAGATTCGCGATACTCATGGCAAGAAATCCTTGGCGGGTTTCGGCTCTGCCAAAGGCAGCAACGAGGAAGCCTACCTCTTTCAGAAATTGGTGCGCACCGGCTTCGGCAGCAACAACGTCGATCACTGCACGCGGCTGTGTCACGCGTCGAGCGTGGCCGCATTGCTCGAGGGCATCGGTTCCGGTGCCGTCAGCAACCCCGTCATGGATGTGACCAAGGCCGGGGTGGTCATTCTGATCGGCGCGAACCCCACCGTGAATCACCCGGTCGCCGCGAGCTTCCTCAAAAACGCGATGCGCAACGGCACCAAGCTCATCGTCATGGATCCCCGGCGCAGCGAATTGTCGCGGACCGCATACCGGTTCCTGCAATTCAAGGCCGACACGGACGTGGCGCTCCTCAACTCGATGATGCACGTCATCATTGAAGAAAATTTAGTGGATCCAAAGTTCATCGCCGATCGGACGTTGGGCTATGACGCACTGGTCAAGAACGTCGCGGGCTATAGTCCGGATCTCATGGCACCGATCTGTGGCGTGCCGGCAGAGACGATCCGCGAAGTAGCACGCCTCTATGCGACCAGCTCCGGCTCGATGATTCTTTGGGGTATGGGCATCAGTCAGCACATCCATGGCACCGACAACGCGCGCTGCTTGATTGCGCTGGCACTGATGACCGGACAAATCGGCCGGCCCGGCACGGGCCTTCACCCGCTGCGTGGACAGAATAATGTCCAGGGCGCCTCAGACGCGGGACTGATTCCGATGATGTATCCGGACTATCAGCGCGTCGATAACAAGGATGCGCAAGCGCGCTTTGCCAAGGCGTGGGGTGTACCCCTGGATGAACTTGACGATAAACCCGGCCTCACCGTCGTGGAAGTCATCAAGGGCATCCTCGCCGGCAACGTCAAGGGCATGTACATCATGGGAGAGAATCCCGCCATGAGCGACCCGGACGCCGACCACGCGCGCGAGGCACTGGCCAAACTGGACATGCTCGTGGTGCAAGATATTTTCTTGACCGAAACGGCCTATTTGGCCGATGTGATCCTGCCCGCCTCATCGTTCGCGGAGAAGACCGGCACGTTCACCAATACGGATCGCTTCGTCCAACTGGGGCGTCAAGCGTTGGACCCGCCGAAGGGCGCACGCCAGGATCTGGCGATCATCATCGAGCTGGCCAAACGATTGGGCCTGTCTTGGCCGTATGGGGAGGGCGAGGCGGCAGTGGCGGCGGTGTTCGACGAAATGCGCCGCGCGATGCCGAGCATCGCCGGCATCACCTGGGAGCGCCTCCAGGCTGAAGACAGCGTGACGTATCCGTGCTTGCAGGAAGGCGATCCGGGTGATTCCGTGGTGTTTGTCGATAAGTTTCCGACTCCCACCGGCAAGGCACGCTTCGTTCCCGCGGATATCATTCCGGCGGACGAGCGGCCGGACACGGATTATCCGCTGGTGCTAATCACCGGCCGCCAGCTCGAGCATTGGCATACGGGCAGCATGACACGACGCTCCGGGGTGTTGGATGCGCTCGAGCCTGATCCGGTCGCGTCGCTGCATCCCTTGGACCTCGCGGCGCTCGGCGTCAAACCGGGAGATTTGATCACGATCCAATCGCGGCGCGGCAAGGTGAGCCTCTACGCACGTTCTGATGACAGTTCGCCGCACGGCTCGATATTCGTCGCCTTTTGCTATTACGAAGCGGCGATCAACAAGCTCACCAATTCCGCACTGGATCCATTCGGCAAGATTCCCGAGTTCAAGTATTGCGCCGTGCGAATCAGCAAAGGCGGCACTACGCCGGTTCAGGCGAGTTACGGCGGCGGACAAATTCTCTCGCAGGAGACAGACGTCGCCGAGGTCTGAGGCCCGCCGAAGGACGGAGTGGCCTCTCCTAATGTGTCTGCTCCGGCCCCAAGGACGGAGTGGTGCTATTGATGTGTCTGCTCCGGGCCCAAGGACGGAGTGGCGCTACTGATGTGTCTGCTCTGCGCCCGTGAGTTCGGTCAAGGTATTGAAGTTGGTGAATGCGGCGGCATCGTCGAAGATGACCTGACCGCCGCCCAACTCGCGCGCCCACAGTCCGGTTTTGCGCTGCCCACGGTCGATGAAGGCCCGCAAGTTGTCGCGCAAGGAGGCCTTCATGAGGCAGAACACGGGCTGGGGCGATAATTCGTCGCCTTCGCGTGTATAAGCTGTGACGATGCCCGCGTCGATGATTCCCCCAGCCAGGCGCTCGACCAAATCGTGTGGAAAGTGGGGAGTGTCACAGGGTACCGTTACCAAATATGGCGTTGTGCAATGACTGAGTCCCGCCAACACTCCCGCCAATGGTCCGGCAAAGTCGGGCACCTCGTCGCGGTACACCTCCATGCCCATGGTCCGATACACCTCCAGATTTCGGTTGGCGTTGACCATCACCAAGCCGACCTGGGGCGCGAGCCGCGTGAATGCGTGCTGGACGAGCGGCATGCCCCGAAAGAGTTGCAGACCCTTATCGACACCGCCCATGCGGCTGCCGCGCCCGCCGGCAAGGATAAGTCCCGTAATATCGGTTTTGTCGATTGGCACAATGGCGCCATGCTATCGAACCCTGCGGGAGCGCACCATCGAATCTCATGAAGCCAGAGCCTTGGTACTCGGCCCGCGGGCGCAGGCGCTCAGACCCCTGAAGGGTGCCCCGCGGCTCAGCCAGAGTCGCGCTGAATTGCTGCGCCAGGTCGACATCGTGGACGAGCGCGGGGACAAACGCTCGCTCTATATACCGAGTGAACGGCCGCTCACCGTCTTGCTTGATGACCGAGAGCTGGTGACGCTGATGACCCTCGGCGCTGCGCCTGAGTGGCTAGTCCTTGGCTACCTGCGCAATCAACGTTTGATCGATGGAATCGGCACGATTGATTCCGTCGTCGTCGATTGGGCTTGCGGCACTGCGCGAGTTCAGTCGCGTCTCCGTGAGCGTGCGATGGAGACGCCCCAGCGTCCCTTGGCGCGCACCGGCTGCGCGCTGGGAACCGCGTTCGGCGATGCCATGAGCGCGATCGAAGGCGTTGTACTCCCGGAGCCAGGGGCGGCGTCGATGTCTCGCAGTACCCTGTTGAGCATCCTGGAGAGCATGCGGGCGCACGATGACATTCATCGAGCGGCTGGATCGGTGCATAGCTGCGCGCTGT
>Ga0137413_10001094_pt1 | contig 10205 bp, 7 predicted proteins | sample CZODoug2_1_16fun_FD_108280 | JGI IMG/M metagenome (GOLD analysis project Ga0137413, IMG submission 108280) | Vadose zone soil fungal communities from Angelo Coast Range Reserve, California, USA - CZODoug2_1_16fungal (Illumina Assembly) | ecosystem: Environmental > Terrestrial > Soil > Vadose... | reverse complement strand
TCCTGAAGCGCGCCAGGCCTTTCCCATCGCGGACCGGATCATCCGCGGGCAGGGTGTTATGTTGATGAACGCGACTGTAGCGCTGCGCAATGGGAAGTGGGTGCCGGTGTTGCCCGGTCAATAGGGTGCGCCACTCAAATCAGAACTTGTAGTCGACGCCGATGCCAACGGTGCGAGGCTGCAGGAAGCCGGCGAGAACCTGCGTAGCGCCGGTGACTGCGTCTGTCTCAACGGTGCGTCCAGTAATTCCATTGCTCACAATGGCGCGACTGTTCGTCAAATTGTGGACATAGGCTCGAAACGTCAGATGATCGGATCCGATACCGGCATTGAGGTTGTAAAGGGAGTAGCCGGGCGCCTGGATGGCCGCGATCGTGGCCGCAGAGGGAGCCTCAACCTGAGAAAGCCACTGTTGGCTGACAAACCGGTAGTCCCCACCGACATGCGCCGTCCAGACGCCCATGAGCGGCCATTCGTAGTCGACGGAAGCGGTTACGGTTTCCTTCGGCACGTTCGGCATCTGGTATCCGGTCAGTAAGTAATTCGTCTGCGGAGCCAAAGAGGTGAGGTGGGCATCGGTGTAGGCCGCATTCAGCCCGAGCGTCAGGCCGCGGAAAGGAGTGAATGCCGTTTCGAGCTCGACGCCGTTGGACACGGCCTTGCCGCCATTGTCGAGGTAGCTCAAATTTGCAGGACTGACCGCCGTGAGCTGAATGTTCTTCCAGTCAATGCGGTAGATGTCGAAGTTGAGCTGCAGCCGCCGGTCCAGAAATGTTGACTTGATGCCCAGCTCGTAGTTGGTGAGCGAGTCGGAGCCGACCGTCAAGGGAATTCCCGGCAGGGGTGAGTTGGGTCCACCCGGACGATAGCCGGTGGCGACCCGTAAATATGCCATGAGATCCGGCGTAAACCGATATTTGGCGTCCGCCATCCACGTCGTCACGCTGTCACTCGACCCGATCGTCTGGTTATTTTGCAGATACGGTGGATAGAAAGGACCCGTCAAAGTCGTGAAGTGGACGGCTTGACTGTTCTTCGCGTAACGGGCGCCGCCAGTGACGCTCAACGCTCGAGTGATGTTCCAGGTCGCGTTTCCGTAGACAGCCGCCTCGTGGAAGCTTCCGGGATACGTCGAATTGAAAAGGCCACCTGGGGCGGGAAACGCCGGATCGGACTGGTACGTGGGTGTGAATACGTTGTAAGAGAACGCGTTCTTGGAGCGCTCATTTGTGTAGAAAACACCACCAAGCCACTCTATCGTCCCACCGGTCGGCGAAAGCAGGCGCAGCTCTTGCGTAAATTTATCGAGCCCGAAGGGGTCGGCAGCCTGAACCAGTCCCGGTGCCGTGCCGCCTACGTACGGGAGTACCGTTCCGAAAAAGGGTGTCAGATCAAACTGAGTGTAGGATCTCTGTCGAGACCAACTCGTTGCCGACACGAAATCCACGGGACCGGGGTTCCAATCGATTGTTGCCGCGGTGTAGTAGAGGTGTTGGTCGTATCGAGCCGGAAAGGCCACGCTCTCGGTAAGGTCCGGGAGCGGATTGATCGGGGCCACGATCACGGCGCCGGCGGCGTTCGGTACGGAGGTCACGTTCGAGAATTGTTTAACTGCGGCATCATCTGCTTCCGTCACCTGCTCGAGGGCGGTGAGCTTGACAGACAGGTTGGAGGTGGGCTGCCATAGCGCCGCCATGCGTCCGCCGTATTGATGATATTCGTTTGCGTCGCGGGCGCCTCCGCCTGCAAACACGTTCGTCACGTAGCCCGGTGTGATCTGATCGAAAGCGCTCACGCTGACACCCAGAACGTCATTGATGAGCGGCAGGTTCACTCGGCCTCTGAGCGCATGACCGATCTTGCCGGCCCCGTCGATCGTCAGCAGATCGGCGCCCGCGTTCGCCTGGAATTCAGTGGTGCTCGCCGTCTTCAGAACATACTTGATGAGGCCGCCCATGGAACCTTCACCATAAAGCGTGCCCTGTGGGCCGTGCAGCACTTCGATGCGGTCCACGTCGTACGGAAGCATGTCGAGTAGGGTGGTCGACCCTCTTGCCCAGCCGCTGCTGCTGCCGATGGGAGTGTCGTCGAGATAGGTGCCGACAGCGGAGGTGGAGGTGTTCGAGGAGATGCCCCGAATCGATACCGCGTTTTGTCCTGGTGTGCCCGAGTTCATGACGTTCAGGCCGGGAACCTTCTGCGCGTAATCGGCCAGGCTCGTCAAGCCTTTCCCGACCAATTGATCGCCTTTTGCTACACTGACAGAGCCGGCTACATCCTGCGCACTCTCCGCTCGCTTGTTGGCTGTGACGGTGATTTCTTCGAGAACAACCGCGGCAGAGGTGGTGCCGGAGGTATCGGCGCCAGAGGCGGCTTCGCTTGCGAGCAGTGCGACCGGTAACAGACAAGTCGTGGTCAGGAGGGTGCGCGCCTTGGCGCTGCTTGATGGCATGATCCGATTCCCCAGTTCTGTCGATGTTATAAAACGGCGTCACCTCCCTGGCGCATCGCAACCACGCCAGCATCACGATCTGATCGGGGGGCTCGCGGTGATCTGCTGTGGATCAGGCTAAGTCATCGCACGCCCAGCGGATATCATAATAAGGACAATCAATGGAACATTGCGGCGGATGGGTCGCCGCGCGAGTGTCCGGCTCGTCTTGATGACTGTCCTGATTATTCTAGGCGGCAGCGCGACAGTCACGCAGACTCCCCGGCTCGCGGGCATGACCCGCTTCGTTGGAATGGCGTGCTCCGACGGCGCGAAGATCGTAAGTCTCCACCCGGGGAATGCGGCCGCCGGGCGGCCAAGTATCCAGGGGTTGATGCAGCCAGCGGACTTGCGACGCAACTCCTGGCCCGGCCGGACGCGGCAACTCTGGGATTGCTTGGCTCCGGAGCTCAGGCCGATTCGCACCTCGATGCGATCTGCTCCGTACGGGCCATCCATGAAGTGCGGGTGTGGTCGCGCAACTGGCAACATGCGTGCGCCTTCGCGGAGCGCCACGGCGATCGATTCCGGTGTGACCTCGTGCCCGTGAGGGAGCCAGTGGACGCCGCCGTATGCGACATCGTGTGTGCTGTAACCTCGGCCTCGGGGTGTATCCCATATCGTTGGTGAAATCGGCGAACTTCTTGCCGGCCGCGTGGTGGGACGTATTACCGTTTACAAGTCATTGGGTCTCATCGCGCAGGACCTCGCTGCGGCGCATGCGGTCTATCTGAGTGTGAGCCTGGCCTGGCCGCTACCGGATGCTCGGTCGGCCAATCGATGGCGGAGAGGGAGAGCACGTCAGAGAACAGAATCTGCTGCAGGGGCGTGCTCGCCTTTGCGGAACTGCGGTGCGGTGCGCGGCCATGGGTCGGCGTTTTTTCTCTCTTTTTCTCGCGCGCCGCGGCGGGCGTCACGTCGTAGTACATCCGATATAGACGAATGAAGTGCGACGCGTCGGAGAATCCATTGTCGAGGGCAATGCCGCTGATAGGCTTGTGCGTGTTCAGCAGTTCCCAACGACCTTGTGCCATTCGCAACGCGCGAAAGAACTCGGAGGGGGACAGTTTGAGCTCCTTCTCGAAGCCGCGAACCAGCGTTTTGACACTTACCCCGAGTTGCGCCGCGACGTCATGCACGACAGCAGCGCCACCCGCGGGTTGCTGCTGCATCAGCAATATCGCGCGCTGTACCAACGGGTTCTGAATGTCGCGGAACCACTTCGCCTCCGGGTGCGGTTGAGGGTCCTTGGGGCCACGGGCCGCCGCGACGATCATTGCGGTCGTGACCTTCAGAGCGATGCTGCGCCCGCAATGGCGCTCTACCAGATGTACCGCAACGTCAATCGCACTTTGACCTCCCGCACAAGTGATGCGATTGCCATCAACCAGATAGACGACGTCGCCTTCCACTCGATGATCGGGGAATTCCGCCATGAACTCCTGCAGGTGGCACCAATGCACGCAGCAGCGGTAGCCCTTCATCAGTCCGGCGCGAGCGAGCGCGAAGCTGCCTGTGCATGCGCCGACCAATGCGCCGCCGCCGGCGTCTACCTGACGAAGGTAACTCACAATGCGACGATCGATTCGCTTCTGGTTCCGCAGCAGCCCACCGACCACGATCGTGTAGTCGAAGCGTCCAGGATCGCCGAAAGTTTCCCAGGGCGTGATTTCGACACCGCAACTCGACGAGACGGGGGCACGGTGTGGCCCGATGATTGTCCACCTGCAATGCAACTGCCTGCTGCCGTCAGATTCATCAGCTGCAATTCGCAATGCATCGACAAAGGCAGAGAACGTGGAAAGCGTGAAATCCGGTAGCAGCACGAATGCTACGGACAGATGATCTCGCGCCGCACCGCCCGCCGTTGGAACCGAAACGGAGTGCTTCATGCTGCTGTCCTGCGTGTGATAAAGAGTGTCCTCTTTATCCTATCCGACGCGGCGCTCGGGTGCCAACCTGCGGCAGGATCTCCCTCTTGAGAGTTGCAGTGACAGATCGTCGGAATCATCCATGAAGAACCGCTACGATGTAGCGGTCGTTGGCGGCGGACTGATCGGCGCCTCGGCTGCGTATCATCTGAGCGGACATTGCCAGGTAGCGCTCATCGAGCAGGAATCGCAGCCCGGTTATCACTCGTCGGGGCGGTCCGCGGCAGTGCTGTTGCCGACCTACGGTGGCCCTCTTGCACAGGCTTTAACGCGGGCGAGCATCGAGTTCCTCGCGCATCCGCCGCGCGATTTCGCGATCGAGCCGCGGCCACTCGTCAGTCCGCGCGGAGCCATCTTCCTTGCGGGTGAGGGTCAGCTCAATCTGCTCGATCACTGGCGGCCGAGCGATAGCGCAGCGTCATCTGGTGCGCGGCTGCTCAGCGCAAGTGAGGCGAAAGAGCGAGTCCCAATTCTAGTGGCCGAGCGGATCGCAGGTGCTCTATGGCTGCCTGAAGTGCAGGATATCGACGCGACGGCGATGCTCCAGGGATTCTTACGCGGCTTCAAGGGGCACGGCGGGACTGTTCTTCTCGATGCGAAGGTGCGCGCGATCGCAAGGGCGGATGGTCTGTGGGTCCTCGAGACGGAAGCAGGGACGGTACGCGCGAAGACGCTCATTAACGCCGCGGGAGCTTGGGCCGACGAGGTCGCGGCGCTGGCGGGTGTCACTCCCAAGGGATTGATACCAACTCGTCGCACCATGGTCTTGATAGGTGTGCCGCCTGAAATGGACTCGCGCGGTTGGCCATTGATCAGTGATGCTGGTGAGCAGTTTTATTTCAAGCCGGACTCCGGTCGTTTGGTGGTCTCGCCCGCGGATCACGCGCCCGTGGCGGCCCAAGACGTGCTGCCCGACGAATGGGATGTTGCGATGGCGGTTGACAGGCTCGAGGCGGCAACCAGCTTGCGCGTGCGGCGGATCGAGCAGAAATGGGCGGGTCTGCGCACGTTCTGCGCGGATGATGAGCCAGTCATTGGGTTCGATCCGCAGGTTCCCGATTTCATCTGGGCCGCTGGTCTAGGCGGATTCGGCGTCCAGGCGGCGTTCGCTGCGGGCCGATGTTGCGAAGCTCTGCTGTGCCGGGGCGAGCTCAGCTCGGAACTTGCGAGCTTCGGAGTGGAACTCGCACGTCTGTCGCCCCGGCGACTGGTGAAGGCGAGGTAATGCGGGAGAAATCAGACATGACTGACAATCGTGGCGAGCCGGCAATTTCGCCAAGGGCGCGGCAAATCTACGAATCGGCAATAGTCTGCGACAATACGGTGCCGTGGGCGGGAATGCCCTTCGGCGATGCCGCGCTGCGCGATGCACTGCCAGCCAAGATGAAGGCTGCCGGTGTTACGTTTGCCTCACTCACCGTGTCCGGAGGCGGGATCGACGCGACGAACACTGTGAAATTCCTGGCGGCCGAGCTTCGCTACTGGGAAGAACGCTCGACACAATATTGCCTGGTGAAGAAAGCGAGTGACATCAGGCAGGCCAAGCGAGCCGGTCAGCTCGCGATAGGGTTGCATTTTCAGGGCAGCGACCCGGTGGAGAGCAACCTGGATTTCGTCAATCTCTACTATCAGCTCGGCATCCGCCACATGCTGCTCGCCTATAACCAGAAGAATCTGGTTGGCTACGGCTGTCACGAGCCCGATGACGGCGGCTTGACTGCCTTCGGTTACGAACTCGTGAAGGAAATGAATCGAGTGGGTATGTGGGTCGACGTGGCGCATACGGGCTACCGCACGACGATGGATGCCATCGCGGCCTCGACGTCTCCGGTGATCTGCAGTCACGGTAACGTTGCGGCGATACACGAGCACCCTCGGTGCTATGCGGACGATCAGATCAAAGCAATCGCCGCGAGCGGTGGAGTCTTCGGACTCACAGGCCTCAGCATCTTCATGGGCAGCGACAATAACGCCAGCATCGAGCGGTTCGTCGAACAGATCGACTACGCGGTCCAACTCGTTGGCGCACGTCATGTTGGTTTAGGGCTCGATTACGTATATGACATGCCCGGTCTCGAGCGCTTTGCCCGCAGTCAGCCGGAGCGATGGCCTCCAAACGGAGGGTATCTGACCGAAAACATGCAGCAGCTCGAGCACGAGCGCCTCGTTCACCTCACTCAGGCTCTGTTGGACCGGGGATACCGGGATGCGGACGTCGTGGGAATTCTCGGTGAAAACTGGGTCCGGGTGGCGGAGGCGGTCTGGCGTTGAGCACACCAACCTCGTCGAATCCGGCAGCCGTACCTCCGTGGACTCTCTACAGCGAGCGTCGGCGCTGGGGGCTGTTGGCCATCCTGTTCCTGGTTGCCATTTCCGACTCCTACGACCGCAATGTCATTTCGGTCGTGCTCGAACCGATCAAGCAGGAATTCCATGTTCCGGACGCGATGCTGGGGCTTCTTGGCGGACTGTGTTCGGCGGTCTTCTACGCACTCTTCGGTCTGCCGGCCGCGACTTGGGCTGACCGCGGCAATCGACGCACGCTGATTACGGTCGCACTGACGATTTGGAGCCTGATGACGTTATGCTGCGGTCTCGCGCAGACTTTTTGGCAACTGGCGCTCTATCGGATAGGGGTCGGTGCGGGCCAATCCGGGGCGGTTCCTCCCTCTCAGTCGCTCATTGTTGATTACTTCCCACCGCAGCGACGCGCGAGCGCGCTCGCAATCTTCACCTCGTCATCCATGGCGGGCTACCTGCTGGGGTTCCTCGTCGGAGGGTTGATCGCCGCTGCGCATGGCTGGCGCGCTGCATTCCTCGTTGGTGGGGCGATAGGACTTGCGTTAGCCCTCGTCACGCGACTAGGACTCGCCGAGCCCAGGCTCTTGCGCACTCGGGATGCCGGCCAGGCACCAGAGCGTTGGCGCCAGTCACTGGCGCTGCTGATGATGAAGAGGTCGTATCGGTATGTGCTCGCAGCTGCCTTTGTCTATTTTCCGTTTGTGTTTGGAGTACAGCTTTTCATCCCCGCTTTCCTGATGCGCGTTCTCAAAGTGCCGCTCACCGAGCTGAGCATCTACTACGGTGCGGTGACGGCGGTATCGACGGTAATCGGCACGCTGGGCGGCGGCTTGCTCGCTGATCACCTGGGGCGCAAGGATGTGCGTTGGCTGGGATGGCTGCCGGCCGTAGGCTGTGGGCTCTCTTTTCCCCTTTATATCCTGCAGTTCTCCTGCCAGGGGTTCATTCCCTTTCTTGTGGTTACCTTCGTCTGGAGCATGGTGTTGAACGCGGGATTGCCTTCCGTTTACGCCGCGATCCACGCGGTGTGCGGCAGTCGCCGCCGCGCTATGGCAATCGCGATCATGCTCTTCAGCGCGACACTGTTCGGAGCCGGCGTCGGCCCGCTGATGACAGGGGCAATCAGTGATGCCTTGACTGCACGTTACGGTGTCGATGGCTTGCGATATGCACTCCTGGCCGTGGCTCCCTTGGTGGCTGCGACGGGCGGATGCTTCTATCTCATGGGACGAGCAATGCCGGCGGATGTCGAGGATTGATTGCGCCGACTCAACATGACACGGCTTCTGATCGTGGAGAATCGGTTGTATGAAGAATGAGAGTTGGATCGCCTCCGGACGTCGCGGCGGCGTAACATGTTCGACGCCGGAGGCTGCGGAGGCGGGTCTCGACATCATCAAAGAGGGTGGTTCCGCCGTCGATGCGTACGTCGCGGCGTGCTTCGTTCAGACTGTGCTCGAAAACGGCTCAACGACGGTGGCCGGCGTCTTCTCGGTGAATGTCTTCGAGCCTGGAAGGGACTCGGTGGAATGGGTGGCGGGAGTGTACGGGCCCGCGGCTGCGGAGGACTACGAGAATTATAACGGCAGAACCCAGGATCGATTCGGCGGTCGCGGCATGCCGGCGCCGGGATTCGTGGCCGGTGCGTGGGCCGCCCACCAGGAATTCGGTGATCTCCCCTGGGGCAGAGTGCTCGAGCCGGCTTGCAAGTACGCCCGCGACGGATTCGTGCTCGGCGCCGAATGGAGTGGGCGCATTCGTGACTCCGAAAGCGCCCTGAGATACGAAGCCGCGCAACGCGTCTGGGCCCCCGAAGGCATTCCTTTGCCGATCGGTTCTCTCATCCGCCAAGCACAGCTCGCTGAGACGCTCGAGGACATTGCCACTGGCGGGCCGACGGCGCATTACCGCGGACGATTCGCACAACAGTATGTCGGCGCTTGCAACCAACTCGGAGGCAAGCTGGCTCTGCCCGATCTCGGTTCCTGGGAGGCGCGCGTGCAGCGATGGTCAGCGCCGCTCGACGCGACCTTCCGCGGATATCGCATGGCATCAAGAGGCTGCGAGATGCACGCTTTTGCGCATGCCGTAGCGGAGCGGATCGATCTTCGTCTGCTCGGCGCTGGAAGCGCCGTGGCACTCGATGCAGAGCTACGGATCTGGGGGCGCGCACTGTATCTCAGCACGCGCGTCCCAATGAGCGAGGTGCTCGAGGCTGCTAACATCGATCGGGAGGCGCTGCAGCTCTTCGAGAGACCGCGCCATCCTGTCGACTTTCGCACGGCCTTCGGCACGAACGCGATCATTGCATTTGATGCCGATGGCAACGTGGCCTACGGGACACACTCTATCAATTGCCCGACCCTGTGTGGGACTGGCATCGTGGCCGGAGGCGCCTACGCGGGGTACGTGCTCGACCGTCGTCATGCGAGGGAAGGCACTCCAGCCGTGCCAGGCATCTACACTTCCGAATTGCTCGTGCGTGACGGTAAGGCGTATTGCGTCGCTGCATCACCTGGCGCGAGTTGCATGGTGGCGGCGTGGCAATTTACAAACAATGTCGCTGAATTCGGCATGGACGCCCGTGAAGCAACGTTGGCTCCGCGCTTCGGCATCGCACAGCCGCTGACGGAAAATCTGGTCCCGATCGAAGCGCATGTTGGAATCGATACGCTCAATGAGCTGCGGCGATTGAAGGTCGATCATCTGTCTGTGTCGATGATGTCCACAGCGCAGGGAGGCCTGGTGAGTGGCGCGTTACGCGATGCCAATGGTCTCATCACGGTAGTCCAGGATCCCAGGCGCGATGGCGTCGCGGTCTCGTATTGATTGTCCATTAACGATCGGCGGCTCTGCGCTCAATGTGGCGAAAGGTCTGGCGAGACTGGGGGCGCAAACTCACCACGGCAACTCGAAGTAGACGCAGCCATGGCGGGTTGGGATGTCACGGCGGTCGATCGAGTTTCAAATGTCAGGGGCCGTTGATGACTCTCCCCGTATCGCTAGCCCGGAACACCCTCTCGGAACTGCCCGCCGACGTTGCGCGGCCGCACTTCGCTCCAGCCAGCGTGCGCGCTGGTATTGTGCATCTCGGACTCGGAGGATTTCACCGCGCGCACATGGCTCGCTACACTCATGATCTGATGGAGACGCGTACGGATGCGCTCGATTGGGGAATCATTGGTGTTGGGTTGATGCCAGGTGATCGACGTATGTGGGAGGCCCTGACACCGCAGGATGGCCTTTACACGTTGGTCGAGCGCCAGAATGAACAGGAATCTGCAACGGTCATCGGCTCCGTTTGTGAAGTCATCTTTGCCGGAGAGACCTCAAAAGCCACGCTCGACTCAATGATGAGCCCCGCGGTCCGGGTCGTGAGTCTCACCGTTACGGAGAACGGCTATTGCCTCAATCCGGCGACCAGGCAACTCGATTTCGCGCACCCGTCGATCGTGCACGACCTGTCTCATCCTGAGTGCCCG
>Ga0137413_10001093_pt1 | contig 10207 bp, 8 predicted proteins | sample CZODoug2_1_16fun_FD_108280 | JGI IMG/M metagenome (GOLD analysis project Ga0137413, IMG submission 108280) | Vadose zone soil fungal communities from Angelo Coast Range Reserve, California, USA - CZODoug2_1_16fungal (Illumina Assembly) | ecosystem: Environmental > Terrestrial > Soil > Vadose... | reverse complement strand
CATCCTATCCTCCGGGGGAAGAAGCTTGGAAGGGTTCGGCTGTTCGCCGATTAAAAGGGTACGTGAGTTGGGTTTAATACGACGTGAGTCAGTATGGTCCCTATCTTCTGGAGGGATAATTAGTAAAAAGGGGCAGACCTTCTAGTACGAAAGGATCAATAGGCTGTGTTTCTCTAGTGTACCAATTGTTTGTATTTTTTTGTAAGGGACTCAAAGTATCTTGAAGACAAAAGTAAAGAAAAATGGGAAAATCCTTTAATAACTTTTAAAATAAAGTTAATTCTTAATAGTTTCAAATTATTGAGAAAAAGGGTAACAAAATGAGAACGCATAGTTGGGTAGCCACAAACATAATAGATAAGTGCTGATTGTCTATAAAGCAAGAATCTAACCCCTAGATACTAACTTTTTATTCTTTATCTATTTAATAGTCTTGATAAGAGACTCTAAAAGTAGGTAAAATTAAATGATTAATTAAGAAATAGAACATTTCTAGATAGGCTGCAAATGAACATATTGTAAAATATTAAGTTTAGCAGTACTAATTTATAAAAAGACTTGATGTTATAGGTTGTTACTAAATTATTTTTTAAATAAAATTAATAAAATAAATCTACAATAAAAAAAGGGGGGGAATCTGATAATGGTAATCAGTTGTATTTGCATTACAAATATGATAGTTCAAATCTATCTTTCTCCAATCTTAAACAAAAATGAGACTGAACATTATTAAAAAAAAATATTTGTGGTTTGTTTTTTCTTTGTTTTTATTCTTGTTTTATTTGTTTTTAATATATTTTCTATATTTAATTAAATAAAAGATCTCTTTTTTCTGTTTGTTCTCAGATATTTAATGATTATTATTTATTGTTTAATCAATAGAGAAAAATTTAATAGAGATAATCATAAATAATTAGTTAAATTTAACCTTTAGATAAAAATTAATTTTAATTTTGTTTGTTTTATTTTTTTGTTGTAAAACAAGAATGGATAATTCTATTAATCTATTATGGTTTATTGTTAGACAAAAATTTATCTTAAACTTTAGACAAAAATTTATCTTAAACTTTTCAGTACTTTATATTAAGCTGTTTTTCTTATCATCTTTTTTAATTAATTTATATTAATTATACAAATTTATATTATAAAAAAGTTAATTAGTAATTCATATTAATATTATAAATATAATTGTCAGGATAAATAATATTAGAGCTTCATATTTAACTATAATAATATAATGAATATAAAAGAAAGAAAAAAAAAAATATCTTATAGAATCTTATAATATTAGAGAGCCTAATTAAAGAGACAGAATTTAAAACGATTTTACTAAGTTTGATGAAATCTAAATTTATTAAGAAATTTTTTTATAATAATATAATAGATTTGGTTTTTATCCCTATTAATATTAATTAAATTATAGCCTCGGTTGCTTAGTGGTCAAAGCGTGATTCTGAAGAAATTGAGATGGGAGTTCAATTCTCTCCCGAGGCAAGAAAATAAATAATCCTTAATTCAGCAATTACAATTTAAGCTAAAACATCTTAAACTGAAAAAATTTATTGTTAAATAATGGTTTGTTAAAAACAAATATTATAGTATGAATAATCTTCTATAGTCATAAAAATAATAAAAGGCCGATATAGTTTAATAGGTAAAACGAATTCCTTGTAAGATTTAAATATTGGTTCAATTCCAGTTTTCGGCTTAATTAAAATACTTATTGTTTATAAAATAAAATTAATTTAAGTGATACTAGTTATAAAAGGTAACCTATTTTTTAAAAGACTTAGTAAAATAATTTAAATATATTATTATATTCTTTGAGTTGTAGTTTAATTTGGAAAAACACCATTTTTTGATAATGGCTATTATCAGTTCGAGTCTGGTCAACTCAGTAAAATTTTATTTTTTGCATTTTATTAATAAATATATATTTATAAAAATTAAAAATAATTTAATTAATGTCATCTGATTTCTTTTTTATAATTTTAATCAAATTTAATAAATCTTTTCATAAATTCAATCAAATGATCAATATAGTTTAATTATCATATTTTTTAAAGACATAAATAAACAAAATAATTAATCTCTAATATAAATTTAAATAATGAATTTATTCTAAATAAAATAATCATAGTTTTTATCTCTTAGTTAATTATTTATATTAACCATATTTCTGTGAGATTATAATTAAATTTAAGGAGATAATACATATCAATTGTAAATTTAATTTTTATTTCTTTTGCAATTTAGACTCAGATAGGAAACAGAACTCGAGTGGTTTGAGTGTCCCCCTTTTAAGGGGAAAGTCCTGGTTCAAGTCCAGGTGTTTTCAAAAAACATAACAACAAATATTTTATGAGTCTTTTTTGGTTTTGTATAATAATTTTTATCTATTTAGATATATACTCTTTTTCTTTATAAAAAACAAATCTAATAAATAAGTATAAAAATAAATAATATTTCCTCTAAGAATATAAAATATTAAGAAAAATTAACTATATTGTAACTAATATAATAAGGTCCATTTTTTTCTCATATAGGAGCTCCAACATTTTTAAATTCCATGTGCATTGTAGACTTTATATATTCCCCCACCCTCCTTTAACTATATTCATAAGAATCTCAACTCTTATACCTCCATACACTTTAGGTGCTAGGAAAACAGCCTTGTTAAAAATATGTTCAAGTTTCATAACTCCTAACTCTTTCCCAATGAATTTCTTAATCAAAGATTTATTAATATCAATACTATCCGTATCTGTATAAAATAATACAATCTCTTTCATAATTTTAAATTTAGCCATATGAATTCTTGCTGATGCTGTAACGGCTGCTGCTACAGTGACAAACATATTAAGCGATTTTTTCCTTATTCCTCCGACCAATCATCCTCATCAAAAAAAAGATATTAATTTTTTATCTTTTTGTAAATCAATTACATTAGTAATAATTTTATTTTTGTGATAGCTTAAGGATTCTTTATGATTAACAATTATATGATTTTCCATCTGATTATTCATTCCAAATCTACCCTATAATGTATTTAATCACAATTTTCCTATTAATTAATCAGGTGTTTCTCTGTTGCTATTAACTTTAATGTTGTATAAGAAATCCACATAATCACTAAATATCTTAGCTTTCTCAAATAGATAAGCTCTTAAATTCTTAAAATTATAATCATGTCTCCTTGCATTATAAATTTCCTCCGATAAATTAGTATCCGTCCAATTACCTAGTGGAGCCACAGTTTTTACTCCGTTATGAGTAGATAATCTAGTTTGAAGAAGAGGAATTTTCATATCTTTATGTGCCTTTATTTCAACTTTAAAGAAACCAAAAGGTTTATCCATTAAATTAATAAAAATAAGAGCACCTACCGAACCAATTAAAGGTAGTGAGTATCTAATAATATTAATCATAAATTCATTAGAAATCTCTTTTTCGAAATTATAAGGATTATGAAAAATATCTTGAAGATTAACAGAGTAAAATCTAGAACCAACCTGGTGCGCATACTTTAAAATTCTATGTAGAATATGAATATCTTTGTTTGTTGGATAAATAAAATCTGAATAATTAGGAATACCATGAATATTTTAATTTAATTAATGTCATCTGATTTAAAATAGCATAATTATTTTTAGTTAAAGGAAATTTAAAATTATCTAGGAGAGTAGTTAAATATTTAATCATATAAATTGAATGTAATTCAGATAAAGAATTTAAAGAATTATTATAAATAACATAAGCAAAATATAATAACTCTATTTAAACAATAGAATAAATAAATTAAAATAATTATATCTTTAATATTAGCTAAACTAATATTTTTTATTTCAGAAATAAATTTAAATAAAGAAGACAAGATAGTAATAATATTAGTGATAATTGTGATTTTTATCTTAATAAAAATTTAAAATATTAAATTTAACAGAGGCAAATTTTAATTAAAAATATTTAATAATATAAATTCTTAAAATATACCTCTTCAGTCAAAACCTCATTAAGATAAATAAATATCTCTTTCTCTAAATAGGATATAAATAAATTTCAACTCAGGGGGTATTCTCTCATACCCCCACCCATTTAACACTCATATTTTTATCTTGTAGACTAAAGTATCATTCTTAAATAGAATGATAGAGGGTTAACAGTCAAAGAATAATACACAAGAAAAGTTGGAAAAAGGCTAGATAACAAATATTATATAATAAAAATAAATTGTATTATATAAAAGAGATGGATAAATTAATTTAAGCTAAAGAGTTAAAAGTAAGTTGTAGGGCAGGTGATCCGATTGGTAATGGTGGTTCTCTGTAAAAGAATTGGTTAATAACCGTAAAAGGTTCGATTCCTTTACTGCTCAATTCTATCTCTTTAATAACTTTTTATTTAGAAATTTATGGTATCAAATATTTGTCAATATAAATATTATTGTATGATTTCATCTGATTTATAGAATATTTAATAAAAATAAAGTAAAAAATAAATAATAATATTTTAATTTAATTGTAGAAAAGGAAAGGTATCTAAATTCTCTTAATGAAAATAAAACTGTGAAAAATTAACTACTCTTTCTAATTAAGATATATTATGAAAATTAATCTCTTTTTATTAATCTGTTAATAGTTAAAACATGAGATATAAAAATAAAACGTATATTATTTATCCTTTATATTAAAAAACAAAATAAAACGTATATTATTTATCCTTTATATTTTTAAATTTATCATTTTTATATTAACTTACCTATTCTGGTATTATAATTAAATTTTTCAAATAAGTTATAATTATATTGAAATATAGATGAGAAAGAAAAATAAATAATCTATTTAATTTAATATAGTTTAATGTCTAATCTAGTGTAATTTAACCAGTTTTAATTTATAGTTCTGTATTGTTTAGATTTTTATTACTAACTTTTTCAAATATAAAGAGTTTTAGTGACAGATATATTAAGCTATAGATAAAGGAAGAGAAACAGATAGTGGTTTATTTTAGATTTAGGTGTGAAGAGAGGTTAGATAATAGAGTTAATATATAGAATACAAAATATTGTATTAAGGGAAAGAGATGGATTAATGCTTTCATTTTATATTAGCAAATAATAAATATAAACAAAGAGGATTAAAAATTATAAGCAATATAAATATCTTTTTTAATAAAGACTTTAGCATAATGGTTAATGCAGTTCGCTCATAATGGATATTATAAGGGTTCAACTCCCTTAGGTCTTATTTAGTAAACAATTTTATTATTTGTTATTAAACATAAATTTTAATAATATTAAAGCTATTAACAAAAATACTAGTAATACTGTATAGTATAAGAATATACCCCTTTTTAATAAGAAATCTTAAATTTATAATAAATAGAAATAATAATTAAAGGGCATTTGGTCGAGTCTGGTTTATGGCCTTCGTCTTGAAAACGAATACTTTACAAAAAGTCGTGAGTTCAAATCTCACAGTGTCCGTATTTATAATTAAATCTCTAGTGCTAGCGGTTAGATAAATTTTATATTTATTTTAATAATCTTTTCTGTTTTATTATGTACTTACTTTGCAAGTAAGAAAGGAGGAGAAGAAGTAATTAAAAATATAGGTCGAATAGGTAGTGGAGTCTTAGCAGCAATTGGAGGTGTAGAATCTATTTTAAATCTCTCAGATAGAATATCAGGGAGTGATGGTGACTCTAATAATACTGAATCAGATAAAAATAAAGATAATAAAAAAGATATTAATAATGATGATAAAAATAAATCAGATGAGAATAAAAATGATAAAAATTAAAAACAAATTTTATATGAATTTAAAAACTAAAATATTTAATTCAACAAATAAATTAGAAAAGTTAAATGAATCATATAAATATAGTTATTTTTGACCTTTCATTCTTAGTAAAGTAGGCAGTAATATATCTGAAGAATCAGAATCTATAATTAGATATGCTTTCTCAATGTTTACTTTAAATTTAATTCTTTTGATTTGTTTTATCAATGCTTTTGGGTATATACTTTCTTTATATTTAATATCTAAATATAATATAGAAACTAAATTCCCTAAATTAAAAAGAATTATCAAATATTATGAAAAATCAACTCAATTCTTTATAATATTAGAAGTATTAATAGGATTCATTTTCTTAATTGTTATTATTATTTTGAATTTAATACTATGTGCCGTCATTATTTTAAAATAGTAATAATTCCATTGCTAACAATGATACTAATCATTAATTAAAAACCAAACAAAACAAAATAAAACAAAAAATCTAAAACCAAAATTAGTTTAATATTCTTTAATATATATACACTATATTATAACCCCCTCTATATAATAAGGTATTTTACATAAAATACTAATTATATTGCAAGAGATTTTATTTTAAATAAAATAGTAATTATATTTCAAACATGTAATTATAGGTTACAAGCATGTAGTCAAGTATTTGGTCAAGCCCCCAGGGAGTCTAGTATTAGTCTATTAGATATACAAACAATCATACAGGGTCCGGGTGGTAGACATCAAAGAGCTTATTAAAAAGTACCGTAATTGGTTTAAATCTCCTGGATATTCAAACCACTCAACTATATGTCAGATTAAACAAAATTAAATAAAAATATAATGATAAATGTTGGATTAATGATTTTAAGTATGATGGTAACATTTTTTTGTTTATTATAGGTGCATCTTTTTATAGTAACTTATTAATAGATCTTAAAGGGTTTAAATTGAAAAGTTGTATTGATAGTTTAACTTTTATGGTATTATTTATTATTTTAGTTACAATAATTTATTTTGTTATTTTTTTATTAACCTTAAGTTTAAATTATTTTGTTAATGTTGATTTGTTATTATTAAATAGTGAACCTCGATTTATGATTGATGATATTGGTAGCCAAGTAAGTAGTTCTTCTAATACCTCTACTACAACTAGTTCTACTAATCCGAGTCCTACAACTAGTTCTACTAATCCAAGTTCTACAAGTCATGGATATATAACTGGGCACGGTATAATGCCAACCGCAATACCTGTGGGTGGAGCTGGAATGGTTGTAGGTATGAAAGCTGCAGCAGCAAGTCCAACATTAGCTGGAAAATTAGGTTGGGGAGCCGTAGGTGTGTTAGTAGGTGGTGCAAGTATAATAACTGCAAGTATAGCTCAAAATATAGGTGAGGGAATAGTTAATTCGCCATAACAAAAATATATAGATATTAGTCTATTAGAACATCTAAGCGAATCGTGACATTTTTCAGGAAATACTGGATTAGATCTGCTTCTATTAATACAAACATTCCAAAAACTTCAATTCTTTTTCCTATTTGTGATAGCCTATAATTTTATTTTTGTTAGCTTAAAATAAGAAAAGTGGAAATGATATTATTAAAAATATTGCGCGTAATAATAGTAAGTTTTCTAAGTAAATATATTAAATTTGCAAAGAAATATGTAAGAATCTTAATAATTTGTTTCTTTATAATTTTAGTGATATGTAATATCCAATCGTATTATTATTTAAACTTTTTTATTGAAATTTTGGATGGTATAATAGAAACTTATTTTAAAAAGTAAATTAAAAAATTAAAAAAATAAATAGTCGCTATACTCATCTGGCGATCCAGATTCAGACAATATGTTATCAATATCAATCTGACTTAAATCCATATAATCTAACCGATTGTAATAGTAATAATCCCCTATACCTATTAAACTGAGAGTTAATATCATAGGAATGTAAAAATATGGTGAAAGATAGAATGAATAATCTGTTTTTTCAGAAATAATGGTATCTTTATAATCAATTCTTTTTAATGTCACAGACGATAGATGAGACTCTATTGTATTATCTACTACTAGAATCTAAAGGATTGTCTTTATTATTCCCAGCTTCTACATTTGATTCTGTATTATTATCAGAAATGGTTATATCCTTATTTAAAAAAGAGTTTATTTTATCTACTAACCATTGTAAATATAAATCTTTATAAATAATCATATCACTATAGATTATACTAAATAAATTAAAAATCATTTCAAGATCAAAATTATTATAGGCTAATATAATCTCAAAACCCATAAGGATGTTTAATAATAATACTAATCTCCGGACCAATGTTATGATTAAACTAAATCTTAATAATTTATGAAGTAGAAGTAAGAGTTGAAGCTACTATAGATTTAGACCTTTTTTCATAAGTAATTTGTATAGTTGAAACTCCCACTAAAATATCAACCATTGTTTAGTATAGTCATTGCAGGTGTCATAGGATATATATTCCTTTGTGCTATTATTATACTATTTTTATATATTTACATTACCATTCACTTAAATAAATCTAAATCTTAATATGAAAATAAAAATATTTAACCGATTTATAAAATCTTAAAAATATTAATATATCAAATATAAGTTTAACTTTAAATGAAGTTATAAGGAGTATTAAAATAGATTTGATCCATTCACTTTGTTACTAAAGATTCATAATTGTATTGTAACTATATAATTATAAATTAAATTTACCTTTTAGTCTTTATAAGCTTTCTATAATTAAAAATATAAAACAAAAATTGATTATATTAACAAAAGATATATAAAAACAATAAAAAATATAAAAGAGTTAAAGGTCCAAAACCAAAATAATCGTTTAAATTAAACGGTGGATGACAAAATGGCCAGTCGCTCCTTTTGGGTGGGAGAAATATTGCGCGTTCAAATCGCGCCTACCGTGTTAAATTTATTTTTATTTTATTAGAATATGATCACTATCTTATTTTTATTTAAAAGAAACGGTTACTGAGTAATAATTTTAACAGTGAGAGCTAGTAATGATAATAGATGTCTGAATATATTATCTGAATACAATAAACTTAATTTAATATATAAAACTTAGGAAGAACCATTTAAAAAATATAAACAAAAATCTAGTAAAATTCTTATACTATTGAAATTAATCTTAATTATTTATAAATTAAATATATAATAAATTATTAAATTACAAGTAACAAACAGGTCTTATGGCTGAGTGGTTTAAGCGAGGTACTGTTAATACTTTTTACAGAGGTTCAAATCCTCTTAAGACCTTAAATTAAAAATCTAAAATAATCTACAGACAATAAAAGACACAACAGACAAGACACAAAACACAAATTTCTTATTTATATAAATTATTAAATTAAATTTATCTTAATTTCAAAATTTAAAATATATATATAAAAGAGAATAAAAAACAGAAACAAAACAGTGAATAGCAAAAATAGCGAATGTGTTGAAATTTGGTAAACAATCTTCTCTTAAGCAGAAGTGGGAGGTATCCCTTAAGAGTTCAAGTCTCTTTGTTCGTAGTCCTGTTTCAAAGATAGTGTAAATATATATTTTATTAAAAAAAGAAAAGTATATTACAGCGAGATAGTGTAATAGGTAGCACAACAGTCTCATGATCTGTTAGTTTAGGTTCAAAACCTGATTTCGCTAAAATAAAATTTACTTGACTAAATTATTTATAAAATAGATACTAATAATTAAAATTTGACTTTAGAAATTTCTAAACTATAATCTTTAATTAGCAAGAGTCACTAATAGTGGATTATGGATTAATATATTTATTTTTAAAAAAATAGAAAGGTTTAATTTTTATATAAACAAAACTAAACAAAAAATTAATTAATTATTAACTATTGTTATAACATTAATTTAAAAAGAACAGAGAGATATAATAATATATTTATATATAATATAAAATTATATACTAAAAAATAAAATAAAATTAAGATCCTTTAGTATAGTGGTTCGTACAGCTCCCCTTCAAGAAGCTAGGATCAGTTCAATTCTGATAAGGATCAGTATTAAAATTAAAATTAATAATAAACAAACAGGATTCCTAAATTTGTCTTTGTCTAAAAATTAATTATTTGATATTTAGAGATAAAATAATTGTAAATCTAATCATTTACATTTACTGACAAAGATGAAAATTAATTATTATATTAATTTAAAATTCAATTAAAAAAATTAATCAAATATATAAGAAAAAGCAAAAAAAAAAAAAAAAAAAAAAAAAAAAAAAAAAAAAAAAAAAAAAATTTAATTTATTACAAATTTGAATTGATTTTATAAATGAATGTTCTGCAAGCTGAGGTGAAAATTTTGATTGTACAATTCCAAGAAAATTCCAAAAACGAGATAAAACAAGAAGAT
>Ga0137413_10001090_pt1 | contig 10239 bp, 10 predicted proteins | sample CZODoug2_1_16fun_FD_108280 | JGI IMG/M metagenome (GOLD analysis project Ga0137413, IMG submission 108280) | Vadose zone soil fungal communities from Angelo Coast Range Reserve, California, USA - CZODoug2_1_16fungal (Illumina Assembly) | ecosystem: Environmental > Terrestrial > Soil > Vadose... | reverse complement strand
GTGCGGACGCGAGAACCTCCGGTTGAGTGCGGGCCCTAGACAAGCCACACCCAGCCGGAGGTTCTCCCTCGATCAACTACGTCGACCGCGTGTCCCCGACATTCGATCTGTCACCAACGTCCTGGCCGAGTACACCTAGAGCGCCTTCGGCTCGGGCGCGGCGGGATAATTTCATGTTACGAGCACGAGTCTGCATCTAATTTTCCGATGCACTAGATGGAAAAGATGTTCTTGTGAAGACCGCATACCCCACTTAACGTCCAGCTCACTGAAATCGGGGGGTACACGGCGCCGGGCGGGTCTGTTTCAGGAGGTTTCGTGGACGGGCAGCAGTGGGCGGCGGAGCGGGACAACTCGCCCGTCCTGAAGCGGAGCATCATCGCCGGCGCGGTCGGTGTGCTGGTGCATTGGTTCGACTGGGCGGTCTACGCCTATTTGGCCACCACGATCGCCGAGGTCTTCTTCCCGGACCAGAGCAAGGCCGCCGGGCTGCTCGCGGTATTCGCGGTCTTCGCTGTTTCTTTTGCCATCCGGCCGATCGGCGCGCTCATCTTCGGTCCGCTCGGCGACCGCATCGGCCGGCGCAAGACGCTGTCGCTCGTCATCCTGAGCATGACCGGGGCGACGCTGCTGGTCGGGCTGCTGCCGGGGTACCAGAGCATCGGCATCCTCGCCCCGATCCTGCTGGTGGTGGCCCGCCTGGTGCAGGGTCTCGCGGCCGGCGGGGAGTTCGGCAGCGCCGCCTCGTTCCTGGCCGAGTTCTCCCCGTCTCGGCACCGGGGATTCGGCGTCAGCTGGCTGGAGGTCGGCAGCCTGCTCGGGTTCCTCGGCGCATCGTTGACGATCTTTCTGCTCGAGGTCACGCTCAGCGCGGACGCGGTGGCCGCCTGGGGCTGGCGAATCCCGTTCCTGCTGGCCGCTCCACTCGGCCTGATCGGGTTCTACATCCGGCAGAGAATCGAGGACACACCGGATTTCCGAATTCTGGAAGAGCGCGGAAAAATTGCCGATGCGCCGCTGCGTGAAGTATTCACCGGAAACTGGCGGCAGCTCCTCCAAATGGGCGGTGTGGAAGTACTTCAACATGTCACGTTCTACGTGGTGCTGGTCTTCCTGCTGACTTACCAGACGCAGTATCTGGGCCTCTCGTCCGGCGGCGCCGCCCTCGTGTCGACGGTGACCTCGCTCGTCGCGGTGGTGCTCGTGCCGGCGTTCGGGGCGCTGTCCGACCGGGTCGGCCGCAAGCCCGTGCTGCTGTTTTCCAGTATCGCCCTGCTGGTCGCTGCCTATCCGTTGTTCCTGCTCATGCGCGAGGGTGGTCTGGTGGGTGCGACCGTGTCGACCATTGGGCTCGGCGTCATCCTCGCCTTGATTCTCGCCACGCACGCGGTGACGATGGCCGAAATCTTTCCCACCCGGGTGCGCCAGGGCGGGCTATCGATCGGCTACAACGTGACCGCCGCGCTGTTCGCCGGCACCGTGCCGTACCTGATGACGTTCCTGATCGACCGAACCGGGAACCTGATGGTCCCCGCGTTCTACCTGGTGCTCGTCGGGGCTGTCGGGTCCATCGCCACCCTGACCCTGCGGGAGACGGTGGGCACACCACTGCTCACCGCTCAGGACCTGGCCGCCGCCGACCCCGCCGCGCAACCGGAGCCGGCTCCAACCGAGCGTGCCTGACGCCCTAGCCAGGGCACCCGCCGGACCACTACCGTTGCCCGCGACCGACTCCACCGCGCGCCTAAGGAGATGGTCCAGCATGAAGGCGCACACAGGCGATGAACTGCACTTCTACAGCCGGTTGCTCGATCAGCCGGATCGGATGGCGACCGTGGTCGAGGTGAGGGGCGCCGCTGGCGAGCCTCCCTACCTGGTGCGGTTCGCCGACGGCGCTGAGCGGCTGGTGTTCCCCGGCTCGGACTGCGTGCTGATCCCACATCAGGCGACGTCGTAGCCGCACGGGGTTACCTGCATCGTTGCGTTCACAAACTGTTGATACCGACTCGCTAATTTCGCTGCGTGCGGCGAATCGCGATTGTCGGGGCGAGCCAGGCGAGCTTGGTGCTGGCGCTCGGGCTTCGGCGCCATGGATACGACGTCACGGTGATCGCCGGGCGGGACGCGGAGGCGGTGCGGGCCGGGCGGTTGATAACGACCCAGTGCCTGTTCGGTAAGGCGCTGGCGCGCGAGCGGGAGCTCGAGATCAATTTCTGGGACGATCGCGCGCCTCAGGTGTGGGGGGTGTCGTTCGCCGCCGCTGGTGGACCCGGCGCCACCGAACCCGCGATTGCCTGGCGCGCGCCGTTGGACCAGCCGGCGCAGGCGGTCGACCAGCGGGTCAAGGTGGCCGACTGGATGACGGAGTTCCTCCGCCTCGGCGGTGAAATTCGGGTGCACCGAGCCACCGCCGAGGACATCGAGGACTACGTCCGCGAGTTCGAGCTGGTGCTGGTGGCCGCCGGGCAGGGACCGGCATTCGAGAGATTGTTCCAGCGCGACGCGCGGCGGTCCCGCTACGCCGAGCCGCGGCGGGCGATAGCGGTGTTCCATGCCGAGCCGGTCGGTTCCGAGCCGGTGTCGGCTGTCCCCGGGCTGGCCTTCGAGGTGGCCGAGGAGGGCGAGTTCTTCCGGTGCCCGGGACTCTCGGTGGATGGCCCGGTGTTCGGTATCGGGATATTCGGCGTGCCCGGCGGCCCGCTGGACGTGTGGCACGGCGTGACCGATATCGAGCAGCACTTCGAACTGGCACGAAAGCTGGTGAGCACCTACTTCCCGTGGAGCGCCGAGGTGTTCGACACGGTCCGCCCAGCCAGGCCGGATGACTTTCTGCACGGCCGGATCACCCCGGTGATACGGCATCCGGTCGGCACGCTGAGGTCCGGGGCCAGGGTGCTGGCGATGGGGGACGCCGCGGTCACCAACGATCCCCTCTCCGGCCAGGGCGCCAACTTGGCGGCTCGCGCGGCGAGCTCGTACCAGGAGGCCATCCTGGAGCAGGGCGATCGGCCCTTCGACGAGAAGTTCATGCACGGCGCGTTTGCCCGATACTGGGCGCAGGCTCGGTACGCGACCCGGTTCAGCAACGACCTGCTGGCGCCACCGGCCGACCACGTAGTGGCGACGCTGCTGGCCGCGCAGACGCTGCCCGAGGTGGCGCACCGCTTGGCGCACGTAATTGAGAACCCGGCCTGCTACGAGGGCTGGCTCACCGACGACCAGGTCGCGCTGAGCTATCTCGAGAAGGCGCAAGCCCGACGTAGACGCCGGGTCAGCCCGGCTGTTGGTTGAGCACCGCCCAGGCGTACGCCACGTCCTGCTCGGTGGTGTGCAGGTACCCGACAGCCAGCCGGAGCACGATGCGGTCGCCGAGGCGGGTGTGCGTCATGAAGATCTCGCCGCCGCGGTTCACCCGCTCCACGATGGCCAGGTTCTCCTCGTCGCTGCCGTTGCGCCGGAAGCAGACCAGCGAGAGCGACACGTGCACCAGCTCCCAGTCCGGGTCCTCCTCGACCCAGCCGGCGAACTGGTGAGCGAGCCGGACGGAGTTGCGGATGAATTCCTGGATGCCGGCGCGGCCGAAGCAGCGCATCGCGGCCCAGAGCTTGAGCGAGCGGAAGCGGCGGCCCAGTGCCGGTCCGTAGTCCGACAGGCTCGGGGCTTCGTCGTCGGTGCGCAGGTACTCCGGCACGATGGTGAACGCCTCGCGGAGCGCCTCGGGTCGGCGGGTGAACAGCGCCGAGCAGTCGGACGGCACGAGCAGCCACTTGTGCGGGTTGACCACAAGAGAGTCGGCCTGGGCGACGCCGGCCTGCGAGGCGCGGAACTCCGGGCAGGCCCAGGCGCTGCCGGCATAGGCGGCGTCCACGTGCAGCCACACCTGGTGGCGCGCGCACAGCTCGGCGATCTCCGGGGTGGGGTCGAACGAGGCGGCCGAGGTGGTGCCGGCGGTGGAGACCACGGCGGCCACGTCCCCGTGCTCCAGCTGCTCGGCCACCCCGGACACCAGCATCCGGAACTCGCTGTCGGTGGCCACCTTGCGGGCCTGCATTCCCAGGATGCGCACGTCCTTCTCCACCGAGGAGTGCGCGTGCTCGGAGAACACCACCGCGTTGCGCCCGCCGCGGTGCCGGGCCGCGACCAGGGCAGCCAGCGTGGAGGTGGACGCGGTGTCCTCAATGTGCCCGTGCCACCCGTCGCCGAGGCCGAGCAGGTCGGCCAGCCAGGCCATGGTGACCTGCTCCAGCTCGGTCGAGGCCGGGGAGGCTCGCCAGATGAGCGCGACCTGGTTCAGCGTCGCGGCCAGCAGCTCGGCCAGGATCGCCGGCTCGGAGGATGTGGTGGCGAAGTAGGAGAAGAACCTGGGGTGCTGCCAGTGGGTGATCCCCGGCATGATCACCTGCTCGAGGTCGGTCAGGACCGAGGAGAACGGCTCGGCCCGCTCCGGCATCCGCTCGGGCAGCGAGGCCGCGATGTCCCCGGGACTGACCTGGGCCATCACCGGGTACTTGCGGACGTTCTCCAGGTAGTTGGCCGCCCAGTCGATCGCCGCGTACCCGTCGCGCCGCAGGTCGAAGGTGGGGATCGCGCTCGTTGGCCCGTCCTCGGTCGGCTGCTGGTGCGGCATCGGTTTCCTCCCTGGTGGCGGCTGCTGATCTGTCGGCGTCCCCGGTCCGTACCCGGCTCGGCCGTCGATCCCAGACGTTAGTGGTGATGCGCCGCCGGGCGGAGCGACTTGCGCCTCAGCAACCGCGGCGCGTGCGACGATCGTCGCCGTGGCGGGGGATGAGCTGGTCGCGGTGTACGACGCCGACGGCCACGAGGTGGGCAGCGCGAGCAGGGCACGGATGCGCGCGGAGGGTCTGTGGCACGCGGCCACCATGGTGCTGGTGCGCTCCGGCGATCTGCGCCGCGTCTACGTGCATCGGCGCAGTCCGGACAAGGACGTGTTCCCGGGGCTGCGGGACTGTTGGGCCGGTGGCGTGCTCGGCGCCTCCGAGGATCCGGACGTCGGTGCCCGCCGCGAGCTCGCCGAGGAGCTGGGCATCACCGGGGTCACCCCGACGCCGCTGTTCGTGTACCGGTTCGAGCGCCCGCCGGTGCGCTGCCACAACTTCGCCTACCAGACCACCTGGGACGGACCGGTCGTGCACCAGGCCGAGGAGATCGTCTCCGGCGGCTGGATGGAGCTGGCCGAGCTGTCCGCGCAGCTGCGTGACCCGGCCACCGACTTCGTGCCGGACGGCCGGGCGGTCGCGTTGGAATGGCTGCGCCGGCAGTCGGGCTGATGGGGCAGATCAGCTTGACGCGGCACTTGCCGAGCCGTGTCGGCGGCTGATCGGGGCGCAGGGGCCGAGGATGGCGGTGAGGATCTGCCGGGAGACCTCGCCTGTCTCGTGTAGCTGGTCCTCGCTGAGCGCGTCCAGGACGAGCCGGCGAACGGTTGCCACATGCCCAGGGGCGGTCGCCACGATCTTGGCGTAGCCGGCCTCGGTGAGCGTGGCGTTGGTGATCCGGCCGTTTTCCGGACTTGGCGACCGGTACACCCAGCCCCGGCGCTCCAGGGTGGACACGGCGTGGGAGAGCCGGGACAGCGAGCCGTTGCTCAGCACCGCGAGCTCACTCATCGGCAAGGTGCGGCCCGGTGCCTCGGACAACCCGGCCATCACCAGATAACCGAACAGGGACAGCTTGGCGTCCCGCTGCAGCTGCGCGTCCAGCGCGCTGACCAGGGTCAATAGCATCCCGCTGAACGGAATCCAGGAGTCCAGCTCATCCGAGCTCAGCCAGCGGGTCCGCGCGCCAACATCATCCGCGCCCACCTTGTTGTTGTCACTCACCGCACCATCCTAACCGTTAACTTGAAGCCTCAAGCCTGTCCGGTTAAGGTCGAACTTGAAACTTCAAGTCTTGATAACCCTGAGCGACAGGACGAAAGACAATGAGCCTGAACATCGGCATCATCCTCGGCAGCACCCGGCCGGGCCGGAACGGCGAAGCCGTGGCGAAATGGGTCTACGAGATCGCCAGCCAGCGCAGTGATGCCAACTACGAACTCGTCGACATCGCCGAGTACCACCTTCCCCACCTTGACGAGGCGTTGCCGCCCTCGCTGGGCCAGTACAGCCAGCCGCACACCAAGGCGTGGGCGGCGAAGATTGACTCCTTCGACGGGTTCGTTTTTGTCACCCCCGAGTACAACCACTCCACCTCGGGTGCGCTGAAGAACGCCATCGACTTCCTGTACTCCGAGTGGAACAACAAGGCGGCTGGCTTCGTCAGCTACGGCAGCGTGGGCGGCACCCGGGCGGTCGAGCACCTGCGGCTGATCATGGCCGAGCTGCAGGTGGCCACGGTGCGGGCGCAGGTTGCCCTGTCGCTGTTCACCGACTTCGAGAACTTCTCCACCTTCCGGCCCGGCGAGCACCAGCTCCAGTCACTCGACGCCACCCTGGGCCAGGTGGCCAGCTGGAGCCAGGCGCTGCGCACCGTCCGCACCCCCTGACGCGCGCTAGGTATGCGAAGTCGGAACGGTGGTCGGGTGGTTGTGGGGGGTGCGGCGGCGGCCGGCGATGGAGGCCAGCAGGCGGGCGGTGTACTCGTCGCCGGGGTGGTGGAACAGCTCCTCGGTGGGGCGCAGTTCGATCAACCGGCCGGCACGCATCACACCGACCCGGTGCGCCAGCTGGCGGACCACGGCCAGGTCGTGGGAGATGAACAGGTAGCTCAGGCCGGCCTCCCGCTGCAGCTCGGCGAGCAGCTCGAGCACCTTGGCCTGCACCGACACATCCAGCGCGGACACCGGTTCGTCGCACACCACCAGGTCGGGGGACAGCGCCAGCGCGCGGGCTATCGCCACCCGCTGGCGCTGCCCGCCGGACAGCTCGACCGGTTTGCGGGTCAGCACCGAGGCGGGCAGGGCCACCCGGTCCACCAGCTGGCTGGCCCTCTCGCGCTGCTCCGCCGAAGTGCCCACCGAGAACGCGCGCAGCGGCTCGGTGATCACCTCCTCGACGCTGAACCGGGGGTCCAGCGAGGCGTACGGGTTCTGGTAGATCACCTGGACACGGCGGCGGAGCTCCCGCCACTCCCGGCCGCCGCTGGTGCTGACGTCGACCCCGTCGAAAAACACCTGCCCACCGGTGGGGCGATCCAGTCGCAGCAACAGCCGCGCCGTGGTGGACTTGCCCGATCCCGATTCACCGACCAGGGCCAACGTCTCGCCCCGGGCGATGGTGAAGCTGACGTCGTCGACCGCCCGCAACACTCCCCGCTTGCCCTGCACCCGAGGCAGCCGGAACTCCTTCACCAGGTGCGACACCTCGGCGATAGCGGTGGCGATCGAGGCGGGCGGGTGGGGCACGGGGGCGATCGGCGAGGCGTCGGCGCGCAGCCCCGGAGCGCTGCTGATCAGGGTGCGCGTGTATGCCTGGCCCGGTTGGCGCAGGACCTGCTCGACCGGGCCGTGTTCGACGATCTGGCCGTCGTGCATCACTACCAGCCGGTCGGCGCGGTCGGCGGCCACCCCGAGGTCGTGCGTGATCAGCAGCATCGACGTGCCCGACTCGCGGGTGAGCGTCTCGAGGTGATCGAGGATCTGGCGCTGCACGGTGACATCCAGCGCGCTGGTCGGCTCATCGGCGATCAGTAGCTCGGGCTGCCCGGCGATGGCAATGGCGATCAGTACCCGTTGCCGCATGCCGCCGGAGAGCATGTGCGGATACTGCTCGGCGCGCACCGCCGGCTCCGGCAACCCGGCCTTGGCCAGCAGCTCGACCGCGTCCAACCGGGCCCGCCGGCGATCGGCCAACCGATGGGTGCGCAGTACCTCGGCGACCTGCACACCGATCTTCTTGACCGGGTTCAGCGCGATCGCCGGGTCCTGCGGGATGAGCCCGATCCGCCGGCCCCGGATTTCCCGCAGCGGCTTCTCCGCGAGCCCGGTGAGCTCCTGGCCGGTCAGCCGGACGTGGCCACCATCGATCCGCCCGTTCTCCGCGAGCAGCCCGATCACCGCGTGCGCCAGGGTGCTCTTGCCCGAGCCGGACTCACCGACCACCGCGACCACCTCGCCCTTGGCCACGCTCATCGACACCCCGCGCACCGCCGCCACGCTGCCGACCGAGGTGCGGTACGACACCCGGAGTCCATCGAGCTCCAGCACGGGCTCGCCCGTGGCATCGGGGCTGGTCACCGGGCCGGTCACCGGGCCATCGCCCACTCGCCGTCCAAGGCCCGGGAGATCCGGTTGACCGACAGCACGGTGGCCGCGATGACGAAGCCCGGCATCGCGCACAGCCACCACGAGGTGGCCAGGTAGTTGCGCCCCTCCGCGATCAGCGAACCCCACTCCGGGGCGGGCGGCGGGGCACCATAGCCCAGGAAGCTCAGCGCGGACACCTGCAGGATGGCCAGTCCGAACTCCAGTACGGCAAGCACCAGTACCGGCCCGGCCGCGTTGGGCAGCACGTGCCGCCACAGCGTGACGTACCAACGGGTGCCGACCGCGCGGGCCGCCTCGACGTAGGTGGCGCGGCGGATGCGCAGGGTTTCCGCGCGCATCACCCTGGCGAAGTTGGCCACGCTGGCCACACCTACCGCGATGGCCACCTTGACCGTGCCGTAGCCCAGCGCGGTGATCAGTGCCAGGGACAGCAGGATCGCCGGGATGGCCATCAGGGTGTCCACGAAGCGCATCAACACCTCGTCCACCCATCGCCCGATGAACCCGGCCAGCAGCCCGATCAGGCCGCCGACCAGCAGCGCGACCGCCACCGCGATCACCGTGGCCTGCAGTGACAGCGACGCACCGTGCACCACTCGGGTGTACAGGTCACGGCCCAGGTAGTCGGTGCCGAACACGTGCGCCGAGCTGGGCGCGCGAAGCCGCTGCGCCGGCACCCCGAGCAGCGGGTCGCCGGAGGCCAGCAGACCGGGGGCGAACGCCGCGCACAGCACCAGCAGCACGAACAGCACCGACACCACCAGACCGGGGCGGCGGGCAACGAACCGGGTGATCCGCGCGCGCCTCGAATCGGCAGCCACGGGACGCCCGCCCCTCGGGCCCTTGGCCTGGCCGGCGGTCCCGTCATGGAGCACAGGCAGCAGGTCGGTCATGCCACCGCCCCCGTGGCGATCCGAGGATCGAGCACCGGGTAGAGCAGGTCCACCAGCAGGTTGGCCAGCACGAACACGGCGGCGGCGAACACCACGATGCCCTGTACCAGCGGGATGTCCTGGACGCTGACCGCCTGCACGGTGAGCCGACCCAGCCCCGGCCGGTTGAAGACCGTCTCCACCACGACCGAGCCGGCCAGCAGGTTGCCCACCACGTAGCCCAGCACGGTCAGCGCGGGAATCGTCGCGTTGCGCAGCGCGTGCCGGAAGTGAATCGCCACCCGACCGACGCCCTTGGCCCGCGCGGTCACGACGTAGGGCTCGTCCAGCGCCTGGGACAGGCTCTTCGCCAGCACCTGGGCGACCAGCGCGCCGGTGGGCAGCCCGAGCGTGATCGCCGGGAGGATCACCGATTCCGCTCCGTTCGCGCCGACCGAGGGCAGCAGCCGCAGCTGGAAGGCGAACAGTTGCACCAACATCAGACCGACCCAGAACGTGGGCATCGACACCGCGAGTGGGGGCAACGACATGAGCACCTGACGCAGCCAGCGCACCCGGGTGTAGGTGGCCACCAGCGCCAACGTCCCGCCGAAGAGCACCGCGCAGGTCAGCCCGCCCAGCGCGATCCGCAGGGTGGGCGGCAGCGCATCGGTGATCTGGGTGCGCACCCCGAGTCCGCTCTGGATGGACGCGCCGAAGTCGCCGTGCAGCGCCGCCCACAGTCGGTCGCCGTACTGCGCCAGCAGCGGCTTGTCGAACCCGTAGCGGGCGCGCAGCTCGGCCAACTGTTGCGGCGTCAGCGGTTCGCCGTCCAGCCCGCCGCTGGCCATCACCTCGATCGGGTCGCCGGGCAGCAGCCACAGCACCACAAAGGAGACGGTGAACGCGGCCCACAGCACGCCGAGTGCCAGGCCGACCCGCCGCCCCACATACCAGAGCACGTCCTAGTCCTCGGCCTTCCACGCATCGGCGAGGGTGATCCGGGAGGAGGCGTCGAACCGGATGCCCTGGGCGCCCGGCGCGGCGCCCAGCACGGTGGTCAGCTCCACCACCGGGACGACGCTGTAGTTGCCCAGCAGCAGCTGCTGCGCCTCGGCGACCAGCTGGGCCCGCCGCGCCGGG
>Ga0137413_10001088_pt1 | contig 10248 bp, 7 predicted proteins | sample CZODoug2_1_16fun_FD_108280 | JGI IMG/M metagenome (GOLD analysis project Ga0137413, IMG submission 108280) | Vadose zone soil fungal communities from Angelo Coast Range Reserve, California, USA - CZODoug2_1_16fungal (Illumina Assembly) | ecosystem: Environmental > Terrestrial > Soil > Vadose... | reverse complement strand
TGTCGTGGCAAGCACACTGAACTTATTCCGAAGTGGGGCCGTTGGCTTCATCGATTGGTTAGACTGCATGCGGTGCTGACTCGAAAAGCTTCCAACCTTCGGTAAGAGAATCCAACACAACATCTGAATGATCTTCGTCTCCAGGCTTCAGCGAGTGTAAGCGTGTGAGTGTGCGGCTGGCAATCTCTCTGACTTCATCCCGCCACTCCGGGTGCTCGCGCCAAAACGCTGGGTCGACTGTGAGCACCCCTTTCAGCAAATCGCCTGGATAGAAATCTCCTTCAGCGAGCGGATCTTTGCGCAGATGCTGAAGTGCAAGTGGAACTAAGTACGGCAAGCCGATGCTCTGTCCAACCATGATGCGTAAGTCTTGGACGCTGAACTCACGCAACGCGGCACGCCGCAAGCGGTGAACTGTGGTGATGAGATGCGAGTCATACGTCGGCTCGCCCCAATCTGACTGTTCGAGCTCTTGCAGCGACTTATCGAGCTCGGATGGCGTGAGCATGCGGTTTAACGAGAAGGAGCTCAGCTACCGCTGGCGGCACCGAGCCCTGCTAGAATGAACGACTGTTTCATGAAATTAAAGTGAATTATCGCAACGGCCAGCGGTTAGCTGGAGCGATGGGTTAGATGTGAAATGTGATATCACGAATCGTCTGTGAATCGCCGAACCAACCAAAATCCAATCGCAATAATGACGCCGACGCCTATTGATGCGGCACCATAGCCAATCGCGAGGTGGGCCAACTGTTGCTTCTCCGTTGGTGCCATGAGACCTGCTAATATACTGGCAAGGCCAAGCGCTAGGAACAAAATGCAACTAGCAATTGCCAAGACTTGATACTCGGCGCAAGTCGGAGGTCTGGGAAAAAACATCTAACGAGAAAGAGATAAGCCGCGGCAGGGTGCCGTGGCAAACACGCTGAACCTATTCCGCAATGGGGCCGTTGGCTTCATCGATTGGTTAGATGGTTTGTTGCTACGAGCTGCGCGTCCAACCGACATCAGGGCTGTAGTATAGCTCGAATCCGTCGCGCCCATAATCTCCGACTGACAGGTAAAAGCCTTTGTCGCTTCGATGATACGTCCACTCGCCCCATGGCGTCTTCGGCGGCTGCGTACCGGCGGCTATGAGTGACGGCGGATACTCGCCGTGCGCGGAGCGGTACACCTCGACCACGCGAACAATCTCGTTGCCCTGAGCCTCCAGTCGATCCCAATCGGGATGGTGACCACATGAGACGAGCCCGAGCAGTGCGATGCCGAGAAGCTGAACGCGCCAAATACCTCGAGCGACCCTTACCATCTAACGAGAAGTCGACGGGAAAATCCCGCCTTTAATTACGGGTTTTTCCGGCCTAATCCGCTTGTCTTCGGATGGGTTACTTGGAAAAATGAGGAACATGCCCCCGAGCTTACCCGCGGCAGCGCCCTCCAACAAACCGAAATTGCTCGATCAAGTTCGCGACGTCATCCGACGCAAGCATTTCAGTATCCGGACGGAACAAAGTTATGTCGATTGGGTCCGACGCTTCATTCTGTTTCACAACAAACGGCATCCACGCGAGATGGCGGAAGCCGAAGTCACAGAGTTTCTCACTCATCTGGCGCGCGACGGGCGGGTTGCGGCGTCAACTCAGAATCAAGCCTTGAGCGCTTTACTGTTTCTTTACAAACAAGTTCTCAAACAGGAAATCGGCTGGCTAGAGGGAGTGGAACGAGCAAAGCGCCCGGCGCGTATGCCTGTCGTGCTCACCCGCGATGAAGTGCATAAGATTTTCGCACACCTGCACGGCACTCCGCGGCTAATGGCCGGCCTGCTCTACGGCAGCGGTTTGCGGCTCATGGAATGTGTCCGTTTGCGGGTGAAGGACGTAGATTTCGGATATGCGCGCATCGTCGTGCGCGACGGCAAGGGTGCCAAGGATCGAGTCACGATGTTGCCAGTCAATTTGGCGAAACCTCTTGAGCGTCACCTGCAAAAAGTACGTGCCCAGTATGAAGAAGATCTGGAAGCTGGCTTCGGCAGCGTCTTTTTGCCGAACGCGATTGCGCGAAAATGCCCGCGCGCGGAAAAGGAATGGGCGTGGCAGTATGTTTTCCCTTCTTCCCGTTTATCATTCGATCCGCGTTCTCCAGCAGGCGCGAAACAGCGACACCATATCGATGAAACTCTCTTGCAGGACGCGGTGAAGAAAGCAGTGCGCGCTTCCGGAGTTAATAAGCCGGCCACTTGTCACACACTGCGGCATTCGTTTGCGACACACTTATTGGAAAACGGATATGACATTCGAACAGTGCAGGAGTTGTTAGGACACAAGGACGTAAGTACAACGATGATTTACACGCATGCGCTGAATCGACCCGGTATTGGCGTAAAGAGTCCTTTGGACTGAGCAACGGTTGAGTGTTGAAGGTTGAGTGACGTACAAGAAAGCATGTTTAACTTTGAAAAACTCGATGTCTGGCAGGCACTAGCTCGCTAAAGAAGATTCTTCGGTGAGCTAAAGGCGGCATAGCCGCCAGTGAGCGTAGCGAACGCCTGCCCAGGATCGCCAGGGTGTGGCAAGTGCGGTACTCGCTAGGGTAGCGGGGGGCAGGGGAGCAGTGGGTTCGAGTGATAGCCGTAGTGAGGATGCCGCTCAAAGCACCTGCCGTAGCCCATCCCTCCCGCGCCTCCATTGACATTCCGGCTATGTCGTAAGAGTAACATCCTCACGTAGGATATTACTCTAGGAAGCAATTCAGTTTGCTGATCTGGTGTATGAATTGACCGGTAATTTTCCGGATGAGGAGAGATTTGGATTAACAACTCAGATGCGACGCGCAGCGGTTTCTGTTTCGTCTAACATCGCGGAAGGAAGTTCACGCGTATCGCACACGGATTTCTCCGTTCGTGGAAATCGCGACGGGATCTCTGTTTGAAGTTGTCTCCCAAACGACCATAGCGCTTCGGCGAAAGATGACTTCGCAGAACGACTACAATCGCATCTACATCGCGGCTGAAAAACAGAGCAAAATGCTAAGCGGGTTGCGCAGATCGTTGTCTGAGATGTAACCCTCAACTCTCAACCAAAGACACTCAACAACCAACTACGCTGGTGCGCCGCCGAGGGCGCCGGGAAGCGGCGGCGTGACGTCGGGCGCGGCTACGACTTGTTTGGGCGGTTTTTCCGCTGGCATTTTTTTGCCGGGCGGCGGCGACGCGCCTGGCGGCGGATTGATCAGGCGGCCATGCTTGACGATTTCTTTGATTTGTGAGCCGTCCAAGGTCTCAAACTCGAGCAAGGCTTTTGCGATTACTTCCAGCGTGTCGCGGTTCGCGATGAGCGTTGCCTTGGCCAGCTGATAAGAGTCATCGAGGAGTTTGCGCACTTCCTGGTCGATCTGCTCAGCAGTCGCTTCGCTATAATCGCGCGCACGGGAAATATCCCGTCCGAGGAACACGTAGTCTTCGTGGTCGCCGTATTCGACCATTCCCATTTTCTCGCTCATGCCCCATTCGCAAACCATCCGGCGGGCAATCGCCGTAGCGGTTTTGATGTCGCCACGCGCGCCATTTGTGATGTCGCCAAAGACAATTTCCTCGGCCACGCGGCCGCCCATGCTAACGGCAAGGCCAGCCAATAACTCATTTTTGCGATTGGTGTATTTGTCTTCCTCTGGCAACCACATTGTCGATCCAAGTGACGGCCCGCGCGGGATGATGGTAACTTTGTGCAGCGGCTCGGTATGCGGCAAAAGCTCAAGCAACAGCGCGTGACCTGCCTCGTGATAGGCGGTGTTCTCTTTTTCCTTTTCGCTGAGCGCAAGGCTCCGGCGCTCTTTGCCCCAGCGAACTTTATCTCGCGCTTCTTCGAGCTCGGCGAGCGTGATTCCCTTTAATCCACGACGGGCGGCGAGCAATGCCGCTTCGTTGATGACATTGGCGAGCTCCGCACCAGAATAGCCGGGTGTCCCGCGCGCAACTACTGCTAGATCGACGCCCTCAGCGAGTTTCACTTTCTTGGAGTGGACACGCAGAATTTCTTCGCGTCCTTTCACATCAGGGAGGTTGACTGTGATCTGGCGATCGAAACGTCCGGGTCGCAACAAGGCCGGGTCGAGGACATCGGGGCGGTTCGTGGCCGCGATGATGATCACGCCCTCCTGGGTATCGAAGCCGTCCATTTCGACAAGCAGCGCATTCAGTGTCTGTTCGCGCTCATCGTGACCGCCGCCAACGCCGTGACCACGGTGACGTCCCACGGCGTCGATCTCATCGATAAAGATGATGCAGGGCGCGGACTTTTTGCCCTGGTCGAACATGTCACGCACCCGCGACGCGCCCACGCCGACAAACATCTCAACAAAGTCCGAGCCGCTGATGGAAAAGAACGGAACATCCGCTTCTCCTGCAATGGCCCGCGCGAGAAGCGTTTTCCCAGTGCCCGGAGGCCCAACCATCAAGACGCCCTTTGGAATGCGGCCTCCGAGTTTCTGAAATTTCTTAGGATCACGCAAAAACTCGACGAGCTCTTGTACTTCGTCTTTTGCTTCCTCGACACCGGCGACATCCCGAAATGTGATCTTATTTTTGTCGCGGGCGAGCATGCGCGCTTTGGATTTGCCGAAATTGAGAGCGCCTTTCCCAGCCATGCGGATTTGCTGACGGAACAGGAAGTAAAGCACCAACAGGAAAAGGGCGATCGGCAAGAAACCGATCACGGTTTGGGCAAGCATGTTCGATTCAGTCTTGATCGCGGGCTGCATGCCGGCCGCGCCCAGTTTCTCCTGCAAATTATTTGTGAAACTCAAATAAACCGTGGTCCGAAACGGGACTTGCTGAGACGGCGCCGAACCGACTCCCTGTCGGACGTAAGCGCCGCGTAGTGTTTGGGTCGGCCGGCCGTCCTCTACGACCAGCTGCAGCGGGTAATTCTTATCGCTAACGATCTGCTTATTCTCCAGCAGCTCGAGAAACCGGTTATACGGCACGTCTTCGACGGGCTGCATCCCGCCGCGATAAAAGAGCATCGCCATCGCGATCAAACTAAAGGCGATCACGATGAGGATGACCCCGCGCCAATTAAAATTGGGCTCGTTCCCGCGAGACTTATTCTCTCTTTGTGAGTTACGATCGAATTGAGCCATAAGCAAAAGGGGGTTTTAGCCTGTGAAAAACGTTACCATGAACAAATTGGCAATGCAAAAGAGCGGACACTAGCAAGGGCAAGTTAGCCACCGCAGCTGTCTTGAAGCGAAGCGCATCAGGATCATTCATCGCCAGGTTATTAGTCATCGGTTGAAGCTTCTTCGTTCGGATTTCTTCTTCCTTTATTTCTATATTCGTGACCGCGCATTGCGTCGTTCGCCCGTTTCGGGTAAAATTCGCCCCCGAACATTCAATATGACAGAGCTTGTCTCATCAGTCGCAGATAAGATCGATCGCGCCGTGCAGCGGGTGACCCCGATTGCGTATCGGGTGCGTCGGACTGGGCGCCGCTGGATGCGTCGGGCGTTGCGCAAGCCTCGCAGTATGTCAGAGGGGCCAAATCTGCTGCCGGTATTGATCCAGGTGCTGGCCAGTTTCACCAAGGCAGATGGCGTCCTGCTCGAGGAAGAGATCGACTCGAGCCTCGGGTTTCTCCGGTATGACTACCCGGAGGCGGTTTACTCCGAGCTCCGACAATTATTCCGCCAGGCGCTTTACGAGCAGCAAGATCTCGCTGCCATGGCGCAAAAGCTCGGCGCGCAGCTTAGCGCGGATCGAAAGATCATGCTCGGAGTCCAGCTTTACGACCTGATCTCACAAGCCGGTTTGAAGCAGGAACAGGTCGTTGCGTTCTATTCGTTCATGTCGCAGATGGGCATGGCTGCACAGGCGATCGACATCGTTTATCAGCTCAATGCATCGGAAGATTCCGATCCGACGATCTATCAGCACGGCGCGTCGCCGCTGGAGTCCCTCTCCTTCGGTCCCGACGGGAAAGCCGATGTGACGCTTAAGAATCTGAACGAGACCGATCGCTTAATGGCTTTTCGCTATCACGAACTCATTTTGCTGAAAAATTATAGCGACCAAAATGTGTCGGTGCGAGGCAGGCCGTTGGTGCGTGGTGGTTTCTGCCGGATTTATCCGGGCCAGCGCATCCTGGCCGGCGACCAGGTGCTTAGCTATCAGGAGCTGGCACAATATTTCAACGCAAAGAAGAACGTTTCGCTTCCACAGATTTTCATTCGTGTAAATAGAGACTCGGACGAAGTAGGGTTGGAGCGCTCGCGAACACGTGAGAGCGCGCTTCGGGTTACTTTCGGATTGAAGGTCCGCGTGAAGGCGCTGCGTGACGTGGATGCCGAACTCAATGGAGTGAAGTTAAAAACCGGCACACAGGTCGATGCCGCTTTGGAAGACAGGATCGTCTTCCACAACAACAGTGAGATGGATTTGAGCGATCTGCGCCGGCGGGCGCGCGCACTGGGCGGCCGGTTTCAGCTGAAGGCTTCCAAATCGGAATATCTGGTTTCGAATGAGCCGAGCCGCCTTGAAGCCGATGATATTCTGCTCTCACCCGGCACGAGCGGCGACGTGCTGTTGAAGATCTTCTGCGATTACGATCGGCGGGTCGGGCAGCTGGAAGTGATCGAAGCGGATCGCCCGATCATGGTCGGTGACACTGTGGTGCGCACGACAGCGCCGCTCAAAGATGGAGACACCATTCAAATCGACGTCGGCCAGTTTCTGCGATGTAACTTTTCGGAAAGAATTATCGAGGAAGAGCGCAATATCATTCGTGTTCTCGAGGCAAACGAAATCACCCACCGATTTGGGAAGGGCCATATTGGTCTCGAGGGAATCTCCTTTAGCATCGCGCGTGGCGAGCTTGTTTGTGTGATGGGCGCAAGCGGCTCGGGGAAAAGCACGTTGATGAGAGTGCTCGCCGGGCAACTTCAGCCCACCAGCGGGGAAGTTCTCCTGAACGGGCAATCGCTCTATCAAAACGTCGACGCTTTGAAGCATTACGTGAGTTATATGCCTCAGCAGGACGCGTTCGACGAACATCTCACCATCAGGGAAAATCTGCTGTTTGCCGCGGCGATTCGCGCGCCGCACCTCTCCCGCCGCGATCGGAGTCGACGTCTGGACGCTAAACTGGTCGAGCTCGGACTCGGCGAACGGCGTGACGCTGTTGTCGGCAACCCGGAGAAGAAAACGTTGAGCGGCGGCGAGCGAAAACGTCTTAATATCGGGCTCGATATGATCGGCATGTCGGACGTTTATCTGTTCGACGAACCGACTTCCGGCCTTTCCTCAAAGGATTCCGAGCACGTCATGGAAATTATTCGGAGCATGGCGCATAACAAAATCGTTATTGTCACGATTCACCAGCCGAGCTCGAAAATTTTCCAGATGTTTCACAAGGCGATCCTTCTGGATAAAGGCGGACGCCTCGTCTTTTTCGGGACGCCATCCGATATGCTTCGCTATTTCGCTGAAGCGGAACACCAACATCAGTTCGGGGCCGAACTGGGCGCGTGTCCAGCCTGCGGGACCACCCGGCCTGAGTTCATCTTCGATGTGCTGGAGACGCCGCTGCGCGATCTGAGTGGCGACATCATTTATGAGGAAAACAGCCGAGGCCAACTCGTCGCAGCACGCCGTTATTCACCGGAATTCTGGCGCGACAAATATGAAGCGTTTCGCCTGATCCAGGATGTTAAACAAGTTTCCCTGGGCAGAGAGGCCCCATCTTCGTTGCCGGTGGCGCCGGTGCAGAAAAAGCGGCTGCCACTCCGTTGGCACGACGAGTGGACGCAATTTCGCACGGTGCTGCGGCGCGCTTTTGTAAGCAAACTGCGCAACCGCGCCAACCTGGTTATTACGATTGGGGTTTCGCCAGTACTCGCGCTGTTGATTGCGAGCATTCTGCGCTATTCGGAGAACGGAACATACGATTTTGCTTCGGCTTATCACATTCCGACGTTTTTGTTCCTCGGTCTGATCGTCGCGATGTTCCTTGGCCTGACCAACAGCGCCGATGACATCATCCGGGATCGGCCCGTGCTGCAGCGCGAGCGGAATGTCAACGTTCGTTTATCGTACTACGTCATCTCGAAGACGCTCACGCTCGGAGTGTTTGCCCTCGTTCAGTGCATCCTCTTTGTCCTGATCGGCAATTACCTTCTGGAAATCCGCGGAATGTTTTGGCTCGATCTCGGGATCATGTTCATGACCGCCATTGGCGGTGTCGCGCTGGGTCTGCTCATCTCTTCGCTGGTGGCCGATCCAAAGACAGCAGCAAACATCGTCCCGCTCGTTTTAATTCCGCAGATCATCATGGGTGGCGCGCTCATCAAATACGAGGACATGAATCGCAACCTCGGTCTGCTTTATTCCCTCTCGCATTGGTTCTCGGAACATCCGAACGCAGACAAAAACAGAAAGACGGAAAGCAAGCTGCAAGTTCCGTTTGTCTGTCAATTCATCGCCATGCGCTGGTCGTACGAAGAGATGATTGTCGCGCAGGCCAAGCTCAATCCGCTTACGCGGCGACAGGACCGCGTGCAGCGCGAGATCGACCAGCTTGTGGCGCAAGATCGGAAAGATCGTGAAGCAACGAAACGTTTGGATGACCTGAAGGAAACGCTCGCTCTGCTTTCCGGTCTCGAGGCAAAGTCGGTCGGTGACCTGGATCGTTATCTCGGGTTAGTCGATCAAATCCTGAATGGCAAAAGGCCATTCGATCGCGCGCTTTTCAAGAACGCGAACGGCCCTGTCACGGCCGAGCAAATCTATGTGAACCAGAAAGTATCCGACTTAATGTCAAACGCCGAGATGGACCAAAGCGACTACCGCCGCGGGAACAAACCGAACGTGTTCTTCGGCGCGCAGAAACGTTATTTCGGAATCAAGTTTGGTGTGTTTTTCTTCAATACCTCTGTCCTGATTCTATCTACTCTCGGGTTGCTTGGGCTGCTGCATTGGATTTTGCGAAGAGAACTCGAAGTGCGGAGGAGCTGAATTTCATATGTAGTGCGGGCCCTCCGCCTGCCACCCGACAGTTTGGCAACCGATGCGGTTGCCCTACAACGCCAACCGGCGTAACAACAGGGAATGAGCAAGACAAAGACAAAACCGGCCCGCCTGATTGTCGCCACCAGCGACACCGACGCCGACATGCTTTACGCGACGAAATTTTGGGCGCCCGATCCATTCATCTTTCTGGAACGCAATGGCAAGCGCACGCTTGTCCTGAGCGATTTGGAAATCGATCGCGGCCGCAAGCAAGCCGATGCAGATGAATTCGTCATGTTCAGCGAGCTCGAACGCGAAGTGCAGGGAAAATCCAAAAAAGCGCCGTCCTATGAAAAGATTCTAGCGCATTTTCTCAAAAGACGGGGCGTAAAATCGGTAGTTGTTCCTGCAAATTTTGCACTCGGTTACGCGGAGGAACTCGCCGCAAACAAGATCCGTGTCCGCGCGACGAACGGATTTTTCTGGCCGGAGCGCGAGGCGAAATCGGAAAAGGAAGTGGAAATGATGGGCCGAGCCTTGCGAATTACTGAGAAAGGACTCAAACGCGCCATTGAAATTTTGAAAGCTTCCAAGCCAGGCACTGGAAAACGATTGCGCTGGAGTGGCAAAACGCTGACTTCCGAAATTCTCCGGGCTGAAATTGATTCGACGATCTTGCACGCGGGCGGCGTCCCGACCGGAACAATTGTCGCTGGTGGCGACCAGGCGTGTGACCCGCATGAGCGGGGCTACGGTCCGCTTTACGCAGACTCATTGATTATCCTCGATGTTTTTCCACGCGATGCGAAGACCGGATATTTTGGCGATATGACCCGCACGGTTTTGCGCGGACGCGCAAGCGAAGCGCAGCGTAAGCTCTGGGAGACAGTGAAGGCCGGTCAGGCGCTCGCTTTGAAAAGAATCAAGGCGGGAGTCGATGGGATGACGATTCACAAGGCAATCCAGGAATTTTTTGCTAAACGCGGTTTTCCGACTGAGGTACGAAGAGGGCGGCGCGTCGGATTCTTTCACGGCACCGGGCATGGTCTTGGGCTGGAGATCCACGAGTACCCGCGCTTGCAGAAAGTTGTTCTGAAAGATCGACAGGTGGTGACCGTTGAGCCCGGTCTGTACTATCCAGGGCTGGGCGGCGTACGAATTGAAGACGTGGTTTTGGTTACGAAGACAGGTTGCAAGATCTTGTCGCGGTATCCGAAACAGCTGGAAATTTAGGTGGAACGCGTTGTCCT
>Ga0137413_10001085_pt1 | contig 10255 bp, 6 predicted proteins | sample CZODoug2_1_16fun_FD_108280 | JGI IMG/M metagenome (GOLD analysis project Ga0137413, IMG submission 108280) | Vadose zone soil fungal communities from Angelo Coast Range Reserve, California, USA - CZODoug2_1_16fungal (Illumina Assembly) | ecosystem: Environmental > Terrestrial > Soil > Vadose... | reverse complement strand
GTGCGCATCGACAGCGACGCCTGAGGCAACCCGAAGCGTTGGTGACGCACCTGCGTGCACCGCCCGCGTCCCCGCGGGTGCGCGACAGGCCCGCGACTGCTTGATCCTCCGATAGTCTTGCCACCGGCGCGCGCCGCGGCTGGTACTCCGAGCGGGGCGCGTTTCGCGCACGACGTCTAGCTCATCCCTTCTCTCTGAGACTTGAGCACCTCAAGCAGCTGCCCAGGTCATTGAGCAATCCGTTTGCCGATTGCCGCTACCCCCTCAAGGGCAACGCATCTGATGCCGATATCTCGATTCGGGGAAGCTCGCTCGTAGCACTGCGCGGCTCACTTACGAGAGCAGCTACCGCATAAGGGTTAAAGATCTCCTGCTTTATGGCCGATACCTGAACTACGGGGTTCGCACCCTGCGCGCAGCCGACGGTTTCGGCGAGGGAACCCTCCGCAGGTGTCGGAGATCTTCCTACAACGTGAGTGCCGCCATGCCTATCGACACACCAATCGCATTACCCGATCCTTGCGACGACGGCCATCACCTACACCAAACGCATGAAACGCCGTCATCGAGCAGCCGCCTGGCTGCGAAGCGAGGATCTTGCATGGCCCCGAGCAGTACCCGACCGATGAAGCCCATGAGTGCATTCATCACGCATTTCACCGTTCTGATCGAGCGCCGCGTCGCCTCGCGCCGCCTGCTGCGAGCACTTGGCGCAGCCGCTTTCTCCGCCGCCACATTGTTCGGCGCAACGCTCGCGCAAGCGCAGGTGCCGGCCGACCAGACCGAGCGCAAGCTCGCCCGCGAACTGCGCGGTGTCGTCAGGACCGGCAACACGCCTGCCGCGCGCTGGGTGCGCGACGTCGCGGGCGTGCGTTACCTGCAGGCGGTGGTCGTCACCAACGGCGCCGATCCCCAGATGACCGACCTGCGTGCGCACGTGCTGCGCGCCGGCGGCTCTGTTCATGCCATCCATCCCTCGGTGCACGCGATCACGGTGCAGCTGCCGGCCGACGAGCTGCAAGAGCTGGCGCTTCGTGACGACGTGGTCAGCGTTTCGCCGAACCGCCAGATCCACAGCACGGCCAGCACGATCGAATTGATCACCGGAACGTTGACAGGCAACGTGCGCACCCACAGTTCCTTGACCAGCTACGGCGGACTGGACGGCAGCGGCATCGGCATTGCCGTGCTCGATTCCGGCGTCATGAAGTCGCACAATGCCTTCAAGAATGCCAGCGGCGCCTCGCGCGTGCAGCGCAACGTCAACATGCTGAACGCGACGCTCGCCAACTGGACCACTGGCGTGAACGGGGTGACCTCGCTCACGCCCGGCAGCACGGCGCTCAGCAGCTACGAGGCCGCGATCGCCGCCGATTCGGCCGCGACACAAGATGGCTACGGCCATGGCACGCACGTCGCATCGGTGGCGGCCGGACGCGCCTACGCCTCGAGCGCCAGCGGCGTTCAGGATGTGAGCGGCGTCGCGCCCAATGCCAACCTGTATGACGTCAAGGTGCTCAACGACTCTGGCGGCGGGACCCTGAGCGATGCGCTCGAAGGCATCGAGTGGGTCATCTATCACGCCCAGGATTACAACATCCGGGTGATGAACCTGAGCCTGGCTTCCGATTCGACCGAGAGCTGGCAGGCCGACCCGCTGTGCGCCGCGGTGCGCAGCGCCACCGCCGCCGGCATCACGGTGGTCGTGGCGGCCGGCAACTACGGGCAGTCGAGCCAGGGGCAAGAGGTGTACGGCGCCGTCAGCTCCCCCGGCAACGATCCGTCGGTCATCACCGTGGGCGCCGTCAACTTCCACGGCACCGTGGCGCGCGGCGACGACAGCGTGGACAACTTCAGCTCGCGCGGACCGACTCGCGGCTCCTACACCGGCAGCACGGGCGCCCAGGTCTACGACAACCTGCTCAAGCCCGACCTGGTGGCGCCGGGCAACAAGATCATTGGCGCGGCCGCCACGGCGGGCGGCACCCTGACCTGGGACTACCTGGCCAGCAACAATTTCAGCACGCTGGTCACGCCGCTGTCCATCAGCCGCTACAACCTGCACGAGACGCAGATGCTGCTGAGCGGCACCTCGATCGCCGCGCCTGCAGTGGCCGGCACCGTGGCACTGATGCTGCAAGCCAACCCGGGCCTGACCCCGCCGCTGATCAAGGCCATCCTGCAATACAGCGCGCAGCCGCTGCCCGGCTACAGCCTGCTGGAGCAGGGCGCGGGCTACCTGAACGTGGATGGCGCCATCGTGCTGGCCAAGGCCCTGAAAACCGACATCGCGTGGGGCGAATACTCGACCGGCGCCAATCTGCTGGCGAACGGCCAATCGATGCCGGCCGCGTCCTCGACCGTCAACGGGGCAACCTTCAACTGGTCGCGCATCGCCTTCGCGGGCGGCAACAACGTGGTCAGCGGCAGTGCGCTGTTCACCAGCTATCAACCGATCTGGGACTCGCGCATCACCTGGGCCAACGGCGTCGTGCGCAAGCGCAGGGTGGCGTACTGGTCCGGCACCGGCATCCCAAATTACACCTACCCGCAGAGCTTTACCGACTCGGCCTCTTCGAGCCAGACCCTGGTCACCTCCGGCGTGGTCATTGCCGACTCGCTGGCCGGAGCCAGTTCGCTCACCGGCAAGACCGGCGTGTTCATCCCGACCGCAACGCTGTCCGGGTGGCTGGCGGGCGGCAGCGGTTCAACCCTGACCCAAGGCATCGTCATCAGCAACGGCATGGTCCTGAGCGAGGGGCTGGTCCTGAGCGAGGGATTGGTCCTGAGCGAAGGGATGATCCTGAGCGAAGGCATGGTGCTGAGCGAGGGCTTGGTCCTGAGCGAAGGCATGGTCCTGAGCGAAGTCGGCTCGGTGGGCGGCCTGCTGGGCGGCTTACTGGGCGGTCTGCTCGGGGTCCCACCACCCACGACCTTCAAATTCAACCTGCGAGGCGAGTAACGCGCGGCCGTCCGGCACGACAATCGGGTGCCCACCATGCCTAGCCTGGCAGCAAGCCTGGACCGCATTGCCATGGGGCAATTGGGCCGGCTGCAGCGGGCGTTGTTGCCCGACTACAACCTGAAGGCGTCCGCCTACTGGTGGACCATGGTGCTGCTGGGCGCTGCCACCATCGCCTATTCGCTGTTGCACGTATCGCAGCTTCCGACCGACACGCACTGGCAGCTGATCGCCTGCGGGGTGATCGCGACACTGGCCGGCGCGTTCCCGCTGCGAATCCCGCGATCCACCAACTCGTTTGCTGCGGGCGAGATCTTCATCTTCCTGCTGTTGCTGCTGCACGGCCCCGCGGCGGCCGCGCTGGCCTCGGCCGGCGAGGCGCTGGTCGGCTCGTGGCGCACGTCGAAGCGCTGGTCCAGCCGCCTCGCCAGCCCCGCCATGGCGGCCGTCGCCATGTTCATGGCGGGCTCGCTGCTGCACTGGGCGCTGGCCGAGTTAAAGGCCCGCGACCTGTTCAACGAAGGCGTGCTGCTGACGGCCTCGATGCTGTTTGCGATCACCTATTTCGTGTTCAACACGCTGCTGGTGACCCTGGTCGTCAACTTGAAGCGCAACGAATGGCCCAGGCTGCGCACGTTTCTCGGCAGCTTCGGCTGGGTCGGATTCACCTACGCCGGCAGCGCCCTGGTTGCGGCCCTGCTGGAGCTGACGTTCCAGAGCTTCGGCATCGGCGTGCTGGTGGCCGCGGTGCCGATCATCGCGATGCTGCTGACCACGCTGCATTACTACTTCCGGCAGCAGGAGTCGGATGATCGCGTGCTCGAGGCGCGCATGCAGGCGGCCGAGCGGGAAGCGGTGCGCACCACGCAACACCTGCGCGAACTGGAGCACATCGCCTACCACGACAGCCTGACCAGCCTGGCGAACCGCAACCGCTTCAACGAATGTCTGCTGCAGGCGCTGGAGAACCAGCGCGCCGATCCGTCGCGCCATTTTGCCGTGATGTACCTGGACTTCGACCGCTTCAAGCTGATCAACGACAGCCTAGGGCACGGCGCGGGCGATGAGCTCTTGCTGAAGGTCGCGCGCCGCATCCAGCAGCATGTGCGCCCGACCGATGTGCTGGCGCGGCTGGGCGGCGACGAGTTTGCCATCCTGACCGAGCACATCGACAACCGAGAGCAGACCGTGGCACTAGCCGAGCGCCTGCAGGAGGTGCTGCGCGAGCCGCTGCAGATCGCCGGCAAGGAGATCACGACCAGCGCAAGCATCGGAATCACCTTCAGCGATTTTGGCTATCGCACGCCCGAGGAGGTGCTGCGCGATGCCGACCTTGCGATGTACAAGGCCAAGGCCAAGGGCAAGGCGCAATTTGCGCTGTTCGACAGCAGCCTGCACAAGCAGGCGACCGAGCAGCTCAGCCTGGAAGGCGATCTGCGGCGCGCGCTGGTATCGGGCCAGCTCTCGCTGGTGTTTCAACCGATCTACGAGCTGGCCCCGCGGCGGCTGATCGCCTTCGAAGCGCTGCTGCGCTGGCATCACCCGCAACGCGGACTGGTCGGCCCGGCCACCTTCATCCCGCTGGCCGAGGAATCAGGCCTGATCGAGCCGCTCAGCCGCTGGGTGCTGCAGCGCGCCTGCAAACAGTTGAGCGCCTGGCATGCGCAGTACCCGCGCATGGCCCGCATCGGCATGCACATGAATGCGTCGAGCAAGGACTTTGCCTCGGTCACGTTCTCCAACCGCGTCAGCGACACGCTCGCACGGCTGGCCCTGGCGCCCTCGCTGCTGACGCTGGAGATCACCGAGAACGCGCTGATGGAGCGCATGGATACGGCCGCCACCACGATGACGCAGTTGCGCGCACTGGGCGTGGGCCTGAGCATCGATGACTTCGGAACCGGCTACTCGTCGTTGAGCTATCTGTCCAGGCTGCCGATCAACAGCCTGAAGATCGACCGCTCGTTCGTGAGCCAGCTGCAGGGCAGTGCCGAGAACTCGGAGATCGTGCGCGCGGTGATCACGCTGGGCGCCTCGCTCGGCAAGCAGGTGATCGCCGAGGGCATCGAATCGGCGGCGCAACTCGGGCACCTGGAGCAGCTGCACTGCGGCCACGGCCAGGGATTTCTGCTGGCCGAGCCGCTGACGGTGCGCCAGGCGAGCGCGCTGCTGGCCGGTATTTCCGCGCAAAGCGGGGTGCCGGCACCCGCGGCGGAGCAGCTGGCCTCGAAGCTGCCGCTCAGCTTGCGGCGCCAGGCCAAGTTATTGCTACCAACCCACTGAACGAGACGAGCTCAATGAAGCAATCCGATCGCAGTCGCCAGCATCGCCAGAATCGCCTTGATCATCGATTCGCCGGCGATCAGGCCGGCCGCCACCGGGACGCTGTAGGTCTCCTGGTGGGCCGGCGCCATCCGGCGCCAGACTCCCACGATGGTGCTGCCGATCCCGAACGACAGGGCCACGCTGAACGGTACGACCCAGCCCAGCCCCAGGCCGGTGGCCGAGGGCAGATAGCCGCGCGCCTTGGGAAAGATCTTCTCGACCAGCGGCAGCGCCACGCCCAGGGCGGCCCCGATCAGGATCGCGTACAGGATGGTCGGCGGCAGGCTGTTTAAGCCGCCGGTCAACGCACGCGCCACCGCCACCCAGATCTGGGCCGCCGGCACCGGATACTTTTCCAGCGCCGCCATGTTCGGCACCATCAGGTACCAGGCCGGAACGCACACCAGCGTGCCGAAGAACACGCCCGCGAACTGCGCCAGGAACTGCCGGCGCGGGTTCGCCCCCAGCAGGTAGCCGGTCTTCAGGTCCGACAGCAGTTCGGCCGAGGCGCTCGCACTGTTAGCCGCGATGCCGGCCGACATCACGTTGTGTGTGACGCTGGCCTGCACGCCCACCGCGCCGGGCGGGGAGATCACCGCGAACAGCAACTGCATCAGCTTGCCCATCGCCCCAACCGGGGACAGGTCGGTCTCGCCAGCCGCGCGCGAGACCACCAGCGACAGCACGAAGCACAGCGCCACCGCGATCAGCCCGGCCCACCAGGCCACGGCGAACGCGATGACCTGCAGCGCGACCATCGCCATCCCGATCGGGACCATGCCGATGAGCATCCAGGAGCCCGGCACCTCGATCGAGGCCATCGCGTTTTCAAGTTCGCTTTGCGAACGCGGGCTGCGAGCGGCGCGCAGCGCGGTGAAGGCGCGCACGATGGTGCGCCACTGCAGCGCCAGCGTGGTCAAGCTGGCGAACACCAGGATCGAGGCGCCGCCCCATAGCGACCAGCGCAGCGGGTGGTACAGCCTGCCGCCGCCCACCAGCGGGATCGAGGCCACGTACCCGGCCAGGCCCGCGTGGCCGGCATCGATCCCCTGCAACCAGGGCGCCAGGAAAAAGTACAGCGCGCTGGAGGCCCCCAGCATCGAGAGCGACACGCGCAGCCCCACGATCATGCCGGCGCCGATCACCGCCACCCCCGGCTCGAACCCGAACCCGAGCACCGGCTTGCCGCCCATCAGCGCGAAACCCTGGGCCGGCAGCTGCCCCGGAAGCTGCACGTCGATCAGGTTCAGCTTCATCCATGCGAAGAAGCGGCCGAGCGCCTCGAACTGGTCTTCGGCGGTGTTCAGCACACCGACCACCACGCCGGCGCCGAGCGCGATGATCAGCGCATAGGCCTTCTTCATCGCCTCGCCGCCGCGGCCGTACAGGCTGCGCAGCGTGGCGGCAGCGGCGGTGCCGGTCGGGAAGGGCAGCTGCGCATGGTTGATCAGGTGGCGCTTCATCGGGATCGCCAGGAACACCCCCATCGAGGCAGTCAGGAAGGTGAAGGCGGCCACCACCCACCAGGGCTGGTGGCGGTGCTGCGGATCCAGGATCATCATCGCGGCAAACACCACCGAGAGCGAAGCGCCGGTCGAGTAGCCGGCCGCCGAGGCGGTGGACTGCATGCAGTTGCTCTCCAGGATCGACATCTGTCCCAGGCGCCCGCCGGACAGTGCGCGCAGCAGGCTCCACGCCACGTACGACAGCACGCACGAGGTGATCGCGATTCCGATCGAGATGCCGATCTTCATCGTCATGTACAGATTGCCCACCGACATCAGCATGCCGATCACACCGCCCGTCACCACCGCGCGCACGGTGAGCTGCGGCACGCGGTCGCCCTGGTAGGTGGTGGTGTACCAGTGAAGGTCCTGCTCCTCGACGGTGGCGTCGGCCGGCAGCGGCTTGAACTCGGGCGGCAGGCCGTCCACCGTCGGCTTGGGCGCAGCGATCGGCGGCGGCGGCTCGGGTCGGTCCAGCGCGATGCTCATGTCAGTCCGCGTGCATGGTGCAGCGGTCCCCGCTCTGGTCGCGCCGCACCGTGACGCGCGCGAGCGAGGCAAATTGCGGTGCAAAGCGCTTCCACAGGTAGCTGCACAGGTTCTCCAGCGTGGGGGCACCCAGGCCCTCGACATCATTCAGGAAGTGGTGGTCCAGGTCCAGTCGTATCGTCTCGATGGCCCGGCGCAGCAGGCCAAGGTCGACCAGCATGCCGCTGGCCGCATCGGGTTGCCCGCGCAGCGTGATCTCGGCGATGTACGTGTGGCCGTGCACGCGCCGGCTCGGCTGCGCTGCGACCTCGCGCTGCAACGTGTGGGCCGCCTCGAAGTAAAAGCTTTGCGAGAGCTCGTGCGTCATGCGATGCCGATGAATTTGTGGGTTTGCAGACTTAGCCGCCAGCGCGGCTCGGCCAGGCAGTGTTGCACGGCCCGGCGCGTGTTTTCCGAAAGGTGGGGTCCGTCCATGGGCTGCAGCCACCAGTGACGAAAATCGGCACCCAGCTCCGCGCGCGCGACGTCCTGCGGCATCAGTCCCGGCTGCGGATACACGAGCTTTAACTCATCACCCGCGCGCAGCGCCCAGGGGGCACCGGCCTTGGGGCTGACGCAGATCCAGTCCAGTCCGCGTGGAGCGGCCAGCGTGCCGTTGGTCTCGACCGCGATCTGGAAGCCCCGCCGGTGCAGCTCGGCGGTGAGCGCCTCATCGACCTGCAGCAGCGGCTCGCCTCCGGTGAGCACGGTGAAGCGGTGGCCCGATTCGCCGGCCGGCCAGAACGACTCGATGTGCGCGGCAAGCAGCTCGGCCGACTCGAAGCGTCCGCCCCCCGGCCCGCCGGTGCCCACGAAATCCGTGTCACAGAACTGGCACACCGCACCCGGGCGATCTTGCTCGCGTCCGCTCCACAGGTTGCAGCCGGCCACGCGGCAGAACACCGCCGGGCGCCCGCTCTGAGCCCCTTCGCCCTGCAGTGTGTAAAAGACTTCTCGAATCTGATAGGCCATCGGCCCGGTATTGTGCCGGATGCCGGATAAACTGCGCGCTTCGCCAGGGGCCGGGACCCGATGCGCAGAAATCGCAATGCCAAGATCGTCGCCACGCTCGGGCCTTCCAGCGCGAGCGAGGAGACGATCCGTGCGCTGTTCGTGGCGGGCGTGGACGTGTTTCGCCTGAACTTCAGCCACGGCACGCCCGAGGAGCACCGCGCGCGTTGCGAGGCGGCGCGCCGGGTCGGACGCGAATTCGGGCGCCCGGTCGGCATCCTGGCCGACCTGCAGGGGCCCAAGCTTCGGGTCGGGCGTTTTGCCGGCGGCGCGGTGCAGCTTGAGCCCGGCGAGCGCTTTCGCCTGGACCTGGACCCGGCCGAGGGCGACGCGCGGCGCGTGAGCCTGCTGCACCCGGAGATCTTCGCGGCGCTCGAGCCGGGTGCCTCGTTGCTGCTGGACGACGGGCGATTGCAGCTGAAGGTCGAGTCGTTCGGCAAGGACCATGCGGTGACGCGCGTGGTGGTCGGCGGCCGCTTGAGCGACCGCAAGGGGGTCAACGTGCCCGGCGTGGTGCTGCCGATCTCGCCGCTGACCGGGAAGGATCACGCGGACCTGGCGTTTGCACTGAACATGGGCGTGGACTGGGTCGCGCTGTCCTTCGTGCAGCGTCCGGAGGACATCGACGAGGCGCGCCAGATCATCGGCAACAAGGCGATGGTGCTGTCCAAGCTGGAAAAACCGGCCGCCATCGACCGCCTCGATGCGATCGTGCAGCGCTCGGACGCGGTCATGGTGGCGCGCGGCGATCTGGGGGTGGAGATGCCGCCCGAGCGCGTGCCGATCCTGCAGCGGACCATCGTGCGCGCCTGCCGGCGCGAGGGCAAGCCCGTGGTGGTCGCCACCCAGATGCTCGAGTCGATGACCACCAACCCGGTTCCGACCCGCGCCGAGGCCTCGGACGTGGCCAGCGCGATATTCCAGGGAGTCGATGCGGTGATGCTGTCGGCCGAATCGGCCAGCGGCAAGTATCCGGTGGAGGCGGTCACGATGATGGACCGCATCATCCGCGAGGTCGAGGGCGACCTGCATTACCGCATGCTGCTGGACGCCAACCAGGCGGTGGCGCGCGCCAACCCGGCCGATGCCGTGTGCGCGGCGCTGCGCCAGACCGCGCACATCGTCTCGGCCAAGGCCACCATCACCTACACCTCCTCGGGCTTCTCGGCGATACGCGCCGCGCGCGAGCGGCCGGAGGCTCCGATCCTGTCGCTAACGCCCAGCCCGCGCACTGCGGCCCGTCTGGCGCTGGTGTGGGGCCTGCACTCGGTGCAAGTGGCCGAGGCGACCGACGTGACCACGATGACCGAGCTGGCCTGCAATGCGGCGTTGAGCGAAGGCTTCGCGGTGCCGGGCGACTACGTGGTGATCGCGGCCGGCGTGCCGTTCGGCCAGTCCGGCACCACGAACCTGCTGCGGATCGCGCGCGTGCCCGAGTTTTGAGCGTGCGCCGCCTGCTGCAACAGCCGGTCCGATGAATCCGACCGTACGCACCCGCATCGCCCCCAGCCCGACCGGGATGCTGCACCTGGGCACCGCGCGCACGGCCCTGTTTTGCTGGGCGTTCGCGCGCCGCAACGGCGGCCAGTTCATCCTGCGCATCGAGGACACCGACCTGGAGCGCTCGACCGAAGAAAACGTGCGGGCCATCCTGGACAGCATGGCCTGGCTGCAGCTGGAGTACGACGAGGGTCCGATCCGCCAGACCGAGCGGCTGGCGCGCTACGCCCAGGTGATCGAGCAACTGCTCGCGCAGCAGCAGGCCTACCACTGCTACGCCAGCCGAGAAGAGCTCGATGAGTTGCGCAAGCAGCAAACCGCGCGCGGAGAAAAGCCCCGCTACGACGGGCGCTGGCGCCCGGAGCGCGCGATCGGCAAGCCGATTCCGGCCGGGGTGACGCCGGTGGTGCGCTTTCGCAACCCC
>Ga0137413_10001084_pt1 | contig 10257 bp, 10 predicted proteins | sample CZODoug2_1_16fun_FD_108280 | JGI IMG/M metagenome (GOLD analysis project Ga0137413, IMG submission 108280) | Vadose zone soil fungal communities from Angelo Coast Range Reserve, California, USA - CZODoug2_1_16fungal (Illumina Assembly) | ecosystem: Environmental > Terrestrial > Soil > Vadose... | reverse complement strand
TCCCGACGTTTCTTGAGTGTGTCTCGCCGCTCTTAATACTTTGTTTAGGGCTCAACGCGGCGGTTCTTATAGGGCTGCGGTTTGCCAATTGTCGCTTCACGACCCGTTCCCGCCGGCGGCGAATGGCAGCTTCGGAGATGCTCAAGTTGCTGAAATACGGCTATTGGCTTCCCGGTACATCGGATGCGTTCACCACCGTGCAGTATTCACAATCGAGGTTGGCCTGAAGGCATCGAATGAACGTCGTCGGCGCTGCTATGCTACAGACCACCTTTCAATTCACTGCCAGCCAAACATGACGACCGACACCGAGACCTTGCACTGCTCGACGCACGGCGAATCCCAAGCTACCTACATCTGTGAGCATCTGGCCGACAATGCCGCTCAGCGTTGGCATTGCGACTATCCCAGCCAGGACAATCCCTCGCCCGATGCGTGGTGTGACCGTTGTAACACAGAGTTCCTCAAGCAGGGCGCATGGAATGAAGCGAACCAAGGGCGGATCAACATCAAGCTCTTGTGTTCGTCCTGCTATGAACATCGAAAGGGCGAAAGTATTTCTTACATGGACGCTGCGTCAAGCAAGCAGTGGGAAGCGTTTGTATCGGAGTGTTGCGAAGGACTGACCAAGAAGAATGAGCACCTCTGGCAACGATTGTCACTGACCTCCTATAAACGCTGGGACTGGAGTCAGGATACCACCGAGCTGATCTTTTCCAATGATGGTGTCCCTGGGGTCATTGCTCGCATCGCGTTTGTTGGTTCTTTTTCCACGAAGAGTGAGACTTGGCTATGGGCTTGGGCGAACTTCAATCTGGTTGAAGCTATCCGCGAACCGGTTATTGCCGTGCGAGATTACGGAGAACAAAAGGACTTTTTACCACTCATAATCCCGAAGTGGTCGGCGACACAAGAGGATGGCTGGCACATGACGGCAGTCGCCGCAAGAATTCTCGGCGCGGAAGGTGCCTACCGCACGCCAAGTGACTATGGGTTCACCTTCATGGTGTTGCACGACGTTCGAACCGTATAGCGAGCTTATTCCGTTCGTCGGCTGTGCCACGCATACAAAATGTCGAATTCTGCTCGGCGCAATCGTCGAAATCCCGAAGTGACAGTGACGAAAGTCCGCTACGAACCACTAGGAAACGGTTGCTGCATGTTTCGATTCGTTCGGCTCGAAATACAAATAGAGATCGAGCGTCAGGTGCAATTTCGCCATGGCGGCGACAGCGTCTGCCGAGATTCGATCCCCACCCACTTCGGAATCGACAAACCATCCAACGGCAATCGACGCGGTACCGCCCGAATTAACAAACTCCTGCAATACCGATGAAAATGGCATCAGCCTTTCAAGGCACTCGGGAATTGCTTCCTCTAGACCGACATTTTTGACGACGCCCAGCGGAAGTAATCTGTACGAGGATTCCCGTCGACCTTCAAGTGGCAAGCCTTTTAGGGAGAGTTTCTGGTCTCCTTTATTCCAGCCAACCTCACTTGCGAACCCTAATTGTTGAGTGATTACTGATAAGTCTGCCGAGTCGTGGCGTAACCGCAATGAAAAATCCAGTTTCTTTGTCGCCATTCCTTGCTCCGGGTGCAGTTCCATCGACAGCTTACCGCAGCCCGCAAACGACCGCTTCGAGGCGCTCGATTCAGAAGACCGTCCGACCGAAATTGGCCGCTTATCGCCGGTCAGTTCTCTGTTCCCGTGTAGACCCCAAAGCCGATCGGGTAAGTCGCGCGATTAAGCGGGAAAGTAGGTCAATCTAATTACGCCCTCGCCAACGAGATCGCTGGCCACGAGGCGGAGCGGCGGCCGGGGGCCGGCGAAGAATGGCGTGCCGTGACCGAGCACGAAGGGGCGGAAATAGAGTCGATACTCATCAACAAGACCGAGGTCGGTCAGGCTTCGCGCCAAGTCTGGTCCGGCGACGTCAATCTCACCGACGAGCCGGGCCTTGAGCTCGCGCAGCACGGTCCCGACGTCATTCTGGACCAGCGTGGCGTTGGGGCCGACTGCCTTCAACGAGCGCGACACAACCCACTTTGGTCGGCTTCGCCACGCCGCCGCGAAGTCGAGATCCTCCGCGTCCCAATCGGGCTGGTCTTCGTCCCAATAACGCATGATCTCGTACGTGCGGCGACCATACACACAGCCAGCTAGGTCGCGCACGTGCTTCACGAAGTGACGAGAGAGCGCGGGGCCAGGTGGCCCCATTTCCAGGTGGTCGACATAGCCGTCCAAGGACTGCTGCAAACCGAATACAAGCTTTGCCATGTTCTTTACCCCTCCGTTCGTCTCGAGGCTTTGTGTAGACGACGAACCGCCGTATTGGAATTCGACAAATTGTTACAGAGTTTTTCCGGACTGCGTTCAAAGCAGCCCGAGAGACCCCTCCGCCGGGAGATGCTTCAAAGAATGGCAAACGCTTTTAGGCAAGCCGCCGAATGGCGAGTCGGGCAGAAGCAGCCATAATCGGCGGTACCAATCGATCAGAAATACAATCGCTTAAAGCGTGGGAGACGGGCTATGGAATTGACACTTGACGACCAGACGAAGGACGCCCTTACGCATTGGGGTAAGATCAGATAGCCAATAGTGTGGGTTGCGAAGGAGCGACACATGTCGGATATCACGGGGTCGACGTTCGTGCTTGCCGTCAATAATCTTGATGCATCGACGAAGTTTTATTGCGAGAAATTGGGCTTCTCCGAAGATTTCAGCGTTGAAGGATGGTCGTTTCTGAGTCGGGGAGCCTGCCGGCTTCGAATTGGCCACTGCCCCGCGGCTCAGCCGATGTCCAAGTGCCAGGATCATTCTTGGTTTGCGTATCTTCATGTCCGCGACGTTTCTGGCTTCTATCAGGAGGTCCTGAAGCAGAGCGTAGAAATATGGCATGAGTTAGAAGACAAGCCGTGGAGAATGCGTGAGTTCGCAGTCGTGACGCCGGACGGCCATCGCATCGTGTTCGGAGAACAGATTACCTAGCTCGCCATTGGAGCCGATCGCGCCGACGCCGACTAACGCGTTGTCTCAAGTATCAACTTGCGTTTCGAGAGGTTTGCACTCTCGCTTGCGATTTCATTCGGCGTATTGCTGTTGAGGCAGCCCATGCGTATATCCGAGTTAATCGCTCGAAAATTGGCTTGCTATCGATGGAAGCTCTTTTAGGACTGCACTCTGGAGCGCGGCTGCCTTGATATTCACTTCCTGGGACGTAAAGCCGGTCAATACCATGGACAGGGCGTTGATGCTGACGCAGACGTCTCGCGTTGATTGCGCCAAATCGTACTTTGCATGTTGATCTGCGTCCGTTGCGGACGGTGAGGCTCGGTCGCGGCGGGCGAAGATGTAGATCCAGACGCGCTGATCCATTGAGGCCGGTGGGCCGCTGATTTTGCGCAGCGAGATCGGGCCGTCGGCGTCAAAGATCGTCGGGATGGGGCCCAGTGATTCGCGCGCACCGTCGCAAAACGCCGCGTTGGTGGTCACATTCAATTGATCATGGTTGACGGCCGCGCGTATGTTGCGATCGGCTGCGAAGGTCAGCCGAACGACGTCGGTATGCGTTGCGATGGCTTCGTTGAACACAGGGTCTTGCGGTTGTGTGGGGTTGATGCGCTGTGCCGTTTCAAAACGCAGCGACATATGGCCCAAGTAAGCACAACCGGCAAAGGACAAGAATAGAACGGCGGCAGAGATAGACGAGGATTTAGATATCAGGGCGATCCTCCGAAATGATGGCCGTTTGTTTCCGTCCTTTTCAACACAATAGCCTTGACAATGATTGACGCCACGACCCAAGTCGCAGAACCCGAAACTTCATCGATTCGGTCGCGACATGCACGCCGGGGGGACGAATTAAGGTAACTGCAGCGGTGGGGGCGTCGGTCGCGTCCTCGCGATGCGCAGCCTATCGGATCACCAGTGGCCGTTGAGAATCCGCGCAACGGCGGGCGCGGAAACAAAACTCTCCCGCAGCGGCTCTTGCTCTGACAATGAATTGGCCAGCCGCAGGATCGTCAGGCGACTGATCTCGCCGTGCGCAGCTGCCGCTGCATGATTCCCCAATTCCTCGTCGATGCGAGCTGCGGTAGCGTGGATTCTCCAGGCGGCCAAAGGCACCTCGAACCCTTGCACGGTGGCTACCGCCCTGGCGATGCAATCTTGGGCCCGGGGAAGATCCCGGTTTTCCAGGGCCACACGAGAATTGATCTCCCAGGCAAGTCCCTGCCAGTGGCGATCCGCAGTGGCGAGCGAAATCTCGAGAAAGCGTCCAGCCTCCTGTTGCGCGCGGCTGCGATCGCCTGTCGCGAGCCACAACTCGGTCATGCCGGCCGCGATAGGCATCCGCCAGTACCAGTCGAAGAATACCGTCTGGCGATCCATCGCGGTGCTCACCAGCGCAAAGTCTTGGAGTGCGCGCGCGTAATCGCCCAAGGCGGCTGACGCCAGGGCTGAACAAATCAACGCATTGCGAACCTGCCTCGGAAATCCTATTGGCGCGTCTGGAGCGGGGCGAAGTGCCGAATTTCGTGTCAGCGACAGGGCCGACTCGCAAATAGCCAGGACACCCTTGAAGTCCATGGCCTGAAGATGCAGCCAGGCTTTCTGGGCCAGCAGCCACTGTAGGTAATGGTGGTTGGCGTTCCTTTTCGCGCCGGCGATCGCGGCAGCGTACTCTTTGAGCGCCTCGGTCCACTCTCCGAGGTAGATGAGGCTAAATGCCGCCAGGGCGCTGGCGATTTCATACTCGATTCTCGAATTGGGGTTTGCCCCAAGTTCGAGCAGTTTCGCACGCGCCTCGAGCGCGAGCCTCCGTGCCTCCCGATATTCTCCGGAACACCATCGAATGAAGCTGTCGTCCACCAGATCGGCAACGCCGGCGGGCAAGCCGTGGTGCTTGCCAAGCTCCACGAGTCCTTCGCGGAATTCCAATGTATCGTGAGCGTTCCATCCGCACACCGACAGGCGGCGGAAGGCGCAGGCGGTGCGTGTCCGCGTGCGCATGACCGGATCCTGCTGCGCACTCAGTCGCAGCGCGCGCTGTACTGCTTCCAGGCAGCCCTCCGCACTGATCAACGATAAAAAAAGGGACAGATCGACCAGCGCCCGCGCTTGTATATCGATCAGACCATAGTCTGCCGCCCGCGCAACCAGGCGCTCAAGGGTCTCAATGACGCGCACATCCCAAACCGCCCAACGATGCGCGGCGAGCAATGCAAGCAACTGCGGCTCCGTCCGCGTACGCTGCGCCTCGGGCAGATTGATCACCAGCTCCAATGCTCGTGTGAGCATCGAGTCGGCTTGCTCATGAGCGTAGCGGCGCCCGGTGATATCCGCCGCACACCGCAGGTACTCGATAGCCCGCGGCCACTCGGCAGCCTGCTCGAAGTGGTACGCCAGCTCCGGCACAACCTCCTCGATATCCCGGGCGTGCAGCATCGCCAGGCGCTCGCCAATCAGGCGATGGAGCCTGGCTCTACGGCCCTGCAGCTGGCGGTCATAGAGAACATGACGGTATAGCGCATGGACGAACTCGTAGCGCTCTGCCGCGCTGCCGTCCGGAAAGGTCTGCGTGCCCACCCATTTCACAATGTGATGTCGGCGAGACAACTCTTCGTAGAGATCCTCCAGATCGCGCGCCTCGGTCTCCGCCGCGCCACTGAGAAGACCTGCGGAGAATGACGCGCCCGCGACACTCGCCAACTCCAATGCATGCTGTTCCTGTCCGGACACCCGCTCGAGCTGCGCTTCGATCATGTGACGCAAGTCGTCCGGCACTTCGAATTCGATTTGCGCCAGAGGGGTCTGCAGCTCCCACCGGCCGTTTGCATGGATGAGAAGCCCGCGCTTCCTCATGTGCTCGAGGGCGGCCACCATGAAAAGCGGATTGCCGTCGCAGTGGCGGTGCACGAGTGCGGATAGTCCCGCCGGCGGGAGACTGGAGGGTGAGCGGCGAGCCAGATACTCCTCAATCTCCGTTTCGCTCAAGCGGCTCAACTCGATCTTGCGGCACAGTTGGTGAACCAAGAGATCCGGAATCAGCGCTCTAATGCCAGGAGTGCAAAGCTCCAATGACCGGCACGTGGCAAGCAGCATGAATTTCGCGGGAGAGCGGCGGCGTGCCAGCGAAGCGATGAGGTCAACGCTGGAGTCATCCGCCCATTGCAGGTCTTCCAGCACCAGCAGCAGCGGAGTCTGCGCGGTGATCGACTCCAATGCTTCACCGAACTCGCGCAGCATGCGCTCACGGGTGGCACCCAGGATTTCGCGATGCAGCATCTCGCGGTTCTCCTGGGTGAGAAGCGCTGGAAGTTGTGTCACCCAAGTCGGCGCTTCCGCGAAGAGGATCTTAGCGATCGGCTCGGCCCGCGGACCGCGGCACAATCGTCCCAGGGCCTCGAGCATAGGACCGTACGCTTCCTTGTTTCCATAAGTTTCCATGCACTGCCCATGTGCGATGCGAACTGACTTCTCGGTGAGCGCGGCCTGCTGTCGGAATACCTCTGCCAGTGCGCTCTTGCCGATGCCCGGCTCCCCGGTGATGAACACGATCTGCCGCTCGCCGCGTGCGGCGTGTTGCCATGCTTCGTACAGCTCCTCCAGAGCCCCGCCGCGCCCGACCAATTCGCTGGGCGCCGCTCTGCCCGATACGACCGGCTCCGGAGCAACGGATTCAGATACCGGAGCGATGAACCGATAGCCGCGCCTGGGCAGCGTCTCGATGAACAGAGAGTTCTTCGGGCGGTCGCCGAGTGCGGTGCGCACTTCGACGATATGTTTCTTCACCGTCTGCGGCTCGACCACACGGCTCGACCACACGGCCTTGAGCAGCTCATCGTGCGTTACCAGGCGCCCGGCGTGATCGACCAGATACGTCAGGACCGAAAAGGCCTTCGGCGCCAGCAGAACGCGCTCTTCGTGCTCCGCTTCAGCCCGCCTCCACAGGCACTGGTTCACGGAGTCCAGGCGGAATCGAGCAAAGGACTTCATCGGCAGCCTCGGGATCCAAACCCGCGGAAACGGATTCGTTACCGAATGGTAACACCAGCGAACCACTCCCAGAGCATTGGCACTTACGCTGTACGAATGAAACGCGGCCCTCTTCCACCCAATCTATCGGATGGCGGGAACATTGAATGTCGCTGATTAACAACGTTCTGCATCGCGCGCACGTGAAGGCCACCGCGGGCCGGGATCTGCGCGCGGTGTCCTCCGACGGTCTGTTGGACCTCAAAGTGACCCCGCGGCGCGAGCTTGGCGGCGCGGACGGACGCGGCGTTGAGCCCGAGCACCTGTTCGCGGCCTGCTATGCCGTTTCCTTTCTGGCGATGATGAGGCTGGTGGCAACGCGCGACGGCATCGCTTTGCCGACAGGCACGGAGGTCGAAGCCATTGTCGGCGTGGGGGCGACGCGGCGAGGATTCGAGACTGAGGTCGAGCTGAAGATCCACCTGCCAGGGCTTCCTCGGAACGAGGCCGATTCGCTGGTCGAGAAATCGCACGCGGCATGTCCGTACTCGAACGCGACTCGCGGCAACGTCCCTGTTCGTCTCGTGATCGGCTGAGTGGAGATCCCCGTGCCGAATCATGATTCACGTCCGGGAATGCGCCGCCTGGAAACCGGCGCACCGGTGTCGGCGGCCGCCGCCGGGAACGATCTGGATCAGCTGCTCATTGCTGCCATTGCGGCCGGCGATGAGGCCGCATTCAATGAGATTCATGCGCGTTACTACCCCCGCGTTGCGCGCTTTACTCGGCGAATCACCCGATCCTCCGAGCTGATCGCGGAGATCACCAACGACACGCTCTGGGCCATCTGGCGGTGCGCTCCGAGTTTCAAGGGCAGTTCGAGAGTTTCCACCTGGATCATGGGCATTGCCTACCGCATCGGCCGTAAAACGCTGCGAAGAAGAAGCAACCGCGAGGCGCATGAGGAACCGAACCTGGATTTCATCGAAGCGGCGCATGAACCCTGGTCTGGGGGCGACGACCGTGAATGGGTCGGAGCCGCGCTGATACAACTGGCCGAGGAGCAACGAACCGTGCTCGAGCTTTTCTACCGCTTCGGGCACTCCTGCGAGGAGATAGCGGTGATGGTCGATTGCCCAACCAACACCGTCAAGTCGCGCATGTTCCACGGACGCCGCAACATGCAACGATTGTTGCCGCGTCTGGCAGGCATTGAAGCTGGTTGATGGGGTAACCACCGGCGTGCCGGACGGACACTATGAAACAAGATCGCTCCAACTTCGCGCTGCAATCCACCATCAGCTCGCAGGGTCAATTTGAGCTCAAGCTTGAAGCGATCAAGCTTCATGCTCCCGCACCGGACGAAATTGTCGTTCAAATCGAAGCCGCGCCCATCAATCCCGCAGATCTGCTCGGCATTTTCGGACCCGTGGACAAATCAACGCTCGTACCTGGTGGAACCCCCGACAGCCCAACTCTTCTAGGACAGGTTCCGGAATCTCGACTCTCATGGGCGGCGGCGCGTTGGGATCGCGCGATTTTCCTCGGAAACGAAGGAGCGGGAACAGTCGTGGATGCCGGAGGAGACGCGAAGGAACTCATCGGACGTAAAGTCGCATTCCGGGATGACACCTATTGTCTCTTCCGCATCCTGAAGGCCGCTGACTGTCTGCTCCTTCCCGAGGGCCTCTCCGCCCGAGAGGGTGCCGCAGCCTGCATCAATCCACTCACCGTTCTCTCGATGATCGAGACCATGCGCCGACAAGGTCACGAGGCCATCGTGCACACCGCGGCCGCCTCTAACGTAGGTCAGATGCTCAATCGCGTTTGCCTCGAGGACGGCGTCGGGCTGGTGAATATTGTCCGGGACCCACGCGCGGCAAAACTCCTGCGGGAAGCCGGTGCCAAGTACGTGCTGGACAGTGCCAACCCAGATTTCCAGCATCACCTCATTGAAGCCCTCGGTGCCACGGGCGCTACAATCGCCTTCGACGCGATCGGCGGCGGGCCCCTGCTGTCGCAAATTCTGGCCGCGATGGAGACCGTCAATCTGCGACAGTCCTCTGCATTCAGCCGATACGGCTCCTCCAAGCTCAAACAGGCCTTCGTGTACGGTCTGCTCGATCCCGGTCCTAAGGTTATCCAGGGGAATATCGGCACCGCGTGGTCCGTCGCCGGGTGGCTGATGTCCTGGTCTCTGCAGAATTTCGGTGCGGAAACCGTCACGCGAATGCGTAAACGCGTCATTGACGGGTTAAAGACGACCTTCGCCACCCATTACGGGACTGAAATCCGCTTGCCCGAGATGCTTGATCCGGAGTTGGTCAAACGTTACGCAAGGACGGGCACGGGCGAGAAATTCCTGGTGAAGATGGGCGGCTGCTAAAATATGCCTCCAAGCGATTCGATCTCGTGCTCGGTCAGTACGCGCCATCCGCCTTTGGGCAAATCGCCCAATTGCAACTCGCCGACGCGCACCCGCACCAAACGCAGCACGGCAATGTCAAAGGCACGCAGCAGACGGCGTATCTGCCGGTTGCGCCCCTCGTCGAGCGCGATCTCGAGCCATGCATGCTTATCGCCGCTGCGCAGGCAGCGCGCGGATTTTGCTGCCAGCATTTCGCCGTCAACCCTCATGCCGCACTCGAGATTCTTGAGCAAGGCCGCGTCCGGCAAGCGGTCGATTTGTACATGATAGGTTTTGTCGGGTCCGGAAGAAGGGTGGGTGACGTGCGCGGCCCACATGGGATCGTTGCTGAATAGCAAGAGACCCTCGCTGGCCTTGTCCAGTCGCCCAACCGGTGCGAGCCATGGCAGGGCGGCACCGGCGAAGCATTTATAAACGGTTTCGCGGCCCTGCTCATCGCTCGTGGTGGTGACCAGGCCTCGAGGTTTGTTGAGCATGACGACCAATCGCGCCGGCATGTCGTCCCGGCCGGCCACTGCGATCCGGTCGGAGCCCGGGTTCACCGGAAATTCGGGATCCTTGACGAGCCGGCCGTTGACGCGAACCTGGCCCGCACGCACCCACTTTCCGGCTTGCGTGCGGGAACCCAGGCCTAACTTCGAAATCATCCGCGCCACCCCGTATCGAGGCGGCTTCGAATTCATGGAAACAGCGACACCGCCGCTTTTGATACCGCACCCAGAGCACTGCCGGTGCTGGGGTTGCCGAGAACCACGTAGAACACGTCGGTCCGCTTTCGCGATGCGTTCGGCAGAAGCTTGATAAAGAGACTCACCGTGTGCACGCCGGCGGGAAAAGATATCGTCGCAGG
>Ga0137413_10001083_pt1 | contig 10261 bp, 25 predicted proteins | sample CZODoug2_1_16fun_FD_108280 | JGI IMG/M metagenome (GOLD analysis project Ga0137413, IMG submission 108280) | Vadose zone soil fungal communities from Angelo Coast Range Reserve, California, USA - CZODoug2_1_16fungal (Illumina Assembly) | ecosystem: Environmental > Terrestrial > Soil > Vadose... | reverse complement strand
GCCAGAGGAAGGCCCGCCAGATCGCGCGCCACAAGGCGGCCGAGGAGCGAGAGCGCCGCGCCCTGGAGCTGTACGTCGAAGGCTGGCTCATGCTGGACATCGCCAAGTCCATCGACCGGTCCAACAGCCAGACGTACCGGATCATCGAGCGCGCGCTGATCCGCCGCGCCGAGCAGGAAGGTCCCACTGTTGAGCAGGCCAAGGCCCTGTATGAGGATCGCCTGCTGACGCTCCTGCGGGCACACCTGCCCATGGCCACCGGCAACTACCTGGCCCCCGGCGAGGATGGCGAGCCCGGCCAGCAGCTCCCCCCGGACGTGCGCTCCGCTGAGCTGGCCCTGAAGATCATGGACCGGCTGGCCGCCGTACAGGGACGAATCACCACCAATGTCCCCACATTGGAAATTCATCTCCACGGCTCGGAAGCGGACAAGGCGCGCCTGACCGTACTCGCTCAGCTCCAGGCCGTCGCCGACCAGCAACGCGTCGTGGAAGGCGAGCTGATCCAGGCCGACACCACCCTTGCCCAGCTCACCGGCACCGAAGCCGCAGAGGACAAGCCGGCCCCACCCACCTGGGAGACCCCATGATCCCCATGATCAGGCACGTGGCGACCGTGAGCGCTGGCGCCAGCGAGAATATCTGGATCACGGAACGCACCGGGTCAGATGCTCTGCCGTTCGGCTACTGGCATTCAGGCTGCCAGTACGGGGGCACCGGCTACGCCGACGTGTCCGCCGCAAGGTACGCGGCGGTCGAGCACGTCTGCGGCAAGCCCCAGCACAACGAGCGGTACGAATCTGCCGGTTCGGTGGTGGACCGCGCGACCCGAGCAGCGCCGGGTGGACCCGAGCGCCTGCCGATCCGGGACCGACTCCAGAGAATGCACAGCCTGCTCGCCGACCTGAACGCCCTCCAGGAGCAGGACGGACGCGGCGTGCTGGTCCGTGTGCTCAAGGCCCTGAGCGACTACACGCCCGGCACCACGTTCGACGCGGACAGCCGGGATGCGCGTGAGGTTGTCCGCATGTGGCTGCTGGACCAGGCCCGTGAGGACCCCCTGGGAGTGTTCGACCCTGCGCAGGAGTACGGCATCAGCGACCCGGAAGGGATGAACCCGTGACCAGCGAGGTGCTGTCCAGCGCGGAGCGGCCGGAGCGCGACGTTCCGCCACCTCCACAGGGATCCAGGCAGGCCAGCGATCCCCTTGCGCATTTGCCAACGATCAGCATTCAACGTGGCGGCCTCCGGTTCGGCGATGACCTCGACCCCGATGTTCGCGCCGCGCTGACGCTGCGCCGGGAAGTCCAGTTCGCGGAGGCGTGGGTGAACAGCCCGGTACTCCAGGCGCGCTCCTGGTACTGCGCTCGCTGCCGCTTCACCGGTCCGGCGCCCGAGCACCGGCGGACCTGCGCCGGCAGCCTGGAGGCCGTGTTGGTCACCGTGACCCGCTGGTTCCCGCCGCAGGAGGTGGACTGGTGAGCGTCTGGATGGTTCGCCGCTGGCTGGAGCGGCGGCGCTGCATGCATCACAACCGGCATACCGGTGAGACGTGGGTTTAGTCGATGCTGGTGGATCTGGGCCGGAGCAAACTCCTCTGGTGCCGCGAGTGCGGGAGGTACTTCCGATGATCGGCCTGATCGTGAGAGGTGTGCTCATCTGCTGGTTCGCCAGCTGTGGCCTCCTGGTTGTCGCAACCGTGGGAAAGGAGCGCACCACCATGACCCCTCGCCACGCGGTGATAGCCGTAGTGCTCTCCACCCTGGAGATCCTGGCCGTGGTGTTCTTCTGGGGCGCCTCATGAGTCGTGCTGACACCCGTCGAGACTGGCTGAAGCGGGCACGCGTCGCGGCAGCGGCCCACCCGGCGATCCCCGTACCCGCCGAACTGCTGAAGGTCATGCGGGAAGCACAGCAGGCGCACATCTTCCGGAACATGCATAGCTGCGTGTGCGGCTGGTACGTCGGTGACGAGTTGGATTGGGAGGAGCACCGGCTCGCGGCCGTGGCCGGCGCCATGGCGGTCTGGCTGGAGGAGCGCAACTACCCGTACGAGGCCGCGACGCAGATGGCCGGGGACGTGCGCACGATCAGCGCCGTGGCACGCGAACTGGAGGCGCCGTGAGCTGGACGACCCGGCTCGGTGCGACACGCCTGGTCATCCTGACCCGGCGTCACGCGATCAAGCCGCCCAGGCCGACAGCCTGGCACCTGTTCCTGTCCGGCCTGCTGGCCAACCGCACGGAGCGCATCTTCGCGCAGACCGAATGGCCCGAGCTGTGCCCGATCCGATGGTCGCTGCCCGGTGGCTGGTTGGTCGTCATGCCCCGGTGCAATGAGGTGACAGCGCGCTCCGTCTGGCCGAGCGAGCCGGAGCGCACCGAGGATCACCTGCCGGACGACCTGTACGAACGCCTGGTGGAGCACGACGACTACCGGGTGCCGGCGGAGAACAAGCTGTTCAGTTGGGGTTGGTACGCCGGCCGGCTGGTCGCTGTCGACTATGGCTCGCCCGAGGCGATCGAGGAGCGGATGAGATGCTGATCTTCGTCACGTTCAAGAGCGGTGCTCAGATCGTCTTCGACTGCGCTGACTTCGAGACGGGCCGCAACGGGATCACCGGTCGCCTGGAGAGAATCACCTGGGAGACGCCCGAGGGTGCAACCTCCAAGCTTCACGGGATCTACGCCATGGAGGAAGTCGTGGCGATCGTGGCACTGTCTCAGCCGGGATGGCAGCGAGCGACGACGGACACGGATAGTGAGGAGGTTCCGAAATGACCTCTGACCAGGAGCGGAATATGTTACTTGCGAGTACGAGTGCCACCAACCCTCGGGCTGAGACCCTGACAGAAGGCGAAACGGAGACTGTCTCCGTCACACCGAGTAGTTTTAATGGTCCCGCGCCGGACCGTACTGCTCCATCCGGGCGGATGGGAGAAGTGATGTCAGAGCCACACAAGATCGGCGAGTGCCTGCCCACTCCGGAGCGGGGGCGTGAGCACTACTGTGCCGACTGCGAGAAGGTGTGGTGCGTCATATCGGACCCGGCTGGCCTCGCCTGGCTCGACGTCACCAGTCCCCGCGTGCTGGAGGGCGCGGCCAGCCGGCAACGCAAGCGGGACCTGCCCTCCAGTCTGACCCGCTCTGCTCGACAGCGGGCGCTGGAGCGCCTCGGCGTGCTGGAGGTGCGTCCGGGCGACTCGGTGCTGATCTTATTGCGTGACCTGGGGCCAGACACGGATGGTCGACCGTTCACTCAGGTGCTGGCCGAGGATCTAGGCAACACGTATCCCGGGGTGCGGTTCGCGGTGCTGGACGGCGTGGCCGGCGGCATCGTCCAGTGCGGTGACCCACAGGTCCAGGTGGAGGTGTCGTGAAGCAGGGCGCTCGACAGCGGAGCTGCGAGTCCAAGCGTCGGCACCCGGACAAGAAGGCGGCCAGAGACCAGGTGGTCCAGCTTGCCCGCGCCGGCACCGCGTACTGGCGGCTGGTCATCTACCGGTGCCGGTACTGCGACAGCTTCCACGTTGGCCACCGTCCGAGGTCAACGTGACAGGCCGCAGGCCCCCCGGCTTCTACGTCTTCGCCGACGAGACGTGGCCGGATCTCGGGTGCGAGTTCTGTGGACTCGCCATGTGTCCGGAGTGCAAGGTGTGTCCGGTCTGTGCCGGCGATGGCCACGATGAAGGCTGCTCGCGGCAAGGTGACGAGTACGTTGAGGTGTCCCCCGAAGGTGACGGAACCTACGTCGACTGGCCCCAACCAAGAGGAGAGAGAATGGACCTGTCCAGGTACGAGAATCGACACCCGGCTGTGAAGTCGATCATGCAGTGGTTCAGTTACGGCCACCTCCCCCACCACCTCCAGGAGATCAGCGGATCCTGTGCCGAGCTGGCCGAGGTGATGGCCCACCAGCTCCCCGATGGCCCGGAGCTGACCGCCGGCCTCCGCAAGCTCCTGGAGGCCAAGGACTGTTTCGTCCGGGCCTCTGTCGAGGCCGCCCAGACGAAGGCGGCGGAGTAGGTGGACTCCGCCGAGCTGGGGGATTCCGGGAAGGCCGCGACGCTGATCTTCGAAGCCCTGGGGGCTGCCTCAATGTGCTGGGACAACCCCGGCGGTGCGGGGGAGTTCCTGAGCAGGCGGGCGTCTGAGATCGGCCACAAGCTCATGAGAGACCTTGGCTACGAGCTGCCGGAGGGCTACACGTTCGACGTGGACACCACGGACGTACGCCTGGAGACTCGGTCGGCCGAGTATCCGTCACCCTTCACGACCCAGGGATACGTCGGGCCGTGCTTCGACCTGGGGCCGCTGCCGCCAGAGGCCGGCGAGCAGGAGGGACACGACGCATGACGCAGCCGGTCAACGGACAGCACCCCCAGCCCGGGGTCACCATCCCCATGCCGCTGGCCGTGAACAGCGGAGCCAAGCTCGGGCCGGACGGTAGGCCCTGGTGCGTGCTCCAGGTGCTCTGGGGGCACACCACCACCCAGTGGGAAATGCCCATGGAGGCGGCCGAGGTGCTGAAGCAGGCCCTGGAAGCCAAGCTGAGTGTGGCGCTTCGGACCGCCCGCGAGATGGCCGGAGGCATTCAGGTGGCGGGCGCCGAGGTGTTGCGGCAGCTCGGCGAACCGCCAGCCCAGTTCCGTGGCCCTGGACCCCTCGGGGAACGTCCACGGTAAGGGCGACACGGGAAAACAGCGCTGCCCACCGAGGTTCCTCAATCCCTTGGTGGGCAGCGCTGCCGTCGTTCCGCAGTGTCAGGGGGCCGATCTTATAACCTGGGGCGGACGAAACTCCACCACCACATCGCACCCGATGGCCTCGCCCAGTCGCACCAGGCTCCGAAGACTGATAAGCCGGTACCGTCCCCGCAGAATGTCGGATATCAGGGTGGGCGCCATGCCGGCGCGGGTGGCCAGCTCCACCTGAGTCAGGCCGAGAGCCGCCATGTGGTCGCGCAACGTCGCCACGATCGACGCGGCCACGTCCGCCTCGGTGCTCATCCGTGCTGCCCCTTCTGCTCGATTGCCTCCAGGTGTCTCGGGGGGCCGTCCTGCGGCAGGTGCTCGGCAACCCAGGTGCGAAGTCGCCGGATCTGTTCGAGCTGGGAATCGGCATCCTGCGCGCCGGCCCGCAGCGTCTGATCGACATCCTGGACGGCGGCCTCGTACCCATCACTGCGTACCGCGTCTTCGTCTACGGGCGTGTACTCGTATTCGTACGTCATGGCCTCAAAGGCACTATTCCAGCCGAGCCGCGCCGCCGCGTTCACCAGCTCAACAAACGAGGCCAGGTTGGCGAGGAGCATGGTGGTTATCTCGTCGCCGGGCGTGCCGGCCGACCTGTACCAGTTGGCGGCCAGGTTCAGGCGCTCGTGGTACGAGAGTGGCTCCGGCTCCGGATAGTCCCTGGTCACTCGCCCCACCACCGGCGCGCACCCAGGAACACGCCGGTGACAGCCAGGGCGACAGCCGCCAGGCAGGCCACACCGGCGACGGTGGCGAGGATGATCGTCAGTCCTGATCCAAGATTGCCCATGCTGGCTCCTCAGGTGGTGTGAATTGGACATGGTGTGCCGTCCTTGCCGCAGCGACACCGGAGCGGATCCAGGTCATCGGCGGCCAGACGATCGCCGGTCTTCTTGATCTCAGGGCCGTGCCCGCCGGTGACGCGCTTGCCATAGGGTTTCGGCTTGCGCCGTCGCGGGTGACTGCCACCGTGGCGGGGCATCGGACGTCCCTTCTGGTTGACGACGTTCGGGTAATCACGATACTATGTACAGGACCACCTGACAAGATCGGAGAGAGGAAACCCAGCATGAAGAGGCTCATCGCGCCCATTCTGGGGGTCGCCATCGCGGCCCTGCTCATGTACATCCTGGTTCACCTGAACGTCGTCCCGCCGGCTGGACACTGAGATGTCCGAGTTGGCGGCTCTGGTGGCGGCCTTCGCTTGCATGGCGGTCGCGCTCCTGGTGGCGCTCGTGGCCTGGTCCGGTCGATAGGCCATGGACAACGAGAGGCGGAAGCTGGCCCAGTCGGCGGCCCACGAGACACATCGGGAGCTGGCCGATCTACCAGAGGAGACGCGGCTGAAGTTCGCCGTAGACGCCGCGCTCAATCAGGTTCGGGACAGCAACCCCTGGGCCTCTGCGGTGATGCTCATCGCAACCCTGACGTTCGTCGCGTTCATCGTCTGGCTCATCGTGCGATGAGTACCCGGGCCTGGCATCGTTACCGCGCGCACCAGCACCACCTGCGCTACCACTGCCCGAACCATCGGGGGCGGGTGGACCTGCGATGGGGCAGAATTCCGCGCGCGCATCGGAAGTGGATAGCGCTCGGAATCGCAGTGTTCGTACTGCTCGTGATCATTTTCTAGTTCTGATTGGATCGAATCAATGGACCCCACTACGCGCCGGCACTGGCGCGGGTTCGGCTGGCTGGTGTTCTTCGTGAGCATGGGCGTCATCGTCGTCGCTCTGGCGGTGGCGTAGATGGCCCAGGGAACCAGCACCTCACTACGCGGCAAGTCCGTCGCGGTGCTCGCCGCCTTGGCTCTGGCTGGAGTGGGCGTCGCTCTCATGCGCCCAGGCACCGACTCGACCAGCAAGCACGGCGAGCACATCGTCCTGCTGTCCGCTGGCTGGGGCGACGCGACTCCGCCGACCATCCACTACACCGCTCCAGGTGAACGCCAGGTGAAGGTGGTTCGGCAGCCGGCTGGCCCGTGGCAGTGGCACTACCAGCCTCAGTACATCAAAGGCTACCGATACGTGGTCTCGGTCAGCTCCTTCGAGGGCGGCTCCGGGCGCACCTGGTGCGAGGTCAGCATGGACGGCGATGTCGTGGCCGGCGACCCGGTGTCGGACAAGCCGTTCAATGAGAGCAGCGTTCCGGGCCTCACCGAGTGCGCGGCGAGGGTGCCGTGAGCGCCGCGATGAAGACCAGAACCGGCGGAGCGGTCGTCCTGGTCGTCGCGGTTGCCGTCGCGCTGCTCCTGACCTCCACGGTGTGGAAGCCGTCCGGCCAGGGTCAGCCGAGCCACGGGGTGCCGACCGTCTCGCCCGGCGTGCACCGCGTCACCTTCGGAGCCAGTTGGTCTGGGGTCACGCCGGAGCGTATCGAGTACATCGCGAACAAGGTTCACTATGTGGTGAACCAGGCGAACATCGGCGGCGGTTCGACGTGGCTCAGCCCGAAGCCGGGCGACTGGTATCACGCCGGCTGGGAGTACTCCATCCAGGCGTCCGTCCCGGCTGGTGTGAACATCACGGTGATGATCTACATCGACCGACAGCAGGTCGCCATCGCGGACCGTCCCGGTGACAGTGAGCCCGGCGCTGTTCGGGCTTACCTGAACCGGGGGAAGTGATGGAGGAAGACGAGCCGGTAGGGCTGGCTCAGGTCACCCACCTGACCGTGCTGTTCGCTACGCTGCTGGGCCTGGCGGAGTCCGATCCGGAGGTCTGGGTCAAGGCGGCGGACGATGTCCGCAAGGCCAGGGCTATCGATATTGAGCTGGAGCGGGCCGGCATTGCGTATCCGCACGGGCTCGGCGGCGTACTGGCGCTGATCGAGCAGCGGGACGCCGCCGGAGCGAACCTGAAGGCGGTTCTGGCGACTCTTCAGCGGAGAGTCGAGGAGGTTCGGGAGCTACGCGGGGTGCTTCGACAGATCCTGGAGGTCTGTCAGGTATCGGCGGAGTCGAACGCGAAAGCTCGTCGTCAGGCGCTCGCGGAGATCACGGTGGTGGCGTCAGAGCACGTCTGGCCCGACTGGAGTTGAGGGAGTAGAGACCATGGACGTGTTGGCGAAGGTGTCGGTGCCCACCGACGGAGTGTCCGGCTGGATCACGCCGGCCCATATTGGCGTGGCCCTGGCCTTCCTGCTGGTGGGGTGGGGCGTGGTGAGGGTCTGGCAGTCGCTGCCGAAGGGCGTGCTGATCTTCGTACTCGTGCTGGCGGCTGTGGCGGCGGGAGTGTTGTCACTCAACGTGCATTAGTCGTGTCGAACTTGTGTTCGAATTTGTAGGGCCGTACTTGACAACTCGTCGGGTGCGGCCCTACCTTTGCCTCATGACACAGCTCCAGGTGGACCGAGTGACCCGGGTAGGACTGCGCCTGCTCGGGCTGGTGGGCACGCTCGGGCTCGCCGCGTCACTGGCCATGCTGTCCGTCGGCGGCACCCGGGGAACCCTGGCGGCCTTCCACCTGTACGGGCACCTGCGCTCGGCGGCCGACCAGGCAGTACCGGCCTTCATGGTCACGATGCTGATCGTGGTCTGGCCGTTGACGACGCTGATCCTCGCGCCATGTCGGCCGGTACGCTCGGGCCATGTCCCGCTCGCCGCTGGAAGAGTTGGCCGCGCTGTCGCCGGCCGTGCGGGAGCAGTTCGTGGCCGCGCAGCCCGACTGGGTCATCCGGGACATGCGGCTGGGCGAGTGGTGGTGGACCGCACGCCCCGAGCAGCGCACTCCGCCCGGTGACTGGTTCGTCTGGCTGATCCGCTCCGGACGAGGTTTCGGCAAGACCCGCACCGGCTCTGAGTGGCTGGTCGACCGGGCCATCCGATACCCGGCTGACACCTCGGGCTTCCCCACTGAGCACTTGCTGATCGCCGAGACGCTCACCGACGCGATGCGCCACTGTGTGTACGGGCCGGCCGGCGTGCGGCGGGTGCTCCACCGGAAGATCGGCGACGAGTCGAAGAAGCCGAGCGACGGCGGTAAGTGGCGGATGCTGAAGACCCCCAAACCGTCGATCGAGATCCTGGAGACCGGCGCCAAGATCTACATTGAGGGAGCCGACGACGAAGACGTGGGCCGTGGGTACAACGCCGCGTCGGCGTGGCTGGATGAGTTCGCCAAATGGCGCAAGCCGGACGGCTCCTGGACCGAGGGCATCATGCCCGGCCTGCGAGCCAACATTCCCGGCGACCACCCGCGCGCCTGCGTCACCACCACCCCGAAGCTTGTGCTTCAGCTCGTGGAGTGGATCAGGCGTACCGACAGCTCCGTGTGCGTAACCTCGGGATCCACCTACGACAACGCCGGCAACCTGTCCGCCCGGATGCTCGCCGAGCTGCATCGCCGGTACCACGGGACCCGGCTCGGTCGGCAGGAGCTGCTCGGCGAGCTGATCGAGGAGATCGAGGGCGCGCTGTGGCGCCTGGACGACATCGAGCCGTACAAGGTCGACGTCGTCCCCTGTCGGCTGATCAACATCGTGGTCGGGCTCGACCCCGCCGGCTCCGGAACCAAGGACGAGAGTGGCATGATCGCCGCTGGCCGGGGAGCGGACGGTCACGACTACGTCCTGGGTGACTGGTCCAAGCAGGTGGCCGGCCGTGAGGCGGCACGGCGCGTTTGGGAGATGTACGACACTTACGGCGCAACCGTGCTGCTCTACGAGAAGAACATGGGCCAGAAGTGGCTGTCAGACGTGCTGTTCCAGGCATACCGAGAACTCCAGCGCGAGGGCGTCTTTCCGCCGGGGGGCAACCCGCCAATGCGGTCGATTGACGCCAAGGTGAAGAAGCGCGTCCGGGCGGAGCCGGTGGCCATGCGGTACGAGCAGCACCGGGTGCACCACGTCCGTAAGGGGCTGGCCGACCTGGAGACGCAGATGATCTCGTGGGTTCCGGAGGAGACCTCGGAGTCGCCGGACCGTATCGACGCCCTGGTATACGCACTGCTCCACCTGGCCGGCCGGGAGGCCATGGCCGGGACCATCACGGTGCCAGACGGTGGCGGTCTCACCCGTGTCGACCTGTCCCCGCTGGCCGGCTCCGGCGCGATGCCGGGACCGTACGGATAAGCCCGGTACGGACGGCCATCCCCGCAGTCAGCGCGTCGCCGGTACGCTCTCACCATGCCACCCGTGATCTACCTGGCCGTGTACGCGCTGGCCGTTGCCCGGGTGGTTCGAGTGATCACCACCGATCGGATCACCCAAGGGCCGCGTGAACGGCTGATCTCCCGGCTGTGGCAGCGGCACCTCCGGCGCATGCCGGCGGAAACGCTGGTGCCCGAGGAACTCCCGGAGCCGCTCACGATCACCCTCGTGCGCTGTCCCTGGTGCCTTTCCGTGTGGGCCGGCGTGGTGGCGGCTCCGATGGTCTGGTTGGCCGGCCGGAGTCCCTGGCTCTGGGTGCCGGCGCTCGCGCTCGCGTTCAGTCAGACAACCGGCCTACTGGCCCGGGGGGAGTAGCGGGTGGCGGCGTTCCGTCGCAAGAGCGTGATCGTGCCGCCGGCCG
>Ga0137413_10001078_pt1 | contig 10291 bp, 6 predicted proteins | sample CZODoug2_1_16fun_FD_108280 | JGI IMG/M metagenome (GOLD analysis project Ga0137413, IMG submission 108280) | Vadose zone soil fungal communities from Angelo Coast Range Reserve, California, USA - CZODoug2_1_16fungal (Illumina Assembly) | ecosystem: Environmental > Terrestrial > Soil > Vadose... | reverse complement strand
GATTTCGAATGCTCCGCCGGTGTCGATCTCGGTAAAGGCGCTAATTGTTCGGTCCTCTGTTTTGATGCGTCCGTTGCCTCGAATGCCAACCCACCGGCATCCAGCAGCCAGCACGATGCACGCGGCTAAAAATATGAAAATGGTCTTCTTCATGGGAAATATGACTTTGCTAGTTACGATGCAACGGGGCCTGGCTTTGGATTCAAGAAAAATCGGTGATGCGGGCAATCCTGTCCGGCATTCGGACGGACTCGTCCGGTGGCGAGCCTGCAGAGTGCAAGCATATTCGCAGACAGGATTGTCTGCGTCACGTTCACTTCACAATCTTCAGCTTTACCGCATCCACGAGGACGTCATCGACATAGAATTCGACGCGGTAATCACCGACTGCCCAGCCGTCTTCCGGCCGCGCCAGCGTGAATGCTCCATGAGCATTTTGGCTTTCAACGCTCGCTGAAGCTTCGTCCACCTTGTAGCCTTGCGGAAAATCTTCGCCGATATTCTCCGCGATCCACACAGCTTTCACCTTTCCACCCTTTCGCAAGCGCTTTCCCTGCCAACGCACGTAAATCTGGGGTGTACCCGATGCAAACGTCGTGGTGGCTTTCCCGAATTGATCGTTTGCGAAGCTCACGGACAGCCTTTTCGACGCCGTGTCCGATTTTACCTCTGGTCGATTCTCAATCTTGGGTCGCTCCGCCAGTTCCAGGGAAATTCGCTCAAGCAAATCGCCGTCCGCAGCACGCATGGTGGTAACATCTTTAACAATTCCAATGCCCGGTACGAACCAGCGATCAATTGTCATCCGGCTGGGTGAGCTTTGCTCTCCACGAATATGGAACGCATGAAATTCTCCGGCCGGAACTTCGATATCTTCTTCTCCGGTCACGTTGTACTGCTGATGCACTTTTAAATCGCCGGCCTGACCATCGAAATTCCAGGTCGCGTCCTGCTTTAGCGGTGTGGCAACCATAGTTTGCGGCGGGTTAAACTTAACCAGTTCGCCATCAAGATTGATTCGCTCCCAACAGGTTATTGCGTGTTCATCGACGGTAAGGAGATCTGTATTCGTGATCGAACCGGCCCGATGCATTTCGAACTTGAGAAGCTCTTTCCCGTCAACGTCCTCTGTTCCATTAAGGCGGTAGAGTACTGGCAGCCGAACTTTTCCATCGGCGTCTGATTTCAAATTCGAAATGGTAAGGCCTTTTCCAAGTTCTTCCGTCATACTGTATCGCCATGTTGTCCCGGGATTAATGGGAATGAGCGGAGCAGCCAATGCCGAGGCAGACAAAGACATCAGAGCAAGAACCAACCTCCATTGCGGCGCGCCCAGCGCTGGCACCCTACCAATCTCACGCAATCTGTGTAGTCTGCGAACGATCATGTCCCAGAAATATTGCACATCGATGTCGATCCTCGTCCTCGTTTTTTCTCTAGGCGTCAGTGGTTTCTCGGCAGACGCACCAAAATCCGATCGGCGTGTCGTTGTCGTCGTGTGGGACGGAATGCGGCCTGACTTTGTCAGCGAGAAAACAACTCCCACACTTTGGCAGCTTGCCCGCGAAGGGGTCACTTTTCGCAATCACCATCCGGTTTATCCCAGTGCAACGATGGTGAACGGAACAGCACTGGTGACGGGTGTTTACCCCGGCAAGAACGGCGTGCTCGCAAATTATGAGTACCGCCCGGAAATTGATCGCAGGCGATCAATTAATGTCGAGAGCCCGGCGGCCGTGAGCAAGGGAGATGAACTATCCGGCGGTAAATACATTTCTGTTCCAACGATCGCCGAGCTCGTTCAACGCGCAGGTGGGCGAACGGCGATTGCCAGTGCGAAGACCGTTGGTCTTTTGCTAGATCGACAGACCGGTATTGGGCCTGCAAAAAACTGCGTCACGCTTTTCGCAGGGCAGACGCTTCCGCGTGACGCGCTTACTCCCATCGTCGCCGCGCTTGGCCCATTTCCAGCCGCACACTTACAACACGATGCTTGGACGACCAAAGCAGTGACAGATTTCCTTTGGAAAGATGGCGTGCCGGCTTTGTCAGTGATTTGGCTGGGCGAGCCCGATCTAACGGAGCACGAATCTGCGCCCGGCGCGCCCCCGGCGCTCGCTGCAATCAAATCGTCGGACGAAAATCTCGCTGCAATTCTTTCGGCATTAGATCGACAAGCTGCGCGTGAAACAACGGATCTGTTTGTTGTTTCTGATCATGGATTCTCGACGATCAGGCGCTCGATCGATTTACGAAAAATCCTGAGCGACGCCGGTTTCGCTGCTAAGACTGAATTTGATGGCGAGCCGAAATCTGGAGACATCATGCTGGTTGGAAACGGCGGCAGCGTTCTCTTTTACGTCGCAGGACACGACGCGACGGTGACGCGGCATCTTGTTGAATTTTTGCAGCAATCCGATTTTGCGGGAGTCATTTTTACCAAGCAGGGTTTGGCAGGGACCTTCCATTTCGAGGACGCCAAAATCGACAATCCGCATGAGCCGGACGTTGTCCTGGCTTTCCGCTGGAACGATTCGAAAAATCAGTTCGGCGCTCCGGGAATGATCGATGCCGATTGGCAACGCGAAGCGGGGAAGGGGACTCACGCCACGCTCAGCCGATTCGACATGCATAATACGCTGATCGCGGCAGGGCCGGACTTTCGTCGCGGTCAAATCGACGATTTGCCCACAGGCAATGTCGATCTTGCGCCGACAATTTTGCACATTCTTGGAATTAAGGCGCCGCAAGAAATGGACGGCAAAGTTTTGTCCGAAGCAATGGTTAACACCGATCAAGTCCCGGCTGGAGAAAAAGCGGAAACGAAAACAATCGAAGCCAAAAAAGATTTCGCGGCGGGAACGTGGCGACAATCGCTTCGAATTTCACGTGTTGGTTCAACAATCTATCTCGATGAAGGCAACGGCTCATTTGTTCCGGAGAGAAGGAAAGAAGGAACCGACAACCGATAGCTGGATCTGTTACGCCTCTCCCCTTGGTGAAGGGGAGAGGATTGAGGTGAGGGGTTTGGGAGCCTCGCAACGAGTTGTCTAAATAACCCTCACCCTCCCCCGTCTCCCTGGGCAGGGGAGGCGACCGATACGCGCGCAGAAAATTGACGAATACACCGTTACGAATCCCGCAAGGAAAGACTCATTGACATCAGAATTCGCGAGACCTAGCCTCGCAATCGTGCTTCGACAGGTCGGTCGCATAGCTACCATCGGTGCGCTTTGCTGCGCGATCGGGTTGCACTGGGTCGCTCTTCAATCGGTCGCGTGGGCGACGATGATCCTTGATTATTCAAAGCGCGCGCCGCTATGCCAGGCAATAACTCAAACTTTCGACGGCGCGCATCCATGTTCGCTTTGTCACGTGGTCAGCAAAGCAAAAAATTCTGAAAAGAACCGGGATTTTCAATCCCCAGCGCCGAAGATCGATATGATCTGTGCGCCTCTCGCGAATTGTATTGTCCGACTATTCGTTCCTTTCCAATACGCCGCAGATCATTCGTTCTCGTTTGAGTTCGGGCACTCGCCGCCCGTTCCTCCTCCGCGCTCGCTCCTGAGCTAGTTCGCGTGCAAGTCGGTTGCGCCGTGTGAGTGCACGGATTGCAGCCCCACGCCAATTACAAACTCGGGACACTGCTGCCTCGATGCGACGGCGTCTCCCATCTCAGGAGCAATCGAATGAAAAATTTACGCACGCTTTTACTTCTAATGTTCGTTTGTGCCGGCATGGCAAGGAGCAGCGCGTGCGATCTATGTGGCTGTTATACGCCGCAACTGAACGCCATGCCAGAGATGAACTATTCACTTTTACCATCGTGGACGAGGGGATGGTACGGAGCGGTTGGCGAGCAATTCACTCGCTTCGGCACGCTGCAGCTTGATGGAGAGGAAGTCGCGAATCCAACCGGTCAGTACTTGAACAGCTCCATCACCCAGATGGTTGCTGGTTATCAGATCAACAGCCGGTTCGCGTTGCAGATCAATGTGCCACTCATCTACCGCGAATTTAAGAGGCCGGAGGGGTTTGAGATTCAGCAAGGGACAGTTTCAGGTCTTGGTGATATGTCGCTTCTACTCAAAACGGTTATCTTCCATTACTCTTCGCCAACTCAACGAAGCTTCGAGTTTTACGGTGGCAAAAATCCAGTCGCAGTCGAACACGAACCGGACTTTACTGCTTCGGCGGTTTTGCTAACGGGAATCAAGTTTCCCACCGGCGACAGCAGCCGGCTGGAAGAAGAGTTTCACGAAATCGAAATCCCGGGCGCTCCAGAGAGTGGCATTCACGGCCATGATCTGACCCTCGGCACGGGATCGTATGACGGCCTGTTCGGCGAGCAAAACGCGCTGCGTTACAAAAATTTCTTTCTGGAAACGAATGTGCAATTCACCTTGCGTGGCGACGGCACCCATCAATATCACTTTGCCAACGATTTCATTTGGGACGGCGGCCCGGGATATTACATCGTTCGCAATCGCGACACGATTTTTGGAATCCAGTGCGTGGCTTCCGGCGAATACAAAGATGTCGATCGGTTCCGCGGTAAAGCAGCGGAAGACACTGGTATTACTTCAGTCTTTCTCGGTCCTCGTTTGGTGGCATCGCGCGGCCGGTGGAGCGCGGAGCTCGCCGCGGATCTCCCGGTTTTCATCCATAACACGTCACTGCAGGCCGTTCCTGATTATCGTTTGCACGCCGGAATTTCTGTTCAGTTTTAGGCGGCAAACCACTCTCGAAATGTCATTCTGATCCCGCAGTCGCGGGAGAAGAATCTCAGATGTTTTCTGAGTGAATACTCCTCAGAGGAATAAACAGAGATGTTTCACGAAGCCTGTCCTGAGCGAAGCCGAAGGGCTCAACATGGACAACGACGCATGGGATCGACCTACGACCAGGTGATCAGGCGAAGCTCGTGCGTTTGCATCAAGCAGGGATGCGTGGGCATGACGCGCACGCTAAAGCCATACGTGCCGCTTTCAGACGCGGGGACTGCTCCCTGGTAAATGTAATTGCCGTTTCCATCCGCGTTGCCGGTTTGATTGAGGAGTGTCGCCGAAGGATTGCGAATGTCGCCGTTATCAACCTCGCCATGGTAGGCCTCCACTCGCACATGTTGTGGATCGACGGCGCCGAGATGAACTCGCGCCGTGATTTCCAGCGATTCACCGACCAAAATGCTTTGCCGATCTTTATTGCCTACCTGAACATCCGAAATTTTTACCGCCGGCCAATCCTTGCGTATTTGCGTCTTCCATTGGCTTACGTGGGTCGCAGCGCCGCAGCCGTCCCGGGAAAAATTCTCGTACGATCTCGCGGCCGGAATATAGAGTTGCTCGGTGTATTCCTTCACCATCCGCTGCGTGTTGAAGACCGGCGTAACACTGCGGATTGATTCCCGCATCAGTTGCAGCCAGGCGAGAGGAAGTTTGCCGTCCGGTTTCGCGTAATAGAGAGGAACGATTTGGTTTTCCAGTAATTGGTAAAGACTGCTCGCGTCCACTTCATTCTGAAATTCCGTGGTGCCATTATTGATCTCCGCGCCAATGGCCCAGCCGTTGCTGCCGTTGTACCCCTCGCGCCACCAACCATCGAGGACGCTCAGGTTGATTCCGCCATTGGGGGCAGCCTTCATTCCGCTGGTTCCGCTCGCCTCCAGAGGACGCAATGGATGATTCAGCCAAAGATCGACACCCTGCACCAGGCGGCGCGCGATGTAGCTATCATAGTCATCCAGAAAGACGATGCGATTTTCCAGGCCGGCTTCGTGGCTTAATCTGTAGACTTCCTGAATGAGCGCCTTGCCGGCTTCATCACGTGGATGCGCTTTGCCTGCAAAAATGAATTGCACAGGGCGAGTCGCGTCATTCAGCAATCGCTTCAAGCGTTCCTTGTCGCTGAATAAGAGTGTCGCGCGTTTATAAGTCGCGAACCGGCGCGCAAACCCAACGGTCAAAATTTCCGGATCAAGAATGCGATTGACCCTGCGAATAGACTCGGGCGATTCCCCCAATCGTTCGCGCCGCCGCCGTTCCCGGTCGCGGACAAATTCAATCAGGCGGAGCTTGAGTCTTTGATGCGTGTCCCAGAGCTGAGCGTCGGGAATATCGAAGACACCACGCCAGAACTCCGGCTCGGTGAGGTGTTCCTCCCATGTCCCAAGATGCTTGTCATAGAGTGCCGCGAACTCCGGCGCCATCCAGGTCTTGGTATGGACTCCGTTTGTGATGTTGGTAATCGGCACTTCGTGGACTGGAACGCCGGCCCAGACATCTTTCCAAAGGGATCGGCTAACTTCGCCGTGTAATTTGCTTACTCCATTGGCGTGCCGGCTAAGACGGAGCGCCAGGATGGTCATACTGAAGGGATCATTTGGATCGAGCCGGGTCTGACCGAACGAGAACAGCTCGTCGAACGGAATGTTTAGTTCCTTGGCGAAATTACCGAAATATTTCCGCATCATCTCGCGCGGGAACGAATCATTGCCGGCGGGAACGGGAGTGTGCGTGGTGAAAACATTGGCCGCCGCTACCAGTTGAAGAGCTGAATAAAAATCGAGCTTCTTCTCCACAACATTGAGACGAATACGTTCGAGTGCCAGAAAGGCCGAGTGCCCTTCATTCATGTGAAACACAGCCGGTTGAATGCCGAGCGCCGCAAGCGCCTTGACGCCGCCAATTCCGAGCATGATCTCCTGACGCATGCGCATCTCCAGATCGCCGCCATAAAGCTCGGCGGTAATCAATCGGTCCTCGGCGTTGTTTTCCGGAATATCGGTGTCCAGGAGATAAAGACTGACCCTTCCCACGCGCAATTCCCAGAGCCTGGCAAAAACTTGCCGATCCAGAATCGGTACCGAAATTAGTCCCGCAGTTGCGGGATTACCACGGAGGGCTTCACGGATTGGGAGGTGATAAAAATTTTGATTCAGATTGATCGCTGCCTGAACGCCGTCCTTGTCGATCTGCTGGCGGAAATAGCCATGCCGATAGAGCAGGCCGATCGCAACGAAATTCAAATCCAGGTCGCTCGCCGATTTGCAATGGTCGCCAGCGAGTATGCCAAGACCACCGGAATAATTCGGGATCGATTCATGAAAACCAAACTCAGCCGAGAAATAGGCGATCGGACTCTTGATCGCGCTTCCGGCCCCCGTCTTTCCATAAGTATCGTGGCGCCCGAGATATTTCTCGAATTCGTCAAAGACCTGCTTCAACTCGCGCAGAAAAGTTTTGTCCTGTGCGAGCTCTTCCAGCCGGGATTGCCGCGAAAGCTGGAGCATCCGGACGGGGTTATGATTTGTTCGGTTCCAAAGCTCCGGATCCAGATGACGGAACAGCCGGCGCGCGGCCGGTTCCCACGTCCACCAGAGGTTGAAGCTCATCTCGCGCAACGGCTCAAGCGTCGCCGGCAGGATGGGAGTTACGTTATACGTTTGAAAAGTTGGCATGCGAATTCCTGTAGCCGGGTCGGTGAACCCGGGTCACTGACAAATTTTCACAAAAGGTAGCCAAGAAAAACGAAGATTCTATTGCGAACGACGTTGTGTCGAGGAGTCGCGCCTTGCCCGAAACATTTTGGACCTTAGTGTCCGTCGGAATCATCGATCCCGGCTGCAGTTCTCGGCGCGAGAATAAGCCCAAGAAAGAAGCCCGCGATTAATCCGCAAAGATGTGCCGCCATGCTCACTTGTGGCGTTGAAAGATCGAATGCGACTTGAATCACGATGATCATTACGATGTTTCCCAGGCGTTGTTTCGCCTGCGGCGCATGACGATGTCTTACCAGAAACCCCGCCAACGCGCCGACGATTCCCATGATACAACCCGACGCTCCGACGAGTTGCGAGACTTGTACGAAACCGAGTATCGTCAAACCCACAACGCCCGCGCTCGAGGCAAGGCCTGAGATCAAGTAGCATACAACAAATCGCATTGTGCCGATCGATCGCTCCAGGGGCGGGCCAAGAATATAAAGCGCGAAAATGTTGAAAAGCAGATGGGTAAAACCCCCGTGCAAGAATAGCGCAGTAAAAAGCCGCCAGTATTCTTCCTGGACTACAACGGCATAAGGCTCAAGTGCTCCGACTCGATGTAGCACGTCAGGGTTGTTCAGATCGCCAACGGAAATCTCGAAAAGGAATGTGACCGCGTTGAGCAGAATCAACACGAGAACTGCCGGAGCGCTTCGGAGCTGGCTATGCCGGATGCGCTCCCTCAGTGGAGCAGAACCAAAAGCCACTCGCTGAGTTTGGCGAGGTTCCAAACGCCGGAATAATCGGACCTGATCGCGCAACTCAGCGGTCGGATGCAAGATTTGAAGAATTGCGCCAAGTTTTGCAGCCGATCTGTAGTCTCCCCGTGCGGCGCGCTCTGTCACTTTGCGTAATCCAATCGCCGGAAGAAAGAGAAGAGCGAACCACGCGATGCCGCCGATGTACCCGGCAGCATTGCGCAGAAAAAGCCAGGCGACACACGTGATCGCTAGAACGATGAGTGCGCCGACACGCCAGCCGCGATAAGGCGTATGGGGACGCCATGCCCGGGCCAGCACCAGCAGCGATGAAATCACTGCCAGAAAGAGAAAAATATGATTTAGATCCATCAGTGATTCGCGATTCGTTTTAACGTTACATTGTTACAAGGTTAAACAGATTAACGATTTAAGGGTTCAACAATTCAACGATCGGAAGTTCTCGTTTGTAACTTTTTTGACCTTGTCACTTTTTTAGCCTTTTTAACGCTCGAATATGGTTATTACTGTCACCGACTATCTCGATGTTGTTTCGTCCTGGTGTTTCTGGTCTGAGGCTACCTGGGCGGAATTGAAGAAGCGTTATGGCGACCGCGTCGAGTTTCAGTGGAAGATCGCGTTGATGGATCCAAGTGGGTTGCCAACTTCGCGCGAGCAGGAGCAATGGTTCTATCGGCGCAGCGGAATGATGATGCATTCGCCGTTCATGCTCAATACCGATTGGTACGATCCTAGTCTGCCGGAATGGCTCGCGCCAAATTGCGTGGCCGAAGCCGCCAAGGACTTTGGTTTTGTCGATGATCGCATTCGTCTCGCGCTATCTCATGCAGCGCTGCGCGAAGGCAAAAAGGTGAGCGATTGGGAAGTCGCCGCAGAGATTGGAGCGGGCGCCGGCAAGATTGACAAGAAAGAACTGCTCGAGCGTGCGCGGTCGTCCGAGATCGATAACCGCGTTCGAGCATCGACGGCAGAATTTCGTGCGCTCCAGATCACGCAACGCCCGGCGTTTGTGATCGACACGGACATTGGCGATCGCGCGGTGTTTTCCGGAGTTGTAAAACTCGAGCCCTTGACAGCTACGCTTGATTCAATGCTCGATGACGCCACTGCGTACGCGGCGCATAAGGCGCATTTTGGCGACCCGCCGGTAAAATGAACGTTTGGAGGATCGAAACGTGATTGTCACGAGATTCGCCTTGCCAGCGCAAGATTGTTGCCTACAACTTCCCTTCGGCTCGCGATATTAATGCGAGCTCTTCGTCGCGGTGAATCGCAGCCGTGGTGAGGTTAGAGTGTCAAGGCGTTTGCCGAGGGTGGCGCCGGGGATGCGATAAATGAAAATACGGCGGTGCGGTACACTCCCGCTTCGCCAGCCAGGAGCTAGTTCAAATCTGCAACCACAAATTCGTGTAAACGGTCGGATCCGCGCCCGGGAAGTCCGAGTCATTATAGGGTCCACCGGCGAACAGCTTGGCGTCATCAAGCTAACTGACGCCTTACGTAAAGCTCATGGTCTTGGCCTCGATCTGGTAGAAATTGCTCCAACGGCCAATCCACCGGTGTGCAAGATCGTCGATTTTGGAAAGTTCCGGTACGATATTTCCAAGCACACCAAGGATAAAAGGCCAGCCGGCGCGAAGCTGAAAGAAATCAAGTTTCGAGTAAACATCGACGATCACGATTATCTGACGAAAATCCGGCACGGCGAAGAATTCCTGGAGCGCGGAAATAAGGTGCGGGTGCAGCTGCAATTTCGCGGCCGCGAAATGGCGCACCAGGAATTTGGCATGCAGCTCGTGCTGAAAGTTCGCGATGATCTCTCCGGAATGTCGCAGGTGGAAATGAATCCAAAAATCACCGGCCGCAATATTACCATGACCCTGGCGCCCCTCCCGGCCAACCGGCGGAAGAGGCGGTTCACCGAGCCGGAAAACCCAGCCGAAAACGAGGAAGCCGTTGCTTCGCCGACGGACGCCTGAACATCGAAGATTATCCTGCGCCTTCGGCGGCCTGTTCGCCATCAGTCCGG
>Ga0137413_10001076_pt1 | contig 10297 bp, 6 predicted proteins | sample CZODoug2_1_16fun_FD_108280 | JGI IMG/M metagenome (GOLD analysis project Ga0137413, IMG submission 108280) | Vadose zone soil fungal communities from Angelo Coast Range Reserve, California, USA - CZODoug2_1_16fungal (Illumina Assembly) | ecosystem: Environmental > Terrestrial > Soil > Vadose... | reverse complement strand
TGTTCAAACCGCTGCAGACGCGTTTCTGGTACGGACTGGCCGCAGCGGTTGCGGTGCTGTGCATTGCCGGCTTATTCGTCGGCATCATCACGCGCCGCGCGCTGATGACACGCGTCAACAGCATCCGGCAGACGGTATCCGCCATCATTCACGGCGACCTGAAGCACCGGCTGCCCACCCACGTGAACGACGATGAACTCAACACACTGTCGCGCACCATCAACGGCATGCTCGATCAAATCGAGCTGCTGGTCCACGGCGTGCGCAACGTATCGAATTCCATCGCCCATGATCTGCGCACGCCGTTGGCGGAGCTGCGCTCGCGGCTGGAGGAGCTGTCGCTCATCCGGCCTTCCACCGACGAGACCTACGCGGAGATCGACGGCGCGGTGGCCGATGTCGACCGGGTCATTCGCATTTTCGATGCGCTATTGAGATTGGCTGAAATCGATGCCGGCATGCGCCGTTCGGGCTTCGTGTCGCTGGACGTGTCCGATCTGGCTGCCAATGCGGTGGAGTTCTACGAACCTGCCGCAGAGCTCAAGAGCATTGATCTGACGTTTCGCTCGAATGGAGCGCTGCTGGTATCCGGCGATCCTGTGCTCCTCGCCCAGGCTTTGAGCAATTTGATCGACAACGCACTCAAGTACGCGCCGCAACACGGCTCGATCGAAGTGGCGGTGGCAAGGCACGGCGCCAACGCGGAAATTTCGGTCTCCGACAATGGCCCGGGAATCGATGAGCTGGAAAAAGCCAAAGTGGTGCAGCGCTTTTATCGCGGCGATGCTAGCCGGGGCACGCCCGGCGTGGGCCTTGGCTTGAGCCTGGTTCAAGCCGTGGCGAAGCTGCATGGCAGCCCGCTCGAGTTGCGCGATAACGCTCCCGGGCTGCGAGCCGTTTTGATTCTAGCCGTCGAAGAGTCGGGCGCCTCGCTGCGCGAGACGGCGCAACCCGCGCCCGCGCCGGGGGCGGCCGGCAGCGTTGCGACCTCGACGTTGGCCTCTTTGCCGTAAGATCGGCAAATGCTCATCAGCTGCGTCGCCTATCAGGACGGCACCAAGCTCGGCGATATCAAGATCGCACAGATCTCCGAATACATGAATCGGGCGCATTGCTTCGTCTGGGTGGCCCTGCACGACCCCACGGCCGATGAGCTTGCCGAGATGCAAAGATCCTTCGACCTGCACCCCCTGGCGGTGGAGGATGCGCTGGTCGGGCATCAGCGGCCGAAGGTCGAGGAATATGGCGACAGTCTGTTCGCCGTGCTGCATCTGGTTGAGCCTGCCGAGCGGGAGTATCGCGTCGGCGAACTCGCCATCTTTGCCGGGTCTCACTACATTCTGTCGGTGCGTAGCCGGGCGCAGAAGGGTTTTTCCGAGGTGCGTGCCCGCTGCGAACGCGAACCGAAGCTGCTGCGCCAGGGCCCCGGCTTTGTCCTGTATGCACTCACCGACGCGGTGGTGGACCGCTACTTCCCGATTCTCGACGGCCTGGAAGACGAACTCGACGGCATCGAACAGCGCATATTCGCACCGGAGGGCGCGCCGCGCGCCAATATCGAATCCCTCTACGCCCTCAAGCAGCGCCTCATGGTCATGAAGCATGCCGTGACTCCGCTGCTGGAAGGCGTCTCCAATCTATCCGGCGCCCGCGTGCCGGTGCTGTGTGCGAAGATCACGGAATACTTTCGGGATATCTACGATCACTTGCAGCGTCTGAACCAAACGGCCGATTCCATTCGCGACACCGTCGCCACTGCCATTTCGGTGAATTTGTCCCTGGTCACGCTGCAAGAAAGCGAAACCATGAAGCGCCTGGCCGCTTATGCGGCGCTGCTGGCCGTGCCCACCATGATTGCCGGCATCTACGGCATGAACTTTGAGCACATGCCGGAATTGAAATGGCGCTATGGCTACGCGATCTCCCTGCTGTTCATGGCGGCGATCGATGTATACCTCTATTTTCGCTTCAAAAAAGCCAAGTGGTTGTAGTTGTACCGGCGCTTCGCAATCCTGCTCGCACCGCTGATCGATATCGCCGCGTTTTGCGCCTTGATGGCTGCAGGCGTGTCTCTCAGAGCCGGCAACGCTTTGGCCTGCGCGGCGGGCATCGTCGTCACATGGGTGTTGCGATGGCAGGCCATGAATGCTGCCGAACGCCAATCTCAAGATGGGCAGTTGTACCTGCGCATATTGATCATCGGATTCATGGGACTTTTCCTGCGCGGCGGCGCATTGGCGCTTTTGACGCAACGCTGGGGTTGGCCGCCGCAACTCGCGATCGTTCTCGTGGTTGCGTTGGGGCTCGCGGTGACCTTGCCGGGGTTCTCGTACGCCGCTTCCGAAGCCGCGAAAAAGCCCTGGCGGCTCGCGATCGGTCTCATCGCCTATGCCGTTGTGCTGCGATTGATCTACGCCGGCTCGGTCGAAATGATGCCCGAAGAAGCGTATTACTGGAGTTATTCCCGGCATCTGGACTTCGGCTATCTGGATCATCCACCGATGGTGGCGTGGCTGATCCGGCTCGGCACCGGCCTATTCGGGCAAACAGAATTCGGCGTGCGCGCAGGGGCACTGTGCTGCGGGGCCGTCACGTCGGTTTTCGTTTACAAGTTGGCCCGCAATCTGTTCGGCGAGGCCGGTGCGCTCGCAGCATTGCTGCTGACGCAAACCCTACCCTACTTCTTCCTTTCCGGCTTCCTGATGACGCCCGATGCCCCTCTCGCTGCAGCATGGGCGGCCTCGCTTTATTTTCTCGAGCGCGCGCTGATCGGCAACCAATCCCGCGCTTGGTGGCTTGCGGGTGTCTCCCTCGGTATTGGGATGATCTCAAAATATTCCATCGCAATCCTGGCACCGGTGACGATGGCGTTCATGGTATGGGATCCGAATTCGCGTCACTGGCTGCGGCGCAAGGAACCCTATCTCGCCGCCCTGCTGGCGCTGGCGCTGTTCTCTCCGGTTCTCGTCTGGAACGCGCAGCATGAGTGGGCGTCCTTCGCCTTCCAGACCTCGCGCCGCATTGCAGAAGCTCCGCAGTTCGCGCTGCATAAACTGATCGGCTCCATCATCGTATTGATCACACCGACGGGGCTGCTGGCCGTCGCAGGCGTGCTCTGGACCTGGCCGCATCCTCGCGAGGGGCTTGCCGAAGCCGCCCGCCGCCGGCGCCTGTTCACTCTTGCCATTCTTGTGCCGCTTGCGGTGTTCGCAGCGTTCAGTTTGCGCCACGAGGTAAAGCTCGATTGGACCGGCCCGTTGTGGACTGCCGCGCTCCCCGCGATGGCATTCGCCATGATCGCCGTGGATGCGAAGATCGGCAGATTGAGCGCATGGATTCGCGCCGCATGGATGCCCACCATGATCACCATGCTGCTGCTTTACGGCGCCGGCCTGCACTATCTCGTTCTCGGGCTGCCCGGCTTGAGGTACGGCAAGCACATCGAAGTGGTCCCGGTTGGTTGGCGAAATTTAAGCGCGCACATCGTTGAAACCGCGAACGCCTACGCGCGGCCCGGCGGCGCTCCCGTGCTCATCGTCGGCATGGATCGATATGCCATTGCCAGTGAGCTGGCGTTCTACGGCGGCGCGCGGACACCAACCGGCCTCGAGACCGCGAACAGCCATCTATTTGGCGGCATGGGCCTCATGTATGAACGGTGGATGCCGCGCGAGGCGCAGGAGCACCGAAATCTATTGCTCGTCGCCTGGACCCGGGGCGAGCTCGAGGATAAGGCGATCGAAGCACATGTGGGTCGACTGGGTCCCATCGAGGACGACGTACTCGTGCGGGACGGAATCCTCATCCGGCACTACTATCATCGGCTGGCTTTCGACTATCATGCCGCGGCAGCGGGTAAATGACTTAAAATGCAGCCATGATACAAAAATTTTCATTGCTGATCGCGGCCAGCATTGCAGTCGGCGCCTGTCTCTTGCACACCGGAGTGGGCACCGCGCAGACTCCTGAGCAAGCGAAGATGTGGGAGGCGCAGCGCGCCCAGGCCCAGGAAGAGGTCAAGGCGAAGGCGGAACGGTTGGCTACGCAGCGCGCGGCCAGAAAAGCGAACCCCATGGCCTGGGTAGGCACGCTGAATCCGATGACGGCCGGCGGTTGGCAATTCAGGGGCGTCGCGCCGGATGGATCGTGGGCCTCCTTCAGCACCGATCATCAAATGAAGCGCTCGGGTCACCTCATCACGGTGTGGCTACGGGAGGAATATCCGGAGCCTCAGCGAAACAGCGGCGGCGACATTTATTTCAGTTATGTCGAAAAAATTCAATACGACTGCGGGAATGAGCGGGCTCGCGCGCTGCTGATCATCTACTACTCGGAAAACAACATTTCCGGCAGCGAGACGAGTGAGGCAACCGACGTCAAGCAAGCCGCCTGGGTGCCCATCGTGCCCGGAACCCAAAGCGAAAACGTTTATCAATGGGCGTGCGAAATCGCCGGCGGCGCGGCGCACTGACCGGCACTACGGGGCATTTGATTCACATGGGCAGGACGCAACCAATTGAATGGTTGCTGCCAGCAGCTGCGTTCTGTCGGCACAGGGGCCGACCAGAATCTCGACTTCGCCGGGCTCGAACACAGGTTCGAGGTCCAGCCCGAGAAAGCGCAGTTCCGCGGCGCGCAGCGACAGGGTTACGGTGCCGATCGCGCCGGGCCGCAGGCTGATCTTGCCGAAGCCCTTCAGTTCAAGCTTGGGCCTCGAGACGCTCGCGACCTTGTCATGCGTAAACAAGAACACGGTTTCTTGCGCCTCCCTCGCCCCTTGATTGATGACATCCACCTGAACGGTCACCGCGTCGTCGATCCCGATCGCGCCTTTCGATAGCCGGAGATTCGACAGCTCAAATCGACCGTAGGTGAGCCCAAAACCAAAGGGGAACAGCGGCTCATTGGCGACGTCGAGGTACTTGCTGGTAAATCGGTCGTTGCTGTCGAAGGGCCTGCCGCTCGGGCGCTCACTGAAAAAAATCGGCACCTGTCCGGTAGCCCGCGGCCAGGTCACCGGTGTACGGCCGCTCGGACTCTGTTTACCCAAGAGGACGTCAACCAGGGCGTGACCGGCCTCGCTGCCCAGGAACCAGGCCGCGAGCACGGCGTCCGATCTCTCGATCAGCCACGGAACGATCAGCGGTCGCCCGGAAAATAGAATTACGATCACGGGCGTGGCGGAGCGCTGAGCTTGCTCGAATACCGCTTCCGTGAGCCGCCGTTGAATCCCCGGCAGACCCAGGTGCGCGCGGCTCGACGCCTCCCCGCTCATGCTCGCGGCTTCTCCAAGACATAGGATGATGGCATCCGCAGTCGCGCAATGATTGACTGCCGCCGCAATCCCGCTGACATCAGGACTCTCGATCGCAACGCCTTCGGCGTGCAACATCTCGACATGCGGCAGAGCCGTGCGTAAGGCCTCCAGCACCGTCACGTGCCCTTGCGGCGCGGCGGCACCCCACCACACCCCGCGCATTTCGGCTGAGGCATCCGCCAAGGGACCGAGCACCGCCACACGCCGCACCGAGCCCGCCAGCGGCAGCGTATCGCCGGCGTTTTTCAACATCACGATGGAACGAGTCGCGATGGTGCGTGCAACCTGCCGGCGGTTCGTGAGCGCGGCCGCGGATTCGCGTGTCTTGCCGCGACGATAGGGGTCGTCGAACAATCCCAGCCGCTCCTTCAAGATCAACACGCGGCGAACCGACTCGTCAATCTCGGCGACGCCGATTGCTCCGCGTTTCAGCGCAACCGGTAAGCCACGGCGATAGGCGTCGGACATCATATCGATGTCCACGCCCGCCTTGAGCGCCAGAACCGCGGCCTCGGGCAAATCCGCAGCAATACCGTGGCGGATCAATTCAGCGATCGCGTTATAATCGCTGACAATGACGCCATCGAATCCTAAGCGCCCGCGCAGCCAGTCTCGAAGCAATGCCTTGTTGGCCGTCATCGGGACACCATTCAGGTCGGTGAAGGCCGGCATCATGGCAGCCACGCCGGCGGATATCGCCGCGGCAAAGGGCGCCATATGGACCTCGTGCAAGGTGCGTTCAGAAATGTCCACCGGGGCATAGTCACGCCCCGCGGTGACCGGCCCATAGGCGCAGTAGTGCTTGGCAACCGCAGCAAGTGAGTCCGCATGCGAGAGCAATGCACCCTGAAATCCGCGCACTTTGGCTTCGGCGATGCGCGCCCCTACCAGAGGATCCTCGCCCGGACCCTCGGCGCTCCTGCCCCATCGCGGATCCCGCGCCACATCGAGCATGGGCGCAAAGGTCATGGCCAATCCATCGGCGGCAGCCTCCTTCGCCGCCTCGCGAGCGCTCAACGCCCAAACTTCAGGGTCGAACGCCGCCGTTTCGCCCAGGGGAATGGGAAATAGAATCCGATGCCCGTGGATGACGTCATAGCCGATGAGCAGTGGAATCCCCAGACGCGACTCTTTGACCGCCAATCGCTGCATCTCGTGCACGTTTTCCGCGCCGACAATATTGAGCAAATTACCGATCGCGCCGCTCTTGATCGCTTCGGTGGAATCTCCCGCAATCGTCGGGCCGGTCACCGCCTGACCACAGGCTGTCATGGTCAGCTGCCCCAGTTTTTCGGTCAGGGTCATGCGAGCGATCAAGCTCTCGACACGGCTCACTTAACTAAGCTCCCCTGGGACGCCATCGTGAATGATAATGCCCGGATCACAATGCTTGAGAGAAACGCATGATTAATGACATGCCGGATGGATCGGCCGAGCCTAAGGCCGACGCAGAGGAAATCGCGGATGCACGCCTCGTGCCGCAGCTCGAAATGATGGCACGGGCCCTGTGGGCGGCACCGGTGCGCAATACGCTGTTTTTGCTGTCGGGGTCCATATTTTTCGTCATCGCTGCCACGGCTTACGGTCAAATTCGCCTCAATAGTTGGAATCAGCCCTTCTATGATGCCTTGTCGCACCGCAATTTTACGCAATTCCTCTACCAACTTGGCATCTTTGGTCTGATCGCCGGCATCCTCTTGGTCCTTAATGTCGGCCAGCGCTGGCTCACCGAGACATTAAAGCTCAAGTTGCGGCAGGGCCTGGTTCACGACCTCATTCAGAATTGGCTGGTGCCCGGCAGGGCATTCCGGTTGACTAACGCGGGCCCCATGGGCGTCAATCCGGATCAGCGCGTGCACGAAGATGCCCGGCATCTCACTGAACTGTCCGCCGATCTTGGCATTGGATTGCTTCAGTCATCAATCCTGCTCGCCACCTTCGTGAAAGTACTGTGGAGCCTGTCCAATAATTTTGCCTTCCACTTCGATGGACGGCAAATCGTGATCCCGGGCTACATGGTGTGGGCGGCGGTGGTGTACTCGGGATCCGCTTCGCTGGTCAGCTATTGGGTCGGCAAGACCCTCGTCGATCGCAATGCGGAGCGTTACGCGCGCGAGGCGGACTTGCGGTTCTCGCTGGTGCGCGTGAACGAGCATATCGATGCGATCACCCTAAATGGCGGCGAAGCGGACGAAGCGCGGCGGATCGATCTGGATCTTGCGGGCGTACTCAAGGCCACCGCGCGGTTGGTCACGGGCCTGACCAATCTCACCTGGATCACAGCCGGCTACGGGTGGTTTACGTTGGTCGCTCCGATTCTGGTCGCCGCCCCGCTGTATTTCGCCGGCAACCTGACCTTCGGCGGCCTCATGCTGGCGTCCGGCGCCTTCTTGCAAGTTCAGTCCTCCTTGCGCTGGTTCGTCGATAATTTCAGCACCATCGCCGATTGGCGCGCGACCCTGTTGCGCGTCGCGGGTTTCCGCCGCGCGGTGCTCGGCATGGACGTCATGCACGATGTCGAAAGCCGCATCTCTTATGCGCCCGGAAAAGCCGGCGAATTTGAAATTGACGAGCTGCGGATTGGCTCGCCGCGCGGCTGCACCATGCTGCAGGAAAAAAAGGTGCGAATAAAGGGTGGAGAACGCGTGCTGATGGTCGGAGACTCCGGAACCGGCAAGACTCTGCTATTTCGCGCCCTGGCCGGATTGTGGCCGTGGGGCACGGGAAAGATCGCCTATCCTGCCGGGGACGAGATCTTATACATACCGCGTACACCCTATCTTCCTCCCGGCACGCTGCGCGAAGTGCTCGCCTATCCGAAGGCTGTCAACCTGTTCGAGACCGCGGCGTGTTCGGATGCACTGGCCTGTGTCGGCCTCGCTCGCCTCACGCCGCTGCTGGATTCGACGCGGCGTTGGGACCGGGAATTGAGCGAGGACGAACAGCACGCCTTGGCGCTGGCCCGCGTGCTCATCCACAAGGCGCAGTGGGTGGTCATCGATGAGGTACTGGACTCTCTGGATGACAGGGCGCTCGACCGGTTCGTTGATATATTTACCGGCCAGCTGCCGGATTGCGGCGTGATTCATATCGGACGCTCCGATGCGCATAAATTCTTTTCGCGGGTGCTGCACTTGGTCAATGATCCGACCGCAAAGAAATTAATACCCCCGGCGTCGCCTGCCGCTTTGCGGCCTGCGACGGCAACTACTTAGAAGGTTCTAAATATGCGAAAACCGAAGTCCTTACGCCCGGCCGATCTTGCAGCCTTGCCCGACGAGGAATTGCTCGAAGCAGTGCAAAGACAAACCTTTGGGTTTTTCTGGGAGGCGGCACATCCGGTCAGCGGTTTGGCGCCGGACCGGTGCAAGACCGTGGCAGGACCCTTGGACGATTTGGTGACCATCGGCGGTTCGGGATTCGGCGTGATGGCGATCATCGTCGCTGCGGAGCGCGGATGGGTCACGCGCGCGGCCGCCGCGGAGCGCCTCGGACACATGCTGGATCTGCTGGTCAAAGCGACCTGCTATCACGGCGTTTTTCCGCATTTCATGAATGGGCGCACCGGCGCCACCATACCCTTCACCCGCAAAGACGATGGCGGCGATCTGGTCGAAACGTCGTTCTTGATCATGGGGCTGCTGTGCGCGCGCGAATATTTCAGCCGCGACATGCCCGCCGAGTCCAAGATCAGAGGCCTGGTCAACTATATGTGGAGAGACGTGGAATGGGATTGGTACTCGCAAGGCGGACACCGAGTGCTCAAATGGCACTGGAGCCCGAACAACGGCTGGGCACAGGGCCTGGATATCCGCGGGTGGAACGAATGCCTGATCACTTATGTCTTGGCCGCATCCGCCCCGCGCTATGGCATCGACGCCAACGCCTACGAAACAGGGTTCACAGTCGGCCGTCATTTTCTCAATGGCAAATCCTATTACGGCATCCCCTTGCCGCTGGGGTATCCGTTTGGCGGACCCTTGTTTTTCACGCAGTATTCCTTCTGTGGAATCGACCCGCGCGGCCTGAAAGACCGCTATGCGGATTACTGGGAACAAAACGTCAATCACGTGCGCATCAATCACGCGCATTGCAAGAAAAATCCGCTGCATCACAAAGGCTACGGCGCCTCTTGTTGGGGTCTTACATCGAGCGACGGTCCCGACGGCTACCGCCCGCACGCTCCGGATGAGGACGATGGCACGATCGCCCCCACTGCGGCGCTGGCGAGCATGCCGTATGCGCCCAAGCAGTCGATCCGGGCCATACGTCACTTCCTCAACGTCCATGGCGAAAAGATTTGGGGACGATTTGGCTTCGTCGATGCATTTTGCGCGGCAAGAGATTGGTACGCAGATACGTATCTCTCCATTGATCAGGGGCCCATCGTGATCATGATCGAGAATTACCGCACGGGTCTTTTATGGAAGCTGTTCATGAAGGCGCCGGAAATTCAAGCGGGACTGCGGGCGTTGGGCTTCACCGGGATGGGCTCCTAGCTGATGGAAGCGCTCGATCGCTGGATAGAGCGTCAGTACCGCCACAGCGCGGCCGCCATGATGCGCAGCATCTCCCCCGTCGGCATCGTCAAGCACCGGCCCGGATTCGCGCAAACCGTGAAACCGCGCAAAGGCTCCATCGTCGCATCGCCGGTGCTCGGCGCCTACGATCCGGAACCGGACTATTTCTTCCATTGGTACCGCGATTCGGCGGTGGTGATCGATGCCCTGCGGTTGCTGTTCGAAGACGCCAGCGTCGAGTGCAATGCCCTTTCAAATTTTGCCGACTTTGTGCATTTCAGCTTGTCGCTGCAGGTGCTCGATGGACGCAGCTTGAGCGGCCCCGGTGCGGGTCCGGGCTCGGGCTCGGCATGGCGCGACGCCATCGCACCGGACTATCGGCAATATGTGCGCACCGACGAGGATCTCGCGGCAGCTCATGGCGAGACGGTTACCGGCGAGACGCGCGTCAACCCGGACG
>Ga0137413_10001075_pt1 | contig 10297 bp, 10 predicted proteins | sample CZODoug2_1_16fun_FD_108280 | JGI IMG/M metagenome (GOLD analysis project Ga0137413, IMG submission 108280) | Vadose zone soil fungal communities from Angelo Coast Range Reserve, California, USA - CZODoug2_1_16fungal (Illumina Assembly) | ecosystem: Environmental > Terrestrial > Soil > Vadose... | reverse complement strand
TGGGGCGAGGTCGCGCGGCGCCTGGCGCACGAGATCAAGAATCCCCTCACCCCCATCCAGCTGTCGGCCGAGCGCCTGCGCCGGCGCCTGCTCAGCGGCATGAACGAGCGCGACGCCGAGATTCTCGAGCGCGGCACGCGCACCATCGTGCAGCAGGTGCAGACCATGCAGCAGATGGTGAACGCCTTCAGCGAATACGCGCGCGCCCCGGAGATGCAGATCAGCCGCTTCAGCCTGAATCAGCTCATCACCGAGGTGGCGGACCTGTACCGCTCGCAGGCGCCGCACACACGCATCCGGCTGGATCTGGATGAGCACCTCGAGGGCATCGAGGCCGATCGCGGCCGGGTACGCCAGATCCTCAACAACCTGGTGACCAACGCCCTGGAGGCCCTCGACGGCGTGGGCACCCCGACGCTCGAGATCGCGACCCGGCTCGAGGCCGGAGCGGATGCCGAGTACGCGGCCGTGACCGTGTGTGACAATGGCCCCGGGTTTCCGCGCGAGCTCCTGGGTAAGGTATTCGACCCCTACGTGACCAGCAAGCCGAAGGGCACGGGACTGGGGCTCGCCATCGTGAAGAAGATCATCGAGGAGCACGGCGGGCGAATCGACGCCGACAATCGGCCCGAGGGTGGAGCGCGCGTGCGCATGGTGCTGCCGGTCAAGGACAGCACCCGGTCTGCCACGGGAGGCGCGCGCGAGCGGTTGGATCAGTTGCGGAGGGAGAGGGCATGAGCAGTCCACACATTCTGGTGGTCGATGACGAGGCGGATATCCGCGGTCTGCTGAAGGAGATCCTCTCCGAGGAGGGGTACGAGGTGGACGTCGCCGCCAACGCCGCGCAGGCACGTGCCTCGCGCGCCCGCCAGATCCCCGATCTCGTGTTGCTCGACATCTGGATGCCGGACGTGGACGGGATCACGCTGCTGCGTGAATGGTCGGCCGCCGCCGCCGACGGCTGCCCGGTCGTGATGATGTCCGGGCACGGCACGGTGGAGACGGCGGTCGAGGCCACGCGGCTCGGCGCCTTCGATTTCGTGGAAAAACCGCTGTCGCTCGCGAAGCTGCTGCGCACCGTGGAGCGCGCCCTGGATGCGGGCCGGCGGCATCGCCAGGCGGGCAAGCTCCTCGGCTCCCCGCTCGCGGTACCGATCGGCAAGAGCCGGCTCATGCAGCAGCTGCGCGCGGAGCTGCAGCAGATGGCGGCCAATCCCTCCCCGGTACTGCTGGTCGGCGAGCCCGGCTCCGGACGCGAGGCCTTCGCGCGTTATCTGCACGAGCACGGACCGCGCGCCGGCGCGCCGTTCGTGCCGCTCATCGCCTCGAGCCTGCGCGACGCGGACGCCGAGAGCCGGCTGTTCGGCCGCGAGCCGGCGGACGGGCCGGCGGTCGCGGGTGTTCTGGAGGAGGCGGGCAACGGGACGCTGTTCATCCACGAGCTCGAGGACCTGCCACCGGGCGTGCAGCGACTGCTGGTGGGTGTGTTCGAATCGGGGCAGTTCACGCGCCTGGGGGGAGCCGAGCCGGTGAGCGTGCGCGCGCGGCTGCTGGCCTCTGCGCAGCCTGGCGTCGAGCAGCGTGCCGGCACCGAGACGCTGCGCCGCGATCTGCTCGCGCACGTCAACGTGCTGCTCATGCGCGTGCCGCCGTTGCGCGAGTACGCCGAGGACGTGCCGGAGCTGCTGCGGCATCAGGTGGATCGCCTGGTCGACACCGACGCCCTGCCGTACCGGCGCTTTTCCGTCGCGGCGCAGAACCGCCTGCGCAACTATCCCTGGCCGGACAACGTGCGCGAGCTCAGGCACCTGGTGCATCGGCTGCTGATCCACGGCGGCGCGGAAGAGATCCGCCTGGAGGAGATCGAGCGCGAGCTCGCGGTGCAGACCCCGCCGAATGAGCCCCTGGTGAAGCAGGACCTGCTGGCGCTGCCGCTGCGCGAGGCGCGCGAGCAGTTCGAGCGCGCCTACCTGCAGCAACAGCTGCTGCTGTGCAACGGCAAGGTCGGGCAGCTCGCCAAGCGCGTCGGCATGGAGCGCACGCACCTGTACCGCAAGCTGCGCTCCCTCGGCGTGGACTTCAGAAACATCAGCGAGGACTAAGAGCCACGCTCGCATGTGCTCAGCCGCGATCGCGAAAGAGGCCTTTCGTGGCCGCCGCAAGTACATCCGGCCTCTTTCGCGCTCACGGCTCGGTTCGTGACCGCCAGCTCTGATGGCCGTCAGCAGCGAATACCTCGACTACGTGCACGATCAGCTCAGCGGCCTGGGCGGGGTGACCTCGCGGCGCATGTTCGGCGGCGCCGGCCTGTACTGCGATGAGTTCTTTTTCGCTCTCATCGACAACGACACCCTGTATCTGCGCGTCAACGATGCCAACCGCGCGGACTTCACCACCCGCGGCATGGGTCAGTTCCGGCCCTACCCCGACAGCCCGCAGCTCAGCATGAGCTATTACGAGACACCGGCGGATGTGCTGGAGGACGCCGCGGCGCTCGTGGCCTGGGCGCGTCGCTCGGTGGCCGCGGCGTTGGCCGCGGCGAAGCCGGCCAGGGCCGCGAAGCCCGCCAGGGCAACCCCGCGCGTGAAGCGCGCAACCCGCGGCGCCGCACGCCCGAAACGCCGGCGTTGAGGGCTGAGCCGTCTAGCGCTGCGGTTGCTGCGGGGAGGCGGGCGGCGGTGTCTGCGGCGGCGCTTGCGCGCCCTGCGCGGATGGCGCGGCCGACTGCGGGTCGGCGGCCGCCTTGAGCTGCGCGGCGGTATCTTTCTCCAGCTGCGCGATCCTGGGCGTGAGCGTCTTCACGTGGCCCTGGATGCTCGTCATCGACTTCTGCATGGCCGTCGGCAGCTTGGCAATGACGGCCTGTCCGACCTCGGACCGATAGAACGTGAGCATCCCGTCCACTTCGTGCTGACTGAAGGTATTGCGGTACACCTCGATCATCACCGGCTCGATGGCCGACCAGTTCAGCTCCGCCTTCACCAGCGAGCCGATTTCGCGTCCCATGTCTTCCAGGATCTTCTTCTGCTTCGTGTTCAGCTGTTGCCCGGCGAGAGCCTGCTGCATCGAGGCGCGCACCGTGCCGTCGATCTGTGTCAGGTAGGCGTCGAGGAGGCCGCTGCTGTGCATCACCTCGAAGAGCTGCCTGATGGATGCTTCCGCGGGTTTTGCGTCCTGCGCATATGCAGCCTGACTCGCACCCACCGCGAGCACCAGGGTCATGACGAGTTTCATGTGTTTGCTCCTCAGTCTCCCACCCGGATCACCAGCGCATCGACCTCGGCCGCCCGCAGCTGCCGGCGCACCTTGTTGAGCTCGTCCAGATTGCTGATCGGCCCGATGCGCACCCGATGCCAGACATCCGTGTCCACCGCGACGCGCTGTACCCTGGCATCGACCCCCTGCAGCGCGAGCTGCGCGCGCACGCGATCGGCGTCGGTCTCGTTGCGATACGAGCCCGCCTGCAGCACGTATACCCCCGGGCGCTCGATCTTCGCCGCCGCCGCCGGGTCGCGCTTGACGTCCTTGTCCTTCTCCGGCACCACCACTTCGAAGTTCGGCAGCATCTGGTAGAAGTCGTATTTTTCGGCGCTGCGGCCCGCGGCGCCGCCCTCGGCCTCGGCCGGCGCGGGCCGGTGCGGATCGGGGCGCGGCGCATCGGCGGTGTCCTTCGGTCTGCGTGGCGTGCCCCCGAGGTACACGAACGCCATGCTCGCCACCACGATTCCGGCCAGCATGCCATAGCCGAACTCGCGCAGCCGCCTGAAATCCGGCGAGCGTCGCTGCGTGGACTTGTAGTCGCGGGTCGTCAGTTTCCCCATGCGTCACATACTCTGCGGCGCCGCTACGCCGAGCAGCGTGAGGCCGTTGCGCAGCACCTGCTGCACGCCCAGGACCAGCGCGAGGCGCGCGTTGCGCAGGGCGGTCTCCCCGACGATGAAGGCCTGGGCGTTGTAGTAGGTGTGGAACAGGTTGGCGAGATCGCGCAGGTAGTGCGCCAGCGCATGCGGCGCGCGGTTGACGGCCGCCTGCTCCAGAACTTCCGGATAGCGGGTGAGTGAGCTGAGCAGCGCCTGCTCGTGGGCGTCATCGAGCATGGCGGCGGCGGCGCTGAGCCCGGCATCGCGATCGAAGCTGAGGCCACGGGCGGCGAGCTGTTTCATGACGCTCGCCACGCGCGCGTGCGCATACTGGATGTAGTACACCGGGTTGTCGTTGGTGTGCGACTTGGCGAGCTCGAGATCGAAGTCGAGCGGCTGCTCGTGGCTGCGCATCAGGTAGAAGAAGCGGCAGGCGTCATTGCCGACTTCCTCACGCAGCTGCCGCAGGGTCACGAACTGCGCCTCGCGCTTGCCCATGGGGATCTTCTCGGCGCCGCGGAACAGGCTCACGAACTGGATCAGCGTCGCCTCCAGGCACTCGCCCGGCTCGCCCATGGCGATGAGCCCGGCGCGCACCCGCGCGACATAACCGTGATGATCCGCGCCCAGCACGTCGATCAGACGCGCGAAGCCGCGTTCGCGCTTCTGCAGGTGATAGGCGATATCGGAGGCGAAGTAGGTCTTCTGGCCGTTCTCGCGCACCACCACACGATCCTTCTCGTCGCCGAACTCGCTGGCGCGGAACCACAGCGCGCCGTCGCGCCGCTGCAGCCGTCCGCGCGATTCGAGCACCGCGAGGGCGTGATCGATCGCGCCGCTGTCCGCGAGCGCACGCTCGGAAGCCCAGTGATCGAAGCGCACACCGAATTCGGCGAGGTCAGTGCGGATGTCCGCCAGCATCTGCGCGAGCGACAGCTCCAGCACCCGACCGAAGGCCTCCGCCCCCAGCAACTCGCGCGCGCGCGCGATGAGCGCATCGATGTAGGCTTCCTTGTCGCCCGCGGGTGCATCCTGCGGCAACTGCGCGAGCACGCTCGCTGCCGGGCGTCGCAGCTCTTCGCGCACCAAGGCTTTGAGCTCGTGCGCCAGCGGGCGCACGTAGTCGCCGCGGTAACCGTTCTGCGGAAACGGCAGCTCCTCGCCCCACAGGCCGAGATAGCGCAGCCAGGTGCTGACGGCGAGGATGTCCATCTGCCGTCCGGCATCGTTGATGTAGTACTCGCGCGCGACCTCGAACCCCACCGCGGTGAGAATGTTCGCCAGCGTGGCACCGTAGGCGGCCTGGCGCCCGTGTCCCACGTGCAGCGGCCCGGTCGGGTTCGCGGACACGAACTCGACCAGCACCCGCTCGCCCTGGCCGAGCCGGCTCTCACCGTAAGCGCCCCCGAGCGCGTGGATGCTCGCGAGCTCGCGCGCGTACGCCTCGGGCGCCAGGTGAAAGTTGATGAACCCGGCACCTGCCACCTCGGTGCGCGCCAGCAAGGGACTCGCCGGCAGCGCCGCCACGATCGCGGCCGCCAGCTCGCGCGGATTGCGGCGTGCCGCCTTGGCCAGCCGCAGCGCGAGGTTGGTGGCGAACTCGCCGTGCTGGGTGTCGCGGGTGCGCTCGACCACCACCGCGGAAGGTGCGGGCATCTCGGGGAGCACGCTCCCGGTGAGCTTGCCGAGTGAGGCCAGCAGCAGTTGCTCGAGTTCCTGCTTCAAAGAGAAGTCCGCGCGTTGGCAGGCGCGCAAGTGTACCCGAAGCGCTGCGGCGACAGCGGCGCCCTGCCGCTCGAGCCTCAGAAGCCAAGCGGATCGCCGCCGCCGGGTTCTCCGAGTAACTACCCGCGCCTTTTTTTCCCGCCGCGCGCCTCGAGGTCGGCGACCACCCGCACCGCCACTGCGATCGTGCCCTGAATCCGGGCAGTATCGCCCAGGTAACTGCGCAAGGCGTCGTCTGCCCGTCGCCGCAGCGTCGCGGAACTGATCAGCTTGTGGCGCGCCAGGGTCGCGATGTCCTCCTGGTCCTGGCCGGAGAATCGGCCGAGTTTGCTCACCGCCAGGTCGAGCGCCGAGAGCACCCGGACTTGCAGGGCAGTGGAATCAATGCCCTCGAGCGCGAGAGGCACCGAGTCCTCGTAAGCGTCCTCGTGCAGGAGCCCGAGCGTGTCGTTGTACTGGCGGTCGAAGTACAGAAGACGCGCCGCACCGTCGGCGTCGCGATACGCGACTTCCAGATTCTCCGGCAGTGCGATGCGGTGAGAGAACGTGGCATCGATGTCCCGGGAGACTCGCTCCCCGGTATACAGGTGCAGCGCCGCCCCGCCTGCGAGGTACATCCGGACGGGCAGCGCACGCGGTGGCGACCCGCCGAGCGAGGTCGCGATGCGATGCAGGATCTCGCGAAGCGCCGCCAGGTACTCCGGTCGCGCGTTTCGATCAGGCCGCATGTGCGGGACGGGCACCGAGGAGCGACAGGAAGCGCGTCGGTCGCAAGGGACTGCGCGTCAGCCAGCGGTCGAACACCGCAACCTCGCCCGCGCCGGGATGAAGGCGCTCCGCCAGGGCCAACAGGCCGCGCCGATCGTGAGGGCGGGCGCTCGCGAGCATGACGGCAAGGCCAGCCATGAAAAAGCGCGGTCCCGCGCTCGCCCAGCGCGCCGCATCCAGCTCGCCCGAGGCGCACAGTTCCAGGAGCCGATCCTCATACTCCCGATCGACCCGCGCCGGGAAATGACCGTCGGGCGTAGAGTCGGGCGCCGGCATCTCGAGGACCCCCAGGCGCGCTCCGACCGCGTGCGCCAGTGACCGCAGCGTTTCGAAATCGCAAGTCTCACGGCTGCGCAGGCGCGACAGCGTCTCCTTCCAGAGGCCGGCGCGATTCGCCCATTCGGTATCCGTCAGTCCGAGCGCCCGCGCCCGGCAGGTGAGCGCGGCGACGGTCTGTGCCAGTGCCCCCGTAGACTTTGACATCAACAGATCGTGACTCTCATTGATCTAAAAGTCAACAAGCGCCACAGAGCCGTTCCCCGATCAGAACAGCTCGATCGGATCCACGTCGAGCGACCAGCGCACCGCGCGCGCGCTGCCGAGAGCTTCGACCTGCGCCAGCCAGGTATCGAGGAATTCGTGCAGGCGGGAGCGCTGCGGGCTCTCCACCAGGAGCTGGGCGTGGTAGCGTCCGGCGCGCTTGGGCATCGCCGCCGGCACCGGACCTAACAGCCGCACCCCGCGCGGCGGGCGCTGCGCGAGCTTGCGGGCATCGGTGAGGAAGGCGAGCGCGGCCTGTGCCGTGGTGGCGGAGTCGCGCAGCGCCGCCAGGCGGCTGAACGGCGGCCAGGCCGCCTGCGAGCGTTCCGCGAGCGCCGCGCGAGCAAATCCCTCGTAGCCTTCCGCGAGCAGGCTGGTGAGCAGCGGGTGATCCGGGAACTCGCTCTGGATCAGCACCTCCCCGGGACGCGCGCCGCGCCCGGCACGTCCCGCCACCTGCACGATGGTCTGCGCGAGACGTTCGGGTGCGCGGAAGTCGCTGCTGAACAGGCCCTGGTCCGCGTTCAGCACCACGACCAGCGTCACGTTCGGAAAATCATGCCCCTTGGTCACCATCTGCGTGCCGACGAGAATGCGCGCCTCGCCCGAGGACATGCGACGCATCACCTCCTCCAGGTCGCCGCGCCTGCGCACCGTGTCCCGGTCCAGCCGCGCAATGCTCGCGCCGGGGAACAGGCTCCCGAGGGTCTCCTCGATGCGCTCGGTCCCCTGGCCGACCGGTTTCACCGCGAATCCGCATTGCGGGCAGCGCTGCGGGAGCGGTGCGTCGGCGCCGCAGTGATGACAGCGCAGCCGCCCGGCGGTCAGATGCACGGTGAGGCGCGCGTCGCACTCGCGGCAGGGCGCGATCCAGCCGCACGCGGTACACAACAGCGTCGGCGCATAACCGCGGCGGTTGAGGAACACCAGCACCTGGCCGTCCGCGGCGAGATGACGCTCCATCGCCAGCACCGCCGGGGTCGCCAACCCCGAGCGCACGGCGCTCGTGCGCAGGTCCAGCAGCGCGAGCCGCGGCGGCTGGGACTGTGCCGCCCGCTGCTGCAACCGCAGGTGCGCGTAGCGCCCCGCGGCGACGTTGTGCAGGGTCTCCAGGGACGGGGTGGCCGAACCGAGCAGCACCGGCACGGCGGCGTGCCGGGCACGCATCACCGCCAGGTCGCGCGCCGAATAGCGAAAGCCGCCTTCGTGTTGCTTGAAGGATGCGTCGTGCTCCTCGTCGACCACGATCAGCCCGAGCTGCGGCACCGGGGCGAACACCACCGAGCGCGTGCCGAGCACGATGCGCGCGCGGCCGCTGAAGGCGTCGCGCCAGGCGAGCAGGCGCTCGTGATCCGTCAGGGCCGAATGCAGCACCGCCATCGGGGCGTCGAAGCGCTCAGCAAAGCGGCCCAGCAGTTGCGGGGTGAGGCCGATCTCGGGCACCAGCACCAGCGCGCGCTCACCGCGCGCCAGCACCTGCTCGATCAGGCGCAGGTACACCTCGGTCTTGCCGCTGCCGGTGATTCCGTGCAGTACGAAGGCGCCAAAGCGCCCGAGGGATGCCGCCACCGCTTCCACCGCGACGCCCTGCTCGGGCAGGAGCGTGGGGCCGGCGGTGCGCACCCGCGCGACCTGCGCCTGCGGCTCGAGCGCGCTCTGGGTGCGCGCGATCCAGCCGCGCGCGAGGAGCGAGCGGGCGGGGTCACGCCATGAGCCGAGGCGCTCATCGAGGGTGGCGGCCGCCGCGCCGCCGCAGCTAAGCAGAAACTCGAGGAGCGAGCGCTGCCTCGGGGCGCGGCGCGGCTCACCCGCGGCGCACGCCTCAGCCCCAAGGGCAGTCGCCACCCAGCGCTCTTCGCTCCCGGTGGCGCTCGCCCCCAGCCGCAACGCCCGGGGAAGCGCCCCGGCCAGCACCTCCCCGATCGGATGGTGGTAGTAGTGCGCGGCCCAGGTGAGGAGCTCGAGCGCCGCCGCATCCAGCACCGGCCTCCCGTCCAGCACCTCGAGAATCGGCTTCAGGCGCGCAGGCGGAACTTCCGAAGTGTCGGCACCCGCCATGATCACGCCCACCAGATGCTGGCGGCCGAAGGGGACCCGGACTCGCGAGCCGGGCAGGGGCGGATGGGCGCCCGGGGACGCCGGAGGAAGGTAATCGAACAGCCGTCGGAGCGGGGTGTCGAGCGCCACCCGAAAGACTGCGGTGCCGGGTCTCACGTGTAAGTCAAATCAGCGACTTGCGCCTCATCCAGCTCGTCAACCAGGTCGCGCGCGCGCGCGTTATACAGGCCATGTCCGAGTTTGCTACGCTCGCGTCGCCTTATAGCATGCCGGCCGCAACACACGGCGACGTGGACCTGACGGATCCTGAAGCCCAGACGCGATCCCGTGCGCTGAACCAGTTCCTGGCCGGCGTCGAGCTCAAGGCGTTCAAGATCGCGCAGGCGGCTTTGCGGCACGAGGACGACGCGCTCGATGCCGTGCAGGACGCGATGCTGCAGCTCGCCCGCGCCTACGCCGACCGCCCGGAGCAGGAGTGGAAGCCGCTCTTCTACCGCATTCTCGAGAACCGCATTCGCGACATGCAGCGCCGGCGCACGGTGCGCGGACGGGTGATCGCCTGGCTGCCGTTTCGCGGCGACGAGGATGAGGAGGAGCCCGATCCCATCGCCCAGGCGCCGAGCCCGGACCCGCAACCCCCGAGACGGCTGGAGCTGGATCAGGCGGTAGCGGCGCTGGAGAAGGCGCTCGGGGAGCTCCCCCGCCGGCAGCAGCAGGCGTTTCTGCTGCGCACGCTGGAGGGCCTGGATGTGGCCCAGACCGCGGTGGCGATGGGCTGCTCGCAGGGGAGTGTCAAGACTCATTACTTTCGCGCGCTGCGGGCGCTGCGCGCGCAACTCGGAGAGTTCTACGTATGAGCGCGGTGAATGAGCCCCTGACGGAATTCGAGCGCAACGCGCGCGCAGTGCTCGAGCAGAGCCTGGCGCGTATCGATGCTCGCACCCGTTCGCGCCTGAACCAGGCGCGCCACGCGGCGCTCGAGGCGGCCGGCGTGCGTCGCCGTGCGTGGTGGCGCAGTCTCACCCTCATACCGACCGCAGGCGCCGCAGCGGCCGCGTTGCTGGTGGCGGTGCTGCTGTGGCACCGCCAGCCCGGCGGCGAACCCGCGGTGCTCGAGGCACAGCACGTGGAGGACATGGAGTTGCTGGCAGACGCTGAGGCACTCGAGCTGCTGGATGGCTGGGACGGCCCGTTCTATGAATGGGCGGCCGCGCAGACCGACAATGTCCAGAGCGACGGCTGATGTACGCACCACGCGTGAGCTGTGCGGTGCTGGCCGTGTTGGCGCTCGCCTGCGCCCTGGCGCGCAGCGACGACACGCACCAGCCGCAGCCCGCGGACCCGGA
>Ga0137413_10001073_pt1 | contig 10307 bp, 9 predicted proteins | sample CZODoug2_1_16fun_FD_108280 | JGI IMG/M metagenome (GOLD analysis project Ga0137413, IMG submission 108280) | Vadose zone soil fungal communities from Angelo Coast Range Reserve, California, USA - CZODoug2_1_16fungal (Illumina Assembly) | ecosystem: Environmental > Terrestrial > Soil > Vadose... | reverse complement strand
TTGCCGCTGAAATTCAGGGCCGCGGAATTGCCGATCTGCATGAGGCGGGCGGCGAGGGCGGGCTCGGAGCCGATCACCCGGACAACCATGTCCTGCGTCACATTATCGTCCGACAGCACCTTGCGAACCCGCAAGGCAATATCGGGGAAGCTGGGCAGCTCCACCTTCCCTTTGGAGAGCTCCGAAGCGAGAGACTGCACGAAGGCAAAAGCCTGCATGTCCGTTGGACCAGCATTCGGGTTCTTGGCGGCAGTCGTCATCGGGGCTGTCTTCCGGTCGCGATTCAACTTCGCGTAGGCCTCCATCCTCGCGTGAGTTGAGACATATTTCCTAGCTGTGGATCACGCCTCGCGCGCCTGGCGGGTGATGTCCATCGAATCCGCCAGCGCCCGTATCTTCCCGGCAACGGAATCCAGGGCCAAAACGTGCTGGGCGGCCCCCACGGCGACTGCTTCCCCGGGCATTCCCCAGACCACGCTCGTAGCCTCGTCCTGGGCAATTGTCTGGCTGCCGGCGTCCAGCATTTCCTTGAGGCCCTTCGCGCCGTCCTTACCCATTCCCGTGAGAATCACGCCAATCGCGTTGCGGCCGGCGTTTTGGGCGACGGAGCGGAACAGGACGTCCACAGAGGGTTTGTGCCGGTTGACGGGTACCCCGTCGTCGAGCCTGAGAACATAACGCGCGCCATCCCGCACAACCATCAGGTGCCGGTCGCCCGGCGCGATGTAGGCGTGGCCTGCGAGAACGTGTTGGCCATCCTCGGCCTCATACACGGTCATCTGGCTACAGTCGTTCATGCGTTTGGCGAATGGCGTGCTGAAAGCCTTGGGAATGTGTTGAGCGATCACAACGCCCGGGGTGTCGGGTGGCAGCCGGGTCAACACCGCCTTGATGGCCTCCGTGCCGCCTGTGGAAGCCCCGATCGCAATGATGCGGTCGGTGGTCCGCAGTTGCGCGGTACTCGATGCCTTGGGAAGGACCGCATCGGTTGAGAATTTGGGCCGCGCGGCGATTGCCGCGGCCCGATGGGGATCCAGTGCCCGCACGCTTGCGCGCGAGGCGATCTTGATCTTCTCAATCAACTCTTCGCCGTAGTCCTGCAACGTGGCCGCGAGGTCGATCTTCGGCTTCGACAGGTAGTCGATCGCACCGATCGCCAGCGCATCGAGCGTGACATCGGCACCCCGCTCGGTGAGGGATGACACCATCACCACGGGCATCGGCCGCAGGCGCATCAGGTTCTTGAGGAAGGTGATGCCATCCATTTTCGGCATCTCAACATCGAGTGTCAGCACATCGGGATTGAGCTGCTTGATCTTCTCGCGCGCCACATGGGCGTCGCTTGCAACGCCGACAACCTCGATCGCCGGATCCGTCTGCAGGATGTCCGTGAGAAGGCTGCGCACGAGGGCCGAATCGTCCACGATCAAAACGCGGATGCGCCGCTTGCCGCTGGACAGTTCTGGTGTCGACATTCTTTGGGCTCTCCGCAGGAAGCGTCAGTCAAACAGCTCGACATCGCCGCCGGCGGCCGCGGCGGCCGTGCCGATGCTGGCGAGATACAACTGTTCGTGGTGGCTGATGATGCGGTTTTCGACAGGACGCAGACGCCGCATCTTGACGCGTCCGGTATCGGGGAAATAGATGACTTTCCTTGGCTGTGTACCCCCCAGATCCTCCGCAGCAATCCGATATCCCTCGAGCTGCAGGTAGTTGCGCACGAAAGTAATGTTGCGCGCGCCAACGTCGGTGATTCCTGACAACACGCGGCCACCGCCAAACACCTTGATCTCGAGGCGCTCGCGGGTCGCGCCCAGCTTCAACAGGTCGTTGATCAGGCTTTCCATTGCATAGGAGCCGTAGCGCGTGGCCAGGCCGATGGCCGGATCGAGCCAGTTGTTGGGCCCGGTGGAAGCATCCTCGGGCAACATGAAGTGATTCATGCCGCCGACATTCCTCATCGGGTCACGTACGCACGCGGAGATGCACGACCCCAGGACAGTGGAGATGGCCTCCACGCCGCGGGTCACGTAATACTCACCGGGCAGGATCTTCACAGTCCAACTGTCCATCTGCGGATCCCAGAAGCGCTGCATGTGCGCGAACGCCGGCAACATGGCCGGCTGCTCGGGTCGGGCCGTCAGCTGCGCTGTCGTCATCCCGCTCTCCGGTAGACCGTCTTGCCAATGAGCGCATACTGCTCGCTCACCTTGAACAAACTCTCGGAATGACCCAGGAACAGCAGGTTGCCCGGCTGCTGCAGTTGCGCCACGCGCGCGAACAGCTCGCGCTGTGTTTCCTTGTCGAAGTAGATCACCACATTGCGGCAGAAAATGGCATCCAGCGGGCCGCGCATGGGCAGCGGATGCATCAGATTCAGTTGCTTGAAGGTAATCAGCGACTGCAGCTCCGGTGTGACCTCATAACACAGTCCCCCACGGTCGCGGCGCTCCCGGAAAAAGCGCGCGCGGCGCTGCAGGGTCAGATTCTTCAGCCGTTCCTCGGTGTAGAGGCCGCGGCGGCCGCGTTCCAACACGTCGGAATCGAGGTCCGTGGCCAGGATACGCACATCCCAACGCCGCAGGTCCGGAAGTGTCTCGAGGATTGTCATGGCGATCGAGTACGGTTCTTCGCCGGTCGAGCATCCGGCCGACCAGATGCGCAGCCGGCGCGTGGCGGCACTGTTGACCATCGGCGTGAGCACCTGGTCGCGCAGGTAGTCGAAATGGTGCGGCTCGCGGAAGAAGGCGGTGAGGTTGGTGGTGATCGCATTGCAGAACTGCGCGATCTCCTTGCCGCCATCCTGGGCGAGGATCTCGCGGTATTGCGCAAAGCTCTGCAACTGCAACACGCGCAGCCGCCGCGCCAGCCGGCCGTATACCAGCTCGTGCTTCTGGTCCGAGAGGTTGATTCCCGTGATCTGCTTGACGAGCTTGCGCAGTGCCTCGAAGTCTTCGGTACTGAAATCGAATTCCCGCAGCCGCATCATCGTCTGGGTGTCGTGCAGCAGCGGGGTGTGCATTCCGTTCGTCATCAGAACAACTCGATGGAGCCTTCGAGGCGAGCCGGCGGAGCGGGAGGGGCGATCCGGATGTTTGAGCCCGTCAGGAGCTCGCGGGCCCGGGCGAGCTGCTGCATGAGACGATCGTAGGATTGCAGTCCCTCGATGCACACTGCAATATTGCGAGCGAACACTGTCCGCAGTGCCTCCATTTCCACGGCCGGCTCGTTGAGCGCCGCTGCCATACGGGCCAACGCCTCGCTGACATCAGCGATGGGCGCGTCCGCTTCCTGCATGCTGTGTACGAGCAACTCCGTAGCTCGTCTCACCGCCGCGGGACAATCAACCTCTGGCGCGGTGTGCGGCCGCGCCAGAGGCTCGTTCAACTGCATCGGTTGCGATCAGCCGGATTTGGCCTTGAACGTGCGCACCTGCTCGTTGAACTTGGCGGCGATTTTCTGCAGCGTCTCCACCGCAGAGTTGTGCATCCGTTCCTCGTCGCTGTGGCTCAGGCGATTCTGCTTGGCTTCGAACTCCAGGCACTTGGTGTAGGTATCCACATCGCCGTTGTATTCCTTCAGCGTCTGCATCGCAGTGACCATTTCCTGTTGACTGGCAGAGTTGCCGTCGGGAATCTTGCTGGGTGCCGGCGGCAGCACGCAGTCCGCGTGAGCCGGCAGGCTTGCGGCGTAGGTCAACACCGCGGCCAGAAGTATTCGCTTCGGAGAGTTCATGATCGAAAGTCCTCGTCAATGCTAATGTAAAATCGGTGCGTGCTCAGCCGAGCACCTTGTTGATGGTTGCCAGCAGCCGCTCCGGGTTGAAGGGCTTGACCAGCCAACCCGTGGCGCCGGCTGCCTTGCCGGCCTGTTTGCGTTCCGCCGTCGCCTCGGTGGTCAACACCAGGAGCGGCACATATTTGTAGGTCGCGAGCCCGCGCAGCTCCTTCACGAGCGTGATGCCGTCCATTTTCGGCATGTTGACATCCGTTATCACGAGATCAAACTTCACGGCTTCCGCTTTCTGCAGAGCTTCACAGCCGTCCGCGGCCTGTTCCACTTCGTGACCCGCGCCGCTCAGCGTAATGCCCACCATCTGGCGCATTGCCGCCGAATCATCCACTGCCAATATTCTCGCCATAGTCGCGACTCCTTGACGTCTATGGATCAGAACTCACGCCATTCGTTGTCGTTCGTGACATCCGGAACGACAGCCGCTGCGTGCACGCCGTTGGCGCGCTTCCGTGTTGACATGGCAGTCTCGCCCACCGCCTTCGACCGGTCGGACCAGGGCCGACTGCCGTTGCGGCGTTCAGCCCGCGGGCTCGGCGTGGCGGCCGCATTCGCCGCATAGCTCTTTGCCGACTCGATCATGTCCTTGACGCGATAGCGATCCAACATCTGGTTCAGGCCCCGCACCTGTTCGGCCATGGCCTGCGAAGCGGCGGTGGCCTGCTCGACCAGTGCCGCGTTCTGCTGAGTCAACTCGTCCATCTGCATCACGGCGCGGTTCACCTGCTCGATGCCCGATGACTGTTCGCGCGAAGCCGCCGCAATCTCGGCCACGATGTCGGAAACCTTCTTGACGGAGGCAACGATCTTCTCGAGCGTCTGACCGGACTGGGTCACGAGCACGGAGCCGCCCTCGACCTTGCGGACCGAGTCCTGGATCAACTCCTTGATCTCTTTCGCCGCGGTGGCCGAGCGGCCCGCAAGGCTGCGCACTTCGCTTGCCACGACCGCGAACCCGCGACCCTGCTCACCGGCACGCGCCGCTTCGACGGCCGCGTTCAGAGCCAGCAGGTTGGTCTGGAAGGCGATATCGTCGATGACGCCGATGATGTCGGCGATCTTCTTCGAGGCATCGTTGATATCGGACATGGCCTTGACGGCCTGGTTGACGACCGACCCGCCTTTCTCCGCCTGATCGCGCGCGGCCATGGCCAACTGGTTGGCCTGGCCCGCGTTGTCGGCGTTCTGCTTGACTGTCGTGGTCATCTCTTCCATGGAGGAAGCAGTCTCTTCCAGCGAGGACGATTGCTCTTCCGTGCGCTGCGACAGGTTGGCGTTGCCGGTCGAGATCTCGTCGGCGCCGCGATGAACTTCGGCGGCTACGGTCTTTACCTTCGCAACCACCTCGGCCATGTTGTCGGCGAGCTGGTTCACTCCGCGGCTCATGGCCTCGAAGAAGCCCGACTTGCCGTTCAGGTCGATGCGCTTGCCCAGGTCACCGTCGATGACCGCGGTCAGCATGGTCTGCATCTCTTTCTCGACTGCCACTTCAGGCGTGCGGTCGGTCCATTCCATGACGGTGCCGATGCGCTCGCCCTTGTCGCTCACCACCGGGTTGCTGATGGTGCGGAAGGTGCAGACGCCCAACTGGCGCTCCTGCGTGTCGGATCCGGAGAGGACATCGAGCGTACGCCGCTGCTGACCCGGGTCGGTCGAGAGTGCGTCCAGGTTCGAGCCCCGCAGCCGGTGCGCATCGAAGGTGGACAGGCTCTTGCGAATCTCGTGTTGATTGCGTGCGAAGGTCGACTGCGCGGTCTCGTTCAGATAGATGATCTGATGATTGCCGTCAGCCAGCACGACACTGGTGGAGACCTTGTCGAGTGCCTGGCGGATGCGCGTGTTTTCGGCCGCGACCGCACGCTCGGTCTCGATCTGCGTACGCAGCTTGGTCTGCATCTCATCGAGCGCCGTCAATACCTGGGCCGCTTCGTCCTGGCCGTTCTGGCGAATCTCGTTGTCATATTTGCCGGACGAGATGTTGCCGAATACGTGAACTGCATGTAACAGGGGTTTGGCGAGCGACCGGGTGATCAGCCACGACAGCGCCAACGCGAAGCCGAGGGCCAATGCCGTGATGGTGGAGGTGAGGTTGCGCCAGGTCGTAACCTGCGAGAGGCGCTGTTGGACAGCGGCATTCATGGTCGCGTAGCTGACGTCCGACAGCTCCTTCAAGGTCGAGCTGACATCGTGGGCGGACGCGTTGACGTCCGCCGGCGTGATTTCCATTTTCTGGGCGTCGAGGATCTTTTCCTTCACGGTGCCGAAGAATGCAGAGAACGCGTTACGGGCGGCTTCCACTTTGGGCCGTACGCGGGTCTTGGCCTCTTCAGAGGCACGGTCCAGGTCCCTGGCGGCCGCATCGAAGTGCTCGGTGAAATTCTCGTGATAGAGCTGAATCGCCATACGGTCATCGCCACCGAGGTAGCCCTTGATGGTGGCGCGACCCGCATACCAGCGAACATTGCCCGACGCAATCAACGCGCCCGGCACGTTGCGGGTGGCAATCTGGATCAACACCGCGGTCTCGGGTGAGGGGTCCACTGTCATGCCGGACCGGGCGGAGACGGTCTCACCCAACTTCTGGATGTGGTCGAGCAACACGTTGTGACGGGCAACGGCTTCGTCGGGGCTGAGCTTCGCACCCTCGCTCTTGAGTCGCTCCCAGTCGGACTTGATCGATGACCAGGCGTCGCTCACTTTGAAGCGTGCGCCCACCTGGCTGTCGCTCGCATCGACTTCGTCGAGGTGGCGTTGCATCTCGGATTCCGAGGCGTTCACCTGGTCGCGTCCGGCTGTATCACCGGTCAACACCGCGAACACGCGGCTGCGGTGGTTGGCTGCTTCCGCCAACAGTCCGCCGAGCGCCTGTACGTACTTCGCGCCCTCGATCTCATCCTTGGCGAGCGCGACCTGCGAATTGGCTCCGCCGAGGTAGAAGATGCCGAGCAGTGCGCTGGGAATGGCCATGGCCACCACCAGCACCGCCAGCTTCTGCCACAGCTTCAACCGACTGAGAAAGTTCATGTCCCTCGTCCTTGTCCGTTAAATCGAATGCTTCAGGCCGCGCGTTGCGCGGGTGTTGATTGTGCGAGCGCTGCCAGTTGGTAGCTGCCCATCATCTCGTACAGCGCATGCGCTTCGTGAGCCATGGACTGCGAGGCGGTGGTCGCCTGCTCGACCAGGGCGGCGTTCTGTTGAGTCAACTCATCCATTTGCAAAACTGCGCTATTGACCTGTGCGATTCCCGCGGACTGTTCACGGGATGCTGCCGCAATTTCCGCCACGATGTCCGAGACCTTCTTCACCGAAGCAACAATCTGCTCCAGTGTTTGTCCGGAACGGCTGACAAACACCGTGCCGTCGGCGACTTTCTGCACACTGTCCTGGATGAGCGCTTTGATCTGTTTCGCGGCGCTCGCTGAGCGGCCGGCGAGTGTCCGCACCTCGGTCGCCACGACGGCGAAGCCGCGACCCTGTTCGCCGGCGCGCGCGGCTTCAACCGCGGCGTTGAGTGCCAGCAGGTTGGTCTGGAATGCAATCTCGTCGATTGCGCCAATGATGTCGGCAATCTTCGTGGCGGACGCGTTGATTTCGGTCATGGCCTGCACGGCACTGCCGACCACGGCGCCGCCCTGCTCGGCCTGGTCGCGTGCCGCGACTGCGAGCTGGTTCGCTGCATCGGCATTGTCCGCATTCTGGCGGACGGTGGCGGTCATCTGTTCCATTGACGAGGCCGTTTCCTCCAGCGAGGCCGACTGCTCTTCGGTTCGATGTTGCAGGTTGGAATTGCCGCTGGCGATCTCCTGCGCGGCGCGATGCACCTCGCCGGATGCATCCTTCACCTGCGCGACCATCGCGGCCATGTTGTCGGCCAGTTGATTGATTCCGCCGCCGGCGGCTGCGAGGAAGCCCGTCTTGCCCGCCAGGGCGATCCGGCTCGCCAGGTTGCCGTTGTTGACTGCGGAGAGCATGGCCTGCATCTCCTTTTCGACTCCCATCTCCTGCGTCCGGTCGGTCCACTCCATGACAGTGCCGATACGCTCGCCCCGGTCATCAATGACCGGGCTGGTTACGGTGCGGAAAGTCAGCGCTCCGATGGCGCGTTCCCGAACGCCGGATGAGAGCTCGGATGCCAGTGTTTCAGCATTGATTTGTGCCCGGGCGAGGGTTGCCTGGGCGGTTGTGTTCAAATAGACGATGCGGTGCTGGTCATCAGCAACCAACACACTGGTGGAAGCTGTATCGAGCGCGGAGCGGATCCGCGTGTTCTCGGCCGCAATGGTGCGCTCAGTCTGTATCTGCGTGCGCAGCTTGCTTTGCATGTCTTCGAGCGCGCGCAGGACCTGGTTGGCTTCGTCGCTGCCCAACACATTGATTTCGGCTTCATAGCGGCCGGCTGAGATCTCATTGAATACGGCCACTGCCTGATGCAACGGCATTGCGAGCGCGCGGGTGATCAGCGTTGCGAGGCTCAACGCAACTGCAAGCGCAAGGGCTGTGCACGCTGCGACGATGGCTCGAAGCCGGGTTGCTCTCGTCAGGCGTTGCTCAACTTGCTTCTCGAGCGTGTCATAGCTGACCAGCGACACCTTCTTCAGAGCCCGATTCGCCGGGACACCGGCGTCATAGATCGCACCACCGGTGACCTCCAGGGTGCCCGCATTGAGGATTTTCGCCTGCACCAGGTCGTAGAACTCGTCTGCAACTTTCCGGGCGGTGGTCAGCACTTCCTGGAGCTCGAGACGGGCATCCGGGGAGACCTGTTCCAGGGCGCCGTTCAGGCTTTCGAGCTCGGCCTCTCTGCGCTCGTGGAACACCCGGATGCCCATGCGATCGTCGCCGCCGAGGTAACCCTTCGAGGCGGCATGTACGGCGTGGCGGCGAATGTTGGACGAGTAGAGGGCCAGGTCGGGCGCAAAATCCGCGGCAATCCGCAGCAGCGAGCGCGTGGAGCTTTCGGGATCGGAAGTGGCCAGTGATCGACTGCTGACAACCTCCGCAATGCGCGTGAGGTGGGCGGCGAGCACTGCATGCGCGGCATCGTTCTGCTCTGCAGTCTGTTGCAGGCCGTTGGCTTTGATGGCAGCCCACTGCGATTTGAATGACTCCCAGTCGGAGTCAATACCGAGCTGATCCACGACGGCGACCTGCTTGTCGACTTCCGCTTCCTGGGCAATTACATCTCCGCGACGGTTCTTATCGCCGCTGAGAAAGGTGTACTCGCGGCCACGGTGAGTGAGAACTTCGGCTGTCACTGTACCCAGCGCACGCAACAAATGTGCGCCTGCCAACTCGCCGCGCGCCTGGCGTACCGCCACGCCGGTCTGCTGGAAGTAGAAACAACCGAGCATCACGGCCGGGACGGCCATGGCAGCGACCACCAGGGCGAGCTTCTGCCACAGGCGCAGACGCCCCAGGAAAGTCACCGGATTGTCGGTTGTTTTGGACATGACCTGGTACCCAGCCTACGCGGCTGCCACCGCGGCGCCGCCGGTCATACTGGCCAGATCCATTCCGATGAGCCGGTCGATGTCGAGCAACACAACCATGCGGTCGGAAACCGGCACGAGGCCGCGGATGTAGTCGGTCGCACTCCGGGATCCCAGGTCGGGTGCGGCTTTCACTTCTTCAGTGTTGACATCGACGACATCCGATACGCCGTCGACGACGACGCCGAAATCCCTGCGTCCAGCAGCGGACATGACCGCGACGACGATGATGACCGTAACCGCCGTGTACTCGGCGCGATCCAGCGAAAAGCGCATGCGCAGATCGACTATCGGAACAATCGAGCCGCGCAGATTGAGTACGCCCAACACGTGCGGCGGTGCGTGTGGAATCTTGGTGACAGAGGACCAGCCGCGGATTTCCTGCACCCGCAGGATGTCCACACCATACGTTTCTTTGCCAAGAACGAAAGTCAGAACCTGGTGGGATCCTTCCCCCGCGTTCTTTACTGGTGCATTGGACGACATCGTTACATTTCCTCGTTTGTCAACAACACTTCAGGCCGCCGAGCGTATGGAGGTGGCACGGATGAGGCCTGGAATGTCGAGAATCAGGGCCACGGAACCGTCGCCGAGGATGGTTGCCCCGGACACTCCTTCGACGTGACCGTAGTTGGCTTCCAGCGACTTGATGACAACCTGCTGCTGACCGAGCAGGTCGTCGACGAACAAGCCAATGCGTTGGTGGCCTTCGCCTTCGGCGACGACCACGAGCCCCTCATCCAGCACCCGGGTACGCGGCTCGATACCGAACAGCTCATGGAGCCGGATGATGGGCAGGTAGTAGCCGCGGAACGAGAACACTTCGCCTCGTCCCGACAGGCGGCTGACGTGCGCCGCCTTCAACTGCATCGATTCGACGATGGAGATGAGGGGCACTATGTAGGTTTCACCGCCGACCGACACGGACTGGCCATCGACAATGGCGAGGGTCAGCGGCAGGGTGATGATGGTCTTCGAGCCTTTGCCGTAGTCGCTGCGCAGCTCGATCTTGCCGCCCAGCTCCTT
>Ga0137413_10001072_pt1 | contig 10308 bp, 9 predicted proteins | sample CZODoug2_1_16fun_FD_108280 | JGI IMG/M metagenome (GOLD analysis project Ga0137413, IMG submission 108280) | Vadose zone soil fungal communities from Angelo Coast Range Reserve, California, USA - CZODoug2_1_16fungal (Illumina Assembly) | ecosystem: Environmental > Terrestrial > Soil > Vadose... | reverse complement strand
CGGCGTAATCGTCAGCGAGTCACCCATCTTCCACAACAGGGACGCCGAGCCGCCCTGCACAACCGAGCGCCCCACATCGTGCACGGTCGCAAAGCCGCCCGTGTCGACCGGAAACTTTCGTTCGAAGAAGCCCGCTTCGCGGTCAAAGAAACCCACCACCCGCAGCGCCATCGTGTCCTGGATCAGCGGCAGGTTCACAACACCATCGGCGACATAATTCGGGGCGCTGGTGTGTTGGGTCGAGGACACGCCGCCATGCACGGTTGCGGAAAAATTGTTGGTGTCCGGCTGGTTGGTCAGCAAACGCACCGTGCCGCCCATCGAACGCGCGCCATACAGAGTGCCTTGCGGCCCGCGCAACACTTCAATGTGATTGATGTCGACGATGCGCGGATCGAGCGAGTCCGGCAGCGGCGTCTCATCCAGATAGAAGCCGGTCGTGTTGTCACCGCTGACGCCACGAATGGAGATGGTGCGGGAATTCGCCGCCCCGTCGCCGGAGGCGCCGAAGCCCAGGTTCGGCACGGAGGTGGCGTAGTCCATGAAGCTCTCTACGGCCCGGTCCTGCAGCTCCTGGGTACCGAAGGTCGTGATGGACAGGGGCACCGTCTGGAGGCTCTCCGCCCTCTTTTGCGCCGTCACAACGATCTCGGCCAGTTGATCGCCCTGCGCGGGTGCCTCGGCAAACACGGCCGGCAACCAGGTGATCAACGGTACCGCAACGAGCCAGCGGCCGATGCTCATATTCATCTGCACATCCCGTAGGTCGGCGTATCGTCGCCGTTGAGAATTAAGGTAGCCGGTGATACAACCGGGCTGTTATCCCGATTGCGCAAATATGCGCGTGGTGCGCCGCGAGCCACCAGCACGGGTGGCGTTTTTATGCAACAGCCAGGTGCCGTCATTCAAAGTGAGCCCTCGATGAGCCTGCACCCCTGGATCTCGGGGGGACAGTTCACCGACGTCGACGCCCAGGCTGCGCACCTGCACGGTTACGACCAGCAATACCAGCAGCTCAGTGAAGGCCCGTTCGAAGGCCGCTTCCGTTCATTTGACTTTGAGGGCGATCTCGGCATTCATCTCGAGGTGGCCAACCGCGCCCTGGCGCAGGCGGCCTCGACGCCGTCAGGACGGCTGTCCGTATGCATGCTGACCGCGGCAACAGATGCGTGCACGCTGAATGCCGGACATTTCGGCCTGAACCAGGTTGCCCTGTGTCCGGAAGGGCTCGTTCTCGAAGGCAAGACTTCCGAGGGTGTCAGTCTGTGTTGTATGGACGTGTCGGCGGATCTGCTGCCCGCGCAGGGGCGTGGACTGAAAGCAGTACGCGTGCTGGAGGATCCGATCCGGTCAAATCAATTGCGCGATCTGGTGTGCTCGGGCCTGAGCGCCCTGACCTCGCTGGATGCGATCGCCCACTACCCGGCCGCCGTGAAGGAATTCAAATCGGCGCTCGGCGACCTGTTGTGGCAGATCGGTATTCAACAGCCGCAAATGGCTGTCAAACGGGCCAACGGCCACACCAGCGACCGCACCATGCATATTTTCCGGCGCGCCCGCGACTACATTCACGAGGGTCTCGCCGAGGGCATTTCGATTGTCGCCCTCTGCGAAGCGATCGGCGTGAGCCGACGCGCACTGGAGTTGGTGTTCAGGTCGGTCCTCGGCACGGGGCCGGGGCATTACGTGCGCACCCTGCAACTCAACGAAGTGCGGCGCAACCTGTTATCCAACCCGGATAGCGATGAATCCATCGGCGCCATCGCTGCCCGGCATGGCATCTGGCACTGGAGCCGCTTCTCTCGCGACTACAAGCTGATGTTCGGCGAGCTGCCCTCGAGTACGCGCCTGCGTATCAGGGCCTGTTGAGCGCGCCGCAGGCGCCCTGCACCGACACAGCCAGCAAAAACCACGCTTTTTGCTGGCGGAAACGAAGCCCGGGCTCCGCGCGGCCAGTGTCCCTGCTAGGGATGGCGCCGCGCCAATTCAACGATAGGCGACCATCGCTGGCTTGCGCTTCTGCGCTCTGATCCACGCGTTCGTCCGGGTGTCCAATAAGTCCAGCGGCAACACGCCGCCGTTCAACATCTCGTCGTGGAAAGCCTTGATGTCGAACTTCGCCCCGAGCTCCTTGTTGGCGCGCTCGCGCAACTCGCGGAACTTGAGCTGGCCCAGCTTGTAGGCCAGGGCCTGCGCGGGCCAGGCGATGTACCGATCGGTCTCCGCCTGGAAGGTCGGCTCATCCACGGCGTCAGCCTTACGGAAGAAGTCGATCACCTGGTCGCGCGTCCAGCCCTTCGAGTGAATTCCCGTGTCCACCACCAACCGGACAGCGCGAAACAACTCACTGGACAGACGGCCGTAGTCGCTGACCGGGTCCTGGTAGAAACCCACTTCCTTGCCCAGTTGCTCCGCGTACAACGCCCAGCCTTCCGTATAACCCGAGTTGCCGCCGTGCTTACGGAACTGCGGCAGGTTGGGCACCTTCTGCGCCACCGACAGTTGCATGTGATGGCCTGGAACGCCCTCGTGATAAGCGGTTGCCTCGTCGTCGATGAGTGAGCGGTGTTCGACATTGGCCACAGCGACCACCACACGCCCTGGGCGTTTGCCGTCCGGTGTGCCTGTCTGATAGTGAGTGGCATTCCCGGGTTCGAAATCCGGCATCGGTTCAACGGTGACGGGCGATCCCGGAATGAAGCCGAACAGGTCGGGAAGCTTCGGCTCCATTTGCGCAATGTACTTGCGGAAGTCGGTGACAATGACCTCCGCCGAGGCCGGGTGATACTGCGGGCTGGTTTTCGCAGCGGCGCGAAAGGCTTCGAGGTCCGCAAATCCCGCCTTGTGAGCCAGCGCCAGCATCTCAGCCTGGATGCGCTCGATCTCATGCAAGCCAATCTGGTGAATCTGGTCCGGCGTGAGCTTGCTGAGTGTCGTGCGACTGCGGATGTTGTTCAAATAGCGCTTCTCGCCTCCGGGAAGTGAGGTGACCGCGAGCGTCGTCCGACCGAATGGGGCGTACTGCTCCGAAACGAAGCTCGCGAATGACAGGTACGACGGCAACACCTCATTGATCACCGTCTCGGTAATCACCCGGGTGAGCCGCTGCCGCTCTTCGGGCGAAATGCTCGCCGGATACTTCTTCGTCGGCAGCAGAAACGGGTCCGCCGCAATCACGCCCATGCACTGCGCAGGCACCTTCTCGAGCAGGAAGCGCACGGGCACGAGCCCATCGGCCTTGCCCACTCTTAACACTTCTTCAGTTTGAGAGAACACCCGCGGAATCTGGTGCAGCCGCGCAATGTAGTCCTCGTATTGTTTCAATGTGTCGAATGGGACCGCCAGGGGCAGGTCGGCCAGGTGGGTATGCGGCCCGCTCATCTGGTTCACGGGCATCTCGTATTCCTTGAAGTCGTAATCCGCGCTGCGCTGCTCCAGCACCCGCGCCATCACCTGGTGCGACAGCACGTCCTGCTCGCCAAATCCCGAAGTTGAGATGGCGTTCAGACGCTTCAGGAACGACTGATCGCGGTCGTGCTGCGCGTTGCTGCCCGACAAGGACACATCGTTCAACTGGTCGTTGTAACGATAGTCGCCGAAGGCGGTGGCGGTTTCCGGCCGCGCCTTCAGGTCGGACTCGTACTGCTCGTCAAATAAAGCGCTCTGCGCGGCCAGACGATCCGCCAGCGAATTCGCGGCCAGCGCGCCCGTACAAAGCGACCAGGCCAAAAGTCCCATCAGAATGTGTTGGTTTCGCATGTGCCTACTTCAGAAATTGTTCGACGGCTTGCTGGAATGATACGCGTTGCGGATCATAAGCAGGGTCAAGGAACTTGCTGGCCCCACTGGGCCAACGAGAATCGAGCTGAGTGGACCTAAACCCGCACCCGGTGCGGGAACTAAGGTGACGCCATGAACACCACCCCCTCTATCCCCGCTTCCCCGACCAACCCCCAGCTCGCCGGCCTCGGCCTGGTGCTCGCGGGCGGCCTGCTGGGCGGCGCCGGCGATCTCGCCTTTGCCTTCCTGTACTACGGGCCGGCGGGCGCGACGCCGATCCGGATCCTGCAAGGCATCGCCGGTGGCGTACTCGGCCCAGGGTCCTTCCAGATGGGCCTGGAGAGTGCCGCCCTGGGCGCCTTTTTTCACTTCTTCATCAGTGTCTGCGCCGCCTTCATCTACTTCCTGGCCAGCACGAAGTTTTCCTTCCTCACCCGTCGCTGGCTCATTTCGGCCCTGGTATTCGGGGTATTGATGTTCCTTGCCATGCGCCTGGTGGTGGTGCCGCTGTCAGCCGTGAAATCCGGTCACATGAAGATCAGCAGCATCATTGGCGAGCTGTGCTCGCATATGTTCCTCTTCGGGATCCCCATCGCGTACGCGGTATCACGCGCCGCCCTGCGCCGGAGAACCTGAGCGCAGCAGCCGCGAGCCACTAGAATGGCTCGCATGACATCGTTCTGGTCCAAACTGATTCCGGTTCTGGGGGCGCTCGTACTGGCGGCCGCAATCGTGCTGCCCATGAATGCCTTGATGGCGTCCATATGTTTGCTCACCCTCGCGGGCACGGTGGTGTGTGCCGTGCACCACGCCGAAGTTGTCGCGCACAGGGTGGGAGAGCCGTTCGGTACCCTGGTACTCGACCTTGCCGTCACGATCATCGAAGTCGCTCTGATCGTCTCCATCATGCTTTCGGGCGACCCGCAGAAAACGGCCGCTGTCCCACGGGACACGGTGTTCTCCGCCATCATGATCATCTGCAACGGTCTGATCGGCCTGTGTCTGCTGATCGGTGGCATCCGCTACCGGGAGCAATCTTTCAACACCGGCGGCGCCAACGCAGCCCTCGCGACACTGATAGCACTCACGACCCTGTCACTGGTCCTGCCCGCATTCACCACCACCTCCGCCGGCCTGACCTACTCCACCTCGCAGTTGTCCTTCGCGGCCATTGCGTCACTGGTGCTGTGGGGCATGTTTGTTTTCGTACAAACCATCCGGCACCGCGATTATTTTCTGCCCGTTGAAAACCGGGACAACGAAAACATCCATGCGACGCCACCCACCAACCGCGCAGCGTGGCTGAGCTTCGGTTTTCTGAACCTCGGACTCATGGTGGTGGTGGGACTTGCGAAAATGCTCTCGCCGAGCATCGAAGCCGCGGTGGTTGCAGTTGGCGCCCCGCAAGCCACCATCGGCGTGCTCATTGCCGTGTTGGTGCTGCTTCCCGAGACCACGGCGGCCGTTCGCGCCGCCATGGCCAATCGTCTGCAGACCAGTCTGAACCTGGCACTGGGGTCGGCACTGGCCAGCATCGGACTGACGATTCCAGCGGTTGCGCTGACTTCCCTGCTGCTGGGAACGCCGCTGCAACTCGGGTTGCAGGCTAAAGACCTGGTCCTTCTGACTCTGACGTTTCTCGTGACGTCGATCACGCTGGTTACCGGCCGCACATCGGTGATGCAAGGCGCGATTCACGTTGTTATCTTCGCCGCGTTCCTGTTTCTGACGCTGATTCCGTGAGGCCCCTCACGGGGCACTGCGCATGAACGCCTTACCATCATGCAATGCCGGACGCGTTCAGCCTCAACTACATCGGCCCGATGTCGGACCGGCCGCGGTACCATGCGGACAACGGTTCCCGCGATGTCCTGACGTTGGACCCCCGGACAGTCGAAGTTGAGAATGCACGGCTGCGGGCGCAGCCGCATTCCCTGGCGCAGGAGGGTTTCACGCTGGTCGCGCACCAAAGCGCGGTCGCCGACTTCCGCGATCCGGAAGCCCTTGCCACTGTTTACCGGTCGGAAATGCAGCAGTTGCTTCTCGAGCTGACCGGGGCGGATGAAGTTGTTTTCAGTGCCCTGCCCGTCTGTCGATCCGCCCGGGGCGCGCGACTGACGGTCGCGAAGCAACTTTACAGCTCGCGTCCGGGCGAGTTCGTCCATGTTGACATCAGCGCTGCGACAGCCATTGCCCTGGCCAAACGGTGCGAGCCCAAACATCGCAGTGAGGGTGTGCGACGCTTCGCCCACTACAACATATGGCGTGCATTCTCGCCGCCGCCACAGGATGTGCCGCTGGCAGTTTGCGACTCGCGCAGTGTGTCGCCGTCAGACCTGGTCGAAGCCGATGCCGTGATGGACATCCCGGGAAAGCGGGAATACTCCTACGTGGGCCTGGTAATTCGCTACAACCCGCGGCACCGCTGGTCCTGGTTCGCGCACATGAACCGGGACGAGATCCTCATCTTCAAGGCTCACGATTCGGACACCAGTCGGCCGAATCAGGTGCCCCACACCGCGTTCCACGACCCAACGTGCCCGGCAGGCCATGCACCCCGGGCCAGCATCGAGATGCGCGGAATCGCTTACTGGTACGAGCGCTGAGCCCACTCACATGGAGGCAGTCGATCGCGGCGGCGGCATTTCCGGCGCCGGCTGCTCGACCAGCTCGGCCACCGCGGATTCATCGAGAACGATACCCGAATCATAGATGACAACCCGGTCGCGCCCGGTCCGCTTGGCCTGGTAGAGCGCCGCATCCGCATGCGCCAGAAGCTGCCGCAGCTCGCTGCCCGATGAGGCCGTCGAGGCCACACCAAAACTGGCGGACACTTTCGACTCGGCCCCACCGGAGCTGGCCACAATCTCCGCAATCGCCAGCCGCAACTGCTCGGCGCGGGCGCTCGCCTCTTCCAGGCCGCAGCCGGAAATCAGGATGCTGAATTCCTCACCCCCGAAGCGCCCGAACAGATCCTCGGGGCTCAGGTGCAGCCGGCACTTCGCCACCGTCTGCTGCAACACATAGTCGCCCATCGCGTGCCCATGCCGGTCGTTGATGGATTTGAAATGATCCAGGTCGAACAGAACGATGCACAGCTCCTGCCCGGTGCGGCCGGCGTACTCGAGCGCACTCTCGGCGCCGCCGATGAAATACGGCCGGTTGCTGATACCGGTCAGGCCATCGAGCCGCGCAACGTTCATGAAATGCAACTGCGAGCGCTTGACCCGGTAAGCCCACAGTCCGATGAACACGAGGACGGTGATCAGCAGCGCAATGTACAGGCGGCTGTTTTCGACCGCCTTCGCGCCCAGCTCCTTCTGAAGCTGCAACACCTGCTTCTGCTCATTGAGGGCCGCGACCTGCAGTTTGTCCGCGATGTTCTCGTGGACGACTTTTTCGTACGCGAGCTGCCGGGCACTCACCTCATCGAGGCTCCCCTTGTCGGCTTGGGTGTACTGCTCGTGAAACGCCAGTGCCAGCTTGAAGTCGCCCTGATTTTTCGCCAGGTCGTAGAGAACCCCGAGCGCCCGGGCCATGGTCGCCGGGTAGTGGCCCTGTCCACTGTGAGCCACCGAGTCGGAGGCGAATTTTTCCGCCAGCGCGGCAAAGCCCTTCCGGCGATAGGCATCGGCCAGCAACGCATCGTACTCCGCCAGCATCCGCGGGTATTGCGACCGGACCACCTCATCGTAGTGATCCTTCAACAGGGTAATGGCCTCGTCGAGCTTCTTCTGGCTGATGTACAGCCGCGCCACGTGCATGTTGATGTCGTTGGCGTACAGAAGGTCGGCCTTCTCCACGCAGGCAGCCGTGATAGCCCGGACTTCCGCATCCACGCTCTGCAGCCGGCTGCTTTCATAAAGCGCTGAAACCTTCTGCTGGCCGCCGCGGCACCGGCCCCGGTCGGCCCAGTTCTCATCCATCAACATCTGGGCATAGCGCAGGCTCAAATCGGTCTGCCCGACCGCCCGATAGAGCTGGGAGGCATTCAACAGCGCCTGCTCGCGGGCATCCTTGTCGGCCACCCGCGGCAGAAGCTGGACCAGCCGGTCCAGTTCCAGGTACGCCGCGTCATAGTTCCGGGTGAGCTCTTCCTGGTTCATCAGGGTGGAGCGCGCGCGAAATTGCAGCGTGACGTCGTGGGCCTGCAGGATGAGCCGCTTCAACATCCCGGTCGCGGTCTCGTTGTCGCCGTCGATGACCGCATTCCAGGCTGTCAGGTAGCTCAGATACTCCTTCTGGGCAACCGACAGGCGCGCCGTGCGGGCCGTGAGGGAATTGAGGATTCCCACGAATTCCGCATGATGGGTGCTTTTGATGCTGTCGGCCCGCTGCAGCAGCCGCATGGCATCGTCGGGCGCGGCGTGACTCGCCGCGCCGGCAACCAACAACAGTGCCGCCGCCGCCTGCGGCAGGAAGCGCTGAAGACGTCTATTCCTTGTCTTCTGCATCATCCTCGGACTCTTCCTCGTCCTCATGCTCTTCGTCCTCCCGCTCTTCCTCTTCTTCCTCGGGATGATTGACCAGGCAGCAGATGTTGTGAGTGGCACCGACCAGGGACTCGAGAAGACCCGCATCCTCCCCGAGCAGGGCCGCCCGCAGCCCCGGCTCGAACCCGGCCTGGATCAGCGCCGCTTCCCGTGCCTCATCCGAGGCATGGCGCCACCGCGCATCGGTACCCCATTGCTCGATCACATCAATTACGTTTGACATCGATTGCGTTCCTGTTTATCCGCTGACTGAACGATCCGCCGGCCACGAGTGGCGCTGCGCGGACCAGATTAACTTACCGGATTCACCGTCCCTGTTGTGTGACAAACCGAGGCGGATCGGCACGCGCCGCGCCTCCGTGTTGTCAGCCGCATGTTGAATCCAAACCTCGTCAACTTCAAATGTCGCGAACGCAAAATCGACCAATGCCCGCAGCCCTTCGGTCCCGAACCCCCGGCCGCGTGCTCCGGAGCTGAGCATCATGCCCGCCTCCACGCGCCGGCGTCGTGTATCGAAGTCTTGAAAAGCGCCAATTCCGATGGACCGATGGGTGGCCTTTTCAACGATAACCAGCAGCACCCGCTCAATGGGGCGGCGGTCGAGCGAAGCCAGGACCGTGCGAAAGCTGCGCTCGGCCCGTTCCCGCGACAGCGGCGACCCCACGAACCGCATCGTCCCGGGGTCGCCATACAATTCGCAATAGAGCGCCGCATCGGCCTCCACCGCGCGCCGCATGCTGAGTCGCTCGGTCTGAAGCACAGGTCAGGCGATCTGACGTACATCGAGGGCCGCCAGGCAGTCCCGGACAGTTGGATCGGCCTGCAGGCTCGACCCCGGCGGAATGACCAGGGTCACATGAGTATCGACATTTGCAGCCGGGAGGTCGCGCAACCGCAGGCGCTCGATCCGGGGCCGATGCATCGGCAGCGTAACCGCTTTATAGAGTATGACTTCGTGATCCAGGTGATAGTCGCGTGCCAACACGTCAACCAGCACCTGCCGGTAGGCCGCGCCGGTTGAAAAGCGCGCGAGGGACTGATCGCCGGCAACGCCGACCTGCCACAGCACCAGGTAGGCGGAAGTATCGATTCGACGCCGATAGAGCATGTACTGGCTCGCCTCATAGTGCTGACAGCCAAACTTGCCGGGATCGATGCCCAGGTCGGCGTAGAGGCAATCTTCGGCGGAAACACCGGGCTCCATGTGGGCGGAGTAGCCCTCGCGCCGTGCGATCTCGATTGCCTTGTGGGTCGGCAAAGCAAACACACCGGGGTGCCCATAGAACGCGCCGCACACCCGCTTGCCCGCCCGCACCTCGTTCAGCATGGCATCCACCATCTGCTGATAGGTCTCGCTGCGCGCCTTGCCCTCACGATAGAAGGTTTGGAGGCTGCGGACGTCGGGATGCATTTTGGCCAGCCAGAGCTCGATGATTCCGTCCGACAGGCCCGTAAATACAACATCGGCGTTGCTGATGTAGCTGCGCGCCAGGGGTGTGATGTGGGAACCGAGCGTCATGCCGATTCCTACACAGACCAGGCTTCCAGAACCACCCATGCGGGTCCTCATGGCAACAATGCGACGGAGGTTAAGCGCAACCTGTCACCCCGGCAACCGGTACAGGGGGCCGCCAATACTCCCCGGACCTTAGTCTAGGGCGTTGGCGACCCACTGCGCCAGCTCGCATTGACGTCCCTGCGGGCAATCCCGCAGACTCCCGGCCGCGTTCGGGTGTTCACACAGTCATTGGACTGGCGTGAGTTAAACGGGAATTCGGTGCACCTCACGGTTATGCCGAAACTGCCCCCGCAACGGTAAGCAAGTCAAACCGGGTCTGAAATGCCACTGCGATTTTCGCGGGAAGGCGACCCGGCCGGAGCAATCCACTTGCGAGTCCGTAGACCGGCCCGACGCAGCGACAGATGTTGCGGTGGGCGACGTCGATGCACATCGGGCGTCGCTTCGCCCGATGCATCTCTCCCCATCCGCGTAAACAAAAACAATGCACGGCGGGTGCATGGGAGTTGAATTGTG
>Ga0137413_10001069_pt1 | contig 10314 bp, 12 predicted proteins | sample CZODoug2_1_16fun_FD_108280 | JGI IMG/M metagenome (GOLD analysis project Ga0137413, IMG submission 108280) | Vadose zone soil fungal communities from Angelo Coast Range Reserve, California, USA - CZODoug2_1_16fungal (Illumina Assembly) | ecosystem: Environmental > Terrestrial > Soil > Vadose... | reverse complement strand
CCTGTGCATGGCGGAGCTTCCGGCGATTTACCAAGACGCATCTGACATCGCCGAGCGGCGTGCCGCCTATGCGAGCCGGCTGGCCAGGCTCTGCGCCGATGCGGAAAGCGCCAGCGCACCCGCGGCGCTCTCGGAGACGATCGGCTCGCATCAGCCGTTTTATCTGCCCTACCAGGGCCGTAACGATCGAGAGCTTCAATCCCTGTATGGGCGGCTCGTGTGCGGAATTATGGCCGCGAGATACACGAAGACTGCCTTGCCAGACCCTCCGGGCCCGCGCGAACCGATCAGGCTGGGCATCGTCAGCGGTTTTTTCAGGCAGCACTCGAATTGGAAGATTCCGGTCAAGGGATGGCTCAAGATGCTCGACCGGACCCGATTTCATGTCTCAGGCTATTACACCAGCGCCGACCGCGATGGCGAGACCGACACGGCGGCGACAATGTGCGATCGTTTCGTGCAGGGTCCGCAATCGCTCGATGCCTGGCGGCGGGCGATATTGGCCGATGCGCCTCATGTGCTGATTTTTCCCGAAATCGGCATGGACCAGGTGTCGGCTCAACTGGCGGCGCAACGGCTTGCCGCGGTTCAATGCGCTTCCTGGGGACATCCCGTCACCAGCGGATTTCCGACGATCGATTACTTCATCAGCAGCGATCTCATGGAACCCGAAAGCGCGGCGGATCACTATTCCGAACAGCTGATCCGGCTGCCTGCTCTTTCGGTCTATTATGAGCCGGCCGACGTTCCGCCGGTTGCGATCGACCGGGCGCAGCTTGGTCTGCGCACGGGCGCCGTCGTCTATTGGTGCTGTCAGTCCTTGCCAAAATATCTGCCGCAATTTGACGAAGTTTTCGCACGCATTGCCGCCGAGGTTCCGGGCTGTCAGTTCACCTTTATCGAGTTCGGAGGCGGCAGCGGCGTCACCGAGATGTTTCGACGCCGGCTCAGGCGCGCGTTCAAAGCCGTCGGTCTCAACGCCGAAAACCATTGCGTCTTCCTGCCGAGACTTGCGCCGGATCGCTTCGTCGCGGCTATCGGTCAATGCGACGTCGTCCTGGACAGCATCGGATGGTCTGGTTGCAACTCGATCCTGGAAAGCCTGGTTCACAACCTTCCGATTGTATCGTTCGCCGGAGCGATGATGCGCGGGCGCCATACCGCCGCCATCCTGGACATGATGGATATCAGCGAGACGACGGCGCGGACAATTGAAGACTATGTTTCAATTGCGGGTGTTCTCGGCCGCAATGTAACGAGACGGATTGAATTGTCCGCCAGGATTGCGGCGAACAAGCATCGCGTCTATCGCGATCGCGACTGCATCGTAGCCCTGGAAACATTTTTGGAGGGCGCCGTTCGAAATGCTGCGCACGGCACCGACGCTACGGCTTAGTAGTTCACCCGTAGCCCGACGCCGCCATGGATGGTATTGCCGACCGGCTGCGGGCCCGCGGTGCCGTTGACGAAGAGGTCGGCGACCCAGCCCTCCGTGATGCGGAAGCCGAGCCGGCCGCCGTATTCGAACCAGCTCTGGTTTCCGAGCGTCGGCGTCACGGTGCCGTTGCCGGTCACGGAGGCTACGATGCCCGAATGGTTCGCGAACGACTGCACGAAGCCGCCATTGATGTTGCCCTCGACGTTGTTGCCGAACAGATGCGTCCACTGTCCGCCGACCTTGACGAGATTGGTCTTGTCGGTGCCGGTTGCAATCGTGGCGTCGAACGGATTGAACGCGACGGTCGGGTCGCTGTAGCCCTTCACCCGCTGCCAGAGTTGCCACACCTCGACGGACGCGGCGACCTCATCGCGCGGCGAGATGCGGCTGATCCAGCCGGCCCGGCCGTAAACGCCGTAGTTCTCGCTGCGGGTTTGGCTCTCAAGCGAAACCGGGCAGAGGCTCGTCATGTAGCTGCGGCTATAGCGTGCCTTTTCGGACGGCGACAGGATGGTGCCGACGTCGAAGAAGGGGCGTGACGACCCCCAGTCGACGAAATCGTAGCGCAGCGCGAACGCGCCGATCGGCGCGCTGGTGATGTGGTATCCGCCTTCGCTGTATTGGGTGTAGGCGATACCCGCCAGCAGCGACAGATTGGGTGTAAGCTCCTTGCGGCCGTGGATGCCGGCTGAAAATGATCCCGCCGACCCGAACGCGCTGACGCAGTCGTGGCAATTGACCTGCTCATTGACGCCGAGCAGTACCGAGCCCAGCACGCGGTGAGTGATCATCTGGTTGAAGCGCTGCTTGCCCAAGTCGCCGATCGATCCGGCGCTGGAATCCGCGCCGGTTACCGGCGGCGGCGGTGGTGGTGGTGGCGTGCTGTCGCAGCCCTCGGAGCAGCAACTGTCAGAACATTCCAGCGCCGCCGCGGGCGACGGATGGAGCGGCGCCAGTACAAGCCAGGTCGCCGCGATGAACGCGGCCGATGCGATGAAGCTGCGTGTGAATTTGTTCATCGTCAGCGCCCGCACAGCATGCCGGTGGGGTCGTCATCGACAGGCGGCGTCACGGTCGGCGTTGCATTCGCAAACTGGGTGGTGCTGCAAAGCCCCGCCGCCGCTCCGCAGGTCCCGGCAAAGGTCCAGGGCGGGTTGTTGGTCTTTTGAATCATGACCCTGCCGGCGGTCGAGGTGATGACGGCGGTATCGCCGGGCTCGGTCAACTCGGTGCACTGGCCGCCGATGGTGCAGACATGCGATGCGCCTTCCTGCAGCACCACGGTGGTCTTGCCCCGTTGCGATAAGATATCGAGGATGGTGCCGCGCACGCCGATCGTCGCGACCGACGTGGTGATCTTGTAGGCGGCCTTTTCCGAGTGTCCGGTGACGAAGCGGAACGCGCCGGTCGTCAACCTGATCGCGATATCGCGATAGGTGTGCTCGTCGTTGAAAACGGTGCGGTCGAGTTTGACCGTCGCGCTGGGGCCGAGCGACAGATTGGTGCTGTCGGCCATCACCAGCCGCGCTGCGCTGTCGAGGCCGGTGCGCACGATCTCGTCGCGCAGCACGCCGTCGCCGACATTGATCTGGCTGGTTGCCGACGCCATGACGCGGACGACTTCATTCTTGACGACAGCCGCTTCGCCGACGCGCGTCTGCGCGTGACCGGGACTTGCCGCAAGGGATGCTGCCACACATAGCGCGGAAATATAGAGGACGCCGTAACGTGAATTCATTTCAATACCAAATTCAATACCGATCGATTTATCCCGCTATCGTATCGGACCGCGCGGGCGGGCGATATTGTAAATCTGCCACAAGCGGCCCATAACCATCCCATTGATTGGTGCGCGCGAAATCGAAGTGCGTTCGATGCAAATGGATTTAAAAATCGATCCCTCCTCCATTCGAATGACACGCGATCGTTGCAACGTCATTGATTTGTAAGCCTTGTGCGAAAATCACCGTCTGTTTTCGAAAAGTCGACTGTTTGGCGCGTCATTGTTGACGCTGTTGTCTTTGTAGTTGCGCATCTCGCGCTTCTGGTCGGCGTGACGACGCCGGAAAAATTCTGTTTCGATGAAGTGCATTATGTGCCGGCCGCGCGGCAGATGCTTGAGCCGGTCATGCCGAGCCCGCTGTTCAATCCGATGCATCCGCCGCTGGCGAAAGAATTGATGGCGGTATCGATTCGGGTGTTCGGAGATGCGCCGCTGGGCTGGCGCTATCCGAGCGTGCTGTTCGGATCGCTCGCGATTGTCGCGATGTATCTGTGCGGCCTCGCGTTGTTTGCTGCGCAAGGTCCTGCGGTCGCGCCCGCGTTGATCGCCTTCTTCAACCAGATGGTGTTCGTGCGGTCGCGGATCGCGATGCTGATATTTCCGCGCTCGCGTTCGGCCTGTTGGCGATCGCAGCGTTCATCTCCGGCTTTCGGAAACGCGGCCGCACGTCTGGTTCGCGCTCGCAGGGCTAGCTTTCGGTCTTTCGATCGCCTGCAAATGGAGCGGACTGTTTGCACTGGCGATCTGTATCGTCATCGTCGCCGTGATCCGCCTGATGATGCGCTGAGGCGCGGCAACAGCCCGCGCTGGCTGTCATGGGCTTTCGTCGCGATCGCCTTCGCAGGTTTTGCGGCGATGCTGCCGATCTCGGCTGCGTTAGTGGGAACGTCGATGGAGACCTTCGACCGGCTGATGATTTTTCAGAACTGGATTTAAGGGATTCCGCGCGCCGACGCGAAGCTCTCTGATCTGATCGGCCCGCATCGGGATTACTTGACGGGCCTCGCGCTGCTCGTCAATTTGGCTCTTCAAGAGCCTTTCCGATCACCGGTTCGAACCTGGAATGAGCATCATGTGGGCCTTCTTCGAGCGGTTACTCGATTCGTCGATGTTTTCCCCGCATGGCATTTGCCTGCTGTGGGAACCGGAACTGATCTGGCTCCATGTCACTTCCGACGCGGTGATCGCCGCCGCCTATTTCTCGATTCCGGTTGCGCTTTCGATTTTCGTATCGAAGCGGCGCGACGTCGATTTCGGCTGGATTTTCTGGGCCTTTGCCATCTTCATCATGGCCTGCGGCTTTACCCACGTGCTGTCGATCGTGACGCTGTGGGTGCCGGTCTATGGCATCGAGGGGATCATCAAGGCGCTGACGGCCGTGGCGTCGATTGTCACCGCGGTGATGCTGTGGCCGTTGCTGCCTAAAGTTCTTGCACTGCCGTCGCCGTCGCAGCTGCGCCAGGCCGAGGTCGCGCTGGCGCGGGAAGGCATGCACCGGCGCGAAGCCGAGGACATGCTCCGGCAAAGCCAAAAAATGGAAGCGATGGGGCAGTTGACCGGCGGTGTCGCGCATGACTTCAACAATCTGCTCACGATCATCAGCGGCAACCTCGAAATCGCGGAGAGCAGCCTGCAGTCCTGGAGCGATGCAACGCGGGAACTTTTGACACGCGTGATCGCCAATGCCGCGCATGGGGCGCAGCGTGCGGCGATGCTGACGCAACGGCTGCTCGCCTTTGCGCGCCGGCAGCCGCTCGATCCCAGGCTGACCGACGTCAATCAGCTGCTCGCCGGAATGTCTGATTTTTTCAGGCGGACGGTGGGTGAAAATATCGATCTCGAAGTCGTAGGCGGTGCCGGCCTCTGGCAGGTCGAGGTCGACCCCGGGGAGATGGAGGCCTCGATCCTCAACCTTGTGGTGAACGCCAAGGACGCCATGGCCGGCAAGGGCAAACTGACGATCGAAACCAGTAACGCGTTTATCGACGAAAGTTACTCGCAACAGAACGCCGATATTCCGGTTGGCCAATATGTTCAGCTCGCGGTGACCGACAATGGCTCCGGAATGTCGCCGGATGTCCAGCAGAAGGCCTTCGATCCGTTTTTTACCAGCAAGGAGCCGGGGCAGGGCACTGGCCTTGGATTGAGCCAGGTGTATGGCTTCGTCAAACAATCCGGCGGCCACGTCAAAATCTACAGCGAGGTCGGCGAAGGGACGACGATCAAGATCTATCTGCCTCGATCGGACGTCGCCGCCGGCGCCGTCCGGGAAAGCAATCTGCCGGTGGTCGGCAGCAGCGGAAGTGAAACCATATTGGTGGTCGAGGACGAAGCCGACGTCAGATCCTATCTGGTGGAAACGCTGCAGGATCTGAACTACCGCGTCCACGAGGCGCCCGACGGCGCGACCGCGCTGGCGCAATTCGATTCCGATCCGTTCCGGATCGATCTGCTTCTCACCGACATCGTGATGCCCGGCATCAACGGCCGTCAACTGGCCGACGAACTGCACTACCGCCAGCCGGACCTCAGGGTACTTTTCATGACGGGATATTCGCGCAACGCCATCGTGCATCAGGGCCGGCTGGATTCCGGCGTCTCGCTGCTTCAGAAGCCCCTGACCCAGGTCATGCTGGCAACAGAAATCAGGGACATTCTCGACCGGCCGCAATCCGCCAACAGTCCTGGCGTCGGAAATTGAACGCTCAGGGTATCCGGCGCCAGTGGATGCGATGCCGATGGAAATGCGGCCAATGGCTCGAGAACGGTTTCCAATACGCGATACGATAATGGCCAAAGCGAAGATAACGACCGGCGGAGCGCCGGTCGCTGCGATGGCGAGACCAGTGAAAAGCGTCTTCATCCTGATTATTCAGCGCGCCCGGAAAAATGCGCTCGATCAAAAGCTTGCATCAAGTATTTGCAGGTCAGTCGGTTTGAGAGGTCGGCCATCCGCCTGACGACCGGCTGGTTTCGAACATGCATTCTTGACCGCCTGCCGGTAAGCGGCAGGCGGTCAAGCGCTGCAACCGTCAGTTCGACGCGGTCTTGCTGGCCATGTTGACCACCTGGACGCGGCGGTTGATCGGGTCCAGCGGCGCGTTCGGATCCTTTGGCTTGCTCTTGCCATAGCCGACGGTGACGAGATCGGCGCTGGCGAGACCGTATTTGTCGGTGAGATAGCGCTTGATTGACTCGGCGCGGCGCTCGGAGAGGCCCTGGTTATATTCTTCGCCGCCGATCGCATCGGTGTGACCGGCGACGACGAATGTCGATCCCTTGAGGTCCGGATTGGACAGCGCCTTGCCCAGTTCCTGCACCGAAGGCATCGAGGTCTTGCTGATCTCCGCCGAATTGTAGTCGAACTGAATATCGAGATCGATTTTCGGCTTGGTCGATGCGATCTCCGCGATCTCTTCGCGCTCGCCCATCGACAGCGACCGAGTCTTCCGGTTGCGCAGCGTCTGCACGAAGCCGATTTCCCGGACCCTGGCAGTGGCGGCGGCATCGGCTCGCGGTCCGGTCGACAGGCCGCGGGTCAGCGGCTTGGCGCGCAGCGCGGTGACGATCTGATCCGCCGAGACATAACTGTCGGCGGCCAGGGCAAGGCCCGCCGTCATCGACAGCGCCGCACCGAGCGCAATCGCCTTGAGGGCGGAAAGTCTGTGAAAGCTGGTCATTGTCTTATCCTCATTGTGACATCTGAAACGTTTTGGTGGTCAGACGGTAGGACGGGCGGGGGAGAGTGAATGTGATGGGGGTCACGTTGCGTTTCATAGGGATATCTCTATATTGGAGAGGGTGGGCAAACGGTCCGAACCGAAGCCATGCATCTACATTGGCTCAGCCTTAAAGACCTGAAACGATTCCCGGCCACGGTGCAGAATCGTGTTGGTTACGCACAGAATCAGGTGCAGGAGGGGGATGAGCCGATAGCTGCGAAGGCCCTGAAAGGATTCGGCGGACGTACTGTTCTGGAATTAATCGATGACTTCGATGGAGATACCTACCGGGCTGTTTACACCGTGCGTTTTTCCGGGATGGTGTACGTGCTGCACGCCTTCCAGAAGAAAGCGAAAAAGGGCGTAGCTACACCGCCGCAAGACATCGACCTTATCAAATCGCGCCTGCGTGATGCCGAATTGCATTTTCGCACACACTGAAAGCGGAGGGCATAAACCATGACGAGACGTAAGATCGAAGCTCATAAGGGCAGCGGCAACGTGTTCGCCGACCTTGGCTTGCCCAATCCCGAAGTACGGCTTTTGAAAGCCAATATTGTGAATGAACTGCACCGGCTGATCAAAGAACGTGGGCTTACGCAGGTGAAGGCGGCGAAACTGGTCGGCATCCATCAGCCCGACCTCTCCCGTCTTCTACGCGGTGACTTCGACGACTATTCCGCCGAACGTTTGATGAAAATGCTCACGGCATTCGAACAGGATATCGAGATCACAATGAAGCCGAACCGCAAGGCCGGAAAGCCCGGACGGATCACCTTCAAGTCTGATGCTGCGTGATAAAAAGAGTCTAGTTCCCTAGTTTGGGCCCTCGTCGCTGCGTCTGCCGATCCGGTTCGATCGCCCCTTCTCCCCAAGTTGCAGGCATGGTGATCGTTGGCGCGGCGACCCTGGTCTCAAAGCCGTCGCCGGAACGCCGATCTGCCAACAACAAATGGGCTAGATGGGCGCGTAACCAAACCGTCCGCCAAGAAAAAATCGAAAAAAAAGAAAAAAGCAAACCAGCGTGGCCTTGTTTCAGTCACCGAAAAGACCAATCGAATATCAGGGATATCGGGCGGCTACGCCGGATCGTGCGCCCTCGGGAACTTCGATGCCCATCGTGATCGGAGCAATTATTATTGCCGTGGCAATCTTGCTGTCCACGCTGATTACGGCGGTGGGCACGCGGTTCGTGGGAATGGAGAGTCCCACCGAGGACAGCGTGTGGCTGGTCGATCGGCTCACCGGCAGCGTTTACAAATGCCAAGCCCCGGAACGCGGCAAAGCGTCCTGCGCGGTTGAGATCGCGACCGGGGCTATCGGAGAGCGTTCAAAACATTGATCCGGCTTCGGATGCCGGCTGGCATTTGAACCGCGTCCGGTTGAAGTTGCGAAAAAAGCCCCGGTTTGTACCGGGGCTTGGTGGGCGGCGGTTTGCCGCCGGTCAAGCGGTCTGCGCGCAATCTTGCCGATTACTTCTTCTTTTTCTTCTTCATTTTCTTCTCGGTCGGCGCCATGCCGTCCTTGGCGGTATCGGCCGCCGGCGCGGTCGCGTCGGTTCCCGATTTAGCCGCAGCACCGCCGCTGGTGCCACTGGCGCCTCCGGTTTGGGCAAAGGCCGCGCCAGAGAAAGCCAAGGCAGCTGCTACGACGGGAATCAAAATCTTTCGCATTTACGTCTCCATTTTTCCGGCGCAGATCAGCTCATTGTGCGACGCCGGGTTCCCGGTTCATTGACGGTGCTCTTGGCGAAAAAACGGCCTGACGGAGTCTTTTCCACTGGATCGCAGCACACAAAATTGTCTTGGTTGAAGAAACCGCGCCGGAAGCCAAAACGTATGGCGGACGGTCCCGCCAAGACGGGCATGGGCAAGGAGATGGGCATGGCCAACATGGAAATGAGCAAGGGCAACATGCGCGGCGGCTGCATGCACTATATGAGGGCCCAGAAGATGAGCATGATGAAGTGAACCGGGGAATGTGAACACCCAGCCGCGCGGCCCTGGGGTGGCGCGGCTTCTCTTACGGCTTGCGAAGCAGCGACGGACGGATTTTTACGCAATCCGCTGGTCTTCACAGCAGCGAATCCGGCTACATTGCGGCGTCATGCCCCGCGCCGTTCAATCCCACCCCCTGACCAAGACGCAAGCCCGGCAGATCTGGCTGCGCGCCCAGCGACTCGAGACGTCAGCGCCGTTCGGCGAAGGGCCGCAGGCGACGGCCGCCGCGGTGGAACATCTCGGCTATGTCCAGATCGACACCATCAACGTCATCGAGCGCAGCCACCATCACATTCTGTGGACCCGCATTCCGAATTACCGGCGCACGGATCTGCGCCAGGCCCAGAGCGTCGACAGAAGCGTGTTCGAATACTGGACCCATGCGCTGTCCTACGTGCCGGCAAAGGATCTGCGTTTCTTCCTTCCCGCCATGAAACGTCACAAGCGCGAGGGCCATAAATGGCTCAGCTCGGTCAAGCCGGCGGATCTGCGCAAGGTGCTGCGCTTGATCCGGCGTGACGGCGCGCTGACCATCCGCGACATTGACGACGATGTGCTGGTGGACAAGGAGCATCTGTGGGCCAGCCGCAAGCCGTCGAAGCGGGCGCTGCAACTGGCGTTCTATACCGGCGTGCTGACGATCAGCGAGCGCAACGGCATGCTCAAGACTTACGACCTGATGACGCGGCACTTTGGCTGGGACAGGCCGCCAAAACCGGCTTCGGCGGGCGAAACCACCGCCTATCTGCTCGACCGCGCGTTGCGCGCGCAAGGCATCGTGAGTCTGGATTCGGTCTGCCATCTCGATGCGCCGAGCAAGCCCTCGATCCTGCGGTTGATCCAGACAAGAGTCCGTCGCAACGAGCTGGTGCCGGTCGCGCTGGAAGGCGCGGGCAAGCAGGAACATTGGGCGCGGCCCGACACGCTTGCGACCGCAGACAGCGGCGGTTTCGAACTGGTGCACATCCTCTCGCCGTTCGATCCGCTCATCATTCAGCGCAAGCGCACCGAACTATTCTTCGGCTACGGCCATCGCTTCGAAGCCTATGTGCCCCGGGAAAAACGGGTGTTCGGCTATTTCGCGTTGCCGGTTCTGGTGGGCGAAAACATCGTCGCCGCCATCGATCTCAAGACCGACCGCAAGACCCGCAAATTGCTGATGCAGAAATGGAGCTGGGTCGACGCCGCGCCGCGAGGCGCGCGCAAGGATTTAAAGCGCCGCATCGAGGAAGAGCTGCATCGGTTCGAGCGGTTTCAGCTCGCGGAGTGAGGGGCGTTTCGCGCCGAGGGTCTTGCTCTTGTGAAGGCTGATATCCCGAGACGATCGAGCAGCATTCCCAACGCGATTCCGACGCCATAGGCGAGCATGTT
>Ga0137413_10001067_pt1 | contig 10317 bp, 9 predicted proteins | sample CZODoug2_1_16fun_FD_108280 | JGI IMG/M metagenome (GOLD analysis project Ga0137413, IMG submission 108280) | Vadose zone soil fungal communities from Angelo Coast Range Reserve, California, USA - CZODoug2_1_16fungal (Illumina Assembly) | ecosystem: Environmental > Terrestrial > Soil > Vadose... | reverse complement strand
CGCAGCTCCGGGGCGATCTGGGTGAGCGTCGCTTTGACCGGGAGAAACCCGAGCACCACACCCGCCACCAACAACAGTCCCGAGATGGTGATGACCGCGATGCGCCGGAAAGACCTCATGCCTGCACTATCGCCTGGACCCCCACGATCCGTACGGCCGCCCCCCTATTGAGTGAATCGAGACGTCACCGAAAAGATCTCCACCCGGGGCGATTCCGCTGCTCAGTGCGGTCGAGTTCGAAACGCGGCAATGACTCCCACCAGCGCGAGGAAAAAACCTTCGCGCCGGTGTCGAACTCCGCCACCCTCGTTCGACGCGTGAGCAGCGCCCACCCACACCTACGGGAGGGCCACACCAGGCGAGAAACCGGACGAAGCGCCGGTCGACACAGCAGGGAGAGGTGCCATGCGATTCATTGCGATGGTCCATGCGGACGAGCGGTCCGAGGCCGGCGAGATGCCCACCGAAGAGGAGCTCGCCGCGATGGGTGCGTTCAACGAGGAGCTGGTGAAGGCCGGCGTGATGCTGGCCGGCGAGGGACTGCACCCGAGCTCGCGGGGCGCCCGGATCGTGCACTCCGCCGACAAGACCACGGTCATCGACGGCCCGTTCGCCGAGACCAAGGAGCTGATCGCCGGGTTCTGGATCCTGCAGGCCAAGTCCTACGAGGAAGCGCTGGAGTGGCTCAAGCGGGCGCCCCAGCCGGCCCAGGGCGAGTTCGTCATCGAGCTGCGCAAGGTGTTCGAGGCGGAGGACTTCGGCGAGGCGTTCACCCCCGAACTGCAGGAGCAGGAAGCCCGGATCCGCGCCCAAGCGGAGAAGAACGCCTGATCAGACCCCGTGAGTGGTATTGGTCGCTATGGCGACCAATACCACTCACGGGTCGTGGCCTGGGGAAAGGGCGTTGCGGGGGCGATGGGTAACTGGTCGAATCGCACCCGTGTCCAGCGCCAGCGACAGCACGCACCGCGCGATCGACGCGGTGTGGCGGATCGAGGCGGCCAGGTTGATCGCCGGCCTGGCCAGGCTGGTCCGGGACATCGGCCAGGCCGAGGAGCTGGCACAGGACGCGCTGGTGGCCGCGCTCGAGCAGTGGCCACAGACCGGGGTGCCGGACAATCCCGGCGCGTGGCTGATGTCGGTGGCCAAGCGCAGGGCGATCGACCAGATCCGCCGGCGCGAGCGGTTCGAGCGCAAGCAGGAGGAGATCGGTCGCGACCTGGAAACCCGCAGGGACCCGTCCGAGGACGAGTTCGACGCGGTGCTCGACTCCGCCGAGGGCAACATCAGCGATGACCTGCTGCGGCTGGTGTTTACCGCCTGCCATCCGGTGCTGTCCACCGAAGCCCGGGTGGCGCTCACCCTCCGGGTGCTGGGCGGGCTGACCACCACCGAGATCGCCAGGGCGTTCCTGGTGCCCGAGTCCACCGTGGCCCAGCGCATCGTGCGGGCGAAGAAGACGCTGACCAAGGCGGGCGTGGAATTCGACGCGCCGGTCGGCGACGAGCTGGCCGCTCGACTGCCCTCCGTGCTCGAAGTGATCTACCTGGTGTTCAACGAGGGCTACTCGGCGACCGCCGGGGACGACTGGATGCGCCCGGCGCTGTGCGAGGACGCGCTGCGGTTGGGCCGGATCCTGGCCGAGCTGGTGCCGAACGAGCCGGAGGCGCACGGGCTGGTGGCGCTGATGGAGATCCAGGCGTCCCGATCGAGGGCCCGCACCGGCCCTGGTGGGGTACCGATCCTGCTGCTCGAGCAGGACCGGGCCCGGTGGGACTACCTGCTGATCCACCGCGGCCTGCGCGCGCTGGAGCGGGCCACCCGGCTCGGCGGGGCGCGCGGGCCGTACGCACTGCAGGCGGCGCTGGCGGCGTGCCACGGCAGGGCCAGGACGGCGGAGGAAACCGACTGGGCACTGATCGCCGCGCTGTACCGGGAGCTGGCCACCGTGCTGCCCTCGCCGGTGGTGGAGCTGAACCGGGCGGTCGCGGTGTCCATGGCCTACGGCCCGGCTGCCGGCCTAGAGCTGGTGGACGCGCTCGCCGACGAGCCGTCGCTGAAGTCCTACCACCTACTGCCCAGCGTGCGGGGCGACCTGCTGGTCAAGCTCGGCCGGCGGCGGGAGGCCATCGCCGAGTTCGAGCGGGCGGCCGCGCTGACCGCGAACGAGCCGGAACGGGCGCTGCTTCTGGACCGGGCCGCCAGCTGCGCTGAAGTCAGCGCCGCCGGCTGACTTCGCCGCACCGAACCGGCATCCAGCGTCAATGCCCCGGTCGACGCTCATCGTTGCGCGCCTACCGCGGCCGAGGTCAACAAATTTCGGCTAACTCACATCCGAACACCTCTCGGAACAAGCCGGGAGATCGATTGCTTGAGATGCCCTGCTAGGCCGGAGAACACCGTCGTCCTCGGCCTGCCGAAGTTTTGGCAATTCAGACGGGAGACCTTTGTGACCATCGCTGACGACCAGCCGCGCGCGATCACCGTCGCCGCCGGCGAGCCGTCCGCCTCGGCCGACGACGCTGATTCGGAGGCCTACACCGGCCGACGGATGCTGCGGCTTGTTCTGGTGCTGGGCGCGCTCGTCGCGCTCGGTCCGCTATCCATCGACATGTACCTGCCGGCGCTACCGCGCATCGCGCAGGATCTGCTTTCCACCGAGGCGACCATCCAGCTCACCTTGAGCGGCACGGTGCTCGGGCTCGGCCTTGGCCAGTTGCTGGTCGGGCCGCTGTCCGACGCGGTGGGCCGCCGCAAGCCGCTGCTGATCGGCACCGGCATTCACGTGGTGGCCTCGCTGCTGTGCCTGGTGGCGCCGAACGTTGAGCTGCTCACCGCGGCCAGGGTGCTGCAGGGACTGGGCGCCTCGGCCGGCGCGGTGCTGGCGCTGGCCATGGTCCGCGACCTGTTCGACGGCCGCGCGGCGGCCACCCTGCTGTCCCGGCTGATCCTGGTCATGGGGGTGTCGCCGGTGCTGGCGCCCACCCTGGGCAGTGCGGTGCTGCGTTGGACGCAGTGGCGCGGGGTGTTTGTCACGCTGGCCGTGCTCGGCCTGCTGATCATGGTCTTCGCGGCACTCGCGCTACCCGAGACGCTGCCGCGACACCGGCGGCAGCCACTCGCGCTGGGCTCCACCGTGCGCACCTACGGTGGCCTGCTCGTCGATCGCACCTTCCTCGGGTTGGTGCTGGTCGCCGGGCTGGCGATGGCCGCGCTGTTCGGCTTCGTGGCTGGCGCGTCCTTCGTCTTCCAGCTCCAGTACGGGCTGACCCAGGCGCAGTTCGGTCTGTTGTTCGGCGCGAGCGCGTTCTGGCTGATCGCGGCCACCCAGCTCAACGCCTGGCTATTGCGTCGTTATGAGCCGCACCAGGTGCTGGTCACCGCCAGCGTGCTCGCGGCGGTGTCGGGTGCCGTGCTGTTCGCCGTGGCCGCCGTCGGGGCGGGCGGCATGTTCGCCGTCGCCATCCCGCTCTGGGCGGTGCTGTTCTTCGCCGGGCTGATGCTGCCGAACGCCCCGGCGGTGGCGTTGTCCCAGCACGGTGAGACGGCCGGTACCGCGGCGGCGTTGCTCGGCGCGGTGCAGTTCGGGGTGGGCGCGCTGGTGTCACCGGTGGTCGGGCTGCTCGGCAACAACGCGCTGGCGATGGCCACGGTGATCGCCAGCGGGCTGCTGTTGGCCACCCTGGTTCTGGTGCTGGTGGCCAAGCCGTGGCGGCTGGACACCTCGGCGATCAACGACGCCGTGCTTGTCGCGCACTGAGCGGACACGCGGCGTGACAATTCAATACCGTGGGTGAGCAGAGCCGGCGATAGACTCCGGCCCACCCAAGGGGTGTAGCTCAACTGGTAGAGCACCCGATTTCCACGTCGGTCAGATGCAGGTTCGAATCCTGCTGCCCCTGCCATTGTTTCCCCTGGCCAGGAGTGCCCGGGCGGATCGTTCAGTGCGCCGGGCCGGCCGGGACGGGCGCCGGGACCGCGGTCGGAGCCAGGGTGGGCAGCACCCGCCGCGCCAGGTCGGCCAGTACCGGGCCGACCTGCGCGTCCGGGACCACGCCGTGGGCGAGACTGGCGGTCACCGTGTACCGGTCGTAGGCCACCATCAGCAGCGACCTGGTCGGCTGGCTGAGCAGCACCGCCCGGGTGTCGCCCAGCGAGATCGGGGTTGCCGCGCGGGTGTCGCCCCGTTCGGCGGCGACGTTGCGCATCCGCTGCTTGTCCGCCGCCGGCGCGTCGCGGAAGGCCGCGAGCCCGACCTGCAGCACGGGGGCGCCTTGGCCGCGTTGATAGCCGCAGCTCATCCGCTCCACCAGGCCTACCGATGGGGACGCGAGGCCACGCACGGTGCGCACCCCGACGCTGCCGGTCGGCTGCCCGAGCAGCGCGGCGGCATCCACCGTGCCGGTGAGCACCTCGGCGCAGTCGGCGGGCAACAGGGTGGCCCTGGGCGCGACCGCCAGTGCCCCGGCGGATTGGCCGGTCTGCGCGGTGAAGCTGGGCACCGGCGTTGTCGGTGGGACCCGTGATGCGGGTGAGCTCGCCCAACCGAGCGCGAAGCCGACAACCACCATCACCCCGAGCGCCACCAACGCCCCAGCCCGCACAACCACACCACTACTCAAACACCGCTGGAGCTGGCCGAATATCAACTACACCAGACTGTGATAACGGAATTTGGCGAAGCCCCTTGATCGTCATGAGCGGTCGCCGAGCGCCGCTGCGCTGAGCGATTTCACCGCCAGCAACTCACCCTTGCCAACCGATACCACGGTGGCGGTCAGCGCCGGCTCCGCCTCGATGATCTCCAGCAACGGGGCCACCTCGTCAGGGTGGGAAAGCACGTTGTCCACCGCGAGCAGTCCACCCGGCCGCAGCACGCGCAGCGGGTGCGGCCACCACTTCGGATACTCCGGGCGCTCGGAATCCAGGAACACCACGTCAGCGCCGCCGTCCGGCAGCTCGGCCAACACCGCGCCGCCGTCGGCGGTGCGCAGCTCCACCACCTGGCTCAACCCGGCGGCGGCCAGGTTGTCCGCCGCGTGCCGCTGCGCCTGGTCGTCCAGGTCGACGCTGAGTACCCGGCCGCCGCCCGGGCGGACCGCGTCGGCCAGCCAGATCGTGGAGTAGCCGTTGGAGGTGCCCACCTCCACCACGTGTCGGGCAGCCATCGCCCTGATGATCACCCAGAGCAGCTCGGCGGCGTCCGGCTCCAGGTTGCGTCGGCGGGCAAGCCGATCCGCCTGGGCCCGGTCATGGCGCAACCCGTCTCGATAGAGGTCGTCGAGCAGAGCCCGCAGTGACTCGTCCATCCGGCTCCTCTGGCAGTCGACACGCGCTGGCGGACACTAGGTGCGGGCGCGGGCCCAGATCAACGAGCCGCGCTTGGTCACCGTCATCGGGACGGTCAGCTCAATCGCGCGCTGGCGGGCTTCCCGCTCGCCGAGCCCGCGCCCACGCAGGTACAGCGCGACGGCCTCGCGGTCGGGCAATGAGACGAACGGCTGGTCCCAGGAAACCACCTGGGTGACGTGGAAGACCTGGCCGACGATCTGCGCGGCCCCCTCGGCGTCGAACGAGGTGGGCCGCCCCCAGTCGGGCAGCACCGCGGCCAGCTCGGGGTCGTTGGTCCGGCCGGAAGTGCTGGCCACGAACGTGCCGCCTGGGCGGAGCACCCGGCGGGCCTCGCGCAGCGCCCGGACCGGCTGGTCCAGGTGGTAGAGCATGTACAGGGCGGCCACCGCGTCGAACGACCCATCCGCGAACGGCATTTCGTTGGCGTCGCCGAGCACTTGGGGCACCGGGGCCTGCCGGACGTGCTGGGCGTTGTCCAGCACGGTGGTCCACATACCCCGCTCGGTGAGCAGCCCGGACAGCCGCCCGGTGCCGCCGCCCAGGTCGAGCACCCGGGCCGCGCCGATCGAGCCGAACCGCTCCGCCACCAACGGATGCACGTCGGTGGACATCGAGTACGCCGCGGTCGCCCGCACGTTCGCCGCGAACCGGCCCGGGTCAAGGTCGTAGTCCGACGGCAGCGCCGGCCCACCGAGGCCGACCTCAGCCATCGGCCGGGCCGTCCTCGGCGCGGCCATCGACCACGGTCATTTGCGCAACGGGATCGACGGCCACGATCGTCCAGCCTGGCAGATCACCGGCCAACCGCTCCAGCTCGAATTTGCGCCAAGGGTCGCGGCCAGTGCGCTCGCCTAGCTGACGGCGGATCAGCCGGACTCGGCGAGGCCGCCTTCGGCGATGCGCGCAGATACGTCGATGTTGCGCAGGGTGGCCCGTCGGATCGCCTCGGCGTCGCCGCATCGGTAGGCGGCGACCAGGTCGCGGGCCGGGTGAGAGTCGTGCGGCCGCGAGCCGGTGTCCGCGTCCATTCGCTGGTAACCGACGCGCACGTACCGTTCGAGGGCCCGCCACAGTCGCTCCAGGATGCGCAGATCCCAAGCCGTCGCCGCCGGGCGGACCAGATCGACGTGCAGGTTGTGGCAGCGGTTGAATACCTCGTCGCCGGGCCGCGAGGGGCTGGCCAGGAACACCAGGCTGGCCTCCAGCCGATCCAACTCGGCGGGAGGCATCAACGCGGCGGCGCGCACCCGCAGGTCTGGCTCGATCTGCCGGCATAGCTGGCAAATCGCGCCCAGTTCGTCCAGGGCCAACGTGGCCACGATGGCGCTGCGACCGCGGCGGGTCTCCAGCAGCCCCTCGGCCTCCAAGCTGCGCAGCGCCTCGCGCACCGGGATGAAGCTCACCCCGAGCTGAGCCGCGATCTGTCGCAGCGAGAATTCCTGCCCGGGCGCCAATCGACCGGCCACGATGGCGTGGCGGATCTCCGCGGTGACCCGCTCGACGACCGAAGCCGCCTCAACGGGACGGACCAGCGCCACGCTCGTCATCTTGTCTCCGAATGTATCGAACTTGGCTGGCCATCGTCTTAGCGATAGTCAGTTCCCAAACCATCTAACCGCACCCGGTTCCGGAAGCGAAGGGGTGCCCCAACAACACATGTGACACCGCACCGCCGGGCGCCTGCTCATCGACCCATATTTGCAGGCCTCGCTCCACGTGCCAATCTACTAAGGGATCTTGTTAATTATTCGGTCATAAAGAGTACGACCATCATCCAGGTGGCCGACCCATCAGCCGCCTCAGCTGCTCGGACCACCCTCCGTCAGCCCCGCGGCGACCTGCCCGAGCAGCTCGGCGGATAGCTCTGGATTTGCCACCGCCCGCGCCATCACCAAAGCCCCGACCAGCGCGGAGAGGGTGAGCAGGGCGCGCCGCCGCCGGACCGCCGGGTCCGACTCGTCGATCAGCCCCTCGAGCACCCGTAGGTAGCTCTCCACCTGGTTCCCGTACGCCGCCCGGGTGCGCTCCGATGCCCTGGCCACGTCGGCACCCAAAGTAGCCACCGCGCAGCCGTTGGTCGGGTCATCCCGATGCGCGGCGCTCAGGTAGGCCGCCACCAGCGCGGCGAGCGGGTCGGCGCCGCAGTCACGTTGCCGGGCCACCGCGTCCGACATGTGCCGGGCTCCGTCCCACAGCGCCCGCACGATGGCCTCCTCGACCAACTCCTCGCGCGAGCCGAAATGCCGGTAGAACCCGCCATGGGTCAGGCCAGCCTCGCGCATCAGCTCGCCGATGGCCGGCCGCTCCAGCCCGTCCTCCCGCAGGCGCGCCGAAGTGATCTCCACGATCCGTCGATGACTGGCTGCTTTGTCGGCTTGCGAATGCCCCACACCGGCTCCTCGCGCCCAGGCCGAGCGTTCCCGCCCAGTGCACATATGTGATGGACACCATAATGAGCGGTCGCTCGGATGGGGCGCGACGTCCGAGCCGCTAGAAGTTGCCGCGTTTGGCCTGCTCCCGCTCGATCGCCTCGAAGAGGGCCTTGAAGTTGCCGATGCCGAATCCAAGCGAGCCGTGGCGCTCGATGAACTCGAAGAACACCGTGGGTCGGTCGCCGACCGGCTTGGTGAAGATCTGCAGCAGGTAGCCGTCCTCATCCCGGTCGACCAGGATGCCTCGGCGTTGCAGCTCCTCGATGGGCACCCGCACGTTGCCGATTCGCGCGCGCAGTGCTGGGTCGGAGTAGTACGAGTCGGGCGTGGCGAGGAACTCGATGCCCTTGGCCCGCAAGATGTCCACCGTGGTGAGGATGTCGTTGGTGGCCAGCGCGAGGTGCTGCGCACCGGGGCCGGTGTAGTAGTCGAGGTACTCGTCGATCTGTGAGCGCTTCTTGCCGATCGCCGGTTCGTTGAGTGGGAACTTCACCCGGTGGTTGCCGCTGGCGACCACCTTGCTCATCAGTGCGGAGTACTCGGTGGCGATGTCCTCGCCGACGAACTCCGCCATGTTGGTGAAGCCCATGACCCGGTTGTAGAAGTCCACCCATTCATCCATCCGGCCCAGCTCGACGTTGCCCACCACGTGGTCCAGCGCCTGGAAAACCCGCTTGGGTTCACCGGCGGGCTTCACGTAGCCGGATCGCCGCGAGATGTATCCCGGCAGGTAGGGCCCGGCGTATCGGGATCGGTCGACCAGGGTGTGCCGGGTCTCGCCGTAGGTGGCGATCGCGGCGAGCCGGACGGTGCCATGCTCATCGGTGATTTCGTGTGGTTCGTCCAGGATGGTGGCGCCCTGGGCGCGGGCGTGGGCCACGCACCGGTCCAGGTCGGGCACCTCAAGGGCGATGTCGATCACGCCGTCGCCGTGGCGGCGGTGGTGCTCCAGCAGTGGACTGGCCGGATCGACCCCGCCCTTGAGCACGAACCGCACCGCACCCGAGCGCAGCACAAAGGCGTGATGGTCCCGGTTGCCGGTTTCCGGGCCGGAGTAGGCGACCAGCTCCATGCCGAACACCGCCTGATAGAACAGCGCGGCCTGGGTGGCATTGCCGACCGACCAGACCACGGCGTCCCACCCGGTCACCGGGAACGGATCGGCCGCCGCGTCGTACTCCACCAGGCCAACCAACTGGCGCAGCTGGGTCAGGTCGAGCTCCGCCAGCCGCTCCTGGCTGGTGAGCGTTTGATCAATACTCACGAACGGCCTCCTCGGGTCACCTTGATCAGCTCGGGTCGGGCTGTCCGGACCAGCACACCGGACGGGCTGGTCATGCGCAACAACGACCTCTGGTGCTATCTCACCTGCTCATCTTGCCGAGCACCAGCACCTCCGAGCTGTACATCTTGGCTAGAAGCGGAGCTCGGTCACCGTTGCTCCAGCGCCCGGTGTCGATGGCCCGTTCGGGCCAACCGTGGCGCGCGAGGACCTCGGAACCAGCGGCCAAATGTGTGACGATCAGCACAAATCTCCGACGCGCCAACCACCGTATTCACCGAGGAGTACCGATGGCGATCGACCGCATCATCGAGCACAACAAACGCACCGGGTACGGCAGCCTGTGTCCGGGCGGACTGCGGATGGACTCGTTCCCGATGCGTCTGTTCCGCAAGGGCAACAAAAAGTTCTGGAACCCCGAGGACATCGACTTCTCCCGGGACGCCGAGGACTTCGCCGCGATGAACGACGACGAGAAGCTGATGACCGGCTCGCTGGCGGCCCGCTTCATGGCCGGCGAGGAGTCGGTGACCCAGGACATCCAACCGTTCATGCACGCGATGGCGGCCGAGGGTCGGCTGGCCGACGAGGCCTACCTGGCCCAGTTCGCGTTCGAGGAGGCCAAGCACATGCAGGGCTTCCGGCTATGGTTCGACGCGGTCGGGCTGATGGGCGACCTGCACGAGTACGCCGAGTACGGCCCGGCCTACGACACCATCTTCAAGGTGGAGCAGCCGAAGGCGATGTACGCACTGATGGACGACCCGTCGCCGGCGGCCCAGGTGCGTGCCTCGGTCACCTACAACCACATCGTCGAAGGCTGCCTGGCGCTGACCGGCTACTTCGCCTGGGCCAAGGTGTGCAACAGCCGCAACCTGCTGCCCGGCATGCAGAAGCTGATCAAGCACATCGGCGACGACGAGCGCCGCCACATGGCCTGGGGCACCTTCACCTGCCGCCGACACGTGGCCGCCAACGACGCCAACTGGTCGGTGGTCGAACAGCAGATGGGCGCGCTGATGGAACCGGCGCTCGCGCTCACCAACGAGATCTACGCGCGGTTCGAGGGTCGGCCGGCGCCGTTCGGCGTCGATCCCGACGAGATGCACCAGTACGCCGCCGACAAACTCTCCCGGCGACTGGAGTCCATCCAGGGTGCCCGGGGCCGGCCGCCCCAGGAGATCGACGAGGACTACTCGCCGATGGAGCTGGAAGACCGCTTCGGCGACGAGGACGCCAAGAAGCATCGGG
>Ga0137413_10001064_pt1 | contig 10318 bp, 9 predicted proteins | sample CZODoug2_1_16fun_FD_108280 | JGI IMG/M metagenome (GOLD analysis project Ga0137413, IMG submission 108280) | Vadose zone soil fungal communities from Angelo Coast Range Reserve, California, USA - CZODoug2_1_16fungal (Illumina Assembly) | ecosystem: Environmental > Terrestrial > Soil > Vadose... | reverse complement strand
GGACCCCCGGCCCGCGGCCCGCACCTGCTGGTGATCGACCGGGCCCCGGAGGGTCAACCCGGCATCTGGGCTGTGCGTCAGATTTTCGACGACCCGGACGGGGATCACGACTGGGGCATCCGGGCCGAGGTGGACCTGGCCGCCTCCGACGAACAGGCGGCTGCCGTGCTGCGGGTGCTCCACGTAGGGTCGTGGTAGCACCAGGTCGAGCGGGGAGCGAGCGATGAGTCAGCCCGGGGACGAGACCAACGATCCGTTCGCACCGCCGACGGAATCGACAGAACCACCGGCGCCACAGCCACCGCCGGCGCCACAGCCACCGCCTCCGCCACCACCCGGCGCCCAGCCATGGGAACAGCCCTACCAGCCCCCGGCCGGCCCGCCGCCGCCCGGCTACGGCCAACCCCCGCAGGGCCCACCTCCCGGCTACGGTCAACAGCCGCCGCCGCCCTACGGCGCCCCGCCCGGCTACCCCCAGCAGCAGCCCTACGGAGCCCCTCCGGGCTACGGCCAGCAACCTCCCCCCTATGGCACCCCACCCGGCTACGGCCAGCCGGCCTTCGGCGCCCCCGGCGCGCCCAAGCCGAGCAACTACCTGCCGTGGGCCATCGCCAGCACGATCCTGTGCTGTTTGCCGTTGGGCATCGCCTCGATCGTGTTTGCGAACCAGGTGAACGCGAAGTACGCGGCCGGGGACTACGCCGGCGCCGTGGAGGCCTCGCAGAAGGCCCGTAACTTCGCGATCGCCGCCGCGGTCATCGGGCTGGTAGTGGGGATCGTCTACTTCATCGCGGCCAACTCGAACTCATGAGCCTCGCGGTTGCCTCGCGCAGCGCGGCCTCCTCGCTACGGCGGCTGCCGGCGGTGTCGGCGCCGTTGGCCACCCTCACCGCCACGGCAACGGCGTTGGCAACCCTCGCGGTGCGCAACCCCGAGCAGCCCGGCCATTACCCTGTCTGTCCGTTCCACGCGATGACCGGGCTGTGGTGCCCGGGCTGCGGCTCGCTGCGCGCTCTGCACGCGCTCACCCACGGCGACCTGGCCACCGCGATGCAGCGCAACATCCTCGCCGTGCTGGCGGTGCCGTTCCTGGCCATGGCCTGGGTGGCGTGGCTGGGGCGCACCCTGGGTCGACCGCGCAGCACGCGCGTCGCGCCGCCCGCCGTCCTGTGGGGCCTGCTGGTGCTCATCGTCGCGTTCGGCGTGGTTCGCAACCTGCCGGGCGCCGACTGGCTGGCGCCTCAGCCGTAGCCCAGTTCGTCGAGGCGGTCGTCGTCGATGCCGAAGTGGTGCGCGATCTCGTGCACCACGGTGATCTCCACCTGTTCGACGACTTCGGCCGGCGTCAGGCAGATGCGCAGGATCGGGTGCCGGAAGATGGTAATCCGGTCCGGGAGTACGCCGCTGTACCAGCCGTCGCGTTCCGGGAGTGGGACACCGTCATAGACCCCGAGTAGATCCGGATCGTCCGCGGGCGGGTCGTCCTCCACGAACACCGCGACGTTGTTCATCAGCGCGGTGAGCTCTTCGGGCAACAAATCCAGGGCCTCGGCGACGAGCGTTTCGAACTCGCCCCGGTCGATATTCAGCACCTGGTCATTCTGGCCCCCCGCCGGTTCCCCCTCACGTAACGTCGTAAATCGACTACCCACGGGGAAGGGGTGGTACGTGCTCGATCGCCTCCACGTACCGCGCACCCCCGAGGTGTTGCGCAAGTGGCCGCGGGTGACCCTGCGGCGGGCCGGTTACGTGGTGCGCCGGGTGCCGCTGCCGCGCGCCGAAATCCGCCGCCGAGCGCTGAGCGTGGTGGGCGTGATCGGCGTCGCGCTGCTCGGCGCCTGGTTGGGCATCCTGGTGGGCGGCCAGGAGACCACGCCGGTGGGCCCGGTGAGCACGCACATGGCCGCCAAGCTGAGCTGGTCCGGGGACACCGACGTCAAGGTCGGCCCGCTGGGCACCCTGCATCTGGATACGCACGACGGCCCACTCGGGGTGTCGGTCAGCGTCGAGGCGCTCAACGTCGTGGACGCGCAGAAGTTGGTCAACGACCCGAACTCTCTCAACGGCCTGTCCGCCTGGGTATCCCGCGATCTCAAGCACGCGGTGATCCACCTGGTGATCCGTTCGGCGGTGTCCGGGGTGGCCGGCGGCGTGTTGTTGTCGGTGCTGGTCTATCGACGACGGTGGCGGCGCATCGCCGCGGTGGGCGTCACCTCCGCGGCGACCGTGCTGGGCACGTTCGGCGTTGCGGCGGCCACCTGGAATCCGCGGGCCGTCTCCGAGCCCACCTACACCGGCTTGTTGGCCAACGCGCCGGCACTGGTCGGCAACGCGAAGGACATCGTGGCCGGCTTCAGCTCCTACAGCCAGGAGTTGGCGAAGCTGGTCGGCAACGTCTCCAAGCTCTACGACGTCACCTCCACGCTGCCCGGATACCAACCGGACTCGTCCACGATCCGGGTGCTGCAGGTCTCCGACATTCACCTGAATCCCGCGGCGTGGAACGTGATTCGCTCGGTCAGCCAACAGTTCGCGGTGCAGGTGATCGTCGACTCCGGCGACGTCTCCGACCACGGCAGCAGCGCCGAAGAGCGCTTCACCAAATCGATCTCGACGCTGAAGGTGCCGTACGTGTTCATCCGCGGCAACCACGACTCATTGGTTATCCAGCAGGCGGTGGCCGCCAACCGGAACGCGGTGGTGCTGGACAACGGGCAGGTGCGCGAGGTGGCCGGGCTGCGGTTCACCGGCGACGGGGACCCCCGGTTCACCCCGGACAAGACGGTGGACACCGCGGGCGAGGACGCGGTCATGGAGGAGGGCCGCATCTTCGCTGGCGACATCGAGGCGCAGGTCCCGCGTCCGGACGTGGCGATCGTGCACGACCCGGTGATGGCGAAGGGACTGGACGGCCTGGTGCCGCTGGTGCTGGCCGGGCACCTGCACAAGCGCAGCACCCAGGTGATGGCGCTGGGCACGCGGCTGTATGTGGAGGGCAGCACCGGCGGCGCGGGCCTGCGGGCGCTGGAGGGCGCGGCCCCGACCCCGATCGAGTGCACGGTGTTCTACTTCGACGCCGCCACCAAGAAGCTGCAGGCCTGGGACGACGTCACGCTGGGCGGGCTGGGCCTGGCCTCGGCGCAGATCAGCCGCACGCTGGCCCCGGAGACCGTGGCCCGACTCAACGCGCCGAAGGGCACGACCGCCCCGGCGGCGGCAACGGACCCGCGGGCGGGCACCCGCCCCTGAGCGCGGCCGCTTATGCTGGCGCGGGCTCCGGCTCCGCCGGGTATCCGCTGCCCCCATCGTCTAGTGGCCTAGGACGCCGCCCTTTCAAGGCGGTAGCACGGGTTCGAATCCCGTTGGGGGTACGAGCGGCAGGTATGTCACACTGTTCCGCGCACGAGGTCCCGTAGAGCAGTTTGGAGTGCTCGTCACCCTGTCAAGGTGAAGGTCGCGGGTTCAAATCCCGTCGGGACCGCCCCAGTACGCAATGCCCTCGAACCGCCCGGTTCGGGGGCATTTTGCATGGTCAGAGGCGGGGGACAGATCGGGCATTCCGGGCGTCGAGGATTGCCGGCCGGCGTACCGGGCAGGTCTTCGGGGACGGCAATGCGCCGTGAGACGACGACGAACGGAGGCCACCATGGGTCTGGGCGTAGGCATCTTTCTGGTCGCAGTCGGCGCGATCCTCACCTGGGCAGTGAACGTGACCACGAGCAGCGTCGACCTGCAGAGCGTCGGGGTCATCCTGATGATCGTCGGCGGCGCCGGGATCGTGCTGTCGATGATGTTCTGGAGCAGCTGGGGCGGCGGCATGGGCGGTGGTCGACGCACGCAGGTCACCGAGACCACGACGGCGGACCCGCGGTACGCGCCCCCCGTCGGCAGCCAGCGCACCGTGCACGACGAGCAGCGCTGGTAACCGCAGCATGCGCACCCTGGCCGGGCGGCTAGACTCGCGGGGTTCCAAGCCCGGCCAGGTAGCTCAGTTGGTACGAGCGACCGCCTGAAAAGCGGTAGGTCGGCGGTTCGACCCCGCCCCTGGCCACCGGGGATGACACGCCCCGCCCGAGAGATCGGGCGGGGCGTTTTCATGCGGTCGCTACGGTTCCGGCCATGGAGACGGCGCCCTATGACGTGGACGCGCTGAAGCTGCTGTCCGCCATCCGCGTGCGCCGGCATGTGCGGGCGGCGGGCCGGTTGGGGCTCGTCGCGATCCCCGGCTGGCCCATCGCGGTATGGGCGTGGGGCGCGGGAGCCCCCCACTCCCGCCTGCAGCAGCACCTGCACGAGCACCGCCTGCCGGTGGTGGTGGCTGCGGCGGGCATGGTGGTCATCGCGGGCTCAGCCAGCAGGATCCGGTGCCGGAGGCGACCCAGCTGGCCGCGGCGATCGCGCACCGCGGCATCCCGCGCTTCCGCAGCGACATCGACCCGCAGCCGACACCGAAAGCCACGTCCCGACCGACCGGGAAAGCACGTAGCCGATGACGAGTGAGCACGAGGCACCGGACTTCGGGCCGTACGACGTCGACGCGCTGCAACTGCTCAACACCGTGCGAGCTCGCCACATGCTGCGCAACGTGGCCCGGGCCTGCGTTCTCGCGTTCCCCGGATGGCTGGGGCTCACCCTCGGCCTCGAGGCCTTGGTCTCTGAGTCGAACCCGCTGTGGCGGAAAATCGACGACAGCATCCCGACGGGACTGGCATTCACCGCGTTCATGCTGGGGCTGACCCTGCTCGCGTTGCTCTACTCCCGGTTGGCCCTGGCGGGCGCCGGTGCCGTGGCGGCGAAGCTGGTCCCGTTGATCGGTTCCGCCCTGGAGCCGCAGGTCGTCCGCGGCCAGGGGGAAGCCGCCGGACTGGTCGGCATGCTCCGCCGCAAGCCGCTGATCAACTTCGGCGCCATCATGTTCGGGCTGCTCTTCGTGGGCATAGCCGTCCTGGGCGCGGTGGTTCTGCCGGGCGCCTGGTCGGCGGCGCACGGCCACGGCGAGGTCGTGACCATCGGTGAGGACGCCGAGATCAGCCGGGTGGCGAGCAACGGCCACGGGCCGAACTACTACCTGCGCACTCCCCACGGCGAGGTCATCGCGGAGAGCTTGCACCGACGCCCGCACGAGGGCACCCGCTGGGCCATCTCCCACGGGCACGCTTACCTGGTCGGCGGTCACGGCTATCTGGTCGGCGTATTTCTCATCGGGGTCGGCGCGGCGGGCGTCTTCGGCACGGCGAAGTACGTCCGATGGAGCGCCCGGAACGAGCGGAAGCTACGGGTGGCCGCGGGCGAGGTGCCCATCGCCACGTCGCTGGCCGCCTTCGCTGCCGGGCGTCATGTCGTGCTACGCCTGCCGCCCAATTCGCGCGAGTTCACCCTGGGTCTTCCGCCGGGCGAACCGCCGGACCCACCCGGGGCGCCGCCCAAGAAGTTCACCGTCGGGATCCCGGTCGCGATCGGCGTGATCGTGCTGGGGTCGGTTGCCATGCGCGACCTTGGCGGTGATGACAACTCCGCCCCGGCCACCGCGGCGGCCTCCGCGTACACCCCGCCGCCGAGCGCCACACTCGCCTACCTCGCGGGCGCCGCCTGGCGCCCGCGGGTGGTTCTCGACATCGGCACGGCGCTGGACCGCGCCTTGCTGGCGAGCGAACTCGGTCTGAACGTCCAACAGTCACGCGCGCTAGGCCAGATGTGGTCGGGGACGACGCAGACCACGGACGACGTACCCGGCGGCCCGGTGAACGGCTTCATCGACGTGGCGGACCTGGGCAGCATTCCGTGCGATCAGGCAGTACCCGCCTTGATAGCGAACGAACTGCGCCCATACCTGAGCATGACGCCAGTGGAATTGACGGGCATCCCGCGCGGCTGGCGCGCCGTCAAGGAGCAGATCTCCCGGGACGGACCATTCGTGAAGCTCGTGGGCTGCCAATCCGGGACCCTGATCACCGTCCACGTCGACGCGTACAACACCGTCACCGACCTGATCGGCCCAACCTCCCGCTTGGCCACCGCGATCACGCACCGCGGCATCCCCGGCTTCCGCGCCGACATTTCCGGCGCGCCGTCGCCAAGCACCAACGCGCCCCGGCCGATGGCTTCGGCCGGGGCGTCGGCGAGGTGACGCGGGGTCAGTACGAGCCGCGCCCGGCCGCCCTCCAGTACCCGCGGACGTAGTCGGCGACCCGCGTGCCCAGCTCGGTGCCGGCGTCGAGGTCGGTGCGGGTGTGCACCCCGGCGTAGAGGCGGCTGATGCTCGCCTCGTCGGCCACCGCCTCGTAGGACGGGTAGGTGCGGGTGACGCCGGTCACCGCCTCCGAGGTGGCGCTGACGTCGTAGCCGGTGCCGAAAAAGTGGCGCAGCACGTCGGCCGCGGCAGAGCTCACGGCGCTGTGCGCGCCGGGGTAGGACGGGTCCGGCGGGGTGGTGGCCAGCGGCGTCCAGTTCGGGTCGCCGGACTCGCGGATCGCGGTGACCGGCCGCCACCGCAGGTAGTGGTATTTGGCCTCGTACATGGCGATGACGTCATCGGCCAGGGCCAGGTTGAGCTCGGCGAACATCTGCGCGGTGGTGAACAGGCCGACGTGGTGCCGGGTCGCCTCGTGCTGCGCGATCTCGTTCCAGGTGTTCCAGATCGGCACGGCCCAGAACTTGGCGGTGTCGCTCTGCGCTGCGGTACGGGTGGTGGAGGTGTCCTGACCCAGCTCGCGCACCTCGTGCAGCGCCGTGGTGTACGTGGCGCTGGTCAGCCCTGGCGGGGCGGCCGGACGGAACTGCGCGCCCTGGCGCAGCACGAACGGCTTCACCTCGCCCCAGTGGGTGAACACCGGTGCGCCGAAGGTCGGCGGCGCGGGCCGGTACGCGCCCGGCGCGGCGCCGGCGGCGGGCGTGGTGCCCGCGTCCTGCGAGCCGTCGGCGGCGCGGGCGGCGAGTTCCTTGGCGGCCACCGCCTTGCCGACCGCGGTGCCGTACTCCTTGCCCTCACCGTCGGGCATCGCGGCGAGTTCGCTGCTCAGCAGCGCGTCCAAGTCGGAGGTCGCCTTCGGGTACAGCGCGGCCAGGGTGTCGTGGGCGGCCTGCGCCGCAGCCGCGTCCGGTCGCGACCCACCCTCGGCGTCCACCGCGACGAGGTAGGGCTTGCCGCCGTCGACGGAGACCACCGCGTCGTAGATCGCGGCGTGCACCAGCGCGAAGCTGCGCGTGGGGTGGATGGTGGCCGGCTGCGCCCCGGCGGTGCGCACGATCTTCAGCAGGGCCTGATTCCAGTCGAGCACCACCGACGCGTTGTTGCTGCCGGGGGCCGGCGCCGGACGCGGCGCCGCCGTGGCCGGGGCGACGACCATCGTCGTTGCCGCAACCCCGATTGCCGCTGCCAACGTGAGCTTCCTGTTCATCTCCAACTGCCTCTCCGACGCGGGGCCGCGTCGACGCGGCCGGACACATGTCGCGAACAGGTAGTCAGGGGGGTTACAGCCGCCGCGATCTACGATGGGGACATGGCCACCGCAACGGCACGGCAGCAGCATCGCCTGCTGCTGCTGTTCGCCCTGCTTGCCGCCGTGTTCGCCATGCATTCCCTGGACGGCACGCACGCCGCGGCGACCCCGGTAACGGCGCCCGCTTCGCACACCATGACCATGGCCATGCCGATGCCGGACCTGCCCGAGCACTCGACGGACAACGCCTGCCACGACATGGCCCAGATAGCCGGCGGTTGCCTGGCGCTGCTGGTGGCCGTGGTGGCGGCCGGCGGATTGCTGCCCCGGCGGGGTTCGGTCCCCCTCCGTACGAACCCGCTCGGTCAACCCACCGCGCGGCCGGGCCCAGCGCCCCGACCGAACGCCCCACCGGATCTCACCGTGCTGAGCGTCTGCCGGACCTGAGGGACCGTCACCCGCATACCGCGGGCGCGCTGTCCTCCATCCGTCCTGCCCGGAATCCGGTGATCCTGATGACGTTCGGCCATGTCCCGTTGGACCGGCGCACGTTGCTGCGCCTCGGCGCGCTCGGCGCCGGCTCGCTCGCCCTCACCGCCTGCGGCGGCAGCACGGCCGAGCCCACAGCTCTGATCAGCCCGGACGGCCCCGAGGTGCAAGCCGCCGCCGCCCGGCGCGCCGGCAACGGTCGGGTGCGCACCGTGTCGCTGCGGCCGACCCCGGCCACCGTCGACCTCGGCGGGGTGCAGGTCGCCACCTGGACCTACGACGGAGCGCTGCCCGGCAAGGAAATCCGGGTGCAGCGCGGGGACACCATCGAGGTGACCCTCGCCAATGAGCTGCCCACCCAGACCACCGTGCACTGGCACGGCCTGGCCCTGCGCAACGACATGGACGGCATGCCCGGCGTCACCCAAACGGCCATCGCCGCGGGTGCGACGTTCACCTACCGCTTCGTGGTGGACACCGCCGGGACGTACTGGTTCCACCCGCACACCGGCCTGCAACTGGACCGCGGCCTGTACGCGCCGCTGATCGTCGAGGACCCCACCGACCCGGACGTCGACGCCGACTGGGTCATCGTGCTGGATGACTGGCTCGACGGCATCGACGGCGCCACCCCGGACAGCGTCTACGCGTCGCTACGCAAACCGATGGGCGCCATGCACATGGATGGCCCCGGCATGCTGATGGGCGCGCACAGCGCCGCCCTCGGCGGGGATGCGGGGGACGTCGCCTACCCGCACTTCCTGGCCAACGGCCGGATCGCGGACGCCCCGCCGGAGTTCAGCGCGCGCCCCCGCGACAAGGTGCGCATCCGGCTGATCAACGCCGGCGCGGACACCGCGTTCCGGGTGGCCCTGGCCGGGCATCGGTTCAGCGTCACCCACGCCGACGGCTACCCGGTGAAGCCGATCGACGCGGACTGTCTGCTGATCGGCATGGGTGAGCGCTACGACGTCACGGTCACCCTGGCCGATGGCGTGTTCCCACTGGTCGCCGCCGCCGAGGGCAAGGACGGCTTGGCCCGGGCATTGGTCCGCACCGGCGCCGGGACAGCACCGGCCGCGGACTTCCGGCCCACCGAGCTCACGGCGGCCCCATTGGCCCTGGACCGACTCGTCCCCCGCGGGGAGGTGGAACTGCCGGCGCGCAAGGTCGATCGGACCCTGCAGGTTCGGCTGACCGGCGGCATGAAGGACTACAACTGGACGATGAACGGGGCCGCGTTCGACCCCGGCGCGCCGCTGACGGTCCGTCAGGGCGAGCGGGTGCGGCTGAACTTCCGCAACGACACCACGATGTGGCACCCGATGCACATCCACGGCCACACCCTCGCCGTCGGACCCAACGGGGTACGCAAGGACACCGTCTCGGTGCTGCCCGGCAAGACGGTGGTCACCGAGTTCGACGCGAACAATCCGGGCCAATGGATGCTGCACTGCCACAACGCATATCACCTGGAAGCGGGCATGATGCGCGATCTCGCGTACCGACGCTGAGGGTTCGCCCGGGCAGGCACGGGCCGGCTACAGCCGGCGCCAATCGCGCTCAAAGGTAAGCCCCCCACAGTAGGTCCCGCATGCGACTCAGCACGAGCGCACAGTTCGGGTGGGGACCTGATGACTCTGTTTACCGACGGCCGACCCGCCGCCGCGACGCACGACCGTGCGCCGCAGCGCCGACCGGTCACGCCGAGTTGGTGGCGGGACGCCGTCTCGCTCGCCACGTGGGCGAGCCTGCTCATCGTGGTCGCGCTGTGGTTGCGCGGCGGCGGCGCGACCGACCTCGACTCACCCACCCAGACCTACCTCAGCCTCGGCCGGATCACCGGCCTGGTGTCGGCGGACCTGCTGCTGATCCAGGTGCTGTTGATGGCCCGGGTGCCGATGATCGAACGGGCCTACGGGCAGGACGAGCTGGCCCGTCGGCACCGCCTGGTCGGCTGCACGTCGTTCTTCCTGATGGTCGCGCACATCGTGCTGATCACCCTGGGCTACGCGGGCCAGGACGCCCGCAATGCGATCGTCGAGGCCTGGCGGCTGACCGTGGACTACCCCGGCATGCTGCTCGCCGTGGCCGGCACGGCCTGCCTGGTGCTGGTGACTGCGACGAGCATCAAACGGGCCCGGGCCAAGCTGCGCTACGAGTCGTGGCACCTGCTGCACCTCTACGCATACCTCGGTGTCGGACTGGCACTGCCGCACCAGTTGTGGACCGGCCAGGACTTCCTGGACAGTCACCTGGCCACCGTCTACTGGTGGACGCTGTGGGCGGCTGCGGCAGGTGCCGTCATCGTCTGGCGCATCGGCATCCCGCTACATCGGACGCTGCGCCACGACCTGTGGGTCACCGCGGTGGTACCGGAGGGGCCGGGC
>Ga0137413_10001059_pt1 | contig 10339 bp, 9 predicted proteins | sample CZODoug2_1_16fun_FD_108280 | JGI IMG/M metagenome (GOLD analysis project Ga0137413, IMG submission 108280) | Vadose zone soil fungal communities from Angelo Coast Range Reserve, California, USA - CZODoug2_1_16fungal (Illumina Assembly) | ecosystem: Environmental > Terrestrial > Soil > Vadose... | reverse complement strand
GCGCATGACCCTCGTCCCTGACAATTTTGCGCTGCGCGATCGGGTCGTGTTGATCACCGGCGGCGCACGCCGTGTCGGCGCCGAGATAGCGCGCACGCTGCATGCGGCGGGCGCGAATGTATTGATTCACTATCGATCCTCGGCCGCTGCGGCCATTGCTTTGGCAGAAGAGTTCAACAGCCTGCGCGCCCACTCGGCCGCCATCTTTGCCGCGCATCTTTTGAATGCGGACGCGCCCGACAATCTCATCGCCGCAACCCTGCTCGAATTCGGGCGTTTGGATGTTTTGATCAACAATGCCTCGAGCTTCTACCCGACGCCGATTGGTCAGATCACGGTGCCGCAGTGGGATGATCTGATGGGGAGCAATCTGAAGGTCCCGCTGTTTTTGTCGCAGGCCGCCGCGCCCTGCTTGCGCGCGCAGCGCGGACTCATCATCAATATGATCGACATCCATGGATTGCGGCCCTTGAAGGCGCATCCGGTTTACAGCGCGGCCAAGGCGGGACTCGCGATGCTGACCCGCTCGTTGGCACGAGAGCTGGGGCCCGAGATTCGCGTCAATGGCATCGCGCCGGGCCCTGTGCTGTGGCCGGAAGGTGACATGGAGGAGGCGCTGAAACGCGAAATCATCGACAAAACCGCGCTGAAACGCCACGGCACGCCGCAGGATATCGCGCGCACCGCACTGTTCTTGGCGAAGGATGCGCCATACATCACGGGTCAAATCATCGCCGTGGACGGCGGTCGCAGCATTTAGCATCGCGCGTCATATCGGGCGTCATGCCGCCGGAGCGGCCTTCGCGGCGCGCCACGTTTCCAAATCCGCAGCCTTGCGTTCCAACATCACGCCGACGTCGCGTGAGCTGCGGATTGCGCCTGGTTTACTCAAGGTGATGCTGACCCACGCAACACCGAACTCCTGAAGAATGAGCATGGCGATGTGCTCGGCGAGGGTTTCCACCAGATGGAAACTGGATACCTCCACAAAGGCCAGTACGCGCTTGGCTACGCCCTTGTAATTCAACGTGTCGCCGATGGAATCGGACAGGGCTGCCTTGCGGATATCGGCGCTGAATTCGATATCGATGACGACGGTTTGTTTGACCTGTCTTTCCCAGTCGAATATGCCGACGATGGTCTCGGTTTTGAGCGCATGAATGAAAATTTTGTCCAATCGATTTAGACCCCTATGCTGCCGAGTTCCCAATTGGCACGAGCGCTCATTCCCAGTCCGCTACGCATGCCTGCCTTGAGTCGCAGGCATCCTGCCAGTGCAATCATTGCCCCATTGTCCGTGCAAAATTCGGTGCGCGGAAAGTACACCTCGGCGCCTAAATCTGTGCCCACCGCCGCCAGCCGTTCGCGCAGGCGGCGATTCGCGCCCACACCGCCGGCGATGACCAGGCGCCTATGGCCGGTCTGAAGCAGCGCACGCCGGCATTTCTCGGCCAGTGTCTCGACCACGGCTTCCTGAAACCCGCGCGCGATATCGGCGCGGACGGTCGGAAGCAAATCGCGGCCGCGCAAGGCTACTAGGGCAGCGGTTTTCAGGCCACTGAAACTGAAATCCAACCCCGGCCGGTCGAGCATGGGCTTAGGGAAGACGAATTGGCCGCTGCGGCCGGATTCGGCGAGCGTGGCCAACGCGGCGCCGCCGGGATAGGGAAGCCCGAGCAGTTTGGCGGTTTTGTCGAAGGCCTCCCCCGCCGCATCATCCAAAGTCTCTCCCACGATCCGATACGACCCCAAGGCCGCGACATCCACGAGTTGGGTGTGGCCGCCGGAAACCAACAGGGCGAGGAAGGGGAAGGCGGGCGGCTTCGGCTCCAGCAGGGGCGCTAAGAGATGTCCTTCCAGATGGTGTATGCCCAACGCCGGCTTGCGCCAGGCCACGCCCAGAGCCGTCGCAAAGCTCGCCCCGACCAGCAAGGCCCCGATCAGTCCGGGTCCGGCCGTGTAGGCGACCCCGTCAATGGAGTCCTTATCCGAGTGGGCATCCGCCAGCGCCTCCCTGACCAAGGGCAAAAGCCGCCGAACGTGGTCCCGGGAGGCGAGTTCGGGCACCACGCCGCCGTAGGCTTGGTGCATGGCCACCTGGCTGTAGAGCCGATGTGACAGAAGACCGTCGATCTCGTCATAGACGGCCACCGCGGTCTCATCACACGAACTCTCAATGCCTAAAACGCGCATATTTTTGCCTTTTACAGGGGCGCACTTTAGAATGCGCCCCCCTGTCGCCGAATGCCGGCGGCCGTGCCACCAATTTTTGAGGTCTGAATGCCCAGCGTTCGCGTTCGTGAGAATGAATATTTTGACGCCGCCCTGCGTCGCTTCAAGCGTGCCTGTGAAAAGGCGGGCGTCCTCACCGAGCTGCGGCGCCGTGAATTCTACGAGAAGCCGACCCAAGAACGTAAGCGAAAAAAAGCCGCTGCGGTAAAACGGCACTTGAAGCGCCTCTCGCGCGAGAACATGCGCGGCACGGGACAGCAGCCTGCCAGTCCCCCGCCGGCTGCCCCGCCCCGCCCCTCTTATTAAGGGTTTGGTCGCCGTTTGAGTACCCTCAAAGAGCGCATTACCGACGATATGAAGGCAGCGATGCGCTCCGGCGAGAAGGAGCGGTTGGGCGTCATTCGCATGATCACCGCTGCCATCAAACAGCGTGAGGTCGACGAACGCATCACGCTCGATGACGCGCAGGTGTTGAGCGTTCTCGAGAAGATGATCAAACAGCGCAAGGAATCGGTGGTGCAGTTCCAAGCCGGCAATCGTCAAGACTTGGTCGACAAGGAAAGTGCGGAAATCACCCTGGTGCAGAGCTACATGCCTTCGCAGCTGAGCGGCGCCGAAATCGACGCTCTGATCAATGAAGCCGTGGCCGCGACCGGCGCCGCGAGCATCAAGGACATGGGCAAGGTCATGGGTCTCATCAAGTCCAAGGCCCAGGGCCGCGCGGATATGGCGTCGGTCGGCGCAAAAATCAAAGCCCGCTTAAGCGGATAACCCAAAGGCGGTCCATGACCGGCCGTATTCCAGATTCGTTTCTCGACGAACTCGTCTCGCGTTCGGATATCGTGGACATCATCAGCGCGCGGGTGCCGCTCAAAAAAGCCGGCCGCGAGTACAAAGCCTGCTGTCCGTTTCATAACGAGAAATCCCCGTCATTTTCGGTCAGCGCGGAAAAGCAGTTTTATCACTGCTTTGGCTGCGGCGCGCACGGCACCGTGATCGGCTTTCTCATGCAATACGAGAAGATGGAATTCCTCGACGCCGTGGCCGATCTCGCGCAGCGCGCCGGGCTCGAATTGCCGCGCGAAGCGCAGGCGCCGCGCGATCCGGGCAGCGCCGATTTGCATGACCTCATGCTGCGTGCGTCCCGCTTCTTCGAGCAGAATCTTAGCGACAATGCGCGCGCGCAAGCGTACGTTCAGAAGCGCGGCATTGACGCAACAATCAGCGCCAAATTCAGCTTGGGTTACGCACCCGACGCCTGGGAGGCGCTGTTGAAGCGCTTTGGCGGCGAAGAAGAAGATCGGCGCCGGTTGCTGCAAGTAGGCCTGATTCTCGAGCGCAGCGGCGAGCGCACCAGCGGTTTTTACGACCGCTTCCGCGATCGATTGATGTTTCCGATTCGCGATTCACGCGGACGCGTCATCGGATTCGGCGGACGCGTCATCGATCAAGGCGAGCCGAAGTACATGAACTCGCCTGAAACGCCGCTGTTTCACAAGGGCCGCGAGCTGTACGGGCTCCACGAGGCCCGGCAGGCGCGCGGCGACTTCAAGCGTTTACTCGTTGTTGAGGGCTACATGGACGTCGTGCGCCTGCATCAGGCGGGAATCACCTATGCAGTGGCCACGTTGGGCACGGCAACCACCCAGGAACACTTGAATAAGATCTTCCGCATGACGAGCGAAGTGGTGTTTTGCTTCGATGGCGATCGCGCGGGACGTCAGGCGGCGTGGCGGGCGCTGGAAAACGCGCTGCCCCTCGCGCGCGACGGGCGCGAACTCAAATTCATGTTTCTGCCCGAAGGCCATGATCCGGACACACTGGTCGCAGCAGAAGGTCCGCAAGCGTTCGAGAACCGCATGAAGGAGGCGCTGCCGCTCTCGGAATACCTGGTGCAGCAGCTGATTGCCGATGTGGACTTGGATCACATCGATGGACGCGCAAAGTTAAAGGCCCTGGCGGGGCCCCTGTTTGCCCGCATGCCGGAGGGCATATACCGGGAAATGCTGGCGGACCGGCTTGCATCCCGGGTCAGCATGCCGGCGAATAAACTGAAGGAATTCTTCGCCGCCGGCGAGCCGAAGCGAACCGCCGCAAACACCTCGGAACTACGGGTTCAACAGCGCGGTCGAATGAGTGTCGGGCGCGGCAATTTGCTGACCCAGGCCATTACGCTGGTGCTGCACCACCCGGCGGCGGCAGGCGTCATCGAAGACCCTGAACTGCTGGGCAGCGTCGACAAAATCGGTGTTTCGGTGCTCAAGGAGCTCTTGGAGCAGGCCGCAACGGCAGCCTCACCCAGCACGGCGATGTTGCTCGAGCGGTGGCGAGATCGCCCGGAATACCCGCGGCTGACCGAATTGGCCACGCAGGACCCCCTGGTGGCGGATACGGCCTCAGCGGCCAAGGAATTGAAAATGGCAGTCGAGAAACTGCTTGAAGAGTACGGTCCGGGCCGCCGAATGGACGAATTATTGAAGAAAGCGGAGGAGTTGGGCTTGAATTACGATGAAAAGGCCGAATTAAGCAGCCTTCTCAAGTCCAAAGGCCGCTTTCGAGCGCCTTCTTAAGCCTGAAGCATTTGTAGCTACGGAATGGCCACAATCGTATACTGCTCGGCTTGCATTTTAAAATGTCCAGACTCTTTATGAGGCGTCCACCTTGATCAAAAAAGCGCCAGCAGGCACAGCGACTCAAATCGCGGACGAGCGTCAGTCGCAATTGAAACTATTGATCGCACGCGGCAAGGAGCAGGGCTACCTCACTTACGCTGAAGTCAACGATCACCTACCGAGCGAAATCGTCGATCCCGAACAGATCGAAGATATCGTCAACATGATTAACGACATGGGCATTCCGGTGTACGAAAAGGCGCCGGATGCCGAATCCTTGCTCTTGACCGACGCCACCGCGGCTCCCGATGAGGAAGCGGTGGAAGAAGCCACCGCGGCGCTCGCCAATCTCGACGCGGAATTCGGGCGCACCACCGATCCGGTTCGCATGTACATGCGCGAAATGGGTACGGTCGAATTGTTGACGCGCGAGGGCGAAATTCGCATCGCCAAGCGGATTGAAGAAGGCCTGGAAGCCGTCAAGATCGCGCTCGGCAGCTATCCCGGCACCTACGACTTGCTGCTGCGGCATTACGAAACGGTCAAGGCCGGACAAATGCGCCTGGTCGATGTGATCGTCGGCTTTGTCGATCCGAATGCGCCGGATGAAATTGCACAGCCGCAGAATCCGAAGATGATGGCGCTGGAGCGCGAAGAAGCAGCCAACGACGATGATGAAGCCGATGGCGATGAAGAGGAAGAAGCCATCGATACGGGCCCGGATCCGGAGGAAGCCGCGAAGCGCTTCAGCTCGATCGCGAAGGTGCATCATCAGTTCTTGAATGCGCTCGACAAGCTCGGATCGAAGGATCCGAAGACCTTGAAGATCCGCAAGAAAATCTGCGGCGAATTGATGGAGCTCAAGCTCTCGCCGAAGATGTTCGATCAGCTGATCGACAATCTGCGCCAGCATGTGACCGAAGTGCGGCTGCTCGAAAAGGAGATCATGTTCCTTTGCATCAAGCAGGCCGGCATGCCGCGCAAGGATTTCATTTCGACTTTCCCGAAGAACGAAACCAGCACGCGCTGGCTCGACAAGCACATCAAGGCGAAGAAGCGCTATTCGGGGCCGCTGGCAAAATTCAAGGACGAGATCGAGCGGCGCCAGAACAAACTCAAGGATCTGGAGGGCCTGTTTCACGTCCTGATCAACGAGATCAAGGAAATCAATCGTGAGGTTTCCATCGGCGAAGCGAAGGCGCGGCGCGCGAAGAAGGAAATGGTCGAGGCCAACCTGCGCCTGGTGATCTCGATCGCCAAGAAATATACCAATCGCGGCCTGCAGTTCCTGGATCTGATTCAGGAAGGCAACATCGGCTTGATGAAGGCCGTCGATAAGTTCGAGTATCGGCGCGGCTACAAATTTTCGACTTATGCGACGTGGTGGATCCGCCAGGCGATCACCCGCTCCATTGCCGATCAAGCGCGCACCATCCGCATCCCGGTGCACATGATCGAGACCATCAACAAGCTGAACCGCATCTCCCGGCAAATGCTGCAGGAAATGGGCCGCGAACCCACGCCGGAGGAATTGGCGGTGCGCATGGAAATGCCGGAGGACAAGGTTCGCAAGGTCTTGAAGATCGCCAAAGAGCCGATCTCCATGGAAACCCCCATCGGCGATGACGAGGATTCGCACTTGGGCGATTTCATCGAGGATACCTCGGTGTCATCCCCCATCGATTCGGCAACCACGGAGAGCTTGCGCGAAACCACGCATTCGGTGCTGGCGCAGCTCACGCCGCGGGAAGCGAAAGTATTGCGCATGCGCTTCGGCATCGACATGAACACCGATCACACGCTCGAAGAGGTGGGCAAGCAGTTCGACGTCACCCGCGAGCGGATCCGCCAAATAGAGGCCAAGGCGCTGCGCAAGCTGCGCCATCCCAGCCGCTCAGAGCAGCTGCGCAGTTTCTTGATGGATGATTGAGCAGGTCCGGCGGCCCGCAAGGCCGGCCGCTCCCGAACATTGCGGATCACTCAAGGGCCTTCGGGCCCTTAGTTTTCGCGCTTTGATCACGTCTTTCCGGACCGAACCTCCCTACAATCGGATGATGGGAGTTCGAAGAGCATTCCTGTGGGCCTCCTTCGGCCGGTATCTCGTCATGGCGATCAATCTCGCGGCGACGCTGATCCTTGCGCGCCTTCTGGCCCCGGCGGAATACGGCGTTACCGTCCTGGGCGGCGCGGTGTTCGCGCTTGCCGAGGCACTGCGCGCGCTGGGCGGTGGCACTTACCTCATTCAAAAACCGGAGTTGTTGCCCGAGAATGTTCGGGCCTGCTTCACGGTCAGCCTGGTCGCAACGATTGTGATTACGCTGGCGCTGACTCTGCTGGCGGGCCCGCTCGCGCAATTCTTCGACATGCCGCACCTGAAGCCCTATTTGCGCGTCGCCGCGCTCGGCTACCTCAGCGGTCCTTTCATGTACCCAATCGCAGCATTGATGAGCCGCAACATGGCATTCGGCCCGATCGCAATGATCAGCGTGGCGACGGCAACCGTGAACGCAGGCGTCAGCGTGAGCCTGGCCGCTCGCGGATTCGGCTACATGAGTTTTGCCTGGGGTAGCGCCGTGTCCACCGCGGTGAGCATGCTCTTGTACCTGTACCAATGGAAGGATCGCTCGATCTTTCGGCCACTCTTCCGGCAATGGGGCAGTGTCCTCAAATTCGGCGTCTTCGATAGCGCAACGTCCGTGCTCTCGCAAATTGCGGATGCGGTGCCCTACTTCATTTTCGGCAAGATGTTCAGCGCGGCGGCCGTGGGCTTGAGTCAGCGGGCCGTGATGCTCTGCCTGATTCCGGAAAGAGTGATCCTCGCGGGTGTCGGCGCGGTTGCGCTGCCCGCATTCTCCCAACACACTCGAGACGGCGGCAGCTTGAAGCCGGTATACCTGCGTGCCATCGAACTGATCACGGCGGCGCAGTGGCCCTCGCTGCTGCTGCTGGCGCTGCTTGCCCACCCGCTGATCTCGATTTTGCTCGGAGCCCAGTGGCTGGAGGCGGCGCCTTTCGTGCAGATCCTGGCAACGGCCCTGTTATTTTCCTTTCCCCTCACGTTGTACTACCCAACCATCGTGGCCGTGGGCGCCATCCGCTACATGCCGCTGGTGATAACTTTGCAAAGTCTCGCCTCGCTGGTGGTGCTGATCGGCTTCGCGCGTCACGGCCTGCACGCGGCGATCTTGAGTACCTGGGTGATTTTTCCGTGGAATGGTTTGGTCTCGCTGCTGCTCGCGCGGCACTTCATCGGATTTCACTGGTTGGACCTTGCGGCATCCATCAAAAAGAGCGTGCTGGTGTCGGTCTTCAGCAGCTTGGGTCCCGCAGCGATATTGGCGCTCTACCACAGCTTCAGCCCGCCGGTGACGGCTTGCATCATTGCGGTGGTGTTGTCGGCGGCCGGCTGGTTCGCGGGCCTGAGGTTGACGCGTCATCCCCTGCTCGATGAAATGCTGCGCGCTGTCGCAGCGCTGCGCGCGTCCGCGGGCGGCGGAACCATCGGTCAGTTACGCCTGCGGTTTTTCGGCAGGTGACGATGTGCGGACGACTGTCGGCAGCGCGCTGATCCAGTCGAGCACCAGCTGATCGAGCCGGAACCGGTCGGTCTGATCGGAAAACAGATGATCGCTGTGGGTGAAATACTCTAGCTTGAGGCGGTCTTTAAAGGCTGCTTGCGGAAACGCGTCCAGAATCTGCAATCGGTACGTCTGACGCGGCGAGATCGAGGTGAATGCCGCCAGGATTCGAATGCCGTTGGCAACCGAACTCTCATAGCACCGTTTGAGATGCGGGCTGAATTTGAGCGTATCCAACGTAAGGCCCGATCTCGGCCGGCGCGGACCCAGCCGATACGCCAGCTGCGAGGCCAGCATTCTCAGCAACCCGCTCCTTCCAGCCGCCACGCTGCCCCAGTTCCGCAGGCTCGTCAGTCGTTGCCCTATGTAGTGAACATAGTATCGAGTCGTCGGTGGTATCGATGGGTCCATCAACACCAGCCCGGCCACCCGCGGGTCGGTGGGGCCATAGAGAACGGCGTGATCGGCTCCTGAGCACAAGCCGATCAGCACGAAGCGCGACGCTTGCCGGCTGGCGGCCAGGAAATCGAGCGCTTCCTTGATGTCCGCCAGACTCGAATCGATGGTCGACAGCTTGTCGTTGCGCTGCTCGCTATCGCCGATTCCCGACAAGTCGAACCTCAGCACCACGTGGCCGGCACCGGCGAGCTTGCGCGACAGGGATACATACATGCGGTGATGCCCGACCCGATGAACGATGCCGGTATTCAAGATAACGACGGCGGGCATTTCGTTGGGCTGAGGCGAGGACGGCCGCGCGATGATCCCGACCAGGGCGTTGCGATTCCCCAGCAACAGTGCCTGCTCCGAGAAATTCCCGCTCACGCCAGCCACTCCGTGATGCGTTGTATGACGCGCACCGGCACCGCGCCGGTGATGGTCGCATCCTCCACCCAGGGACAAGGGGCGGACATCGATTCGGCCGTTACGCCCGTCAACGCATTCTCAAGCGCCTGAGTTTCAGTCAGCATCACCAAGGTGCGCGCCGGCAGGCTGCGCATCATTGCGGCGGCCTCCTCCGGCAAGACAATCGGATCCCAGAGCACCAAGGCCTCGATATTTTCTGTGCGGCGCATGGCCGCGCGCGCGGCGAGCGTCGCCCCCAGCCTAAGGCCGATCAGCGCAACTCGCGCGACGCCGACGATATCCTGGAGTCCTTCGATGGCCGATTCGACGTCGACTTCCGCTGCGGCGGGATTTGCCTCGGAATCCTCGCCGCCCGAATCGCCGGTCCCGAAATAATCGAAGCGCAGCGTGTGAAATCCGCAGGCGGAAAGCTTGACCGCCAGCTGCCGTATGGTGCGATGCGCATAGGTGTATTCGGCACCCCACGGATAGCACAACACCGCCGCGCGAGTGCGCCGCTCTTTTACCGCTGCCGGTTCATAGACCGCGAACAGGCGCCGTTCCTGGGTGCCAAGATAGAGGGGATTCACGCCGCTTCCAGCAGCGCCGCGACCTGGCGCAGGTTGTGGAAGAAGAGAGTTCGCGGATCCATCGCATGGCCGGTGCGTTTTTTCACCATCTTGGCCACCCGCAACGAGAGCAGCGAATATCCGCCAAGTTCGAAGAAATTATCCTCGGCGTCGATCTGCTCCACCTTGAGAACGGTTTTCCAAATATCGGCTATGATCCGCTCGGTGGCCGTCGCGGGCGGTTCGTGGCCCGGTACCGCGCGCACCGCATTGTCGAAGGGATTGGGTAGTGCCGCGCGATCCACTTTTCCATTCGGCGTCAGCGGCATCGAGGTGACCGGTACGATGATCGAGGGAACCATGTACTCCGGAAGCTGCAGGCGCAGTTTCCGCTTCACATCGCCGGTGGTCAGATCCTGCCCCTCATGATAGGTGACGAAGGCAACCAGGCGTGCGTCATCGGCTTGCGCCTCTCGAACGACGACAATGACCTGACGCACCT
>Ga0137413_10001058_pt1 | contig 10339 bp, 7 predicted proteins | sample CZODoug2_1_16fun_FD_108280 | JGI IMG/M metagenome (GOLD analysis project Ga0137413, IMG submission 108280) | Vadose zone soil fungal communities from Angelo Coast Range Reserve, California, USA - CZODoug2_1_16fungal (Illumina Assembly) | ecosystem: Environmental > Terrestrial > Soil > Vadose... | reverse complement strand
GTGGATGTACAGCCCGGTCTGCTCCTCGAACCGGTCGGTCACCGCCGGCGCGATCGGCGCACCCCCGGAGTAGAGCATCCGGAACGAGGAGAAGTCGTCCTTGCCCACCCCGTCGACCCCGGCCAGGCTGATGAACACGGTGATCGCGCCGACGGTGAAGGTGGGTCGGTGCTCGCGGATCGCGTCGATCACCACCTCCGGGTGGTACCGGTGCGCCAACACCAGCGGGCAGGGCAGCAGCAACGCCAACGCGACGTGCCCGACCAGCCCGGTGATGTGGAACAACGGGGCAACCCCGAGCACGCTGTCGTCCGGCGTCAGCCCCATCCAGTCCCGGTAGGTCTGCGCGTTGAACGTCAGGTTGGCGTGGGTGTTCATCGCGCCCTTGGGCACCCCGGTGGTGCCCGAGGTGTAGGTCAGGATGGCCACGTCGTCCGGCTCCGGGGCGGGCGTGTCCGGCCCTCGCCCGGCGTTGGCCGAGATCAGCTCGAGTAGGTCCAGCGTGCCCTCGGCCCTGGTCGAGGTGGTGTCGCCGAACAGCCGGGGGTCGTTGCGGGTCTGCCAGTCCAGCGACGAGCAGGTGATCACCGTGTCCACCCGGACACCCTCGCCGGAGGCGATCACCTCGCGGGCCACCGTCTGGTAGAGCTCGTCCAAGCAGAGCAGCGCGGTGGCCCCCGAATCAGCGAGCAGGTAGGTCAACTCGCGGGCCTTGTTCATCGGGTTGATCGCGACCGCCACCCCACCCGCCTTCCACACGCCGAGCAGCCCGACCACAAACGCCGGGTTGTTCTGCACGTACACCGCCAGCCGGTCACCCGGTTGGAAGCCGCCGGACGCCAGCCCCACGGCCAGCGCGTCGGAGGCGGCATCCAGGTCGCTCAGGGTGAGCACGCCGTCGAAATAGCGGATGGCCTGGGTATCCGGGGCGCGCCGCACCGACGCGGCGAACAGCTCCAGCATCGTGGCGTACTCCGCCGTGATGTCCGGGGGCAGGCCATGCGCGTAGTGGGCCAGCCAGGGTCGGTCCCGGTACGTGTTCACTTGATGGCCAGCGGGTTGACCGGGGATCCGGTGGCGCGGTGCACCTTCAGCGGCGCGGCCGCGTAGAGGAACGTGTACTGGCCGTCCTCGGCGCAGCTCGCGGCCAGCTTCTCCAGGTCGCAGATCTCGGTCAGCGTGACGCCCAGGTTCCGCATCAGCGCGGAGTGCAGCGGGAGCGCGATGCCGGTGTCCGGTTCGTAGGTCACCTCGTTGGCGATCGTGTCGGTGACCAGGTTCGGGATCTCCCGCTGGTGGAACCAGCTGACCAGCTCGGGGCTGTAGGTCAGGCCCGGTTCGATGAAGTTCTGGTAGAACTTCTCGCCCTCGTCGAAGAACAGCTTGAGGAAGTTGGTGCGGATCAGCAGCACGTCGTGCGGCTCGATGTCGTGTCCCTGCGCCTTGGCGCACGCTTCGAGCTCGTTGTGGTCGAACGCCTCGCCCTTGTCCAGATTGTCCTTGCCCCGGAACCGGGCGATGTCCAGCAGCACGCCCCGGCCGACCACGCCGCGCTCGGCGATCGGCGCAACGCTGGCCTTGTCCAGCCCGCCGATCGTGGTCCGCGCGTCGTAGCCGTTCCAGATCTTGCCGCCGTACCAGACGTGCCCGAGTGCGTCGTACTGCGTGGAACCCTGCAGGAACGCCTCGATCTTGTCGTCGGCGTAGTGCATGCCGCCGGGGAACTCCGGCGCATCGTCGCGGTCCCAGGTGGCCTCATCCATGATCATCGTGCGCTGGGCCGGGGTGCGCCCTGGCCAGACCGGGTCGCCCTTAGGGTCACCGATCAGCCGCTGCAGGGTGAACACCGTGCCGGACTTGACGTGTCGAACCCCGCGCAACACCTCGTCGGCGGTCAGATAGTTGAGCGAGCCCACCTCGTCGTTGTCACCCCAGCGCCCCCAGTTCGTCGGGGCATCGCGGAGCAGGTCTTCCATGCTGTGCTGCTCAGCCATTGAGCGCTACCTTCCAGGTTTCCGCCGGATCTGCCGGTACTACCGACCGCTCGTTCGGCCGGAGTTATGATCGAAGTCACCCTGTCACCGGCACGGCACCCTCGCAACGCGAAGGACGCGGGAATGCTGATGACCCAGATCGCGCAAGTGTTCGGCTAGCCTGAACAGATGACGGCCCAGCCGGCGGTGCGCGAGGAGCCGCCGCACGGCACGGTGGGGCACGGCACGGTCGGACACACGGTGCGGCTGACCCGGCTGGCCGCCGGGATGTCGCTGCGCGAGCTGGCCCGGCGGATCAAGGTGAGCGCGGCGACCGTGCACGCCATCGAGACGGGCAAAACCGACCTGGCGGTGAGTCGGCTGCGGGACATCGCCACGGTGCTGCACACCACGCCCGAGCGGCTGCTGAGGACCGACGCGTCGATCGACGTCGAATCCACTCCACCCAGGCGGCCCACCGTGGCAGCGCAGGTGGGCATTGAGATCCGACGGGACTGGCGGATGTTCGGGCCGCTGCGCATCGACCCGGTACTGGCCGCCGCGATCGCTGTCTTCGTCCGCACCGGGTACCACGGCGCCACCATGCGCTCCATCGCCCGGCGGGCCGGGATGAGCGTTCCCGGGGTCTACCACCACTACCGGGGCAAGCAGATGCTGCTGGTCACCACGCTCGAGCTGAGCATGGACGACCTGACCTGGCGGGTGCTGGCGGCCGGCGCCGAGGGGCCGGACGGGATCAGCCGGGTGCGGCTCATGGTGGAGGCGCTCGCGCTGTTCCACACCCACCGCTGGGAGCTGGCCTTCATCGGCGCCAGCGAGATGCGCAGCCTCGAGCCGCCCGACCGCCGGCGCATCGCGGACCTGCGCAACCACGTGCAGCACCTGCTGGACGACGCGATCGACCAGGCCATCGCGGAGGGCTCGCTGGGCACCCCGAGCCCGAGGCACGCCGGGCGCGCGATCGCCACGATGTGCACCTCGCTGCCCCAGTGGTTCCACCTCGGCGGCCCGACCAGCCCCGAGCAGATCGCCGCCGAGTACGCCCGGTTCGCCCTCGGGCTGCTGGCCCACCCGCTCGCCGCACCGGCGTGACCGAGCCCGTGGGGCCTGGCCCCGATCCCCGCAAGCGCCACGGCGTGCACTACACCCCGCCGGAGCTGGCCGCGTTCCTGGCCGACCGGGTGGCCATCGCGCTGGAGCGCTCCGGGGAGCCGCCATGGGCGCGACCCGAGCCGGTCCGGGTGCTGGACCCGGCATGTGGCGACGGGGCACTGCTGGCCGCCGCCGGGGCGCGCTTGCGGGCCCGGGGCCACCGCCTGGTCGAACTGGTCGGCCTGGACCGCGACCCGGCCGCGGTGGCCGCCGCGCGCCTGCGGTTGAGCGAGCTGCCCGGCGCCGGGACGCCCGGGTGCACGGTGACCCTGCGGGTGTCCGACGCGTTGGCCGCCGCACCCGGTTCCTCGGACGCCGGTTACCACGTGGTGATCACCAATCCGCCCTATGTGCGCACCCAGCAGCTCGGCGCGGCCACCTCCGCCGAGCTGGCCCGCCGGTTCGGACTGCGCGGCCGGGTGGACCTCCTGCACGTGTTCGTTGCGCTGGCCGGCGAGCGGCTGACCGAGGGCGGCGTGCTCGGTCTGCTCGGCTCGAATCGGTTCCTCAGCACCCAGGCGGGCGGGAACGTGCGGCGGCTGCTCGCCGAGCGGTTCGGCGTGCGTGAGGTGTACGACCTCGGCGACAGCAAACCGTTTCCGGCGGCGGTGCTGCCGGCCATCGTGATCGCCACCGCCGGGGCAACCAGGCCAGGGGCGGCCGAGGCGCGCTTCGTCAGCGTGTACCAGCGGCCGGACCCGCGAGTTCCGGAGGGCCCGGAGCGGGCCGACACCTCCGACCGACGCTTCTACGCCGACCTGTGCGCGGATCAGGACACGGTGACCCACCGAGGTGGCCGCGAGTTCGCCGTGTCGGTCGGCACCCTGGCGGTCGAGCCCGACCCGGAGCAGCACTGGCGCCTGCGCTCCGCGCCGAGTTCCCAATGGGCCGCGACGGTCCGGCGCGGCACCTGGCGGACCTTCGGTGAGGTGGCCCGGATCCGGGTCGGCATCAAGACCACCGCCGACCCGGTGTTCGTCCGGGACGACTGGCATCGGCTGCCATTGGAGCATCGCCCGGAGGAGCAGCTGCTGCTGCCGCTGCTCACGCACCGCACTCTGCGCACCTGGCGCGCGCCGGAGTCGCCGAATACCCGAGTGCTCTATCCCTACGACCGGGAGCACCCCGAGCGGCGGACGGTGGACCTGTCCCAGTTCCCGCGCGCCCATGCCTACCTGGCCCGACACCGCGAGCGGCTGGCCGGCCGCCGGTACGTCGCCGAAGCCGGCCGGCAGTGGTTCGAGATCTGGGTACCGCAACGCCCGGCCGGCTGGCGAGCACCCAAGATCGTGTTCCCGGACATCAGCGTGGCGCCCCGGTTCTCGGTGGACCGTTCCGGCGCCGTAGTGAACGGGGACTGCTACTGGATCAGCTTCGCCGAGCTGCCCAGCGATGAGCTGGGCTACCTACTGGTCGGCGTGGCGAACTCCACGCTCGCGGTGCGCTACTACGACCTTATGTGCGCAAATAGGCTCTACTCCGGTCGGCGCAGATGGATGACCCAATATGTGAGCCGTCTGCCCCTGCCAGACCCGGATAGTCCCGTGGCTAACGAGCTGATCAGGTACACCAAAAAGCTATGCGAGGCCGCCGAGGAGCCCGACCTGGAACTAGTTCGTTACCTCGACGAGCTTGTGCACAATGCCTTTCGCGAAGATCGATTTTAGAAAGGCATAGCAAATTCAAGTAAGTCGAATTACCGTCGATCGAGATCCAGCTCGAGATAGGCTACATAACCGATCGAGGCATGTCGAGGAACTGACTACCCGGCGTGTCGCGGCCGCCGCCGGGCCGGTCCGCACCGGCCCGCCCTGGTCCCCGGTCAACCGGTCCGGCTACCATGACCGGGTGCCTCGATACGATTTCCGCTGCCGGGCCTGCGCCAGTGTCGGCAGCGTCGCAACCTTCGAGGTGTCCCGGCCGATGAGCGCCGCCAGCGACCCCGCGACCTGCCCAGTTGGCCATCAGGACACGGTCAAGCTGCTATCCACGGTGGCCATGACCGGGATGGCTGGGATGGCCGCGGCGGCCGCACCGCAAGCCGGCGGCGGCTGCTGCGGTGGCGCCTGCGGCTGCGGCTGACCCCGCCGCGACACGCCGTACGTCGCGCAATCTTCAACCCTGCGCCCTCGTAGCCTTGGCGCTGGTCGCGGTCACGCATATCGAGCGCGACGCGCCACAATTAACACTTTCGGGTAAACACGTTGGGGTCGATCTGCGGCGACACGCTACTCTCTGTTCCGATGTCTCCCCTTCCTCGCGGCGGCTGGGCACGCCTTATGAAAACCGGTCCCGCGTTCGCGGCGATCGTCGCCGCGGCGACGGCTTCTTCAATTCAGCCGGTCATTGCCCGTGACTTTCCCGATCCCGCCGTACTGGCAGTCGGGAGCGTTTATTACGCCTATTCCACGGCGAGCAACTACGGGAACACGGTGTGGCACGTGCCGGTGCAGCGCGCGTCCTCACTGACCGGCAAGTGGACCGAGGTCGGCGACGCGATGCCCGACCTGCCGGCATGGGTGGGCAAGAACGCCCAGGGCAGCGGCAACGTGTGGGCCCCCGAGGTGGCCGCCCGCAGCGACGGCAGCTACATCCTGTACTTCACCGCGCGGTCCGCCGCGAAGAACGTCCAGTGCATCGGGGTCGCGCTGGCCAGCTCCCCGAAGGGGCCGTTCCGTCCGGTGGGCACCGAACCGCTGGTCTGCCGCCCGGAGGACGTGGACAGCATCGACCCGAGCGCGTTCACCGACACCAACGGCAAGCAGTACCTGCTCTACACGAGTGGCAAGGGCAAGGCCACCATCTGGCTCCAGCAGGTGAGCGTCGACGGCATCACCCCGATCGGTGACCGGCGCCCGCTGATCCAGGCGGACCGGCCGGAAGAGGGCAACATCGTGGAGGCCCCCGCGATGGTCAAGCACGGCAACAGGTACGTGCTGTTCTACTCGGGCAACGCGTTCAACAGCGGGAAGTACTTCGTCAACTACGCCAGCGGTACCTCGCTGACCGGTACCTTCACCAAGCGCGACGGCCAGTTCCTGAACCGCGACACGCTCGGCGGCGACTACCCCAACCCGGGCGGGGAGGAAGTCGTGCCCGGACGCAAGCACGACTACATGCTCTTCCACGCCTACACCAACCCGGGCCGGCGCTCCATGTTTGTGGTCGGGCTCGGCTGGGACTCCAGCGGCAATCCAAACCTCGAGCTGGACAACGTGGTCAAGGCGCCGCCATCAAAGCCCTGAGCAACGTTGGAACCTGAGCCGCGCGGGCGGCCCGGTCACGGCCCACCGCCGGCCGCCGGGCCCTGATAACCCTTCTCCGACGAGGAGTCCATGCCGACCTCGTACTTCACCGAGCGAACCTGGTTGTTGCTGACCACGCCGCTGGTGGACTCGTTCTGGAACGCGAACGCATGGTTGATCTGGCCGACGATCTGGTTGCCGGTGATCACCATGTTCCGCACGTCGTCGGCGAGCACGGCCTGCGCGGCCTGGTTGTCGCAGAAGTTGTTGCTGAACGTGATGTTCTTGGTCTCGCCTTCGCCGCTGCCGTCCCCGGCGCTGCTGTTCGGGCCTTCGGCGATCAGACAGTTGTTGTCGATCTGCTCGCAGCGGTTGCTGTCGATCAGCACGTCCTGGCTGGCCGGGTTGTTCTCGTCGGTGGCGTAGGTCTGCATGCAGTCGGCGTGGGCGCCGGTGTCATTGCTGGTGTCGGTGATGGTGTTGTGCAGGATCTTGATGTTGTTGCCCCAGAACCGGATCCCGTCGCCGTCGCCCTCCCTCGGGCTGTTGATCGTCGTGTTGCGCAAGGTGATGTTGGAACCCTCTAGCGCCACACCGGGCGCCTCGGGCTCCTCGGCGACGAACCCGTCCACCACCACGTTGTTCGCGCTCACGTTGATGCCGCTGGTCACGGTCTTGCCGTCGCCCAGGAAGGTGATCGGCGCCTGCTGGGTGCCACCCGTGGTGATCTCCAGCGGCTCGCCCCGCAGGTCGCCGGTGACGCATATCGTGTTGCCGGCGGTCGCCGAGGCCGACACCCGCTGGAAGCTGGCCAGGTCGGTGGCCCGCTGGGCGCAGTTCGTCTGCGGGGGTGGCATGGCGGCACCGGCCGGGCCACTCGCCGCCGGCGCGCGCGGCGCGGTTTCGTCCCCGCCCCCGCCACATCCGGCCAGCACCAGCAGCGCGACCAGACCGACGGCCAGGCCCGCGCCCCATCGCCAACGCCGAGAAGACAGCTGCCCCAGGGGGTTTTGCTCGATCACTGGGCCGATGCTATCCAGCGGCGGGAACCAACCGCGCGCTTATCCGGCCACCGAACCGATCCTCACCCAACTCTCAGGCGTTCGTGCCGCGACGCCCCGCCAGATTTCCACGACGCACCCGGTAATCCATCCGGGCAACGCCCGCGGTCATGACAGGCTGGACGGGTGGACCTCGACGCCGCGGCCAGCCCGGCCAGTGCGTCGGCGGATGCGCTCAGCGCGGCGGCCGACGCGCTCTACGCGCTGCCTCGTGACGAGTTCACCCCTGCCCGGGACAGCGCGGTGCGGGACGCCCGGGCCGCCGGGGACAAGGGCCTGGCCACCGCGATCGGTCGGCTCCGCCGGCCCACCGTGGGCGCCTGGCTGGTCAACCACCTCGCCCGCCAGCGCCCGGATGAGGTGGCAACGCTGGCCTCACTCGGCGAATCGATGCGCGCCGCCCACCAACAGCTGGACGGCGCCGCGCTGCGCCGGCTCTCCGAGCAACGCCGTGAGCTGGTGAACGCGTTGACCAGGACCACCAAGGAGCTCGGCAAGGCGGCGGGCGAGCCGGCCAGCGACGCGGTGGTCCGCGAGCTGGAGGGCATGTTCACCGCCGCCCTGGCCGATCCGGATGCGGCCCGCGCACTGGCCAGCGGCCGGCTGAGTTCACCCAAGGAGCTGGCCAGCGCGGGCATCCTGGACTGGCCGGCGGTGGCCCCGGGAACCCGGCCTCGCCCGGCGCCCAGTGTTCCTTCGCCGGGCCCGACCGACAGCGCGCCGTCCCCCACCGGCCGGGCCGAAGTCAGCGCGGAGGCGCCGTCCGGGCCGAGCCCAGCTCTGGTGCGCGCCCGGCAGGAGTTGGAACGGCTGGCCGCCACGCTGGGTGAGGCTGAGGAGCGGGCCGTCGCCGCGCACCGGGACTTCGACTCGGCTGCCGACGAGGAGCAGGCCGCGCACCGGGCCGTCGCCGAGCGCCGCGCCGAGCTGATCGCCGCCGAACAGGCCGAACAGCAGGCCAGGCAGCGCGCCCGCACAGCCCGCCGGGAGCGCGAGGACACCGACCGGGCGCTGCGAGACGCCGCCCGCCGGCACGCCGTGGCGCACGACCGGTTGACCGCGCTGGAATCCTGACCACCCGCACCGACCCATCCGCGAGGAGTGCACAGTGCCCCGTTCCATCTGGACCGGCTCGATCACGTTCGGGCTGGTCACCGTGCCGGTCGGGCTCTACAGCGCGACCGAGGACCACGGCGTGCATTTCCACCAGTACCAGCGCGGCACCACCGACCGGATCCGCTACCAGCGGGTGAACGAGCGCACCGGCGAGGAGGTGGCGTTCAGCGAGATCGTCCGAGGGCTGGAGGAGGAAAGCGGCCAGACGGTGATCGTGGAACCGGCCGAGCTGGACGAGATCGCGCCAGGACGATCCCGCTCGATCGACGTGACAACCTTCGTGGACCTGGACGAGATCGACCCGATCTACTTCCAGAAGACGTACTGGCTGGCCCCGGCCAAGCAGGAGAACGGCAAGGTCTACGGGCTGCTGGCGGCCGCGATGGAGGCCACCAACCGGGTCGCCATCGCCACCTTCGTGATGCGCAACAAGCAGTACCTGTGTGCGGTCCGGGCGGAGGGCGGGGTGCTCTCCCTGGAGACGCTGTACTACGCCGACGAGATCCGCGAGCCACGCCAGGAGTTCGACCATCTGCCGGAGCGCGCCGACCCCGACGGCCGCGAGTTCGACATGGCGCGCACCCTGATCGAGTCAATGAGTGCCGCCTGGCGCCCGCGGGACTACCGGGACACCTACACCGACAAGGTCAAGCAGCTGGTTGAGGACAAGCGCGCGGGCAACGACGTGATCACCGAGTCCGCGCCACCGGCGGCCACCGACGTGACCGACCTGCTCGAGGCTCTCCGCCTCAGTGTGGAAGCCCGCCGCGCCTCGTAACCACCTCTCACACCCGTCCTAGCGCTCGCTGTCCAGCACGCCCATCTGGCCGGAGTCGTACCGGTCACCGGCCACCGCGTCCGGCGGCACTGCCCGCTCGATCTCGGCCAGGTCGTCCTCGGACAGCTCCAGGGTGGCCGCGCCCAACCCGTCGATGAGTTGATCGCGCCGGCGCGCGCCGAGCAGCGGCACGATCTCCGCACCCTTGGCCAGCGCCCAGCCGATGGCCACCTGGGACGGGGTCGCCGCGCGCGCCTCGGCGACCCGCGTCAACGCCGCCACCAGTGCGAGGTTGCGGGCCAGGTTCTCGCCCTGGAACCGGGGCATGCGGCTGCGGATCGCCCCGGGGTCGGCCACGCCGTCGGCCCTCCACTGCCCGGACAGCATGCCCCGGCCCAGTACCCCGTACGCGGTGACCGCGATACCCAACTCGCGGCAGGTGGGCAGGATCTCCGCTTCCGGCCGCCGGGAGAGCAGCGAGTACTCGATCTGCAGATCCACGATCGGATGCACCGCGTGCGCTCGCCGAATGGTCTGCGCGCCGACCTCGGACAGCCCGATGTGCCGGACGTAGCCAGCGGCTATCAGCTCGGCGATCGCGCCGATGGTGGCCTCGATGGGCACCGCCGGGTCCAGCCGGGCCGGTCGGTAGACGTCGAGGTGGTCGGTACCCAGCCGGGTCAGGCTGTACGCCAGCGCGGTCTTCACCGCGGCCGGGCGTGCGTCGTAGCCCACGAAGTCCCCGGCCGGCCCGCGCTGCGCCCCGAACTTCACGCTCAGCACGACCTGGTCCCTCGGCACCTCGCGCAGCGCCTCGGCGATGAGCAGCTCGTTGTGCCCCATCCCGTAGAAGTCACCGGTGTCCAACATGTTGATCCCGCTGTCCAGCGCGGCGTGGATGGTGGCGATGCCCTCCGCCCGGTCCGGCGGCCCGTACCCGCCGGACATGGCCATGCAGCCAAGGCCGAGCGCGGAAACCTCGGGCCCGGTCGT
>Ga0137413_10001057_pt1 | contig 10351 bp, 3 predicted proteins | sample CZODoug2_1_16fun_FD_108280 | JGI IMG/M metagenome (GOLD analysis project Ga0137413, IMG submission 108280) | Vadose zone soil fungal communities from Angelo Coast Range Reserve, California, USA - CZODoug2_1_16fungal (Illumina Assembly) | ecosystem: Environmental > Terrestrial > Soil > Vadose... | reverse complement strand
GGGCGCCGGCAACAGTGTCGTCGTCATCGAACACAATCTCGACATCATGGCCGAAGCGGACTGGATCGTCGACCTGGGCCCGGAGGGCGGCACGGGCGGCGGCCGCATCGTCGCGCAAGGCACACCCGACGCGATCGCGCGCAAACCAAACAAAAGCCACACTGCGCTCATTCTGCGCGAGTTCCTGGCAGAGCGCGAAGTGGCCTGAAGCGTAGTTGCGCTTGCCCGTCGCGCTTGCCGCAGTTGCGCTTGCCGTAGTCGCGCTTGCGGTCGTGCCCTTGCCACAATTGATCACGATTTGGTCTTGATCGAGCATCGTTCCGGCCCACCCACCCACAAACGCCGCAGACGGCGCTGCTAGATTCGCGCAACTGCAAACGAATTGCGCGAGGCGCTGTGAAGAATTCAATAGGGAAAAGCTTGCGGCAGGCGGTCCTGAGCGCTTGGCGGCTGTGGCGCTGGTTGATTCAGTCGTTGTTGGGTGCTTGGGTCTGGGAGGCCCCTCCCTGGAGCCGAGGCTTGAGCCGCTGGTCGCGCGGCGCGTCTCGCGGCGCCGCGGCGCGTTCGCGTCGTCACCCGTTGGCCGCCGGCGCGCTCGTCTTCACCTCCATCGCTCTCGCCGCGAGTGCGATGTCGGCCTGGCGTTGGTATCAGCACCGCCCGAAACCCGAACTCGCGAGTTTTTCAATCTCAGCGCCCGGACGTACTCGGCTCGAGCTCGAGGGCGCCAAGCCGGATGCGCTGATCGTGCGCTTCGATCGCTCCGCGGCAACGCTGGCGTTAGCGGGCCGAGCAGTGCCCCAGGGCATCACGTTGCAGCCGGCGCTCGCGGGCGTGTGGCGCTGGGTCGATGACCGTGTTCTGGAGTTTCGCACCAACGAAGACTGGCCGATCGGCCGGCAATACGACGTGCAATTCGATCGCTCGATTTTCGGCCCACAAATCCGGCTCGCCTCCTACCGGCTCAAGTTCTCCACGGCTGCGTTCGCGGCGCGGGTCGCCAGTGCCGAGCTGTACCAAGACCCCGTCAATCCAGGCGTCAAGAACGGCGTTTTCGATATTCAATTCAGCCACCCGGTCGACCCCGCCGAGTTCGAGCGGCGCATTGAAGTTCGCCTGGCTGGACAAAATCAGGGCGTACTGGGATTGGGCCGCGAAACCACGGCTTTCACGGTTGTCTACGACAAGCTGAAGCTGACTGCCTCAGTCCATTCGGCATCGCTGCCCATTCCAAAGGACCCGACCGACCTTCACCTGCAGATCGCCGCGGGGCTGCGCGCGGCCCGGGGCGGGAATCGATCTGCAGCGCCCTTGACGGCCGACGTGCGCGTGCCGGGTCTTTACAGCCTGTCCGCCTTGAGCGTCGAGCCGCTGGTCGTCGACAACGACCGAGACGAACCCGAGCAGGTGCTTTTGTTGAATCTATCCGCGGCGACCGGTGAACGCGATGTGTCGCGAGCGATTAACGCCTGGGTCCTGCCCAAGGTGCGCCCCGCCCAAGGCGTGACGCCGGCCGCGGGCCGAGCGGATGCCCCGTACAACTGGTACGACGCAGCCGACGTAACGGGCGAGATCCTCGCGCACTCCGAATCGCTGCCGCTAAATCCCGTTGCCGCAGAGCGCGAGTTCGTCGAGAGCCACAGCTTCCGCTATCGCGCGGATGTGGGACGTTACCTCTTCGTGCAGATCGACAAGAATTTGCGCTCCTTCGGCGGTTATTTATCGCCAACCACCGAACGGTTCATCGTTCGCGTCCCCCCTTTCCCGCCGCAATTGAAGATTTTGTCGCAAGGCTCGCTCTTGGCATTATCCGGCGAACGAAAAGTCGTGGCCTTGGTACGCGACTTGCCGGGCATCCGAGTGGACATCGGCCGCGTCTTGCCGGATCAACTGCAGCATTTGATTTCGCAGTCCGATGGAGATTTTTCCAATCCGACGTTCAGCGGCAGTTTCGGTCCTGACAATTTGGTCGAGCGCTTCGCGCGCAAAATTCCGCTCAGGGACTTGGCTCACGGCCAAGCACACTATGAACCCATCGATCTCGGCAACTACCTCAAAGGCGAAGGCGCCGAAAAGCGCGGTCTCTTCTTGTTGAGCGTACAAGGCTACGACCCGAAGGTCGAGGCCGCGCGCCGTCAAGCAGCAGCGCGCGCCGCCGCGGCTCGGCGACAGCCCGACGCACCGGCGAGCGACGCCGCGGACCCCGACGCCGCGGACATCGACGTGAACCCGGCCGCGGAATATGACGGCGACGATATCTTCAACGCCAACCCAAGCGGCCTGGTCGAAAGGCGTTTTGTGCTCGTGACCGACCTCGGCATCCTGGTCAAAAAATCGACCGACGGTACTCAAGACGTATTCGTGCAATCCATTCAGAGCGGACAACCGGTGGCCGCGGCCACGGTGGAAATCATCGCGAAGAACGGCACGACATTATTTTCGCAGCCCACCGACTCGTCGGGGCGCGCACACTTCATGCGGCTCGACGGCTTGACGCGCGAACGCGCGCCGCTGTTCATCCAAGTCAGGAAGGCCGGCGATCTCAGTTTCCTGCCGCTGAATCGCGCGGACCGCACCCTGGACTATTCGCGTTTCGACGTCGGCGGCGTGCGCAATGCGCGCAATGCCAACGAGATCAGCGCCTATCTTTTTTCCGACCGCGGCCTGTACCGCCCGGGCGATACCATTCATATCGGCATGATTGCCAAGACGGCGGACTGGTCGAAAGATCTCGCGGGCATACCGCTGGAATCCGAGGTGCTCGACGCGCGCGGGCTCACCGTCAAGCGCGAACGCTTCAAATTGCCGGCAGGCGGGTTCGCCGAGCTGCTCTATGCCACGGCCGACACCGCGCCCACCGGCACCTACACCGTCAATCTGTACATCGTAAAGGACAATCGACCCGGCGCGCTCATCGGCACCACCGGCGCGCGCGTGCAGGAATTCGAGCCGGACCGCATCAAAGTCGCCGCACACCTCAGCGCCGAGAGCACGGACGGCTGGGTCTCACCCAAAGACTTGAGCGCATCGATCAACGTCCAAAATCTGTTCGGTACCCCGGCACAGAATCGCAGGGTAGAAGCATCGCTCACATTGGCGCCGGCGTACCCGGCATTTCGCAGCCTGCCCGACTATCGCTTCTACGATCCGCTGCGGGCCAAGGAGGGGTACAACGAGAAGCTCCGCGATGCCGCCACGGACGCATCCGGAAATGCCGTGTTCGACTTGGGCTTGCAAAAATACGCGAAAGCCACCTACCGCATCCATTTCCTGGCGCGCGCTTTCGAGCCCGAAGGCGGACGATCGGTCGCCGCCGAGGCCGCGGTCCTCGTCTCAGAGCTCCCGTTCCTGGTCGGCTTCAAAGCGGACGGCGACTTGGAGTACGTGTCGCGCGGCAGCTCGCGCCGCGTGTCATTGATCGCCATCGCTCCCAGCGCCAAGAAGACTTCCGCCTCCGGGCTCATATTAAAGCGCATCGAGACCCAGTTCGTCTCGGTGCTGAGCAGGCAGAGCAACGGCACTTACCGCTATGAATCGCGCAAGAAGGAGACCACGTTATCCGACGAGTCGTTCGCAATACCGGCTGCCGGAGCGGAACTCGCGTTGGTCACCGATGCACCCGGCACGTACGCCTATTTGATACACGATGCGTCGGGGTTGGAACTCAACCGCGTGGAATACACCGTGGCCGGCCAAGGAAACGTGGCCCGCTCGTTGGAACGGAATGCCGAACTCCAGATCACGCTGAATAAAAAAGACTACTTGCCCGGCGACGACATCGAGCTCAGCATCAAGGCGCCCTACACGGGCGCTGGCCTCATTACCATCGAACGCGATCATATCTACGCGACTCAATGGTTCAAGAGCGACACCACCGCATCCGTACAGAAGATTCGACTACCCAGCGACTTCGAAGGCAATGGGTACGTGAGCGTGCAGTTCATTCGCGACCTGGGCTCGGACGAGATTTTCACCAGCCCGTTGAGTTACGGCGTCGCGCCGTTCATGACCAGCCTCGCGGAACGCACCAATGTGCTGGCGCTGCAGGCGCCGGCGCTGGTCAAGCCCGGCGATGTGCTTAAAATGAAACTCAAATCGGCGCGTCCGACTCGCGCCATCGTATTCGCAGTGGATGAAGGGATTCTCCAGGCCGCTCGTTATCATGCACCCGACCCGCTCGGAGAATTCTTCAAAAAACGCGCGCTGGAAGTACGCACGGCGCAAATCCTCGATCTCGTGCTGCCGGAGTTCAAGCGCATCATGGCGGCGGCGGCACCGGGCGGAGACGCGGAGGCGGCGCTGCGCCGCAATCTCAACCCGTTCAAGAGAAAGCGCGACCGGCCGGCCGTGTACTGGTCCGGCATCGTGGACGTGCAGCGCGATCACGAGTTCTCGTGGACGGTGCCCGACACCTTCAATGGCACCCTGAAGATCTTTGCGCTGAGCGTCAATGGCGGCTCCATCGGTGTCGCGCAAGGCGAGAGCGTGGTGCGGGGCGACTTCGTCCTGACGCCGAACATGCCGGCGGCCGTCGCTCCCGGTGATGAGTTCGAGGTCAGTGTCGGGGTAGCCAACAGCGTCGCCGGATCCGGTTCCGCCGATGTCGTGGTGAGCGCCGAGTTGCCTGCGCAGCTCGAGGCCGTCGGTGCGACGCGCGAGACCTTGCAAATCGACGCCCTGCGCGAAGGCGTGGCGGTGTTCCGTTTTCGCGCCAGAGCGCAGCTCGGTTCGGCAGCGGTGACGTTCATGGCGTCATGGCAGGCGCACGCGGCGCGCCTGGTGAGCACCGTCAGCGTGCGTCCCGCCTCCCCCTATGTCACGGACATCCAGGCGGGCTATTTCGGGACATCGACCGACATCGCGCTGCCGCGCGCCCTGTACCCGGACTTTCGCAAGCTCAACGTCGGCGTCTCGTCTCTGCCGTTGGTACTGGCCGGCGGTCTCGCGGACTACCTCAACGATTATCCGCACCTATGCACCGAACAGCTCGTGAGCCGCGGATTTCCCGCCCTCATCATCGGACGACGGCCCGAGCTGGCCGATCCGAATGCACCGCGAGCCAAGCCCGGCGAGGCCACTGCGGCACTCGTCGCCATCCTGAGAAGCCGGCAAAACGCCGAAGGCGGTTTCGGTCTGTGGGCGGCCTCCGTGAGCACCGATGAGTTCGCGTCAGTGTATGCGGTGCATTGGCTGCTCGAGGCGCGCGAGCAGCGGGAGGCGATACCCGACGACCTGGTACAACATAGCCTGCTCTGGCTGCAGCAATATGCCGCAAGTCCGGTGCGAGACGATGGTTCGTCGGGATTGTGGGGGCTGCGCAACCGCGCCTACGCGACCTATTTACTGACGCGACAAGGCATGGTCACCACGCCCATTGTCGCCAGCCTGCGCGAAACGTTGGATGCGCGTTATCCGGGCGAATGGAAGAACGACATCACGGCGGCGTTTCTCGCGGCGGTGTACGAGTTGCAAAAGCAGGACCGGGAAGCCGCCGCGCTCATCGAGCACTCCGCGGCACAGATCGGCAAGGCCAGTGCCCCGAGGTATTCGGGCTACTACGACGGCACGGTTCGCGATGCCCAGATTCTGTATCTTTTATCGCGCCACTTCCCGGCGCGCGCCCGCGCCATCGAGCCGCGGGCCCTGGAAGCGCTCGTGACGCCGCTCAGCCGCGGCGAGTACAACACGCTGTCGTCCGCCCTGTTGACGTTGGCCTTCGACGCCTATGCCACCCGTGTCGCGGGTAATGGATTGGATAGGTTCACAGCCACCGAGTCGGCAAGCGGCACGGAAGTTCCGCTCGAGCTGCGCGGGCACCTGATCCTCAGGGGCAATTACGCCGGCGACAGCAAGAGCCTGCACCTCAGGAATGACACCGGGCTGAACGGTTTTTTCGCCGTGACCAATGCCGGCTTCGATCGAACGGCGCCGCGCGACGTCCTGCATGAAGGCATGGAAATACTGCGCGAGTATCTAGATGCCGAAGGGCAGCCCGTGAAATCGGTCAAGACAGGAGATGAGATCACGGCGCGTCTGCGCATGCGCGCCATCGAATTGAGCTATATCCCCAACGTTGCGCTGACCGACCTGCTGCCCGGCGGTTTCGAACCGGTGCTGCGGTCGGCGGCGGACCCGGGCACGAGCGAGCGCACGGCGGCAGCCGCATCGTTCGACCGCTTCGGAACTGGCGGCGATTGGCGACCCGAGTTTGCGGACGTGCGCGATGATCGGATCGTGCTGTATGGGAGTCTCACCAAGAATCTGGCGCAGTACACCTATCGGATTCGCGCCACCAATGCCGGCACTTTTTTCGTTCCACCGAGCTACGCAGAATCCATGTACGACCGTAAATTGCGTGCGCGCGCCGCGGCCGGCAGCATTATCGTCGAGCCGCCCGGCAAGCCTTAGGCTTAGGAGCGCGCTCATGTCCTTGACAGCTGGGCGTTCGATTTGGCGCTCTATGGGCACCGCAACGCTTGCCGCGCTGGCGGTCCTTGCGGGCTCGATGCTCATCGCGGCGGGCGCGACGCGCATCGCGCGGATGTTGCCCAGACCCGCGCTGGGGTCGACTATCCCCACGTCTACGGCGATCAGCGCGCAGGATGGACAACTCCTGCGATTGACGCTGGCCGCGGATGGTCAATTTCGCCTTTGGGTAGCACTCGATCAAATGCCGGCGCGTTTGCCATCGGCAGTGCTGATGTACGAGGATCAATGGTTCTACCATCACCCGGGCGTGAATCCGGCGGCATTGGTGCGTGCCGCAGTCAATAACCGGGGGGCAGGCCGGCGCATCGGCGCATCCACCATCACCATGCAGCTGGCGCGGCGGATTTACCGCATCGATACGCGCAGCCCGCTCGGTAAATTGCACCAGATAGCCGCTGCGCTGTGGCTGGAGGTGCGTTATAGCAAGCATGACATTCTCGAGGCCTATTTGAACCTGGCTCCCTATGGACGCAACGTCGAGGGGGTGGGGGCGGCGAGTCTGGTGTTCTTCGGCCGTCCGGTATCCCAGCTGTCCGTGCCGCAGATCATGACATTGGCGGTGATTCCGCAGAATCCGCGTGCGCGCCGTTTGGGTGCCGGCGCAAAGTCCCGCGGTAGTGCATTGGATCACGCGCGCCGGCGCCTGTGGGCTCGTTGGGCGGAGGTCCATCCCACTGACGCACGCTTCTCCGGCGACATGGACTTGCCCGGCGACGCGAAACCTCCCGACGCACTGCCGTTCTTGGCTCCGCACTTCACCGACGCGGTACTTCGCCAAGCCCAGGGCAGTGTGCGCACTACTCTCGATCTTGCCCGCCAGAGAACGCTCGAGCGCATGCTGCAAAGCTACGTAAGCGAGCAATCCGCGATCGGCATCCGCAACGCAGGCGCGCTGCTGCTCGAGGTTAATCACGGTACGGCACAGATGCGTGCCTATGTGGGTTCGGCCGACTATCGAAACGCTGAGATCGACGGGCAGGTCAACGCAGTGACGGCCAAGCGCTCGCCCGGTTCCACGTTAAAGCCCTTTGTGTATGCATTGGCTCTTGACCAGGGACTGCTGCACCCCCGCAGCATCTTGAAAGACACGCCCTCCTCCTTCGGTCCTTTCAGTCCGGAGAACTTCGACGGCCGCTTCGTCGGACCGATTGCCGCCGAAGAGGCATTGGTTCGCAGCCGCAACGTGCCGGCCGTTGCACTTGCGAGCCAACTATCGCGGCCCACTCTCTACGATTTCCTGAGAGCGTCGGGTGTGTCTCACTTGAACAGCGAGCGCTACTACGGTCTGGCGCTGGCGCTGGGCGGCGGCGAGGTATCGATGGAGGAATTGGGCCGCATGTACGCCATCTTGTTGAACGGCGGGCGGGCCATCCCATTGCGCTACCTGGCCGACCCGCCGGAATCCGCGGCTTCGGCGAGACCCGCAACGCCGTTGGGCGAGCGGTTGCTGTCGGACGAGGCGAGTTTCATTACGCTCGATATGCTCGAGAAGAACCCGCGCCCCGATACGGGCCAGCCCGCCGCACCGGCTGTCGCCTGGAAAACAGGAACGTCCTGGGGATTTCACGATGCGTGGTCGGTCGGCGTCTTCGGGCGCTACGTGCTGATCGTCTGGATCGGTAATTTCGACAATAGCGGCAATCCGGCATTCGTTGGCGTGCAGGCCGCGGCGCCTCTGCTGTTTCGGATCATTGACGCGCTTCGGACCCAGGGTTTGGACACGGGCGGGCTGCGGCGCCCGCCGCGCAATCTCGCACGCGTCGACGTGTGCGCAGCGAGCGGCGATTTACCGAATGCCGACTGCCCGCAAACCATCGCCACCTGGTACATTCCCGGAAAATCGCCTATCCGGGTTTCGCAACTGCATCGGCGGGTGTACCTCGATGCGAGCGGCCGCTCCGCCTGTGGTCCGGGTCCGGGTGTGCATGAAGAAGTCTACGAATTCTGGACCTCCGATATGCTGCGGCTGTTTCGCGAGGCGGGTATGCCGCGCCGACTGCCGCCGCCGGCTGCAAACTGCGGCAACCTCACCACCGACACGCCCGGCTGGGATGGGAATGCGCGCGATGGCGACGCGCCTCAAATCGTTTCACCGCTGCGCGGCGTGGTATACACCCTACGACCGGCACATCTGCAGACGCTTGCTTTGCGGGCGAACATCGCGGCACGCTCGCAAGCAATTTACTGGTTTGCCGATAATGCCTATCTGGGACGAGCGGTGCGCGGGGAAGACCTCGCATGGCTGCCGGCGCGGGCCGGGCATTATTTATTGCGGGCCGTCGACGATACGGGTGCCGTGGATACCCGCGATCTCGACGTCGAGGTCGCGCCCTGAGGGACCTCGGATCCGGTTCCGCAGGACCGATCGAGCGCTTCCGGCCGACGTTACTGGCACAATGCGAACCAAACAGTAGAAAACCCCACCCCAAGGAGCGGCACTTCCTCCCCGGCTCGAGCGCCGGGGTCTCCGTGCCGAAGACCTGATGAATCCGAGTATGGCCAATTTCCTGCGGATCGCGGCCGCCGCATTTGCCACGTTGCTGGTCGCCGGTCCTGCGGTCTGGGGTTCGTTCGCGTTGTGGTACCAAATACCCGGTGGTCAGGCGCTTAAAACGCTCGGCGTGATGCTGTGGGCGGCATTCAGTCTCACAGTGCTGATCGCCCTGTGGCAGGTGCGGATAGGGGTCGGCTTGCTCGCATTCGCCGTAGCGTTTGCCGGCCTATTGATTTGGTGGACACGCCTGTCGCCGACGAACGATCATGTCTGGGCCGACGATGTCGCGCGAGCGACCACGGGAACCGTCGATGGCAATAGAGTCACCCTGCACAATGTGCGAAATTTCGAATGGCGCAGCCAAACCGACTATACCCGACGTTGGGAAACGCGCAGCTACGATCTCGACCGCCTGAAATCGGTCGATATGGTCATGTCCTATTGGCGCGGTCCGGCCATTGCCCATATGTTGATTTCGTTTGGCTTCAACGACGGTTCGTACGTGGTCTTCTCAGTGGAGGTTCGCCGCCAGAAGACGCAAGAGTTTTCCGAGATTGGCGGCTTCTTCAAGGAGTTCGAACTCAGCATCATTGCGGCCGATGAACGCGATGTCATCTACGTCCGCACCAACGTCCGCGGCGAAGATGATTATCTCTATCGGCTGCAGTTGCCGTTGTCGGCCATGCGTTCGCTGTTCCTCGGCTACATCGGCGAGGCAAACGCTGTTGCCGAGACGCCGCGCTTCTACAACACGATCACCGTGAATTGCACCACGCTCGTATACCACATGATGAAGCGCATCGTAGGCCGCTTGCCGTTGGATTATCGTCTGCTGTTATCAGGCTATCTTCCGGAATACGTGTATCGCGTCGGCGGTCTCGATCGGCATTATTCGCTCCAAGAGCTGCACGACCGCGGACGCATCACCGACCGCGCCAGGCAAGCCGATCGAAGCGAGAACTTTTCAGCGGAAATTCGCCGCGGGGTTCCGGGAATCGATCAGCCCCCGTAGCGCCCATGAACCCCCAGGACCCGACCTTAAAATCGAGCGCATCAGTCCACCCTCACAGGTCGGTGCTCAATGCCCAGACGGATTAATCACGACGCGGTCAATGGCTTTGGCGCACGCCTCGCCGCCTTGCGTAAGCGGGCCGGGATTACGCAGACCGCGCTCGCCCAAGAGATTGGAGTCAGTCAACGCATGATGGCGTACTACGAAGGACCGACGGCCTTCCCGCCCGCCAACCAACTACCCGCCATGGCCAAGGCGTTGGGCATCTCGGTGGAAGTGCTCCTCGGTACCGAGACCGCTAAACGCAGGGCCAAAGCCGTCGATACTCGCATGGAACGGCGGCTGCAACAGATTGC